>ERZ772769.237-NODE-237-length-13567-cov-3.9627_pt1 | contig 13567 bp, 11 predicted proteins | sample MGYA00580987_ERZ772769 | MGnify/ENA primary metagenome ERZ772769 (study PRJEB29015, sample SAMEA2738043) | human oral metagenome | biome: human oral; feature: human-associated habitat; material: saliva | place: China | collected 2234 ...
CATCAGGATGGATGGCGAAGCCCTCCACCACCGCATCACGCATCGCCGGAGCCTCTTCACGGATGATCTGGCGGAAGCGAGACAATGTGTGCGCCTCCTGGTCTCGCCGGAAGGTGTACTCGAAGAACGTCGACAGCAGCCCCGCACCAAACAGCGTCCCACCCAGTTCGCCCAGTGGCAGGGCATGTAGCCACTGCCAGTCTCATAGCCGCAGCGGAGCCAGCCATGCATTGAGCATCATGAGGAGGATGCCAGCCAGAGTGAGGGAGACGGCCAACAGCGCGGCTTTGAGCCGACGGAGGCGGTGATGGGGAGAGAACTCAACATCGGACATTACATTATTAATTCTTGCAATTTTATAAGTTGGATAAAATAGGTGTACTTAGTGAAACGCAGCCCGCGGTCCGGTAACTTCGTGCTGTAGCGCCAGTCTGACTGGACTTAGTTAGACAGATTGTGGGGTGGCGTCTAACGTGGCGAACGCAACCTCACCCTCAAGAGCCTGGAGAAGATGGCGGAGCAGATTGGGGTGGAGGCTCTGACGCTCCTGCAGAAGTAGTGCAGGGTTGCAGGAGTTGGGAGAGCGGGGTTGTGGTGGATGGGGAGGGAACTTGGCTCCTAGTAGGCGCTAGCCTTATGCACATGCCGAAATAGTTCGTCGATCAACTATGTTGGGGGCGACACACGCCGTATGGGCCTGTGGGTTGGAAAACATGGCTATTGGAGAAAGTGGACACCCAACTATATACTGATCGAATGCGTCCGGTACAGTATTGGGACATCAGTTCTTGGAATGAACCGAGTAAGAACACCCTCGACAGACTTCCAGATTACTGTCATAGCTGGTCAGTCATGGGGCGACTCAGGGAACGCTATCGAATCAACGATGCGTCAACCTCGCAAAGTGGGCCAGAATGGGAAACCATTGTTGTGCTCGCATTTATTACTCAGCCAGCTGATGCGCTAGAGTTACTGGCAGGCAATGGTGTCGTGTTGAATCTACGCTCCGGCAATCGATGGGACGTATTTTTCCCTGGCTATTTTCAGGCAGTATCAAGCGACGATAGAGTATTTCTGCCTGGGTCTACGCCAGTTGCTGATGGTTTTCTGTCGAACTGGTACTTTAATGCCAAGGACTTTGATACCATGCGCAGACGGGTGGAGAAGATGAGCCGAGGTCGATTTGTCTACGACGGACGGCCAACTATCATGGTGGTGCGAGCCACCTACGACGACTATGGCGAACCATCTATCGACTGGAGTTCCGTTGCGTTTGGTCCTCTATCAGATCGTCGACATGGGGTGGAAACGCTTTCGTTGAATGAGGTCGTATACCGCATTAGCGTCGATCTGGAACGTGGTAACGAAGATCCAAATTGGGGTATATCAGAACTGCTGGACTATAATAGGCGCGTGAATCTACCAGCAAGAAGCGCGGCGACTGATACGGTTATTGCTGTTGCTGGTGGAACTTTAGCAACCTGGCTTGGGCGAATGCTTGGAATGAACTAGTACTAGCTCCACTACGGCAAACGGACAATATGCCCGCAGTCTACCTGTTGAATAGAATGATCGATTACTCGCAGACGAAACTATTTTTCGGACATAATATCGAGGTGTTGCACCATAATCGAGCTTACCCCTTCATCCTCCTCAGCTTCTCCGTTATAGCCTTGACCTGACCAAGGCCGTAGTTATCCGCATAATTGTAGGCTTCATCAGCCTGCTTCGTTTTCTCCTCCAATTGCTTCTCTGCCCGTTTCCTTTCGTCTTTACTGCTAAGATAAACAGCGAGCCAGATCATGAAGACTATGAGCAGGCCGACAATTAGCGTCATCATGATAGGAAGGTTAAGTATCTGTGGCGTAACGTAGCTAGCGAACACTGAAGCAATTGTCAGAACTCCCGCGGTAAGTAAAATTAAAGGGTTCGGTTCATTAGTTACCTTGGGCAGCTTGCGGTCTTCGTCTGATATCGTCGGTACTGCGTCGAGTAATTCTATGCGTTTCTGCATGAACTCCAGTCTCTGAATGTTGAGTTGGAGGAATGTGCGAACGTTGCCTGAGTACTTCTCGGATATTTCTTTCGAATCGAGGCGAGATAGTTCCTTCCGGAACTCCTGCAGCGGCGCAGTCGAACTATCCTCAAAAGGGCGATACTCTTGAAACTGGTACACATCTTTAATGTAGTCGTCTTCGTCTACTTCATTGGTAAACGGAAAACACGCATGCTCAATTGCGTAGTAATACGCATGTTGGAGATCCTCCATCGTCTCGGCATCCAAGTCGTCGTTATGGCGGAGTGCTTCTAAGCATAGCTCGATGGCAGCATCGCAGTCGTCAATGCCGACGTACGAGTAGGCTGCCCGCCACGCCATGTCGGAAGGAACGCCGGCTTCGACGGCTTCAAAGGCGCGCTCATAGTTCTCCACGGCCTTCTTGTGCTTGCCGAGCAGCCGGAATGCTTCGCCTCGGACGTAGTTCACGTCTGCTACATTCTCTTCGCGAGTATCGAGGATATAGGCATTGCTGGCGTGGTCTCGTGCACGTTTGTAGTGATTGCGCTGCTCTTTCTTGCCATTCGCTCGTGAGCCTTCGCGGAGCTCGATCCATGCTGAGATGACGTAGCTTTGCGGGTCGTTGCCGTGTACCGCTCTAGCCTTGCTGGCAGCAGCTCGGGCGGCGTCATCATCGTCGACGAAGTAGTACTTGCGTGCCTCGGCGATCCAGTCAATGGGTGCGCCATCGTCAACTGGCTGCGACAGAAGTGTATGGTCGTACACCTCACGCGACGCATCGTCTTGGAAGACGAGAGCGGCGTCTGCCAGGAGGCGGAGTTTCTCGCTTGCCTCAGCACCTTTGTTTCCACTGAGAACAGCTAGCTGTCGCCATTGACGCCGAACGCGCTCAATATCTTGGCGTAGTTGATCTGTTGATTCTTTCCGTTTGAAGCCGAATTCTTGGTAGTAATCGATGGTAACGTAGGACTGAGAAATAGACATGAGAATGCTTTTCAAAGATAGAACCTAAAACGAAAGCAGCATGTACCTGTCTGACTCTACTGAACAGTCAGATGCGTCACCGGTATGCTATTCATCGGTTGATGGTCAGAAACCCAAAATGAGCAAAATACTCTCGATAATATATCGATAGTTAGAACTAACTGGTTAAGTGCGGAATCAAAATTTACGGGGCGTCCGGCCCAAAGTACTCGAAGTAGGCATTTTCTGCGTCGGTTATATCCTTCATTGCTGGAGACTCTATTGTGACGCTTACGGTATAACGGATGTCTGTATTACCATAAGCTGTCTTGTCAATGAACCTACCTATGGAGACATATGCCTTTGAAGGAAGGTACCAAGAATGGTGTAATATTGTATCGTCCGAATCGTCCTCACCTCTACCAAATTTTGATTGCATAGACTTCACGCACGCAGAATATAGGTCATCAAGCTTATGTGCAAATTCTTTCTCCAATTCTCTAGGAATCTTAGTTGTTAATGGTATCGTTATAGAGCTAAAATATTCCATTCTGTGATCGAAGAGAATGGATCCATCTCGCTCGCTACCAACTTGAACTGTGCTGACAAATCCTCTGCCTTCAGGGCCAAGACGCCACCCCAATGAATCTCGCAGCTCGAATGCCTGTTGTTTGGTCATCGGCCAGTCATGGTCCGCCCAAGCGAGGATTACTCTCATCGCTTCTTTATGGTCAAACATTCTGATTACACTACCATCCGAGCCCCTGTGCTCAGTTGCTCGCGAAGGCTGGATGTTGTTACTTGGTGATGACATATTATTTATGATCTCCGTTGTTTTAGATTATCTATCTTATTTTTCAGTCTAGCGCGTACGCGCGGATCTAATTTACCAAAATGTATTTCGAGTTGCGGTCGAGGTTCTCCTTTCTTTGAGGTCGATATTACTAAGACTGCAAAGTTGATTTTGTTTCGGTAAAAATTATCGCATAATTTAGTGTCTTTGTAAAGTTCTTCCGCGACACGGTCATCTTTTAGTAAGCGATCCTGTGCGTACTCTACTGTTCCTTGCGGCCTGCGCCCAAAGAATTCCGTTTTCACCGGAGTTCGATTCGTTCTCGCGCCGATTCCTTTGTATTCGACAATGAACACTATATTGCGAAGCTTATTTGTTGCCACGCAATCTACTCTGAATTTTCCGGGCGTTTTGGTGTTGGACGCAAGAAACGATGGTAAGACCAATAGTTTTTTTGTGTTTGTCACGTAGTTTTCTCCGCCAACCTCTCCTATTCTGGCGCTAATTTTGCAGACTATGCCTCGGGAGTAGGACAGGTCGTCAGCGAGTTGTTTGATTTTGTCTACCATGTCATCGCCGTAGTGTGGGCGTAATCGGTCTAGCGTTATACTTATGTTCTTTCGGGAGCAATGTTTGATGGTTATTCCTGGAGGTAGATGCCTTATTAACGTATCTTGTTTTGCATTGCGAACTTGAATGGCCTTATCTCTATCTTTCAATAATTCAAGGACGTCATTACGTTGTTCAAAATTTAGGTAGTCTTCTTTGTCGTCAAGTCCGCTTCGTTCATCGTCTAAAGCGTTTGTTAGGCGAATGGGGTCGGTGGCGCGCTTTATTGCGCCGGCTGAGTCCGCGCAGCTAGATTTGGTGTCGCGGTCGTCGGCCTCAACTAGGTTGATTGAATTCGAGTTTTGACTTCTGTTTATGCTGTTATTGTTGACAGTCCCTGTTGTTTGCGAATTTATTCCGTGATGTTGGGCCTCCGGGGGTTGTCCTTCAAAATTGGATTCTCCATGGAGGTTGATGATTAGTTCCTTGTTGGCGTTGCTGTATACTACAGTGCAACCTCCGGTGATGTTGGATATAAAGTCTTGTGCTGTTGCAAGGTTCTCCGCGGCATCCTGAGCGGCGTCGCTGCAGTATGTGGACACTCGACCGCAGACGTTGCTGAGAACTGCGCTAAGGTCGTCGAGTTTTCCTTGTGTGCCGCTGGTTGTAGTGAGTAGATCTTGGCCTCGATGTAGTTCGTCAATCACTTCCTGAAAGTTGTGCGACATTGCGTGCTGTCCTTGGTGCTAGTCGTCCGGTGGTGGGTCAAGTGGAATCGCTTCGATATTACTTATCGCGTACTCGATCTGATCGGCGCATGACTTTAGATATTGTCTGGCTGTTGTGAGTTCTTGCAGCATCACCTCAGTGAGTCGATGGCCGTCGGCGGCGCTGTGGGTAATTGCGGCCACGTCGTGGGTGCTGGTGTTGGCTTCTGCTACCAAGCCAAGTGCGTCTTGTAGCTCCTGGAGGAGCTCCTGCTTCGCCTCTTCGCTAATGGTTTCTGGCATGAGGGGCTACTGCTGTGCGTGCTGGACGAAGTCGTCCACAGCGGAACTGAGCTGGCTCATGGCGGCCGCGCAGCTCTCGAGCGCTTGGCTGGCGGTGCGAACTTGCTGGGCGGCGCTTTCGCCCGTTTGGGATGGTGCAGTGACGGATTGCAGCTCATCTGCCTTCTGAGACAAGGACTGGGCGGTGGCGCTAGTACCGGTGCTGAGCTGGGTGGCGTTGCTGCCGATCTGCTGGGCAGCTGCGACGACGTTGGCGAGGGCGGGCATGGCGGTGCTCCTGTTTCGTGTCTTAGAGGTTGATGACTTGCTGGCAGCCGTCTGCAGAGGCGTTGAGCGCGCTCTCGGCGCCGCCGAGGCTGTCGAGTGCCTGGCTGAGAGCGGCGAGCATGCGCTGCTCGTGGCCGGCGTTGTCGCCTTCCAGCTCGGACGTGACGAGGGTGATGGAGTCCTCGGTCTTGGTCTTGAAGGTGGCGATCTGCGAGAGCTGGTCTTCGATCTGCTGTTTGATGGACTCGACGGTGGCGAGGACGTCGGCGAGAGACATAGTGCGGGTACCTTTCGACGCGGTGGTGGAGAGAGGGAGATGCTGAGCCTGGTGGAGCGATGCGTTCCGTCAGCTGATGCGGCTGTACGGGATGACGAGCTGCGGGTTGCTCATGGTGGCGCTGTCCCAGATGAGGGCGCGGTTGTCCTGCGGCGTCCAGCGGAGGATGGGCTGCTTGAAGGCCTCGCGGGCTGAGGAATGGTCGAGGTGCATGGCAATGCGGATGTCGAAGTTGTTGTCGCCGCCGAGCCCAACCATTGCTTTGAAGGAGGAGTACTTGTTCCACCAGCCCAGGAGGTGGATTCCGGCCAGCGGGCCGTTGGCAAAAAGCGTCTTGATCTTGGTGGTGTCGCTGCGCCACCGCTCTAGGCCGAGGCCGATGATGTAGACCGGCGGTGCACTGGCGTCGTCGGTTGTGAATGCGGCTCGCTCGACCAGTTCGTCGATGAGTGCGTCTGCCTGGTGCTTGCCGACAAGGCGGTAAATGCTGCCAAGCTTGGTGATTTCTTGCTCGAAGTCAGTGCGCATAGCGTCGCGAGCAGGTGACGGCCAGTCGCCGATAAGATCGAGGACGATGATCTCGGCGGATGGCGTGCTGTGCAGGAGGGAGAGCGCAGCGTTGAGCAAGATGATGTGGCCTGGGCCGGTGCCGAATAGGGCCAGGTTGCGGCCGACGTCGGTGGAGAAATCCGCTGCCAGTGGCGCGACGCCGACGGTGATACGGCGGCCGAGCATGGCGTGCCTGCTCGGTAGGTTCGTCAGGAAGCGTTCGTCGTCGTGAAGGCTGAGGCGGTGTTCGCCTTCAAAGACCTCTGGTGGGGTGACGGTGCCTTGGGCCTGCTGCCACCAGGCGGTGCGCAGCTCGGCCAGGATGGCGTCGTCGGCGTAGGCGATGGTGGTCTTGCGGTTAGATGACAGTTCGCCGTAGTCGAGGTTGACAATGGCTTCTCGAGACCTGATGTGGCTGGCGGCGTCGTTCTTGATGCCGAGCGTGGCGTGGGACTCCGTCAGGGAGTTCTTCAGGGCCAGACGTACCGGGATCTGAGCGAACAGTGCCTGCGCCGTAGAACCGAGTATGCTGCCGCTGCTGATGGTCTGGGAGGCCAAAATGAAGTGGATGCCGCAGGCGCGGAAGAGCCGGGCACCTTTGACGATGAGATCGCTTGCGGTCGTGGCGACGGTATCTTGGTCGGCAAAGAGCATCTGGAACTCATCGATGACCACTACGATGCGGGGCATGATGGCCTCGGGATCCGCCAGGCGGTACTGGCGGATGTTCTGCACGCCGGCGGCCTTGAAGGTGGCCATGCGCTGGCGGTAGATGGCGAAGAGATGCCGCAGGACGTTGACGCCGTACTCCCGATCGGCGTCCAGCCCCAGCACGCGAGCGTGCGGCAGGAAGGAGCCAGTGCTTGGGTCTGGGGCGAAGGCCTGGAGGGTGACGCCTTCCTTGAAGTCGAGCATGTAGAACTCGACCTCGCTGGGGGAGTAGCGCTGGCACAGGGAGTGCACCACCACCGAGATGAGATTGGACTTGCCCTGCCCGACCGCGCCGGTGATTAGGGCGTTGTGGCGCTGGTTGAGCTCGTCGCCGAGGGTGACCTCGATGGTGGACATCCCATAGGTGCCCACTGCAAAGCTGATGCCGTCACGGCTGGACTGCGACCACGGAGCATCCAACGGCTGCACCTCGCTGAAGGCCACTGGCTCCACCTGTGCGTTGGCAACCGCCGAGGCGACGTGTCGGCTAACTGAGATGAGGTCATCGGTACTTTGCGGGTCGAACTGCCCCCGCTCTTCCCCGTCATTGCCGTAGACCGTACGCTCATCAACATCGCACAGCTGCGTCAGGTCGAGAATCTCCTCGTTGACCTTGAGCTTCATGGAGTGGATGAGAAAAGTGACGCCAGCAGCCGGGCCAGCCTTGAGCAGAACGGTGAGCTTGTCTTTGATCTCGTCGCTCAGTAAGTGGTAGATTGTCGAGAGGACCACCAACTTGAAGCCCTCTACCTTGGGTGAGAGTTGCTGGCGGAAGTCCAGCAGACTCTCCGTGCGGCCCTGGATGACGTTGAGCACTGAGCGAATATGCTCGTGCAGGTACTTGATGGTCTCGTTCAGCTCCTGAAGGTCGTTGATGTGACGCAGGATCTTCTCCCCGCCACTGTTAACCTCTTGGAACGGCGCCGCGATACCCCTGAGCGCGTCGTCGAAGACGAGCACCTCCAACTGCCCTGGCGCCGTGTGGGCCAGGGCATTGGCGATGGCGAACTGGGCAAATTGCGCCGAGTCGGCTCGGTCATAATCGTCGATCCAGATGTGACTACGACCGATAAAGTCCAGGTGGCCGCCTCGGAGTCGCAACTGGTCAGCAACACGTGTATCCATGGTGATAATTCCTTAATACTGCTTAGTTGGATTCAATGTCCGCTTTCATCTCGCGCAACTGATCCTCAAATACCTTGATCTCGACGGCACCAAGTGACCGCGCGCGCCCCTGAGCGGCCCGAGCCTGCTTCTGTGTTTCATAGGCATCGCGGCATGCTTTCTCGTACTTTTCAAGTTCCTGTTGATGGCTGGTTGATGATGCGATGTAGATCATTACTCCACTTAGTGGTACAAGCAGTCCTACATACAAAGATGTGTCTTCTAATGAATAGGCTGTGATGGCGATAAGGGCTGCGATAACAAGAGCCCCTAGTAAGAAGGCTACGCCTAGCGGCTCGCCAGGCCTCAGGTTGTCAGTATTGGGGAGCTCGTCGCTTGGGGCATTCTTGATTGCAGTGATGCGCTGTTCGATGAGCTCGAGGCGGCCGATGTGCGCCTCAATGAAGCTCGATAGCTTCGACAGTAGGTGTGACCGAATATTCTGGTTAACGATGTGGTTGCGCATGCTGCGGAAGTCGTTCAAGGAGTTGACAACGTCACTCTCTTTGAGACGCTTCTCTTCGTAAGCGCGAGTAATTTCATCGACACCGAAGTGGAAGTGCAGGCACTTTGCCTCTAGGGCTGCATAACATGACTGGTAGACCTTGTGTAGGAGTATATCGTCGTCGATTTCTGCTCCGACTTTCAGGGCAATCAGGCAGATGTCGACTGCCTTGTCGTACTCTTTGAGTATTGTGTATGATATTGCTGCTCTCCATGCAATGTCGCAAAATGCAAATGGGTTGGCTTCTTGGAGAGCACGAAGAAAGCATTCGATGGCATTGGCGTGCTGCCCGATTGCTGAGAAACAGACTCCGCGGGCGAAATTGACGTCGGCAACGTACTCTTTTTCCAGGTCGAGGACGTACGATTCGTCGGCGTACACCTTGGCCTGTCGGTACGTTTGTCGCTTCTCTGCGTCACTACCCCATGCCTCGGCAAGCTCGACCCACGCTGACACGACGTAGCATTGTGGGTTGTCGTTCTCTGCGGTGCGGGCTTTCGAGGCTGCAATCTTGGCGGGACCATTGTCGCCAACGAAGTAGTACTTCCATGACTCGTTGATCCAGTCAGTCTTCTTTTCGGACTTGATAGCTTTCGGAGCCTGCTTTAACGACTCATCGTAGGTGTGCCGTGACTCGTCGCTCTGAAACGCTTGAAGAGCCTTCTCTATGAGCCTAAGCTTCTCGTTCGCTTCCTCGCCTTCTCGCCCACTGCGTACTCCGAGCGTTCGCCACTGGCGCTGAACCTTCCTGAGATCCTTAAGAATTTTTTGGGTTGAATCTTCTCTGTGGAGTGCGAACTCTTCGTAGTAGTCGACCACGGCATTCGTCTGCTCATATGCCATCTCAGGGGTTCCTAACTCAACGATTCGGGATTCGGAGAGGAAAGCAAAGCGAGTGGTAGACGCATCGTTGCGCACAGGCGCCGGTGCTGTCCTGGCTCGCATTCGCTTGGCGAAACCGAGAGTAGTGAGGCCGCGGCGTAATAGACCAGTCTGAGTGTTAAGACTGAGAAGTAAGGCCTACCGAGGGGTGCTGGTGTGTGGTACTGCGCCTGCGTTGTGGAGGGCAAGCGTCGCTGCTAGTGAGGTAGTACAAGTGGCGCCTGTCGATATAGTCGAAAACCTCAGAGTACGTAGCGACTGTCGTCAAGTGAGTACCTGTGCCAAAGGGTGCTGGTGTGATACCTCGTCTCACAATGTGGTCAATCGATGGGGTGGTATAAATTGATCTGTATCAAAGTGTGGTGTTGAGTCGTCAATCATTGAAGTGTCTTCCTGAGAGTTATTTGGCTTCATTCTCAGGGAAGGTCTCGCCTGGTGCGCCTGGAAGGTTGGCGAAAGTTTGCTGATTCGCCTGGTGGGGGTGTTGACGTCTTCGTACCGTAACTAATCTGTCTGCTGGTGCTGGCCAGCTGCGTCGGCTGGCTTCGTTATTGAATCATGCGTAGTGATGAGGAGATCAATGTGGATCAGGCGTGCTCGATCATTGTGGTTGACGACCACGACATCATTGCCAAGGGCTGCCGCCTGGTGTTCGAGGACGCCGGACTGCCGTGGTCAGTGCGCTGGTATGCCAGCCTGCATGATGTGGAGTGGCCCGACGGTCGGGTGCTGGTGATCCTGGATCTGCGGCTGGAGGACGGCTCCACGCCAACGCAAAACCTGCACGAGATCGAGCGGCGCGGCCTGCCCGTCATCGCCTATACATCGGCGGAAAGCCCGATCCTGGTGCGTGAGGCGATTGCCGGGGGAGTGCTGGCGATCGTGCGCAAGTCCGGGCCGTCGAGCGACCTGGTGCTGGCGATCCAGGACGCGCTGGACGGCAGGCCGAGTGCCGGCCTGGACTGGGCAGCGGCGCTGGATGCTGATGAGGACTTCGTCGTCGACTACCTGGCACCAATCGAGGCCGACGTCCTGGCGCACTACGCGGAGGGAGAGAAGTCTGAGACGGTGGCTCACATCTTGAGCCTGTCGAAGAACACCGTCAACACCTACGTGGCGCGCATCCGAGACAAGTACCGCGCCGCTGGGCGCCCAGCGGACACCCGCGTCGACCTCTTCCGCCGAGCGGCCGAGGACGGGCTGGTGAGCTACTATGACTGACCGCCTCGGCAGGGCCGCTGAGCGAGTCAGTTCCCCAGGGGAGTACCAGTTGCATGTGCGCCGTCTGGTGGCGTTGTTCGCCGGCCTTGGTGTCCTGGAGATTGGCATCCTGTCGGGCCCCACGGTCTACTTGACCGAGGATGTGAATCCGATTGCGGCCGCCCTACTCCTGGCGCCGATAGTGGCGCTGGCAGTGGTGATAGCCGGCGTGGCGGCGGGCGCGATCCATCTGCGCCGCTGTGGGAGTCCTCGGCGAGACTTGCTGCGCAGAGCCGATCGGTTGCTCGCCGGCCTGCTCGCAGCGCTTCTCGGTGTCTATGTCGCTGTCGCGTGTGTCCTTGCTGCGACCCGGCTACTGCCGATTGCGGCGCCGGGCGACGCGCTGGCGCGGATGCACCCGATGCTGGGGTGGTACTTCGTCATCGCTGCGGCAGGTGCTGTGGTACTGACGCGGCGGTGGCGCTTCACGTTCGTGGTGGTGCTGGCGCCGCTGCTGCTCATGGTCAATGCCACGGCGATCGGTGAGCTGCAGTTCGTCTCGGTGGAAGACGTCATGCTCGATATGACAACCAACCTGGCCACTATCGGCGCACTGACTTGGCTCCTCCGACTGGCGGAGACCTCGGATGCCAGCGGTGCCCAGCAGCGTGCACAGGCTGTGGAGCTGGCTGCCCGGCAGGCCAGCACCCGAGCCCAGCATGAGGCCAACAGCTTCATCCACGATCACATTCTCTCTGCCCTGATCGCCGTCGCCAACGGCCTGCCCGACCGGGCCGCCCTCCGCGATAGCGCCCGCCAGGCGCTCGACTCACTCAGCGCAGGAATGGCAGTGGTCAGCCCGGTTACTGCCAGGACACTGCTGAATGACGTTGCCGGACGGGTTGGCGTCATGGCTGGCGATATCCGTACCGACGTCGTTCTCACCCGCGAGCACGAGATACCGCCCGAGGTAGCACAGGCGATCACCGAGGCCACGCTGGAGGCCGTGCGCAACTCACTGCGCCACGCCGGCAACAAAGACACCTCGGTGACGCGCAGGGTGACTCTTACCAGCGACGCCTGCGGTATCTCCATCGAGGTGAGTGACAATGGATGCGGCTTCGACCCTGCCGTGGCTGGGCGTGGCAGGCACGGCGTGTCTGGCTCGATCGTCGCTCGTATGCAAGACGTCGGCGGCCGTGCGACCGTTGACTCAGCGCCGGGGGAAGGCGCCTGTGTCACCTTGCGATGGCGACCTAACCTGGATTCGGCCGATCAACAGCGACCCGCGCGCGATGCCGCCCAGAGCGAGGCAGCCAGCTGGGAGCGGTCGCTGTCTGCCTCCATGGAGTCCGCTGGTGCCCGTGCCATCGCCGCAGGGCTCGCCCTGGTGCATTTCATCCTGCTCGTCTACGAATGCGCCGTGCACAGCTATTGGCACTGGCCTCCAGCCGCACTGAGCTTCATCGCACTGCTGCCGCCTGCTGTCCTTCTGCTCAAGGCATGGCCGGACGCCCTGCTTCCGCGCTGGGTGGCGCGGTTAACTGTCGTCGTCATCGCTGCGGTCAACTTTCTCGTGCTCCCACAGATCATCACCACCGGCTGGCCCGGCTACGCGTCCTGGTGCACCGGCGCTGGTAGCGATCTGAGCCGTGGCCTACTGATGCGCGGCCGCCCCGTGTATGCCTGGGCAGGCAGCGCAGCCACGACACTGGCCACCGCCTACTGGGTCATCTCCACCGGGCGGCCACTACTCATGATCTTCACCTACATGCTCGGCCACTACTTCACCCTCGTCAGCTGGCACGGCGTCGCCCACCTGTCCACCCGAGCCACCACACAGATCGCCGCCACCCAGCGAGAAACCGCCCGGCTCCAGGCGCAGCAGCACGCCCACGAAGAAGCCGACCGCATCATGACCAGCCGCATGGCCTCCGTCCGCCAACGCGTCACACCCCTCCTGACCCAGATCGCCAACGGCAAAGCACCAACGCCGAAGCTACGCAGCCAGGCCTACCTGCTCGAGGCTGAGCTGCGCGACGAGATCCGTGCGCCGTTCTTCACCGGCACCAGCATCGTGACAAGCGCCCAGGCTGCCCGCCGACGCGGCACCGAAGTCATCCTCCTGGACGACTCCGGCGACAACACCACCATCGACGACCAGGTACGGACTAACGCGGTCAACTACGTCACCAAGTTCCTTAACGTCACCCAGAGCAACCGCGTCGTCATCCGCCTCAACCCACCCGGGCGTCCCACACTCCTGACCATCGTCACCGACGACACCCGATACCGACTCGACCGGCAGGGAGAGTTGATAGCTGAAGGAATGGAAGCCCCGGTGATTTGATCCTGGTGCCTCCGGCGGGACTCGAACCCGCACGCCCGTAGGCAGCGACTTTTAAGGTCGCGGTGTCTACCGATTCCACCACGGAGGCGAGATGCGCCCCAATATATGAATAAAAGGGCGACAGTACCCCCACTGGGATTCGAACCCAGGACCTTGTGCTTATCAGGCACGATACGAGGTATAAGCTCGCTGCTCTAACCGCTGAGCTATGGGGGCGCGGCCACGACATCGACGGCATCGAGGAGGCCGACGCTGCCAGCACCGGAGGGGGCCGGCAGCGCGGAAGTAGGTTACCCCAGACAGCGGCCGCGTCGGTCGTTTTCCCCACTG
>ERZ772769.243-NODE-243-length-13350-cov-4.54201_pt1 | contig 13350 bp, 9 predicted proteins | sample MGYA00580987_ERZ772769 | MGnify/ENA primary metagenome ERZ772769 (study PRJEB29015, sample SAMEA2738043) | human oral metagenome | biome: human oral; feature: human-associated habitat; material: saliva | place: China | collected 2234 ...
ACGAACGTTGCTGACGGCGTGGTTTCCGTGGTCACCCCGATCGGTCTGGACCACACCGATATGCTCGGTGATACCCTCGCCGAGATTGCGACCGAAAAGTCCGGCATTATCAAGCCCGGCGGCTTCCTGATTGCTGCCGCGCAGGACCCGGAAGCAGCGGATGTGCTACTCGCCTCCGCCCGCGAAAAGGACGCATCCTTTGCCTTTGAGGGCGTGGAGTTCGGCGTGGTCTCCCGTGAGCTTGCGGTCGGCGGTCAGCTGCTGACCCTGCGCGGCCTGGCGGGTGAGTACCCGGATGTGCCGCTGTCCCTGCACGGTGCGCATCAGGCGCAGAACGCCGTGGTGGCTCTTGCCGCCGTGGAGGCGTTCTTCGGCGGTCAGCGTCAGCTGCCCGAGGACGTGGTGCGTACCGCGTTTGAGACGGTGCGCTCGCCGGGCCGTCTGGAGGTTGTGCGCACCGAGCCGCTGACCATCCTGGATGCGGGCCACAACCCGCACGGTGTGCGCGCGTCTGCGGCCGCGCTGACTGAGGCATTCAAGCTGTCGCACCTGCACGCTGTGGTTGGCATCCTGGGCGAGAAGGACGCCCTGGGCATGTTTGAGACCATGCGCGAAGAGTACGTGGATGCCTCTGACGGCACGTTCCGCCTGTACTTGGCGGCGTCGGATTCGCCGCGTGCGATTGCGCCGGAGCGTCTGCACGAGCTGGCGCTGGATGCGGGCCTGGACGAAGACTCGATTGAGGTGTTTGAGCACCTGGACGAGGCAATTGCCACCGCCATGGAGAACGCCCTCTTTGAGCAGGAGTCGGCGGGTGTGCTGATTACCGGTTCGATTACGGTCATTGGTGAGGCGCGTACCCTGCTGGCGGCGCATGAGGAGGCGAAGACCCCCGGCGCTGAGGCTGAGGAGCTGCCGGATGAGCTGCCCACCGAGGGTGCTTATGCGGGTGCGGCGTCGGCTTCGACTCTGGCTGCCGCGGCGGCTGCGGCTGCCTCTGCTGAGCCGGATGAGCTGCTGGACGGCATCATGGCTGAGCTGGGCGGCGAATCTGCGCCGGGTTCTTCGCTGGAGGATTCGCTGGGTCTGCCGCTGGGCGACTCGTACACCGATGATTTCTTCGGCGATGATGACTCCGAGGACGACGCGGATCACTAAGGCGACCTGTTGAGGTTGCAGATATGAGGCGGGGTGCCGCCCTCCTACTGGTTTTACTGGCTGGGCTGGTTTTACTGGCTGGGGGAGTGGCGCCCCGCTTTTTGCGCCTCTGCCTTTTTCGGCTCTGACCTCACACACTACCCTCATGCTCCCACTCGAACACATGCGCTCTCACGTGTTCCCATGGGCTCTCACCTAACCCCAATCGCTCGAATTCAACCGGCATCGCTCGCCCTCACTCACCCAAACCCACCCAAAAATCGAAAAGAACGAAAATTTTAGGGCATCGGGGGTACAAAACCGGGCACGCCGTCGCGTCCCGGTGCTATATTCGCTGAGGCGCCGGCCCCACTGTCTGAGGCCGCACCAACACACCCGCACACATACGCATACCAGCGACGGTATGCCACATAGTGAAAGGCACCCATCATGCCCGCACCCTTCACCGATTTGATTGGCACCGATTCGTTCACCGAGTCCCTACGCCAGGAGAACCTCGCCACCTGGCTTTCCGCCACGAATCACCGCTTTGTTGCTGAGCTGTTTGACGGCTCGATTGCCCCGCAGGTCATGGCGGGGTACCTGGTGCAGGATTACCGCTTCCTCGATACCTTCCTCGCCCTGATTGGTGGCGCGATCACTAACGCCGATACTCTCGCGGGCCGCCTGCGCCTCTCCAAGTTCGCGGGCGAAATCGCCGGTGACGAGAACACCTACTTCCTGCGCTGTTTTGAGGCTCTGGGCGTGACCGAGCATCAGCGTGAATCCATGCCCGATACGGAGGCGACCACCGGCTTCAAGCGCCTCTTCCTGGATGCGGCGGCAAGCGGCAGCTACGCGGCGATCCTGTCGGTACTAGTGGTGTGCGAGGGTCTGTACCTGGATTGGGCGTCCAAGGCTCCCGCCAAGCGCCCCGATTCTTTTGTGCACCACGAGTGGATCACCCTGCACGACTACCCGGAGTTCCATGAACTGGTTGATTTCTTGCGTCGAGAACTGGACCGTGTGGGCCCGTCCGATGCGCAGCGCGCCCGCGAGTTCTTTAGCCGCGCGGTGGAGCTGGAGCAGCTGTTCTTTGACGAGTCGTACACCCACCCGCTGCCCTAAGTAATACCCTTGATGAAACCCCCGGAAGGTTCCGCCCGCCGCTGAGTTGCGGGCACCTCCCGGGGTTTTTGCGTGCTGAAGAGGCCCTGAAGGCGTCCCGAAAGCGCGCCCATCTGCGTAAAATAGCGCGTCATAAAACAGAACATTTAGGCTGATGGCGTGCCATTTGGTGGTGTGAGAAGCTAGGATAAATGAGGTACTGCTTCCGGGGTGCTGGCTATGCCGCGCCGGTAAGTACCACCGTAAAACACTATCTAAAGGAGTCGTATGAGTACCGCCGCATCGAGTACTACCGAGCCCACCCACGCTGAACAAGAAGCGCAGCACGGGCACGCGGGAACCCCGGGCAGCTACTCAGACCGACAGCTCGGATTCTGGCTGGTTGGCGCCGGCCTGATTGCACTCATTTCTTCAGCGATTCTGGTGTATGAGCGCCTGCAGATTTACATTGATGCCGGCCACTCCACGGTCTGCGATATTAACGCCCTGCTCAGCTGCGGCACGGTGATGCGCACCCCGCAGGCGGAGGCTTTCGGCTTCCCGAACCCGTTCATTGGTCTGGTGGGCTTCTCGATTGTGGTGACTATCGGCGCCTCGATGATGGCGGGTGCACAGTTCAAGAAATGGTTCTGGGTGTGCATGAACATTGGTATGGCCGCAGCAACCGCGTTCATCATGTGGCTGTGGTACCAGACGACGTTCCAGATCAACGCCCTGTGCCTGTTCTGCATGATCGTGTGGGTTATGACCATCACGCTTTTTGTGAAGACCACGGTCCGCAACGTCTCGGCGGGTGTTGTCCCGGCGTCGCAGTCGATGCGTGAGAGCGCTCGCGGCTGGTCCTGGTTTGCGATTAGCCTGTGGCTGATCCTGATTTTCGGCATTATTGTGATCCGCTTCTTTGAGGTCATTGTGAATATGATGCGCTAAGCGTTCATCTCTGAGCTTGGTTTGAGGGCTGATGCTCCGAACATGCAACGCCCCGGTGCCTGTTGGTGCCGGGGCGTTGCTGTGTCTGCGGGCGGGTGAGGTTGCGCTGGGCTGGGGTGCCGGGCTGGCTGCGTGGGCTTAGTTGTGCTGGCCTAGCCGTTCCGGGCTAGGGCGCCGGGCTGGGGTATCGGGTAGTGGGGGAGGCGCCGGTGACCCCGCCGGTGACCCTGCCGGTGGTGGTCAGCGGGGAAGCGGCGCGGGTGCGTATAATGGTCAGGTATATTCTTGAGCGGCATCGGTCGGAGCGGTCCGCGGGTTTTACCTGCGGCGTCGGTTGCCTGCCGTTCTGCTGGACGCTAGATTCTTGATACCCCTTCGAGGAGAACCGTGAAGACTGCCGGAATTGCCGCAATGGGCGTTGCTGCCGTTATTTTTCTGACTGCCCTGCTGTTGCTGACCGCCGGTCACTTCTCGCTGCTGTGGGTGATTCTGCTGGTGGTTTCTCCGTTCGTTTTTATTCTGGGTGTTCCGTTTGCGACCGGTTCCGGCCCGGAGTACCTGCCGACCGACCCGAAGCTTGCTCAGCAGGCTCGTGAGGCGCGCGATGCGGAGCTGGGCCTGGACTAGCCCTTCTTCTAGAGGCTAGCCCTTCCTCTAGAGACTAGCCCTTCCTCTGAAAGTTTTTGAAGCCGGGTGGTGCGTAGTGGCACGCCCGGCTTTGCTGTATCCGCTAGATGTCCGCCGCAATGTGTCCCATGCAATGTGCCCACACAATAACACCTGCCGCAATGCGCCCGCGCATCCTGCCGGGAAGTGAAGCCCGGATAGGATGGGCGGGGTGGCTTAGAGGCACCCTCTACCGGGTATAATGGAACACGGTGTCTTGTGCGCCCCGCACGCGCATAAAGATCCCCACCAACGCATCGAGGGAGAGTACCCGAAGAGCGCCGGCTATAAGCCGCGGAGCATAACTGTCGCACCGCGCGTGCCGCCCGCCTCGGCGAAGAAACCCGAAGACCGGCAGGGCACCCAGGAAGGGTGTGAGCGTGCCGTGCTCGAGAGCGAGGTGGCTGTGACCGTCGCGGTGCGCTCTGCGTTCCGCCCGCTCGCCCCCTACGGCAGAAGCACTGAACGAGATAGTGCCCGGTAGCGCCGATGAATGCGCACCGTAGGGTGAGGCTTGAGCCGCGGTGGCAGCAACTAGGCTTTGCGCTGTATGCGCGCTGTTAAAATCCTTGCGGTGCGGAGCAGGGTGTAACGAAAGAAGATTAATGTCTGACGAGAAGAACGTCGAACTTGGGGTTTTTGAGGCGCTGAACGCCCTCGCGGAGGAGAAGAACGCCTCTGCAGAGACCCGTGAAACTCTGCGTAAGAATGTTCGTGAGAGCTCTGATGCCCAGCAGGGTACTGAGCGTCGCCGTCCGGGTCGCCCGAAGAAGGAGAAGGCTCCTGAGGTTCCCCTGGATGAGGCGATTGCTGCCGGCCTAACCAACCTGCGTAACGCTAAGGCTAAGCACGCGCCGGCACCGAAGGTTGCCGCTCCCGTTGTGTCTGAGACCGAGGTTGCTTCTACTCTGGATAGCCTGTTTGAGGCTGCTGAGAAGAAGGCGGCTGAGCCTGCTGTCGCGGAGAACACCGCGAAGGTGGAGACCGTCGAGAAAACCGCGAAGGTTGAGACTGTCGAGAAGACCGCGAAGGTAGAGACCGTCGAGAAGACCGCAAAGGTCGAGGAAGTTGTCGCTCCCGCCGCCGAGTCTGCTGAGTCTGCCGTTGAGGTGAAGGAAGAGACCGCCAAGGTTGAGGTCGTAACCCCCGCAAAGGCTGAGAAGACCGAGGCTGCCGAGCAGAAGGCTGAAGAGGCCGCCGCTGAGCAGCCCGCCGAGGCTGCTGCAGCTGCTGAGGAATCCGCATCCGAAGAGTCTGCTGAGGAACCCGTAGCTGAGGAGCCTGAAGTAGCTCCCGAGCCGGTCAAGACCATTAGCGACCTGCAGCGCGAAAAGCTGCAGGAGCTGCGCTCGCGTACCCCCATGGGTGCGATGCCGCTGTTCATGGCTCCCGAGCCGGAGGAGCTGAGCGAGCTCGCTGTTGCCGCCAAGCTGGAGCGTGAGGCACGCCGCGCCGCTGCCGAGGAGCAGAAGCGTAAGGAGCGCATGGAGCGCCGCCGCGAGGAGGCTGCCGCTGAGGCTGAGGTGACGAGCCACCGTCGCCGTCGCCGTCGCCGCGGTACCGAAGATATTGAGATTGAGGGCGGCGTTGATGATGACGTTGAGACCGTCACCAAGGTGCGTGCACCGCGCCTGGCTGACTCTCACGCATCCAACACTGTGACCGGTGTGCGCGGTTCTACCCGCCTGGAGGCGAAGCGCGTGCGCCGCCGCGAGTCCCGTTCCCTGGGTCGCCGCCGCCACATCGTGACCGAGGCTGAGTTCCTGGCTCGCCGCGAGTCCGTGGACCGTCAGATGCTGGTTCGTCAGAAGGACGGCCGCATCCAGATTGGTGTGCTTGAGGACGGCGTGCTGGCTGAGCACTTCGTATCCAAGACCCAGCAGGATTCCCTGATTGGTAACGTGTACCTGGGTAAGGTTCAGAACGTTCTGCCGTCCATGGAAGCTGCGTTCGTTGACATTGGACGCGGCCGCAACGCTGTGCTGTACGCGGGCGAGGTCAACTGGGATGTCACCGGTCTGGACGGTGCGCCCCGCAAGATTGAGAACGCCCTGAAGCCCGGCGATTCGGTTCTGGTGCAGGTCACCAAGGACCCGATTGGTCACAAGGGTGCCCGCCTGACCAGCCAGGTTTCCCTGCCCGGTCGCTTCCTGGTGTACGTGCCGGGTGGTTCGATGACCGGTATTTCCCGCAAGCTGCCCGACACCGAGCGTGCGCGTCTGAAGAAGATTCTGAAGGACAAGCTGCCCGAGGGTGCTGGCGTAATCGTTCGTACCGCGGCGGAGGGTGCTTCTGAAGAGGAGCTGACCCACGACATTAACCGTCTGCGTGCGCAGTGGGAAGAGATTCAGGAGAAGGCTAACTCCCGCAAGGTGCTGGCTCCGGAGATGCTCTACCAGGAGCCCGACCTGATGATTAAGACCGTGCGTGACGTCTTCAACGAGGACTTCACCGCGATGATCGTTCAGGGCGAGAACGCGTGGGATTCCATCGAGGCGTACGTGACGTACGTGGCGCCGGACTTGGTCTCCCGCCTGCAGCAGTGGGACGGCGACGACGACCTCTTCGACCACTACCGCATTAACGAGCAGCTGGCGAAGGCACTGGACCGTAAGGTGTACCTGCCGTCGGGTGGTTCGCTGGTGATTGACCGTACCGAAGCCATGACCGTGGTGGACGTGAACACCGGTAAGTTCACCGGTAGCGGCGGCAACCTGGAAGAGACTGTCACCAAGAACAACCTGGAAGCTGCTGAGGAGATTGTCCGTCAGCTGCGTCTGCGCGATATTGGCGGCATTATCGTCATTGACTTCATTGACATGGTGCTTGAGTCGAACCGTGACCTGGTTCTGCGTCGCCTGATTGAGTGCCTGGGTCGTGACCGTACCAAGCATCAGGTGGCTGAGGTGACTTCGCTGGGTCTGGTTCAGATGACCCGTAAGCGCCTGGGTACCGGTCTGCTTGAGGTCTTCTCGGAGCCCTGTGAGCAGTGTGGCGGTCGTGGCCTGGTGGTTCACGATCAGCCGCTGAGCGGTCGTAGCGGTGGCGCGTCGGATTACATCCACCGCCATGAGCGTAATGACCGTAAGCGTAGCCGTGCCGCTGCCCGCGAGGATTCTCGTGACCAGCAGAAGCAGGATGCTCTGGAGTCGAAGAAGGCTGAGCGCCGTAACGCTATGGCTGCGGTGGCTGCCGCATCCGCTCACAGTGAGGAAGTTTCGGAGGAGACTGCTTCGACCCGCAAGAAGCGTAAGCGCCGCAAGCGTTCGCGCCGCGCGGAGACCGCTGAGCTTTCGCTTGAGCAGGAGATTCAGGGTATTGCTGAGGCTGCCAGCGAGCAGGCTCACGCGGAGGTTGCTCAGCGTGAGGACAAGGTCGCTGAGGTCACCGAGGGCAACTGGGTTGGCGAGCAGGGCGGTTTCTCCCTGGAGCAGCTGGCGAGCGCGTTCGACCGCGTGGAGGAGGAGTCCGCTGAGGATTCTTCGAAGGAGCCTGCTGAGGGTCGTTCGGAGGAGCGTCGTTCGTCCAAGCGTGGCGAGAAGAAGTCTTCTCGTAACCGCCAGCGCCGTGAGCTGACCGATGCGGATATTGCCGCTGTGGAGGGTTCCGGCGCGGGTTCGCTGGAGGACGAGCACCACGTTGACCCGGAGCTTGACCCGCGCTTTACCCGCTCTTCGGATCGTTTTGAGGCGATTCGCGCTGGTGAGGCGAAGGCTCGTGCTTCTCAGAAGGCTGGCCGTCTTGCCCGTGCTGAGGGTGAGTCGTTCCGTTCGGGCCGTGAGGATCGTTCGGAGGAGCGTCGTTCGTTCAAGCGCCAGAACCGCGAGCAGCAGAACGCTGAGGCAACCTCCGCTGAGGTAAACTCGGGTGTGCAGAAGGCTCAGGAGTCCAAGCGTGTTGAGCGTGAGGACCTGCGCATTGAGGATGTTCGCGAGACTCCGCGTGCGTCCCGCCGCCGTGCTCGTCGCGCCGCTGATGAGAAGCGCGCTGAGCAGGCAGCTGAGCAGAGCGTGGCATCCGAGCAGGCAGCCGCAAAGTCTGATAAGGTTGAGAAGTCTGAGCCTCGCACGGTTGTGACCGGCGTGATTGGTGCTCCGGCTGTGACCGGTGTGGTGGGCGCAGCTCCCGCAGCGATTGAGGCTGAGGCCCCGGTTGAGGAGGCTCAGAAGCCTGCGACTCAGGTGCCCGGTTCGACCCCGCGTAAGCGTCGCACTCGCCGTGCGGCTTCGAGCGCCGGTGCCGGTGCTCAGGTCGTGACCGTGGACACTTCCGAGCGTGCTGAGGGTTCCGTGGTTGCTTCCGCTTCTGTTGCGGATGTGGTTCCGGTGTCTGATGACGATTCGGCCCCTGTCTTGTTCGGCATTGGCGTTGCTGCTGCCGACATTAAGCGTGAAGGTAAGGACGATTAGTCTTTAGCTTCCGATCATCGGAATTCCGATGGTGTGTTGTATATGAGATAGCCTCGGTAGGGCGAGCCGGAACTTCCCTACCGAGGCTATTTTTTTCTGTGCGTGTGCTGCGTCATTTTAAAGGCGCTATTAAGAGTGCGGTGCAGTATTAGAGGAGCATCACGTGGTGTCTGCGGATAATCCGTGAAATTATCTATTGCGCGGCGCGTAGATCATGCCGTATCCTTAAGGACTGGTGTTTATCTCAGTGAAGCCCTATCGACGCAGGGCCAGCGGGAGACACCGCTCCCACCCGCATCGTCTTCGGCGCGGTCGAGTGATCGGCTGAGTTTGGAACGTGCGGGAGAGAGACACCACCGATGAGCCTCGCGTGTTGGCTTCGGCGGGCAATCCCGCCGGAACGCACGGGCCGTTCCTCCTTGTTCGCGGTCATTCGACTGGCGGGGGAGGGCGCACAGCAATGAAAGCGCAGGCTGCTCATTCGTGTGAGATCCAAGAAGCAAGTTGTCGAGAAAAGTGAGTCCCATAGTGGCATACGCGATTGTACGCGCTGGCGGCCGCCAGGAGAAGGTTTCCGTAGGCGACCTCGTTACCCTTGACCGTGTTGCAGGCGAGCCCGGCAGCACCATCGAGCTGCCCGTGCTGCTGCTCGTCGACGGTGACAAGGTCACCGCTGACGCAAAGTCCCTGGCTTCCGCCAAGGTTGTTGCTGAGAAGGTTGAGGACCTGCGCGGTCCGAAGATCGTTATTCAGAAGTACAAGAACAAGACCGGTTACAAGAAGCGTCAGGGCTTCCGCGCCGAGCTGACCACCGTCAAGATTACCGCTATCAACGCGTAGTCGAAACGACCGGAATTCAACCCTAAGGTAGGAATACAGAATGGCACACAAGAAGGGCGCAAGCTCCACCCGTAACGGCCGTGACTCGAACCCCCAGTACCTCGGTGTTAAGCGCTACGGCGGCCAGTCCGTCAACGCAGGCGAGATTCTCGTTCGCCAGCGCGGCACCCACTTCCACCCCGGCCTGAACGTTGGCCGCGGTGGCGACGACACCCTGTTCGCTCTGGCAGCAGGCACCGTCGAATTCGGTACCCGCAAGGGCCGCAAGGTCGTTAACATCCTGGCAGCAGCTGAGTAATACTCACCGCTAGGGCAGAGGGGGTAGGCGTTAGTCTACCCCCTCTCGCTATGACCTCGAATGCCGTGGATGCCCGCCTGTGCTGGGCTCCACGATGAGGCGCACCCCAACCCGGTCGCGCCTGCCGCCGCATCCGCAGCATGATTGGTGTGTGCCGTGCGGTGGCGAAGTGAAGATTTTCCAAGATAAGGAGAACCCGTGGCAGAATTCGTGGACCGCGTGGTCTTGCATGTATCTGGCGGTCGCGGAGGTAACGGCTGCGTCTCCGTGCGACGTGAAAAGTTTAAGCCCCTGGGCGGCCCTAACGGCGGTAACGGTGGTAATGGTGGCGCGGTGATTCTGCGCGTGGATAACCAGACCACGACCCTGCTGGAGTACCACCACAGCCCGCATCAGCACGCCCCGAATGGCGATATTGGTCGTGGCGATATGCACCACGGCTTTAACGGTGAGGACCTGATTCTGACCGTGCCGCAGGGTACTGTGGTGAAGGACCGCGAGGGTAATGTTTTGGCTGACCTGCTGCGTGTGGGCGACGAGTACGTTGCTGCCCGCGGCGGTATGGGCGGTCTGGGTAACGCTGCGTTGGCTTCGGCTAAGCGTAAGGCTCCCGGTTTTGCTCTGCTGGGCACCCCCGGTGAAGAGGCTGATATTGTTCTGGAGCTCAAGTCCATTGCGGATGTGGCTCTGGTGGGTTACCCCTCGGCGGGTAAGTCTTCGTTGATTGCTGCGATTTCTGCGGCGCGTCCGAAGATTGCTGATTACCCGTTCACTACCCTGATCCCGAACCTGGGTGTGGTGCAGGCGGGCGATGTTCGCTACACCGTGGCGGATGTTCCGGGTCTGATTGAGGGTGCTTCGGAGGGCCGCGGTCTGGGTCACCGCTTCCTGCGCCATGTGGAGCGTTCTTCGGCTCTGGTGCACGTGATTGACTGCGCTACTTTGGAGCCGGGCCGCGACCCGATCAGTGACTTTGAGGTGATTCGCGGCGAGCTGCAGAACTATGAGGTTGACCCGACTGCGGGTGTGACCGTGCCGCTGCATGAGCGTCCGCAGATTGTGGTGCTCAATAAGATTGATGTTCCTGAGGCTCGTGAGCTGGCTGAGTTTGTTCGCCCCGAGTTTGAGGAGATGGGCTTCAAGGTCTTCGAGATTTCGACGGCTTCCCATGAGGGTCTGAAGCCCCTCATCTTTGCGATGGCAAAGCTCGTTGAGGAAGACCGCGAGGCTCGTGCCGCTGCCGAGAAGGAAGCGGAGCGCGTGGTTGTTGAGGCTCCTGTGGTTCGCCCGAAGGGCTTCCGCGGTAAGAAGAAGCAGGAGTTCATTATTCGCCGCGAGGAGCGTAACCTTGAGCCGCTGTTCCGCGTGATTGGTGAGAAGCCTGAGCGTTGGATTCAGCAGACTGACTTCAATAATGATGAGGCTGTCGGCTACCTGGCGGACCGCCTGGCGCGCCTGGGCGTTGAGGATGAGCTGTTCAAGGCTGGTGCTCGTGCCGGTGACGCCGTGGTGATTGGAGAGAACGACAACTCGGTGATCTTCGATTGGGAGCCGACCATGGTCGGTGGCGCTGAGCTGCTGTCCTCCCCGCGTGGTACGGACGCTCGTCTGGAAGAGATTATTCGCCCGACTCGTGCGCAGAAGCGTGTGGAGTACAAGGAGCGTATGGACGCGAAGGCGGAGGCTCGTGCCGAGCTGGAGTCCGAGCGTGTTGCAGGCGTGTGGACCGAGTCGGTTGAGTACCGCAAGAAGTTGAAGGAAGGCAAGGTCGACGAGAATATCGACATGCCGAACGTCGACGACTAGTAGCTAGGCGTTGGCTGTTGCCTCGATGATGATTGGTGCCGCGCACCGGGGTTTGCTCCGGTGCGCGGCGCTTTCTTGTGTGCTCTGCGGTTGCCTCTCGCGCCGGATGTGTGCGTCGGAACATGCGGGTGAGCCTGCGGTGAACCTGTGGTCGGGCGTGCTGGCTGGGTATTCCACTGGCGGCTTAGCTCACCCCCGTCATTTCGGTTTTTTTGACTGCAAGCAGGTAGCATAGAGGGGAATGTACGCGGGCCATTTTCGGTGTTGCGTACCTTCTGTGTACCTGCCCGCATCCGCACCTGTGGTGGCTCCTTAAGCTGCTGTGGTGCGGTCTCTGTCCCCAGCAAGGACGGCATTTGTGACTGACCAGCCTGTTCACCTTGATTTTGGTGCTCCGAGCACCGAATCGATTCCCCCGCGCATTCCCGGTCGGGTGCGCCTGGGCGTGATGGGTGGAACTTTCGACCCGATTCACCACGGACACCTGGTGGCAGCTAGTGAGGTTGCCGCCGTGTTCGACCTGGACGAGGTTGTGTTCGTTCCGACCGGTCAGCCCTGGCAGAAGGTGGGGGAGCGGCACGTGAGTGACGCTGAGCATCGCTACCTGATGACGGTGATTGCGACCGCGTCGAACCCGCGTTTTACGGTGAGCCGTATTGATATTGACCGTGGCGGCGCCACCTACACCTTTGATACGCTTAACGAGCTGCGTGCCCTGCGCCCGGATGCTGACCTGTTCTTCATCACCGGTGCGGACGCGATTAGCCAGATTATGACCTGGCGCAATGCCCATAAGCTGTGGGATTTGGCGACTTTTGTGGGCGTGACCCGCCCCGATCATGAGCTGGATCCGCCGATGGCTGAGGGTCGTCATATTACGACCCTGAAGATTCCTGCGATGGCGATTTCTTCGACCGATATTCGTCGCCGCGCAGCTGAAGACGCCCCCATCTGGTACCTGGTGCCCGATGGTGTGGTGCAGTACATCGCTAAGTACGGCCTGTACAAGAAGGACGCTTTGACGGCGTACCGTGACGGCTTGCCCCGCGTGAAGGATGAGTCTGGGCAGGCACCCCAATCGACGAATAATGAGGGAACACATGAGTGAAGCTACGGGTTCGAAGCCCTATAGCGAGGACGAAGCGTACCTCTACGAGACGTACGTGACCGAGGACGGCATTGAGGTGCCGCCGCCTACTAAGGTGATGGGTCCGCGCCGTCTTGCCCGTTACCGTGAAGAAGTTGCCGAGTACCTGCGTGCGGCCCGCCGCGGTGAGCCCGCGAAGCCTGTTGCCAACATGGGCTCCGTGATTTATACGAACGCTATTGACCCGCAGGTTCTGGCTGTTCAGCGTCGTTTTGCGGCGCTGGCGGCTCAGGGCAAGATTGACACTGAGGCGAACGATGAGGAGAAGCTGCACGAGCCCGCTCCTCTGACCAGTAGCCTGCGTGTTCTGCGTCCCGAAGAGATCGCGCAGAACCGTGTGGATGCGACCAGCCCCTCCGCGGTGAATAACCCGATGACTTCTTCGATCCCGGTTATCGCCGTGGTCAAGGAGGAGAAGCCGGAACCCGAGCTGCACCAGTACCTGGTGCGCGATGAGCCGAAGGTTGAGGAGCTGGATAGCTCTGACGTTGAGACTGAGCAGACCGAGGTTGCTTCCGTTGAGGAAGAGGCCGTTGAGGTTGCTGAGGTTGAAGAGTCTGCTGATGAGCTGCCCACCCGCGTGAGCGCGGTGAACGCGCAGGGTCTTGACCTGAGCGTGCTGGATAGCGCCTCCGCAGGGGATACCGTAGATTCGGTGGACGGCGACCCGACCGTTGCTCTGAGCCCGGATGAGGTTGAGGAGCTGCTGCAGCGCATGGTGGATCGTCAGGATCCCGAAGAGGCGCTGGGCGAGGAGACTGCTGAAGAGTCCGAAGAGGATTCTGAGGATGAAGAGTCCAAGTCTGCTGAGTTGAAGTCGGCTGAGTTCAAGTCTGCACCGGTGCCTTCCGCTGAGGCTTCGAAGGAAGCTGATGAGTCTGCTTCTGAGAGCGCTGTCGAGAAGGCTGAAGAGGTTCTGCAGCCTGCGCAGAAGGCCTCCCTGGCGTGGCTGTGGATTGTGCTGCTGCTCGCCCTGGTCGTTGTTGGTC
>ERZ772769.244-NODE-244-length-13349-cov-5.19573_pt1 | contig 13349 bp, 7 predicted proteins | sample MGYA00580987_ERZ772769 | MGnify/ENA primary metagenome ERZ772769 (study PRJEB29015, sample SAMEA2738043) | human oral metagenome | biome: human oral; feature: human-associated habitat; material: saliva | place: China | collected 2234 ...
GCCACCCCGAGGCCCCCGAGCTCGACGCCGCCATGGAGCGCCTGCGGGCCGGCCTCGTCGAGGACGGCTGGGGCGAGTTCGTGCCCGCGCAGATGGACAGCGCGGCGCTCGCGTAGCCCCGACGCTACCCCCTTTGTCCTCGTCAGAAGGGTGGGGCCTCGTCGATGAGGGGCGCTAGTCCCAGGGAGTGGGCGGCCCTCGGAAGAGGGGTGGTCTCGTAGTCTCCCGCCTTTTCGCCGGGCAGGGGGCCTCGGGTCACGAGGCGGGCACTACCGCTGCTGGGCTGGGTACGGTCGAGGGCGGTGTTGAATCGGTCGATGAGCTCAGGGCCGATCTGCTGGCTCAGGTCGGCCGGGACGACGGTGCTGGGAACAAGGTGCTGGTGGGGGCCGACCTTGTGGGGCAGGCGGTCGATGGTGCCGTCTGGGTGGCGCCGATAGACGGTCTTGTCCGGGGTGTGCCAAGACAAGACCCCGCTGTCACGGTCCCTGGTGAGTGCCCATCCGGGAGTGTGCTTGAGTCGGTGATGGGCCTGACAGAGCACCACGAGGTTGTCCAGGCTGGTGGTCCCGCCCTGGCTCCAGGCGGTGAGGTGGTCGATATCGCAGCGGGAGGCCGGAGTCTGGCAGGTGGGGAAAACACATGTTTTGTCGCGGGCTCGCACGAGGTCCGCAAGTCCCACCGGAGGCCGGTACCTGGTGCGGCCGACGTCCAGGACGGTGCCGCTGGCGGGGTCGGTCACCAGGCGCCTCCAGGTCCCGCCGGCGGCCAGGGCCCAGGCAGTCATGGCCGGTACCGCTGCGCTGCGCGCCCCGATCCTCACCTCAGCGACCTCTACTGGTGTGGCGGAAAACGGGGAGATGACCTGGGCGGTGGGCTGGATGGTGGGAGCAACCGGGGCGAGTTCAGGCAGACTCCTCCCTCTAGGCCCGGGCAGACTTCTCCCACCGGGGGTGGGCAGATTTCTCCCGCCGCTCGGGGAGTCTGCGCTGTTGAGAGGCTCGGGCGCGGCTGTGGAGCATTCGCCAGGGCCGGCTCCACCTGGATCAAGACAGCGGGGGTCGTCGGGGCTCTCGCTGTCCCCAGGACCACAGCCCCCAGAAATGCCGTCCCGGAGCCGGTTGTCTTCGGATGAGGTGCCGGGGCTGACGCCTCCGGGATCGACGCCGCCGGTGGGGCCCTCTTCCGGCAGAGCCAGACCAACCAGGCTGCTCAGAGGAACGGTGACGTTGACGTTGATGCGGATGCCTTCTGGCAGAGGAAGGTGACCGGTGGCTGAAGGGGTCCACCACGGGCTGTTCGATCCCACCAGGCCGCTCAAAGCGCCCAGGAGCCCTTCCAGAGGTACCCCGTCAGGCAGCAGTCTCCGCGGGTCTGCACCCGCCGTGGCATCGGTATCCGAGTCGTCGTGGGAAGCACGTGAGCTTGTTGATATCACAGGCGAACAGGCCCGTGCTGGCGAGCTGTCCCCGCCGGTCCGTCCCTCAGTCCGATTGCCGGAAATGCCCTGGGCCGGCTGGCTGAAGGCCGCGATCTGGCTGGTGCGAAGCACGGACAGGGACATCGCGGTGATGGCATCGGCTCGCAGCTGACCCAGGGTGCGTTTCTCGCCGCAGGCCCGCGCCGAAGCGGCGATTGCGTCCAGGGTGGCGTCCAGTAGCAGGGCGTCCATAGTCGGCAGCAAAAGCCGGACTTGGCAGAGGCCCTCTCCCGCAGGCCGGGGGCGCGACACGCACCGCTGCTCGGTATTGTTCTGGCTCCGCTCAGCGTGGCCGTCAGGGTCAATCTCCGTCAGGGCACGATCCAGATCCCTCCCCACCTGCGACACGCTCCGTCTAGGCGCCTGAGGCAGAACCTTGTCCTGGACTGCAAGCGCCACCGGAGTGGGTACGTCTTCCAGGCGGTGGGTCACCAGGAACGCCTTCGCCGAGTCCAGGACCCCGCAGCGTTCCATGGCCTCGACTGGGGCGAAGCCCATGCTCATGAGGGCCTGGCCGTGATTCACCATCTGACCGGCCCGAGTCCGAGAGACGCCCAGGCGGGTGGAGAGCAGACAGGTGGCATTGAACCGCCGCTCCTCATAACCCACCACCGGAGAGACCTCAGCATGCGGACCCCACTGGCCCGGGTGACTGGACAGCTCAGGGCACCCGGTCAGGCAGGCCGCCGCCAGGGCCTCGCCCCAGGTGGCCCAGGCCGCCAGGCGGTGGCAGGCCGCGGCCAGCTCTCCCAAACCCGAGGCCCCCAGAGCCATGAGCCCTGAGGTGCCGACCTCCTCCACGCTCATTGTTCGGCGCTGTTCGGAGGCGGCCACCAGCGCCACGTCAGTACCCGACTCATTGGTGAAGAGGGGCGGCGCTGCATCCCCATCAGCGGTGGAGCCCTCGTCGTCGGCGTCCTGGGCAGTCACCAGCAGGTGGGCCAGCAGCCCCCTCCACCACACCGGCCAGCGCCTGGCCCGCACCCAGGGAGGCCAACAGGCCTGCCGTCTCCTCTGCCGAGACCTGCGGTATCGACGTGGGAGCCCCGCCAGGCGCACCCAGCATCCCGACCGCATCACCGGCCGGGACGCGAGGAAGCACACCACCTTCGAACATATGTACAGTATAGCAGGTGGTGCCCGTGCCCCGCACGCTGAAGCAGGCTCCAGAATCACTGGAACAGCAACGATTAGCCGCATATCTGGCGCCTTTATCGCTGGCGCCTTCTCTCTCGGAGCCGGCGTGACGGCCCGCAGAGACCGCTCGAACCTCGCTGGGCTCCACCGACGTGACCGGTCTCGCCCGCTCGTGGGACGGACGCCGCCGGGCGCCACTGCTGGCGGGCGATAGGCTGTGCCCCAGCACCAGGAAGCACGAGTAGGAAAAGAGCGCTGCTGCGATGTCAGAGAGAACCGCACCGGTCGAGTCCGACACCCCCTTCCGCTACACGGCGGAGCTGGCGGACTCCATCGAGACCGCCTGGCAGGACCGCTGGGAGGCCGAGGGCACCTTCAACGCCGACAACCCCGTCGGCGCTCTGGCCGGCCCCGGGGCGGACAAGGAGAAGTTCTTCCTGCTGGACATGTTCCCCTACCCCTCCGGCAAGGGCCTGCACGTGGGCCACCCGCTGGGCTACATCGCCACCGACGTCGTCGCTCGCTTCACCCGGATGACTGGCAGGAACGTCCTGTACACGATGGGCTACGACGCCTTCGGCCTGCCCGCCGAGCAGTACGCCGTCACCACTGGCCAGCACCCGCGCATCTCCACCGAGGCCAACATCGCCAACATGCGCCGCCAGCTGCGCCGCCTGGGCCTGTCCCACGACCCGCGCCGCTCCCTGGCCACGATCGACGTCGACTACGTGCGCTGGACCCAGTGGATCTTCCTGCAGGTCTTCAACTCCTGGTTCGACCCCGAGGCCCCGCGCCGCGACGGCCGCGGCAAGGGTGCGGCCCGGCCGGTGACCGAGCTGCGCGACAAGCTCGCCTCCGGCCAGGTCCCCGTCCCCGACGGCCGCGACTGGGACGCTCTGAGCGCCGCCGAGCAGGCCGAGGTCGTCGACTCCTTCCGCCTGGCCTACGTCTCCAGCGCCCCTGTCAACTGGTGCCCCGGCCTGGGCACGGTGCTGGCCAACGAGGAGGTCACCTCCGAGGGCCGCTCCGAGCGGGGCAACTACCCGGTCTTCAAGCGCAACCTGCGCCAGTGGATGATGCGCATCACCGCCTACGGCGACCGCCTCGCCGAAGACCTGGACACCGTGGACTGGCCCGAGAAGGTCAAGCTCATGCAGCGCAACTGGATCGGACGCTCCGAGGGCGCCGAGGTGACCTTCACCGTCCCCGGGGCCGGACAAGGCGCCCAGCAGGACGCGTCGCTGAGCGTCTACACCACCCGCCCCGACACCCTCTTCGGCGCCACCTTCATGGTGGTGGCCCCCGAGCACCCCATGCTGGGTGGCCTGCAGGCCTCCGGCTCGGTGCGCACCGAGGCTCAGATCGCCGACGACGCCGCGGCCCTGACTGTCCCGGCCGCCTGGCCCGAGGGCACCAAGGATGCCTGGACCGGCGGCTACGCGACCCCCGCCGAGGCCGTGGCCGCCTACCGCGCCCAGGCCGCGGCGACGTCGGACGCCGACCGCACCGATGAGGGCCGGGTCAAGACCGGCGTCTTCACCGGCTTCTTCGGCATCAACCCCGTCAACGGGGCGAAGGTGCCGGTCTTCGTGGCCGACTACGTCCTCATGGGCTACGGGACCGGCGCCATCATGGCCGTGCCCGCTCACGACGAGCGCGACTACGCCTTCGCCACTAAGTACGACATCGACATCATCCAGACCATCGGCCCGGCCGACGACCCCCACGGCGTCGACCTGAGCGCCCAGGCCTACACCGGTGACGGTGTGGTGGTGAACTCCGCCCAGGGCGACCTGGACATCAATGGCATGGGCAAGGACGAGGCCAAGGCCATCATGATCGGCTGGCTGGAGGCTAAGGGCGTCGGCCGCGGCGCGGTCACCTACCGCCTGCGCGACTGGCTCTTCTCCCGCCAGCGCTACTGGGGCGAGCCCTTCCCGATCGTGTGGGACGAGGACGGCGGCGTCCACGCCCTGCCCGAGTCGATGCTGCCGGTCGAGCTGCCCGAGGTCACCGACTACTCGCCGCGCTCCTACGACCCCGACGACGCCGACTCCTCCCCGGAGCCGCCGCTGGGCAAGGCCACCGAGTGGGTCGAGGTCGAGCTCGACCTGGGCGACGGCCCCCGGACCTACTACCGCGAGACCAACACGATGCCGCAGTGGGCCGGCTCGTGCTGGTACGAGATGCGCTACATCGACCCCACCGATGACAAGGCGCTCGTCGACCCGGCCAACGAGGCCTACTGGATGGGGCCGCGCCCGCAGGCCGGCAACATCTCCGGCGGCACCGACCTGTACGTCGGCGGTGTCGAGCACGCCGTCCTGCACCTGCTTTACGCGCGCTTCTGGCACAAGGTCCTGTTCGACCTGGGCCACGTCTCCTCCTCCGAGCCCTACCACCGCCTCTTCAACCAGGGCTACGTCCAGGCCTACGCCTACACCGACTCCCGCGGCCAGTACGTGCCCGCCGACGAGGTCGAGGAGGTCACCGCTGAGGACGGCTCCACCAGCTACCTGTGGCAGGGGCAGCCCGTGCGCCGCGAGTACGGCAAGATGGGCAAGTCCCTGAAGAACATCGTCACCCCCGACGACATGTACGAGGCCTACGGCGCAGACACCTTCCGCGTCTACGAGATGAGCATGGGGCCGCTGGACGCCGACCGCCCGTGGGACACCCGCGCCGTCGCCGGCAGCCAGCGCTTCCTGCAGCGCCTGTGGCGCAACGTCATCGACGAGACCACCGGCGAGCTGACGGTGACCGAGGAGAGCGCCGACGAGGAGACCCGCCGGCTCGTGGCCAAGACGATCGTGGGCGTGCGTGAGGACTACGAGGGGATGCGCCTGAACACGGCCATCGCCAAGCTCATCGTCCTCAACAACCACCTCACCGGGCTCGGGGAGGTCCCGCGCGAGGCCGTCGAGGCCCTCGTCCTCATGGCGGCGCCTGTGGCCCCGCACATCGCCGAGGAGATCTGGAAGCGCCTGGGCCACGAGCACTCCCTGGCCCACGAGGACTTCCCGGTCGTGACCGACGAGGCGCTGCTGGCCGCCGAGAAGGTCACCTGCGTCATCCAGGTCAAGGGCAAGGTCCGCGACCGCCTCGAGGTCGACCCCGACATCTCCGAGGCCGAGCTCGAGAAACTGGCCCTGGAGGCCCCCGGCGTCATCCGCACCCTGGACGGGCGCGGCGTGCGCAAGGTGATTGTGCGCGCCCCCAAGCTGGTGAGTATCGTTCCCGAGTGAGATTTTCAGCTTTCGATCTGAGCTGGGAGGAGCAGTCATGCGCAACAAGGCTGGGTTACGGCGGGAAGGTCTGCCGCGTAGCGTTATGTTGGCCATATATGTGACTTTTTCGTCGTTGTTCTTGTCGCTACTGTTTTCTTGGGCTCAGGGGCTTTCTGGCTATCTATTGGTTGCCCTTTGTCTCGTTGTGACATTGATCGTATACTTGATGACTTTATTTATGGCATCTAAGTATCTGGTGGGGCCGCTGCACTCTGCCTTGAGGAGATTTGAGGATAAGAGTAATTTGGTGCTTCGGAAAGTGGATGGCGGTCAATCTGAGTGGTTGATCGACAACGAGAGTTTGATGGGGATTGAAAATGGTCAGTCCGTAAAAGCTGCGTGGGTTGTGTCTTACGATCTTCCTGGGGATTTGAATGGGGGTGCATTTATTCCAACGGTAAAGCAAAACCTGGAGCGCGGTGTGGAATACGTTTATTTTCTTCCGAATATCCTTCAGGCTAGGGCTATGCGTACGGCGCTTAAGACCCTTCATGGCGATCATGATAATGTCAAAGTTCGGTCTCTAGGGGATGATTTCTTCTTTCTTGTTCAAGGGCTCGATTTTATCATTTATAATCCGCGGCATGATGGTGGTGATGGTGGGCGCTCTGGGTATATGGGGCTGCCAATAAGCGGCGAGTATGGTAGATGGAATGCGAAAATGTCAGACAATCTAGTGGAGGCTTTGGTTGGTTATCTAGAGCCTTTATTGGAGAATGAAGTATTGAGGTGATGTGTGTAGTTCGTGTGGCGCTATCATTGATGAGGTTAATCGCGATGGGTCGACGCACTGTCGCAGGCCTCATGGCTCGCGCTGACTGTCCTGTCGGCGCCGTCGAGAATTACGACCTCGTGCCCGGTGACTGAAATACCTCGTTGTCGCCGATTGCGTTCGTTAAGCTCGCCGTGTGGCTCTGCGACGTGGGCTGAGTGTGAGTTTACGGCTGCAGCAGTATGTGCGGTGCGAAAGCAGCTGTCCTGGTGTGAGTTCGGTGAAGTTTTGGAAGCTATCAGGAGGGTTGCTCGTCGGCGGTATAGAGCAGGTGCCCAATAGTGCTGAAGGTTGGGCGTATATTCCGGCTAACGGGATGATCCGCTGGTGAGTATCGTTCCCGAGTGATCGGGGTGGGCTCTCCGACGGTGCCGCTCACGGCCGCGCCGCGGTAGCTCAGGAACAGCACGAGGGGCTGCACCAACCGAGATGTTTGGTGCAGCCCCTCGTGCTGTTGTCCGAAGATGTTTCGGTGATGGTCTCAGGCAGAGTGCCCGAATCGCTTCTGCGCAGCCGGCCGGGTCACACCGAGAGCAGCTCCGATCACAGTCCAGGAGTCACCTGCCTGTCGAGCTCGGGCGACCGCTGCATGCAACTCGGTCTCGGCGTCATGCACCCGCCGACTCGCGGTAATGATCGCCCGGAAGCGCGCGGCGTCCCGGGCTGGCGTGGTGCTTGGATCGAGAGTCTCAAGGCTTGTCGTGTCGTGAGTGTGCGTCAGTGTGGAGGACAACGTCATCACCTCAGATAATCGTAGAACTTCGGTCGCAGGCGGTCGGCATGAATGATCCGGGTTGGCTCTGCGGCAGGAACCGCAACCAACTCGAGCAAGGTGGCGCCCATGTGCCTCGACAATAGGGGCTCAGCGGCGCCTGAGGGTGCCGAAGATGGAGCGCGTGATCTCGCGGGTGATCTGGCGGCCCACCGAGCCGATGGTCTTCTCGACCTCCCGCTTGCGCCGCTCGGCGGCCCTCTCCGCCTCGCGCTGGCGGCGCTGGGCCTCCTTGACGGCCTCGCGCTCCAGGCGCTCGGCCTCTTTCTGACGCTGAGCCGCCTGGCGGGCGGCCTCCTTCTCCAGGGCCTTCTGGGCGGCGGCTTCGGCCTTGGCCTGCTCCTTGGCGGCCTGCTCGGCGGCGCGAGCGGCCTCGGCGGCCTCGGCGTCGGCCTGGACCCGCTGGGCCAGCAGCTCGTAGGCGGACTCGTTGTCCACACTCGTGGCGTACTTGGGTTTCAGCGGTGAGGAGGCCAGCACCTGGCTGACGGTGCCGTCCTGGGCCGGCCCCATGACGGCGGCGGGCACGTTGATGACCACCGGGGCCACCGGCGCCGGGCGCCCCTTCTCGTCCAGCACGCTGACGACGGCCTGGCCGGTGCCCAGCGACGTGAGCACCCGGCTGAGGTCCACCGGGCTGACCGGGAAGGTGGAGACCGCCTTCTTGAGGTTGGCGGCGTCGGCCGGGGTGTGGGCGCGCAGCGCGTGCTGCACCCGGCTGCCGAGCTGGGCCAGGACCTCGTCGGGGACGTCCGTGGGGGACTGGGTGATGAAGACGATGCCCACGCCCTTGGAGCGGATGAGCCGCACCGTGCGCACCACGGCCTCCAGGAAGGCCTTCGAGGCGCCGGAGAACAGCAGGTGCGCCTCGTCGAAGAAGAACACCATGGTGGGCTTGTCCGGGTCGCCGACCTCCGGCAGGGTCTCGAAGAGCTCGGCGAGCAGCCACATGAGGAAGGTGGAGAACAGTGTGCCCTGGGACTGGATGTCGGCCAGCTCCAGGGCGGAGATGATGCCGCGCCCATCGGGGGAGACCCGCATGAGGTCACGCACGTCGAGCGCCGGCTCACCGAAGAAGGCCTCACCGCCGGCCGCCTCCAGGGCGGCGATCTCCCGCAGGATGACTCCGGCCGTGGCCGCGGAGACCCCACCGATGGTCTTGAGCTCCTCCTTACCGGCCTCCGTGTTCGTCAGGTAGTCGACGACGGCGCGCAGGTCCTTCAGGTCCAGCAGGGCCAGCCCCTGGCTGTCCGCCCAGTGGAACACCAGCTGGAGGGCGGAGGCCTGCGTGTCGTTCAGGCCCAGGACCCGCGAGAGCAGGATCGGCCCGAACTCGGTGACCGTCGTGCGGATCGGGGTGCCGCTGATGCCGGCGCCGGAGTCCGACCCGCCGAGGTTGAACAGCTCGATGGGGAAGGACTGGCCCGTCCAGTCCTGGCCGGTGGAGGCGATGCGGGAGGCGATCTTGTCGTTGGAGGCTCCGGCCTCGGCCAGTCCGGTCAGGTCCCCCTTGACGTCGGCCAGGAACACCGGGACGCCGGCGGCGGACAGTCCCTCGGCCAGGAGCTGGAGCGTGCGGGTCTTACCGGTTCCGGTCGCCCCGGCCACCAGCGCGTGCCGGTTGAGCAGTCCCAGCGGGATGCCCACCGACAGGCCCTTGACCGCCGCGGGCTCACCGCCCGAGAGCGTGTCGAGGTAGGTGCCCACCGGCAGGGTGGGGGAGGAGAAGCTGTAGCCGGAACGTACCTGGGCGGTGTAGCCGGTCTCCTCGGCCTCCTGACTGCCCGAGGCATGCTCGGCTGCAGCGGCGGTCTCGGCCTGCGCGGGTGCCGGATCCTGCACGGGTTCCTGGGGCTGATCGGCGGCCGCAGCCGGCTCGGCGGAGGGGGTGGCATCGGCTGCTTGAGCGGGGGGCTCGCCCGGTGCGTCAGTAGTGCGGGGCTCGCCGGCCTGCTCCACGGCCGAGGCCGGGGTGGAGGCGATGGCGGCGTCAAGGGCCGCCTGGGCGGCGGCTGCCTTGGCTGCAGCGGCTTCGGCGGCGGCCTGGGCGGCCTCGGCCTTGAGGCGTGCGATCTCAGCGGAATCGGTCATGGAGCCATCGTAAACGCCGAACCTGCCAGTGCGCTGACCTGGGCGTGCCAGTGGAGCCGGCGCCGTTTCTGACCGCGAGAGAGGCAGGAGCCCGGCGAACAAGGTACCCTCGGGCCTCAATGGCGTTGAGATACTACGTCTGATCCCGCACCTGCCCGCCCCAGTGCCGCGAGGTTTACACGCCCCCATGCTGCCCCCTGCGTCGTCGTTTCCGAAAGAACCGCCCCTGACGGGCCTGCTGCTGGTGCACCCGAACCACAGGAGCAGGTGAACGCTGTGCGGATCGCCTTCTTCATTGACGACTACCTGCCCTCCGTCCACGGCGTGGCCACCTCCACAGCCACCTTCCGTGCCGCCCTGGAGCGCATGGGACACGAGGTCTACGTGGTGGCCCCCAAGGCCGAGGGCTATGAGGAGACCGACGACCACGTCATCCGCCTGTCCTCCTCTCGCTACTACGTCTTCGACAGCCGCGAGGTCGCCACCATCTATCCGGGCCTGGCCCGGCGCTTCGACGCTTACGACTTCGACATCGTCCACAGCCAGACCCAGTTCAGCCTGGGGGTCCTGGCGCACTGGGTGGCCAAGCGCCAGAACATCCCCCACGTCACCACCATCCACACCCTCTACACCGAGCTCATCGACGACTACCCGCTGGCCGTGCTCTCGGGCCTGCTGGCCCTGTCCGTCGCCTTCCCCGTGGCGCTCAAGTCGCAGCCTGTCCTGCCGCGCGTTCACCGGGAGACCATCAAGCACCTCAACAAGCGCGACATGAAGACGGCCCTGTCCCGTCAGGGGTGGCGCCTGACGGCGGCCTTCGCCAACAAGTGCGACGCCTGCCTGTCGCCCTCCCAGCACCTGGCCCGGATTCTCATCGACGACGGCGGACTGACCACCCCCTGCATGGTGCTGCCCAACGGGCTGGACTCCACCCGCTACCGCAGTGCCCGCGCCGCCGACTCACCGATCCCCAAGGCCCCCGGCGAGAAGATCATCATCTGCGTGGCCCGCCTCAGCCCGGAGAAGCGGCAGATGACGCTCGTTGAGGCCATGCCCCACCTGTCCGGCCTGCCGGTCAAGCTGGTGCTCGTGGGCCCGGGCCCCTCCCAGGAGGAGCTGGGGCGGCGCGCCGAGGAGCTCGGGGTGGCGGACCGGGTGATCCTGACGGGCAAGTGCTCGCCGGAGGAGGTCGCCGTCCTGCTCAAGCAGGCCGACGTCTTCTCCTTGGCCTCCTACCACTTCGACAACCAGCCCATGGTGTTCCTGGAGGCCGCCGCCTGCGGGCTGCCGATCGTCTACTGCGACGAGCGGATGACCGAGTGCCTCACCGAGCGCAACGCGATTCTCACCGACGGCATCGAGGGGGAGGACTTCGCCCGGGTCTTCGCCTCCCTGCTGTCCGACGACGCCCGGCTCGCCGCGCTGTCCGAGGGGGCCCTGGAGGTGGCTCAGCAGTTCGACTCCGAGACGATGACCAGGCGGCTCATCAACCTCTACGAGGATCTCCTGGTCTCGTATCACTGACGGCCGGCCCTGGAGAGCAGCCGTGGCGCCTTGCCGGTCAGTGCGCGGCTTGCCGATAAGGTATGCGGCATGTCGCTCGCCGTCGTCACCGACTCCGCCGCCTGCCTGACGGAGCCCCTGCTGCGTGAGCGCGCGATCGAGGTGGTGCCGCTGCACGCCATCCCCGCTGACAACGGTGAGCCCGCCACCACCTCACGGCCCAGTGTCCAGGAGCTGGTGGACGCCTACCGGCGCGCGGCCAGCAGGGCCGAAGAGGTCCTGGCCATCCACATCTCCTCGGCCCTGTCCGGCACCATGGACAACGCCCGCATCGCCGCCGCCCAGCTCGAGGCCGAGTACCGGGACCAGCCCAACGGCCCGGGCCCGAGCGCGGGGCGCCGACGCCCGCAGTGGCTGCGCGTGGTCGACTCCGGCACCAGCTCCGGCGCCCTGGGGCTCGCGGTGCTGGCAGCCTCCGGCGCCCACGACGCCCGTCGCGGTGCCGCCCTGGCCCAGGCCAGCACCGCCCGGTCCTGCCAGCTCTTCGTCGTCGACGACCTGGGACGCCTGGCCCGCTCGGGAAGGATCGACCGCACCACGGCCCGCCTGGACGGTGTCCTCGGAATCCGCCCGGTCCTGGCCCTGACCCGCGACGGAATCCGGACGCTGGAGACCGTGCGCGGGGCGGCCCGCGCCAGGCGCCACCTCATCGCGCAGGCCGTCCGCGTCGCCGGCGGGACCGCCCTGTCCGGCCCCAGGCACCCCGCAGACCCGGTGCGCCTGGTCATTCAAGGCGACGACGCCTCCAAGCTGGCACTGCTCGAGACCGATCTGCGCCAGGCCATGGAGGAGGCAGGAGCCAAGGTCTCCGAGGTCCTCACCCTCCCGGTCGACGAGGCGACGAGCACCCACGTGGGCCCCGGCGCCCTCGGCATCGCCGTCGCCCCGGACCTGAAGACCCATTGAGCCAGGTCTGACGACGCGGCTCGGTTGCCACAGGCCGTCAGGCGCCACTGCTCTCCACAGGGCAGACAGCTTCACCATGCGTCCCATGGGTCCGGTCTCTACCGTCGAGGACATGGGAGCCAGACGGAGCGACGCGCACAGGTCCCTGGACGACCTTGTGCGTCTGGCCTGCTCTACCGACCCCGAGGAGCCGGTGCGCCGGCCACGTCGCCTCGCGATCGCGCCCCGGGCGGCGATCATCGCCGGCTCCGCCCTCCTCATCCTGGCTCTCGCCCTGGCCCTGAGAGCCGTGCTGGTCTCCACCGCCACCGGTGGCCACGAGGCTCCGGCCGCAGCAGGCGCCTCCGCGACGATGCGGCCACCACCCGCCGGGACTGCAGCGAGTCCAGCCATGAATCCGGCCACGGTGCCGACCACGGGACCGGCAGCAGGACCAGGCGGCTTGAGCACGACATCGGGCAGCGTCGTCGTCCACGTCACCGGGGCGGTGAGCAGGCCGGGGGTGGTGACCCTGCCCCCGGGAAGCCGCGTCACCGACGCCATCAACGCCGTCGGAGGAGCCAGCGCGGAGGCAGACACCCAGCAGCTCAACCTCGCCCGGGTCCTGACCGACGGCGAACAGATCCGGGTCCCGCGCATCGGCGAGGTCCTGCCCGAGCCCCAACCCCAACCCGGCGGGGACGCCGCCTCCGGTGCGCGAACCGCCCCGGGAAAGTCCGGCGGTGGCGGCGCATCCGGGGCGATCAATATCAACACGGCCTCGGCCTCCGAGCTGGAGAAGCTGCCCGGCATCGGCCCGGCCCTGGCCCAACGGATCGTCGAGCACCGCGACTCCCACGGGCCCTTCGCCAGCGTTGACGCCCTCACCGACGTCCCCGGCATCGGCAAGGCCAAGCTCGAGGGCCTGCGAGAACAGGCCACCGTATGAACGAGGACCACGACGGCAATGGTGGGGGCAGTCCCAGGGCCCCCTGGGACGACCCCGCGCTCTATGTGCGCCTACGCCAGGAGCAGGAGCGCAACCGGTACCGAGACGGAGGTCAGCACGCCACCTCCTCCAAGGCCCCTGAGGCCCTCGACCTGCGCCTGCTCGCCCCGGCCCTGGCCTGCTGGGCCGGCGCCGGGTGGGCCGTTGGACGTGAGGCGGCAGACGCCTGGAGGCAGGTCCTGCTCCTGGCCTCCGGGTGCACCGCCCTGGCTGCGCTGCTCGTGGTGGCTGTCCTGCGCTTCCGGCCACCGCGCCACCGGGCCGACCCGCGTCCCGGCGCCCCCGAGCACGACCCCGGGGCGATGGGGACCCTCAGTGCTAGCCTGCTCGTGTGCGCCCTGTGCGCCGCGACG
>ERZ772769.248-NODE-248-length-13306-cov-3.02709_pt1 | contig 13306 bp, 9 predicted proteins | sample MGYA00580987_ERZ772769 | MGnify/ENA primary metagenome ERZ772769 (study PRJEB29015, sample SAMEA2738043) | human oral metagenome | biome: human oral; feature: human-associated habitat; material: saliva | place: China | collected 2234 ...
GTAAGGCACGGCTCTGCAAAAGCTTGATCGTCGGTTCAAATCCGTCTACCGCCTTGATGATAAAACTTTATATTGGTTTATTCCTTTATATCGTAAAGCCCTAGAAATAGGGCTTTTTTGTTTTTTTGAAGTAGCAATTGAAGGCTACTATAAAAACTCTGGTTAAGACGATTCATCTTAACCAGAGTTTTATCTTATAATTCAGCAATTTGGTTGAGGTTAACTTCAGCAACTGTATCATTTCCGAACATGGAAATAATCATTTTCACCTTGTTATTGTCAATTTCAGTGATCTTACCAGTGTAGTCAGTAAAGGCTCCATCGATAATCCGAACGGTATCTCCTACCTTGACATCAATGTTGAAGTCTTGTACAGTTTGTCCCATAGAAATCAAGATATTGCGAATCTCATCTTCCAAGAGAGGAGTCGGTTTTGAACGGTTCCCGTGAGAGCCAACAAAGCCCGTTACGTTTGGCGTATTCCGAACGACAAACCAAGCTTCATCTGTCATGACCATCTCAACCAAGACATAACCAGGGAAGCGGTTTTCTTCGATTTCTTTTGTTTTTCCGTTCTTTTCAACTTGTACAGTTTGAGTAGGGATTTCTACCCGCAAGATATTTTCCAACATGTTGTAGGTCTGTGCCCGTTGAAGAAGATTTTCCTTCACTTTATTTTCATAGCCTGAGTAAGTCTGCAAGACAAACCAGCCTTTATCAAAACTATCCATTTGAGTTTCCTTTCTGATCTGATAGAAGTCATCGCTTCATCACGATACTAAAAAAAGCCTACCGGCTCTCGTTTTCCTAGGTCCATTATAACATAAAACTAGAGAAAGCAAAGTAATTTCTTTGTTTTTTTCTGTTCCAGTAAGAAAAAAAGCATCCTCTTGGGACGCGATTTTTCTTGCTCCTTAGAACAAATCAATAATTTGTAAAATACCTTTCGCTACTACGCGGTCGAAGAAATAAATCAAGACTACGAAGAAAGCAGTATACTCAATCACGGAGATAAAGTTTTTCCATCTTTCTTTGCGAGTAGGCCAAGTCGTGTTCTTAAGTAAGACAAAAATATCTCTGATAAATTTCACAACAATCTCCTATCTGGTTTCTTTATGAATTGTATATTTACTACAATGTTTACAAAACTTGTTAACTTCTAGACGTTTTGGTTTTGGCGTCGCACTCAACTTGATTGAGTAGTTGCGTGACCCACAAACCGTACACGCTAGACTTGCTTTTTTTAATGCCATAACGCCTCCATTCACACCATTATAGCAAGTTTTCACTTTTTTGACAAGAACTTCTGCTTTATAGAGACGCATTTTATTTGGCTTTTCCCCATGATTTGATACAATATAGTAGATAAAGGAGAAATTATGAAAAGCGATCATCTGAAAGAAAGTAAAAATATTGAAGACCGGCGCGGACAGAGCGGAAGCGCTTACTCATCTGGACGCTCGAGTGGCAATATAGGAGGGGGTATCCTCCAAATCCTCCTCTCTCCAGGAAGTTTCAAGAGCAAGATCATTATGATTTTACTGTTGGTTCTTTTGAGTGGGGGAGCTGGCCTGAGTGGCATCTTTAATCCGGAGCAAGCCACTCAGAACTACAACTCCAGCCAAGTCACGCGCCAAGAGCAAACCAAAGTTAGCGACCAAGACACCAAGTTCGTCAGCCAAGTCTTGGGGACGACAGAAGACTTTTGGAGCCAAGCTTTCCAAAAAGAAGGTCGAACCTATCATAAACCGACCTTGGTCTTCTACACCGGTCAAACGCGAACAGGCTGTGGAGTGGGGCAAGCAGCAGCAGGTCCTTTCTACTGCCCTAGCGATCAAAAAATTTATCTGGATATTAGCTTCTACAAAGAGCTCACCACTAAATACAAGGCCAGCGGTGACTTTGCCATGGCCTATGTTATCGCACATGAGGTCGGCCACCATATCCAAAACGAATTAGGAACCCTTCAAAGTTACCAACGGGCCACCCAGGGGAAATCTGAAACACAGAAAAACGCCCTGAATGTTCGCTTGGAGCTTCAAGCAGACTACTATGCTGGTGTTTGGGCCCGCTATATCGAGGAGCAAGGTCTCATGGACACAGGTGACATCGAAGAAGCTCTCAATGCTGCCCATGCAGTAGGGGACGATACTCTCCAAGAGCAGGCCTATGGTTACTCTGTCCCAGATAGTTTCACCCATGGAAGCTCCGAGCAACGCATGCGCTGGTTCAAGCGAGGATACCAGTACGGAGACTTTGAGCACGGTGATACCTTTAGTGTTTCTGATGCAAACCTCTAACACTCTAGTCAAAAAGCCTTCAGATATACTCTGAAGGCTTTTTGGTAGCTTTCATATTGAAGGACTTTCCTTTTAATAGCCAAACCAACCTTTAAAGGTATCCCAAGCATTCTTGGCCTTACCTGGAAGGTCTGCTTCATCGATGGCCTTCTTGGCTTGGTCTACCATATTGGAAGCTTGCTCTTTTACCTGATCAAAGAAGCCTTTGTCATCTGTCTGAGCGTCAGTTTCTGTTTCTTGGCCGACTGGCGCAATCCCATTTTCCGCGTAGGAGTTCTTCTCGTCGTCAAAGCTGGTTCCTTCCGTATAAGGCAGGACGCTGTTGGCGACATTGCGGAAGATGATCGAGGCCGTTTCCGCACTGGTCCCCGTCAGGTAATGGGTCTCATCTGTTTTAGGGAAACCTAGCCACTGGCTGAGGACTACATCTGGAGTATAACCGATTACCCACTGGTCCCCAGATAAATCTGGGTTGAAGTCGGTCTCTGTTGTCCCTGTCTTCCCAGCCATGGTATAGCCATAAGGAGCTGCGTTGACCCCTGTCCCGTTGGAGAACGTTCCTAGCATCATATTGGTCATTTTTCGATTAACAGAGGTGCTGAGGACCCGGGTAGATTTCTGACTATGACTCTTGACGACCTGGCCACTCGCATTTTCAATTTTGGTAATGAGGTGGGCATCGTTCATGACTCCATCATTAGCAAAAGCCCCATAAGCTTGGGCCATCTCCAGAGGATTGGTCGCAACACCAGATCCGAGAGCCACACCAAGAGAACGATGAACCTTGTCCATATTAAGTCCAAACTTCTTCCCATAATCAAAGACTGTGTCAAGACCTAATTCATTAGCTGTGGCAACTGCTGGTAGGTTAAGGGATTCCGCTAAGGCCTGATACATCGGAACCGTTGGACTAGTTTGAATTCCCCCATAGTTGTTTACGGTGTAATTTCCATAGGTGGTTGTAGTGTTATCCAATTCCATGTTGGTCGACCAACCCTTGGCAACTGCTGGACTGTAGACCACAAGCGGTTTAATGGTTGAACCAGGACTTCTTGCAGACTGGGTCGCGTAGTTGTAGCTTCTAAAGCCGACTCCTTGGTCGCTTCCGACACGACCGACAATAGCACGAACTCCTCCTGTCTTTGGATCCAGGGCCACACTACCGGATTCTGCCCGGGTGCCATCCTCTGCAAGGGGGAAGAGATCCACATTGTCATAGATGACCTGCATGCTAGCCTGGTAATTCTGATCCATTTCTGTATAGATCCGATAGCCATTTTTAATAATGTCTTCTTCCGTCAGGCCATACCGATTGACGGCTTCATTAATCACCGCATCGAAATAAGAAGGATAGCGATAATCTTCTGACTTGCCTTCATAGGCATCGATGAGCTGACCGTGAATATCTACCGTAGCAGATTGGTCTGCTGTGGCCTGATCGATATAGCCAGCAGCCACCATATTCTGCAAAACAGTGTTCCGACGGTTGGTCGCATTTTCGACAGAATAAAGGGGATTATAAATCTCTGGTCCTTTAAGCATCCCTGCAAGAACCGCTGATTGGTCGAGAGTCAATTGACTAGCCGACACTCCGAAATATTTCTTAGAAGCATCTTCAATCCCCCAAACCCCATTGCCGAAGTAGGCATTGTTGAGATACATGGTCAGAATTTCTTTCTTGCTGTACTTTTTATTGATCTCGAGAGCCAGGAAAAACTCTTTAGCCTTACGCTCAATGGTCTGGTCTTGAGAGAGGTAAGCATTCTTAGCTAGCTGCTGAGTAATGGTTGATCCTCCTCCAGAGCGCCCCGCTGTCAGGATAGCTAGAAAGAAACGGCCGTAGTTGATCCCACTGTTCTTGTAGAAGGTCCGGTCTTCTGTCGCAATCACTGCATTTTGCAGATTTTCACTAATGGCATCTAGCTCAACATAAGTTCCCTTTTGACCTGTCAGACTCCCGGCCTGGTTCCCATCCTTATCGTAAATAATGGTGGTCGCCTTGAGGGCATTTTGCAAATCTGCCACATTGGTCGTCTTGGCAAGATAAAAGAGATAGCCTCCTGTCACCAAACTGAAAATCAAGCCAATGAGCAAGAAAATCTTGGTCAAGTGGTACTTACGCCAAAAGCGTCTAAAAGGATGCTGAGACAGAGGTTTCTTGTGTTTCTTGTCTGAACGGCTATAGGTCGGAGCTAACTCCTCACCATCCGTCGACAACTCCACCTCCTCTGCAATCTTGGTTGGTTTTTTGTCTCGTTGGAAATGACGAATCATTCCCTCCATTAATTCTTTTAATTTGTTCATAATCTTTATTTTATCACCTTCCCCACGACTAGACAAGAAAGACCTCCGGAGGTAGCTTCTCTTTTAGATTTCTTTAAGCTTCTGCCAAGTTCCAATTCTTAGCTAATCTGAGGATGTTTCTCTTCTGCCGAGCAAGATTGGTCTCGTCTTTTCTTTCCCCTAGCTTTCTGATACAATAGCACTATGCAATACACGATTACCATCCCAAAAGCCTTTCCAACTATGACGGTCAAGGAAGCTCTAGAAGACTATTTCCTCGTCCCACGAAAAATTCGCCATTTTTTGCGGACCAAAAAAAACGTCCAAGTCAATGGTCAAGCAGTCCACTGGCAGTGCACTCTTCAGGCAGGAGATGACCTCACCCTGACCTTTGACCCTGAAGACTATGAAGAAAAGTCTCTCCTGGCTGGTGACCCTAGTCTGGTTGAGGTCCTCTACGAGGATGAGCACCTGATCATCGTCAATAAGCTAGAAGGGATGAAAACCCACGCCAATCAACCAGACGAAGTCGCCCTTCTGAATCACGTCTCTAGTTACGTGGGGGGGCCCTGTTATGTCGTTCATCGTTTGGACAAGGAGACCAGTGGAGCCCTTCTTTTTGCCAAGAATCCCTTTGTCCTCCCCATCCTCAACCGTTTGCTAGAGGATCGGAAAATCAAGCGAGAATACTGGGCCCTCATCCAAGGGAAGCTCCCCCAGAAACAGGTGGTTTATAAAGATAAGCTAGGTCGTGATCGTCATGATCGTCGCAAGCGCATCGTCGATCCTAAAAAAGGACTCTATGCGGAAACCCACGTGACGATTTTAAAGGTCTTCAAACGAACGAGTTTGGTCAAGTGCCAACTCCAGACTGGGCGAACGCATCAAATCCGTGTCCATCTCTCTCATCATGGGCATCCCATCATGGGAGATCCTCTCTACAACCCAGAAAGAGGATCCCGTCTCATGCTCCATGCCCACCGCCTCACCTTGGTTCATCCCTTTACCCTAGAACCCATCCAGGTCGAAGCCTTATCCCAAGGATTTGAAAAAATTCTGGCCCAAGAAAAAAATGGAAATGACCGATAAAACACCGAATCCATACGATTCGGTGTTTTTTCTTACAGTGTGATTTATTCCTGAGTCTCTCCTTCTACAGGACTTGCTGGAGCATTCTCTTTCTCCCCAGTTACCGTCGGAAGTTCTTCCGAACTGGTTTCTTATTTTGGATTGCTTGCTTCCGTAACGGATGCAGTAGCCGAATCAGAAGCTAGCGTCTCGCTAGCAAGAGGTGCTGAGGAGCCCTCCACTGTGGCACTTGCTGATGGAGAGGCTAACTCTGCTTGAAAGGCTAGTATGGCCTGAAGCAAGGCTGTCTTGTCACTCTTAGGATTAGCTAGTTGATCAAATAGAGCTTCCAAGCGCTCAAAACTTGCATCACTCGCTCCTTTTTCAAGCAATTGCTTGTGCAGGGCCATCAACTGGTTGTAGAGCTGTTGGTAAAGAGCAAGATCATCAATCTGAGGGGTGTCTGTTTTCTTTTGCTTTTGCTTCTCAATGGCTTCCCCCACTTGCCGAAGTAGGGTTTGACCGCTGGATAGAGCCTTGCCTGTTTCCTCTTCTTGGCGTAGCTGAGCCAAATGCTCTTCAAATCCTGTTCGCTGACCTTCTTCCACCTGAGGTAAGAGGCTCTCGATTTGGTTCAAGAGGGCTGTTAGCATGTTGGCCTCTTGATGAGCTTCTGTCGCCTTATCCAGCTCCCCATAGACCCCTTTAAGAAACTCGTAAACAGCTAAGTTATAAGAAGGGGCTTCACCTCCTTTTTGATCCAAAACGGTCCTTTCAATCGGGTAGATCGGAGCATGCTCTTGAGAAAAGAGCTGATCAATGGCTTGCTTGGTTTGGTAAAGTTCCATAAAGTGGGCTTTTGAATCCCAGGCTTCTTCAAAGGCTTGAGCACGATAAAGTTTCAAAGCCAGATCTGCAGCTCGAGTGCGTAATTCTGGTGTCAAGCGCGCATCACTCAAGCTTTGGTAGAAATACTTGAGGTAGTCCACTGAAGTCACCCCAGTTCGATCTTGCATCTCCTGAATAGCCTGTAGCAATTGCCCTTGCCCCTCTAGCAACTGACCATTCTTAGTTGCATAAGCTTCTTGTAGTTGAGCCACCAGTTCTTCCTTCTTAAGCTGGAAGGCCTCTGTATCCAACAAACGAACCTGCTCTAGCAACTCTTGGTAACGACGATCCAAGACCGTTTCTTCTATTGGCTTAACCGCTTGGGTAGCATGGATATACTGTTGATCAACTTGGTCGAGACTAGCCAGATAACCTGCTGTCGAGTTGCTTGGGAAGCTCTTGACATTCTCCAAGAAGTGCCCCAAAATCAACTCAATCCGTCTTTGTTGCAGAGGATCAGAAGCATAAAGAGTGCGACTTTCAGCTAAGAGTTGGTTGACCTTGGCCTCTACAACCTTCTGGTCCAAGTCTCCTTTTTGATAAGGAGATTGGATGGTAGGTAGGCGGTGGGCTAAGTAAGCAGCTAGGCCAGCCGAGCGAACCTTGATGTAGTGGTTGTGGTCTCCGTGTGGGATGACGAACTGACCATTCTCAATCTGTAAGCTATAAGGAGAAATTCCTGAACGAAGGGCAGTCGTATAGAGCTCGTTAATGAAATCTAGTTCCGGATTGCCCGTTTCAAGCGGAATCCGGACATGTTCCTTCCGAACGGCATAAGGATGGATATGGGTCGGATCGTATTCTTGGTCTGGATTGTTAAAGACAAAGAAGCCGTTCGAAATCTTGATTGCTTCTCGAGGAACTCCGTAGGTTTGGCTAATGTACTGAATCTTTTCTTCATCAGAAGCATCACGAGAGTAAGTGGTCACACCGTCTGTCAGTGGTTTTCCTTTGTCTTCTTGTTGCTTACCAGCCAGAACAGCCTCTGCTGCAGCAATTTCTTGAGAAGAGAGATTCTTCTTGTAGAAATAATGGGCATGGTCCCCGTGAGCGACCATATAGCCCTCATCATCCTTGCTGATGACTTGATCCGCATGAAAGCCATGATCGTGCTCCTCTTCCTGCTTATGGTGATGGTGATGCTCACCCTCATGATCGTGATCGTGCGCATGGCCCTCTGGCTCTGGAATCGAAGGAAGATTTGGTGTCTCTTCAGTTGCAGCACTGCCTCCTTGGGCACGGAGGAATTGATAGTGCCGCGCTAGCTCGCGCTCTAGAGGCGAAAGTTCCTGATAAGGGATAAAGTGGAAATGATCTCCGTGAGGATAGACTACCCCTTGGTCTGTCCATTTGCTAATCTTACTTGGGTCAAAGACTGAACCATCCGACTCCACATGACGAGAAGTCAGAGGTGTCTTTTGCAACTCTGCAAGAAGGCTGGCAAGGCTTGAGGTCTGATGCCCCTCTGTTGACCCGGTAGTCGGACCTGTAGGAATTGGAGTCAGAGGACTAGGGGAGAATGGATTTGGAGTTTCCTTTTCAAGGGATGGAGTGGCCTGTCCCTGTGAAGCTTGGCCACCTCTCTTATCTTCTGTTGAGCCTGTTGCTAGGACTTTTTCTTCATTTTTCCTAGACTGACCATGTAAGACGGACAGAGCAGCCGCCAACTCTCCAGCTGATAGGGCACTCTTTGGAATGTAATGATAATGGCCTCCGTGTGGAACAATAAAGCCATCACCTGTATCTGAAATCACATCCCCAGGACTAAAGACATAGCCATCATCCGTCTGGTAGCCACCTTTGCTAGGACGAGTTCCTGAGGTGAGACTTTCAAGAGTCTTGCCTTCCTTCAAGGCTTGACTTGGTTGGCTAAAATCTCGCAGTTTAGTAAGTTTGCGAGAGGAGCCAGTCGCTCCCAAACCTTCCTCTCCTTGCTCCTTGACGATCCCTCCTTTTTTCTGCTCGGCAATTTCTTCAATCGAGCGCACATTAACTGTATGGCGGGCATCTGTCAGATAAAGGTAGTATTTCCCAGCTCGTTTAATCACATAGCCATCCTTGACACGGGTGACGATATCTGCTTCTTGAAGCTGATAAGATGGGTCTCGTAAAATGAGCTCCTCACTAAAAATAGCATCATAAGGGACCTTCCCATTGTAATAGTGGAAGTGATCCCCGTGGGAGGTCACAAAACCATCATCCGTAATTTTGACAACGATCTGTTCTGCCTGCGTATTTTCCTTGGAATTAACCGAATCAATAGTTTCTTCTTTCTTACTGGCCCTTGAGGCTTTCTTAGTTTTATCTCCCTGTAAGTATTGAACCTGATTCTTCTTTTCTTCTTTAACAGGTGCTGGTTGACGAAGGGCATAGGCACAGAACCCAAGTCCTAATGCTGAGACAATCGCAATGGTTCCTTTTTTCTTCATTCTTGCTTCTTACTCCTTTAATTCCTTGGCTAAGACAGCCAAATTTTCTTCTAAATTTTCTAGTAAATCTTTGTTATTCTGGGGATCTGCTTCTAGAGGATCCAAAACCTTGACACGCGCTCCCGTTGCCCGAGCGATACTATCCGCCACCTTGGAGGAAGTGTGCTTCTCGACGAAAATGGTTTTCACCTGATAGTCCTTCACGAACTGCTGGATTTCAGCTAGTTGGCGAGCCGTCGGCTCTTGCTCAGGAGAAATTCCTGCAATCCCCAACTGCTTCAAGCCAAAGCGCTTGGCTAGATAAGAGAAGGCAGTGTGTTGAGTCACAAAGGTCTTTTGCTTGACTTTCTCAAAGAGAGGCTGGTAGTTGCTAACCAAATCTTGGCAGCGTTTTTCTAGTTTCTTGGCATTGGCCTCATAGAGGCTCCGATGATTTGGGTCTATCTCTCCTAGCTTTTGGGCTAGTAGGCGACCCTCTTCTGCTATTTTAAGGGGATCCACCCAGCTATGAGGATCATACAAACTCTGAGCCCCTTCTCCTTCTTCCTCACTGAGGTTTTCTAGACCAGTCACCTTATCCAAGGTCATCCCTTGACTCGCTTCGATGACCTGAAGCTTGGATCCTTGCAGATTCGGATCTAGCCGCCCCGCCCAGGATTCCAAGGTTTGGGAATGGTAGACGAAGACATCCGCATCATATATCTGGGCCACCTCCTTGGCAGAAGGTTCGTAGTCATGGATGCCCGCTCCTGACTGGACCATCCACACTTGGTTCTGATCACCAGAAATTTCTTTGACCAGAGCATAGATAGGATAAAAACTGGTCACAATCTTGAGCCCCTGTTTCGAACTAGTAGGAGTCGGATTACCCTTGGAGCCACAAGCTGTTAGAAGGAAAAGAAGACTCAGGAAGAGCCCTAGACCTTCCATTTTTTTCCAAAATTTCATAGAATCCTTCTTTCTATTTTCTTAACCGGTTATTTAATCGGTTATTTAACCAGTCAATAATACTCCTTTTCTATTTTTTTGTCAAGTTCATATTGTGATTTTTTCTCTATCACTAACCAGGTCTATCATCCACAGGGCAGTTCGTGCCCCTCCTTTTCCGTCTTGCCATAGCATTACTACTGCCCCTCCAAGATTTGTGCATAAAAAAAGGAGCTATCCGTTGGATAAGCTCCTCTTTTAGTCCCTTCCTTATTCAGTTTGAATAAGACATGATTTGGATCAATCGATTATTTATAATTGTAAGCCCAGTAATAGTTACCGTCTCCATTTACGACTGCTGCTACAGCACCTTCTGTCGCATTTGGATCTAGCAACAATTCACGTAAACCACTGTTGTACCATTTATTTGCAACTGTTGCTGCATCTTCTTCACGACGAGCTACGAAGCCTGTGCTATCATATTGGCGTGAAATTTGGTTAGCTTTTGGCAAGCTAAGTGAATTGTAGACATCATCAGACCAAGTCAATTCTTTCATGCCTTGTGCTTTTCTCAATTGATTGATTTTCGCAAAGGCTTCTTTGGCTTTTTCTAAGTAGACATAGTTTGTGTCATCTGTCGCTTGAACGCGGTAAACGAATTTCACATAACCAAATTCAACGTCTTTGTAGTTTTTATCATCTACGCCACTCTTCAAGTTAGCGATCAAGACATAGTCTTTCGCCCATGGGTTTTCCTTTGATTGCTCAAATAGTTCTGGGTCTTCGATTTCCCATTCTACTTTAGCATCCCATCCAGCATTGTCAATGAAAGTAGGATGCATCTTTTCGATGACATAGTTCTTGAATTCTTCTACGTTCTTGAATGGAAGAGCTTTACCAGCTTGAGCTGTTTCTACCACGTTTGTAGAGTAAAGTTTCACGCTAGAATTACGATCGCTGTATGCATACTCGTCATCTTTTGCATCTTCGTGGAATTTTGGATCGATGACAGGATCGTTGGGATCTGTCATTCCTTGAAGCTTCCATTTACCATCAATCCATTTCCAATAAGCAGAATAACCAGTTGCTTCTGTATCAGATGGAATGTAGTAATAGTGGGTAGAACCGTCAAAGTAGTAGTTCTTATCTCGGCGTAATGCTTCAGAACCTGGCTTACCTGGAGGGTAGACCAACTTAGGTGCACGTCCATTTGGAGCCCATGGGAGATGTTCCAAACCTTCTGCTGGTGTTTCCACATATGGAGGGATTTGGTTTTCACTTGGCTCATCTGTTGTTACCAAACCTTCGTTTCCTGGTACCTCAGGTTGAACAGGTTCCTCTGGTGTTGGTTCACTTGGATTTTCTGGACTTGGTTCAAAAGGATTAAACTCTCCATCTGCTCCTACAAATGGTGGGTTCTCTGGGAAGACCAAACTATCAATGTTATCAAGATCAGAAGGCTGTGATGGTGTTACCGGTTGATCTGGTTTATCAGTTGGATTTGGTTCTTCTGGTGTTGGCGTTGGCTCCGGAGTTGGAGTTGGATCTGGAGTCGGTGCTTCTGGAGTTGAATCCTTGACAAAGACCCATTTGCCATCTTTGTAATAGTAGTAGTCACCGTTATCTAAAACGTAGTAATGGTAACCATTTTCATAACGGTAATGAGGATCATTCTCTAAGTTATTACTATTATTGTTGCGGTTTGTTAGAGGTTTCCACTGACCATCGCGGTAGATACGGTAAGTTCCATCGTTCATACGGTAGTAGTGGTTCCCGTTCCAATAAACATAGTTTTCATCATTGGCTAAATTGTTGTAGCCGTTGTAGTTATTCCAGTTGTTATAACCATAGTTATAACCATAGTTATAACCGTAGTCATAACCATAGTTATTGTTCCAGTTGTTATAGCCATAGTTATTCCAACCATAATTGTAACCATAGTTCAAACCAAGGTTATTCAAGACACGGCCAAGGTTATAGCTAGTGCCCCAGTTAGAGTAGCTTGGACTATAAACCGTGTAACTATAACGGTTGGTATTCCATCCAATTGTATCAGCTTGCGCATTGGATACAACAAAAGCAGGTACAGCTGCAACAGAAGCCAAAACAGCTCGCGTTACATATCTATATTTTTTTTCCATTAAAACAACTCCCTTAGGATAGTATTATATGAAAAGCGACAATATTCCTTATGCATAAGTGTATTTTGTGTCACCACTGGGTTCAACATGTATATAGGGGTCTTATTTTTTGCATTCACTAATTAGTAAGGCCTTTTTAAAAAATGAATGCTTCGTTCTGATATCTACAATTACCCTGTCGAAAATTCAGTAACAACGCAGTTTTTTAATATTTTTTCACCCTTCATTTGCATTATAGCACACAAAATTTTTAAATGCAAATAGTTTGAAACCAAACATATTTTACTCATCAAATTATACTCATTCTTTTTACTGCCTGCTTATTCTTTGCCTCTTTACACTTGCAATAGTATGTATATAAAGGATAAAACAATAGGATAGTATTATACTCATTTTTTAGAAGTTTCCTATCGTTTCTTTACTTCTATTTTTAAAGGAATCATGACCCCTCTAGGGGAAGAAGCTGACATCGTACACCTCCAGAAAGCTTTCCCTCGTAACGAGCTAACAGAGAGGGAAGGTCAAGCACCTGCAACCTCTAGCCCTCTTTCAAAAAAAAGAGAGAAGGTCTAGGACCTTCTCTTACGACTAGTTTTGGGTTTTCCTCTCTATAGTAGAGTCTTCCACTTCTTAGTCTTCTTTCTTCTTGTGGCTAAGGAATCCGAACATGCTCAAGACAGTTGCACCAAGGAGGGCTAAGAACCCTGTACCTTGTTCACCTGTATTTGGTAGAGCTTGCTTGTTTTCAACCACTGGACTAGTGGCTGGACGATCCAATGCTACTACCTTGCCAGCTGGTTTAGCAGGTTCTTCCTGTTTACCTGGGTTAACCGGATTCACCGGGTTAACTGGTTTGACTGGGTTAACTGGATTCACCGGGTTAACTGGTTTGATTGGGTTAACCGGATTCACTGGGTTAACTGGATTCACTGGCTTGACTGGGTTTTCTGCTACACCGTAGTAGATAAACTCATCAACTGGCGCAACAAGCACCTTACGTTCTAGTTCTTTACGTCCAGTTTCAACACCATCTGTATAGGTGATCTCTTCAACGATTAGGGCTTGTCCCTTCTTACCAACTGTCACGCGACGTTCTTCACCCTTAGCAAGTGCTGGGTTTTCTTTACGGATGACCTTGTATGGTAATTCAAGAGTTTGTTCCACTTTCTTGGTTGTAACAACCGGTACATGTGGTTTCTTAGTCCCTACTTCAATCACTTCTTCAACTGGTTGTTTGGTGACACTTTCGCTCTTCTTCTCACGTTTTGTT
>ERZ772769.250-NODE-250-length-13217-cov-6.69921_pt1 | contig 13217 bp, 10 predicted proteins | sample MGYA00580987_ERZ772769 | MGnify/ENA primary metagenome ERZ772769 (study PRJEB29015, sample SAMEA2738043) | human oral metagenome | biome: human oral; feature: human-associated habitat; material: saliva | place: China | collected 2234 ...
AAAATTAAAGGTGAAGAATTCGAAACAGAATATCCAATGCCTAACTTTGACAGAGTTGAGCCAAATCCAGCTGTTAAAGATTTAAGCAAAGCTAAAATCGCATTAGTTACTTCTGGTGGTATTGTTCCAAAAGGAAATCCAGATCACATCGAATCATCTTCTGCATCTAAATATGGTGAATATTCATTAGAAGGATTCACTGATTTGACTGATGCAACTCACGAAACAGCTCACGGTGGATACGACCCAGTATACGCTAATGAAGATGCTGACCGTGTATTACCTGTAGACGTAATGAGAGAATTCGTTAAAGAAGGTAAAGTTGGAAGCTTACACGAAAAATTCTATACTACAGTAGGTAACGGTACTGCCGTAGCTAGTGCTGTAGGATTCGCTAAAGAATACGCACAAAAATTAGTAGCCGACGGAGTAGATGCTGTAATCTTAACTTCTACTTGAGGAACTTGTACTCGTTGCGGTGCAACGATGGTAAAAGAAATTGAGAGAGCGGGTATACCTGTGGTTCACATGTGTACAGTAGTACCGATTTCTCTAACAGTTGGAGCTAACAGAATCGTTCCAACTATCGCAATCCCTCACCCACTAGGAAATCCAAAACTAGAAGCGGATGAAGAGAAAAAATTAAGACGTGGACTTGTAGAAAAAGCATTACATGCTTTAACTGTAGAAGTTGACGGACAAACAGTATTCGAATAATATAAAAGAAAGGGGAGCTGAGGGTATGTTTATACCCTCAGCACAATATAGCTATGAATTATCCAGTATTTAAGGGAGCAGGATACATTCTTGTTCATACACCAGATATGATAGTAAGAAATGGATCGACTGCTTCTGTAGAGAGAGTAACGAATCCAGATTCAGAGTTTTTAAAAGAAGTAAATAACCATATTCGTACATATGAAGAAGTGGTTAACTATTTACCTAACCAAGTGTATATTGGTAATAAAACACCTGAACAATTAAATACATATCCAATGCCTTGGTATGATATTAAAGACGAAAAAGGTGAACGCCACGGTAAATTTGGACAAATTGTTCCACAAGATGAGTTCTTAGCATTAATGAAACTTTGTGATGCTTTTGATTTAGTTAAACTATCAGAAGAGTTTGTAGCCGCTGTTCGTCCTAAAATAGAGGAAAACTTCAAAGAGCTAGCTCCTTTATTCGAAAAATTAGAAGGTGCAGACCTTAGTGATAATGAAGAAGGATTTGAAGACTTAGTTCACGAAGGTAAAGTTGTGGGTTACGTTAAAAAAGCTCACGATGTTGATGTGAACTTAAATGCTCATGTTATATTTGAAAATCTAGTAGTTAAAGCTTCTGGAGTTATTGCTGCATTAGAATTATTACGTAATTCTGGTGTAAACTCAGAGGATATTGACTATGTAGTAGAATGTTCAGAAGAAGCTTGTGGAGATATTAACCAACGTGGTGGTGGTAACTTTGCTAAAGCAATTGCAGAAGTTGTTGGTCTAGTTAACGCTACTGGATCTGACTTAAGAGGTTTCTGTGCTGCACCAACTCACGCATTAATTAGTGCTTCATCTTTAGTAAAAGCTGGAGTATACAAAAATGTATTAGTAGTTGCAGGTGGAGCAAGTGCCAAATTAGGTATGAATGGTAAAGACCACGTTAAAAAAGGTCTTCCAGTACTAGAAGACGTACTAGGTGGATTTGCTGTATTAATTAGTGAAAATGACGGAGTAAATCCAGTTATTAGAACTGATATGGTAGGAAAACACAACGTAGGAACTGGTTCTTCACCACAAGCTGTTATGGGAGCTTTAGTAGCTGATCCGTTAGAAAAAGCTAAATTGAAAATTACAGATGTTGATGTATTCTCTGTAGAGATGCAAAACCCGGATATCACAAAAGCTGCTGGAGCAGGTAACGTTCCAGAAGCTAACTACAAAATGATTGCAGCATTAGCAGCAATGCGTGGAGATATTGAGAAAAAAGAACTTAAATCATTTATCGAAGCTAAAGGTTTACCTGGTTGGGCTCCAACACAAGGACACATACCTTCAGGAGTACCTTATGTAGGATTCTTAATTGATGACTTAACAAAAGGTGATAAAAACCGTGCTATGATCGTAGGTAAAGGTAGTCTATTCTTAGGAAGAATGACAAACTTATTTGATGGAGTATCTTTTGTAGTTGAAAGAAATAGCGGTAATGTAGAAGGAGAATCTGCAGGAATTTCTAGAGATGAAATCAGAAAAATTATAGCAGAATCAATGAGAAAAATTTCCCAAGAAATGTTAGAAGAATAGGGGTGATACTATGAGTAAACAAGTTATATCAGAAGTATTGCTAGAAGTAGCTAATGCCATTGAAACAGGTAACTTTGGTAAAAAATTAAAAGTTGGTTTAACAACTTTAGGAAGTGAACATGGTTTCGAGAATATACTACAAGGTGCAATATTAGCTAAGAATCCTGTATTTGACATAGTTTTAATAGGTAAGGGACATGAAGATTTTGAATCTTATGAAGCTAAAGATGAAGACGAAGCTCACAAAATTATGGAAGACCTATTAGATAAAGGGGAAATAGCTTCTTGTGTAACTATGCATTATAATTTCCCTATCGGTGTATCTACAGTAGGTAGAGTTATTACACCTGCTAGAGGTACTGAAATGCTTCTTGCAACAACAACAGGGACTTCAGCTACTAACAGAGTTGAAGCAATGGTAAGAAATACACTTTACGGTATTGCTACTGCTAAATCACTTGGAAAATCTAATCCTACTGTTGGTATAGCGAATGTTGAAGGTGCTAGACAAGTTGAAAAAGTTTTATTAGATCTTAAAGAAAACGGTTATGAATTTGAATTTGCAACATCTCAAAGAGCAGATCGTGGTTCTGTAATGAGAGGTAATGACTTACTTATGGGAACTCCTGATGTTATGGTTGTTGATTCATTAACAGGTAACTTATTCATGAAAGTATTCTCAGCATTTACTACTGGTGGAGATTATGAAGCTAGTGGATTTGGATATGGACCTGGTGTGGGAGAAGACTATGATAGAAGAATTTTAATCTTATCAAGAGCATCTGGTTCACCTGTTGTAGCTAATGCATTGAAATATGCTTATGAAGTAGCAAAAGGCAAAGTAAACGAAATAGCAAGACAAGAATTTGAAAAAGCTAATAAAGCTAAACTAGATGAATTCATTTCTAAATTGAAAGTTAAAAAAGAAGGCTCAGCTACAACTGAAGAAGTTAAAATGCCAGAAAAAGAAGTAGTTACTGCACAAATCTCTGGAATTGATATTCTAGACCTTGAAGATGCAACTAAGTTACTTTGGAAAAATGGAATATACGCTGAGAGCGGAATGGGATGTACTGGACCAATAGTTTTAGTAAATCCTGATAAGAAAGAATCAGCAGAAGAAATTCTTAAAAATGAAGGGCTTATTTCATAATCTAAACGATAGATAATGGTTTCTATGAGAAGGAAAAGCCACATTATGGTTTAAATAATTATTATATACTCTCTTATTGGATAATATTTCCAGTAAGAGGGTATTTTTGGAGTTTTTTGTCAAATTCGATTGAATTTTTGAGTATATGTAGGAACATAATGTACGTTACTATATATTTGATGGGATTAAGAAAACAAGAAAAATTTGAACAAAATAGATTATCACGTTATAATAATAAAGTTGGAAGTCATTAAATAGAGAAGGATTGTTAGAATGTATTGGTAATTCTAATGAAAGGAGAAATTTTTTATTAATGCAAATTTTTAGAAAGAAAACACTAGAGAAAGTACTTGGAGAAAGTGGAAAAAAGACTTTAAGACCGACACTTAAAACTATGGACTTAATACTCTTAGGAATAGGTTCTGTTATTGGTTCAGGTATCCTGGTATTAACGGGAGAAGCTGCTTCTAAGTCAGGACCATCGGTAATTTTCTCGTTTTTAATTGCTGGATTAGCTTGTGGACTCACAGCTTTATGTTACGCAGAATTGTCTTCTACAATACCATCAAGTGGAAGTGTTTATACGTATAGCTATATTACATTAGGTGAGGTCGTTGCTCATTGTATGGGTTGGCTTTTAGCTGGAAGTTATATAATTGCAGGGGCTGCAATAGCTAATGGGTGGTCAAGTTATTTTAAATCTTTATTAGAAGGTTTTGGAATAATAATCCCTAAGGAATATACAACGTTACCTAGCGAAGGAGGATATGGGAATGTTTTAGCGATGACTGTTGTTTTATTAATAACGATAGTCTTGTTTAAAGGGACGAAGAGTAGTAAGTTCGTTAATAATTTTATGGTTGCTATTAAAATATTAGTAATATTACTATTTGTTCTTGTTGGTATATTTTATATAGCTCCGACAAACTGGACGGATAATTTTGCACCACAAGGGATTTCTGGAGTAATGATAGGTGCGACAACGGTGTTCTTTGCGTATTTAGGTTTTGATACAATCTCAACGTCAGCAGAAGAAACGATAAATCCGCAAAAAGCATTACCTCAAGCAATTATTATTACACTGTTTTTATGTACTGTATTTTATATAATTGTTTGTTTAGTTATTACTGGTATGGTTCCATTTACCCAGTTAGGAAAAGGTGATGCCTTAGCATATGTACTAGGGAAAGTGGGTCAAGGTAAATTAGCGGGAGTAGTTTCCTTAGGTGCGGTAATCGGACTTCTATCTGGGCCTTTAGGGACGATGTTTGCTGCGGTTAGAGTTCTATATACGATGAGTAGAGATGGACTATTACCAAGACAATTATCAATATTAAATAGAAGTGGTATACCAGGATCAACAACAATAGGTGTTGGTTTATTAATGACTATCTTAACTGGATTTTTACCATTAGGACAATTAGCTGATTTGGCTAATGTTTCATACATAATAGCATTTGCGTTGGTTAGCTATTCAACATTTATTATTAGAAGGGATTATCCTAATGCAAAAAGAGGATTTACCATGCCAGGAATGCCGTATTTGCCAATGATATCAATATTATTATTTATCGTATTATTGTATGGTATTCAATTATCAACTTGGAAAATTTTTGGATGCTGGATTTTAGTAGGTTTAGCAATTTATTTTATATATTCTAAAAATCATAGTAAAGAAAAATAAGAGTATAGTAATTAAAAGAGCTTGGATATTAGACTTTATCTAATATCCAAGCTTTTTTATAAGTATTCTGAATCATCTTCTATTATTTCTTTAACCTTTTGCATTTGGTTGTCTAGTTTAGCACTTATATCCGCACAGAGTTGAAGACGACGCTCTATTTCTTTTTCTTTCTCTTCACTTAAATTTTTCTTATATCTAAGCTTATGTTCTAAGCTTGCCCAGAAGTCCATAGCTATTGTTCTAAATTGAACCTCAACAGCCACGTGTTCTACTTTATCTGATAAGAAGATTGGTACTTTAACGATAAGGTGATAACTTCTATAACCGTTTTCTTTGTGATTTTTAATATAGTCTTTTTCAGCTATAACCGTAAGATCATCTTGTTGTTTTAGCGCATCGACAAGTTTATAAACATCATTTTTAAATGAACATATAACTCGAACCCCTGCAACATCATAGATATTTTCTTTTATTGTATTTATGTCAAAAGGTAAGTCTAAACGTTTAAGTTTATTCATTAAACTCATTGGTGTCTTCAGTCTAGTATTTACGGATTCGATGGGGTTGCTCTCACCATGAAGAGAAAATTCCTTATCGAATACATTTAGTTTTGTTTCAATTTCAAGCATAGCACATTCGTAGTGCATAAATAATTCTACATAAGGTTCTAATTCGTTTATTAATAGTGAACTATCATTTTCCATAGAAAATAATTGATCTGTTAATTTTTCAATTTGTGTTTTTTTCATATACATATCTCACTTTATTGTTTAATATAATTTTATCATAAATCCTTATATTAAAATATAGTTTAAGTGGTAAAAAAATAAATATTTTAGGTTGAAGTGAACTTTTTGAATATCATTTTTAATTACCGTTGTATTAGGAAAAGTGGAACTGTATTATAATTTTTATTGTTTATAAATTGCTACAGAAGTATATGTTAACCTCTGCCAACCTTGATAAAATAACGTTTTTTAATTTTATTTCGAAAAACAGAAGAGCTAAAAAAATTCACAATTTAGCTGAACGGCTAGCTTATAGCATTTCTAAATTTCCCGGAAATGATAACTATAGACAGAGGAATTTTTTTGAGATAAGATAGTATTATAATATTTTTATGAATCTAAAATTATATCGAAATGAGGGATAACATGCAAAATAATAATTTATATTCATATACAAAAGCGAAAGTAGAAAGTTTAACAAAAAATTTACTAGTTATAAAAAGGGATGGACGAGTAGTAAAGTTTGATGCTGAGAAAATCTATAATGCGATAGAAAAAGCGGTACATTCTGTCTTTGGAAAAAACCATAGTGTTAATATTAATGGTATTGTGGATAATGTTATTTTAGAGATTGCGAATAGATTTAAAGAAAATATAAAAATTTATGAACTTCAAAATGTTGTTGAACATACACTTCTTACTTTAGGAGAAGAGGCGATTTATGAAGAGTATGTTGGCTATAGAAGTATGCGTGATATTGAGCGTGAACGCAGTCTTGATATAAATATAGCGATAGAAAAATTGGTGAATCGTGATGAGAATGTAGTAAACGAAAATGCTAATAAAGATAGTTTAGTATTTAATACGCATCGTGATTTAACTAGTGGTATTGTAGCAAAAGCAATCGGGCTTAAAATGTTACCGAAACATGTGGCTAATGCTCACCAAAAGGGAGATATTCACTATCATGACTTAGATTACTCTCCTTATCAACCTTTAACAAACTGCTGTTTAATTGACTTTAAAGAGATGCTAACAAAAGGCTTTAAAATTGGGAATGCAGATGTAGATAGTCCGAAGAGTATTCAAACAGCGACTGCTCAAATGGCCCAAATTATCGCAAATGTTGCTTCAAGTCAGTATGGTGGATGCAGTGCTGATAGAATTGATGAAGTTCTTGCACCGTTTGCACAATTGAACTATGAAAAGAACTTAAAAATGGCTCAAGAATGGATTGATGATGAGGAAAAACAAAAAGCATTTGCTGATAAGAAAACTAAAAAAGATATTTTTGATGCAATGCAATCTCTAGAGTATGAAATTAATACTTTATATTCGTCTCAAGGACAAACACCATTTACATCTCTAGGGTTCGGTTTAGGTGAAGGATACTTTGAAAAAGAGATTCAAAAAGCTATTCTTAAGGTGAGAATTGAAGGATTAGGAAAAGAGAAAAGAACTGCTATTTTTCCTAAATTGATTTTTGTTATTAAAGATGGTCTGAATTTAAAATCAACAGATCCTAACTATGATGTTAAACAACTTGCATTATCATGTGCGACACAAAGAATGTACCCAGATGTACTTATGTATGACACGATTACGAAAATTACTGGTAGTTGTAAGACTCCGATGGGATGTAGATCATTTTTACCTGCATGGAGAAACGAACAGGGAGAACTTGTTGAGAGTGGACGTATGAATCTTGGAGTAGTAACATTGAATCTTCCAAGGATAGCACTTGAATCAAAAGGGAATAAAGACGAATTTTGGGAAATCTTTAAAGAGAGACTGGAAATTTGTAAAGATGCGCTAGATTACAGAGCAAAACGTTGTGGAGAGGCTAAGCCTCAAAATGCACCTATTCTTTATATGCATGGTGCTTTCGGTAAACGACTTAAACCTGAAGATAGGGTAAAACAATTATTTGATAATAAACGTTCTACATTATCATTGGGGTATATAGGCTTATATGAAGTGGCAAGTGTCTTTTATGGAGGAGAATGGGAGAAAAATCCTGAGGCGAAAGAGTTCACTTTAGATATTATGCGTTATATGAAGGAATGCGTGGATATATGGACAGAAGAAGGAGATTATTGGTATAGTATTTACTCAACCCCTAGTGAATCTTTAACCGATAGATTTTGTCGTATGGATACTGAGAAGTTCGGTATTGTGGAAAATATAACAGATAAAGAATATTACACTAATTCTTATCACTATGATGTAAGAAAGAACCCAACACCTTTTGAGAAGTTAGATTTTGAAAAAGATTATCCATATTATGCAAGTGGTGGATTCATTCATTATTGTGAATATCCAGTGTTGAAACAGAATCCAAAAGCGTTAGAAGCTGTATGGGACTTTGCTTATGACAAGGTAGGATATTTAGGAACAAATACACCAATTGACCGTTGTTATAAATGTGGATATGAGGGTGAATTTGAACCTACTAAAAAAGGATTTAAATGTCCAGAATGTGGTAATAGAGATCCAAAGAGCTGTGATGTTGTGAAGAGAACATGTGGCTATTTAGGTAATCCTCAAGCTCGTCCGATGATCAAAGGACGACACAAAGAAATAGTAGCGAGGGTTAAACATTTAAAATAAAAATAACTTTTAATAGAGGGTGACTCGAAAATCGTGATTTCTAGAAACAGGATTTTGTCGAGTCACCCTCGGACAATTTGTTAGATATCTAAAAAGCTTTTATAAAGCGTATTTAGATATCAATAAACCACTGCGTCTATGAGTTCTTATATGAACTTTGTTAAATTTTAGGACTTTTGGGTCAGCTTCTATAATTTTTAAAGTTTAAATAGCATAAAAACCTAATCTATAAGAACAAAAAACCTTTAAATCCTTTACATTATCTGATTTTTTTGATAAAATCAATACTGATAAGAATTTAGGAGGAATTTAAACATGGGTAAAATTTTTAAAGGTGCTTTATTAGGGGCAGTGAGTGCGTTAGGAGCTTATTATTATAAAAATCCTAAGGAGTTAGAAAAACATAAAGAATTACTGAAAGAAAATACTAAAACTGGTATTGAAAAATTAACAGCAATTATTAATGAAAAAACTCAAGAATTAGAAGCGAGAACACAAGAAGAAAAAGATCTTGCTAAAGAAAAACTAGAAGAATTAACTGCAACTGCAGAATTTGAAAAAGTAGAAGAAAACTTTGTAGAGTTAGGAGCAAAAGCTGAAGAGGTTAAGGAAGAAGTTGTTGCTGAAGTAACTGAAAAAGTAGAAAAAGTAGAAGAAGTTGCTGCTCCAGTAGTAGAAAAAGTAGAAGAAGTAGCGGCACCAGCTGTAGAGAAAGTAGAAGAAGTAAAAGAAACAGTAGTACCTGCTGCAGAACCTACGCTTACAAAAGTAGAAGAAGTTGTAGAAAGTGCAAAAGAAACAGTTGTAGATCACTACGAAGAAAAAGTAGAACCCACATTTGAAGAAATTCATGAAGCGGTAGCTCCAGTAATTGAAAAAGCAGAAGAAGTTAATGAAGAGGTAGAAGAAGTAGTAGAAGAAAAACCAAAAACAACTCTAGATTCTATCGTATCTTTATTCGCTTCAAAAGAAGGAAAATAATATTGTAATTATTGAATTCGAGGTATGAGAGAAAGCTTTCATCCTCGATTTTTTTATTAATGTAAACTAGAGATTTATTCAAACAGAAAAAATAATACATAACATAAAAACTAGATAATTTTGAATAAATTACCTAGTTTCTTTCTTATTCTTATAGTCTATCAGCGATTGCTTTTCTAATTTCTTCGAATTCAGCAGGCTCAACTTTTTGAGGTGGCCATTTAACTTCTAAATTATCGAAGTTTATATCTTTATCTTTATATCTTGGTACAATGTGGAAGTGAAGGTGGAAGACACTTTGTCCAGCATATTCTTCGTTATTTTGGAAGATATTTACTCCATCACAACCATATGCTTCTTTTACAGCATTAGCAATTTTCGGAAGAACACGTCCAATGTTAGCAGCTGTTTCAGGATCACAGTCAAAAATATTTCTGCTGTGTTTTTTCGGAATTACTAAAGTGTGTCCTTTTGTAATAGGGAACACATCTAGAAAGCTATATACATGCTCATCTTCATATACTTTATAACTTGGGATTTCTCCATCAATAATTTTTTCGAAAATAGTTTTTTCCATAATTTAACTCCTTATTATTTTAAATTTTGTAGTGTTTCAATTAAAAGTTTTTTCAGGTTTGCACTAATTTTTTGTGCAGTTTGTAGTACGTGCTCGTGATCGTGTTTTTTCTCTTGAATACCTGTAGCCATATTAGTAGCACATGCTAATACTGCAACTGGAAGTGATGCGTGGTTTGCGGCGATTACCTCAGGTACCGTAGACATACCTACAAGGTCACATCCCATAGTCTTAAATGCACGAATTTCTGCACGTGTTTCAAAATAAGGACCTTGGAAGAATCCGTAAACACCAGTGTGTAAAGTAAGGTCTAATTTTTTTGCAGAATTGTGTAAAGTCTCAACTAAGTACGAATCAAAAGGAGTTGTCATGTCAACAAATCTTTCTCCTAGACGCGGGTCATTTTCTCCCATTAGAGGGTTGTTGTTTACAAGTGAGATGAAGTCATCAAGACATACGATATCCCCTTCACTAAAGTTTGTGTTAATAGCTCCACAAGCGTTAGTGATGAATAACCCTTTTACACCAAGGTGTTTAACAACATATGTCATAAAGGCAACATCTTTCATGCTGTATCCTTCGTAATAGTGAAGACGTCCGTTTAATACTAATACATTTTTCCCAGAAATCTTTCCGAAAGTTAGTTTATTTGCATGCCCTTTTACTCGATTAGCATGTTTATTTCCTGGAAAAAGTGGAATAGCTTCGTAACCAAGTTCTTGTTGATCTTCAAGCTCAAGTGTAATACCACTACCTAAAACAACTGCGTAGTCTATCGGCTCATTAAAATATTTTATTATGTAATTTGCCGTCTCAATAATATTCTGATAATATGTCATAATATAAATCCTCCTGAAAATGCTTTATCAAAGTTATTATAGCATAAAAAATTCAGAAAATATATAATTTTATATTAATTATTATCAACGTTTATATACTTAATATAAATACGTTTATGTTATTTTTAATGATGCTATTGAAATGGAAAAAAGAATATCAATATGTACTATAGTGTTATGATTTATTTAATCTAATTTTTAGTTGTGTTAAAAAAATTTAAAAAAGCTCAAAAAATATTTGCAAGCGCTTTAAAAATATTGTATTATGAACGTAGTACATAAATATTTTTAGGAGGACATTATGAAAAAATTACGTACTATATTTGCAATTTTAGTTACATTATCATTAATTGTTGTTGGTTGTTCTTCAAAGAGTGCTAAGAATGACACTAAATCTGACGGAAAGAGCGGATATAAAATTGGTGTCGTAACTGGTGAAGGTGGAGCAAAAGATAAGAGTTTTAACCAGGCTAACGTAGAGGCGATTCAAGCGTGGGCTAAAGCAAATGGTGCTAAAGATCCAGTTGTTATCGAAACGAAGAATCAAGCAGACTTAGCTGCTAATTTACAAAATGCTGCAAAGGTATCTGATATTGTATCTCTAGCTGGATTTGAATTTGAAAAAGAAATTACAAAGACTGCAGAGCAATATAAAGATAAAAAATTTATGTATGTAGATAGTTTTGTAGATGCTCCAAATATTGCTTCATTAATTTTTAAAGAACAAGAAGCTGGTTATCTAGCAGGGTATGCAGCAGCTTTACAATCTAAAACGGGGAAAGTTGGATTTATCGGAGGGACTAAAATTCCACCAGTAGAACGATTTGGAATTGGATTTGTACAAGGTGCTAAAGCAGCTAAAAGTGATATTAAAGTAATGTACAATTACAGTGGAACATTTTCAGACACAAATAAAGGGAAAACATTAGCAGCTACTATGTTTGATTCAGGAGCAGATGTAATTTTCGTTGCTGCTGGAAATACAGGAAACGGAGTAATTTCAGAAGCTAAAGAACGTGGAATAATTGATATGTCTAAGAGTGGAGAAATTAAACACTGGGTTGTTGGTGTGGATAAAGACCAATATGAAGAAGGTATCTTTAAAGGTAAAGATAAAGATGGAAAAGAATATCAAAAATCTGCTATCTTAACTTCTGCTGTTAAAAATATTGAAGTAGCTGTAACAAAAATTTTAAATGAAATTAAAGAAGGAAAATTCTCAAAAGGAGAACACATTTTTGGTATTAAAGAAAATGGTGTAGGTATTCCAAAAGAGAATCCTAACTTAAGCGAAGAGGCAAAATCAAAAATTGCTAAAGCTATAGAAGAATTAAAATCAGGAAAAGTTGAAGTAGTAGCTACTGGAGATGAACTTAAAGCTAAAGGAGCAGGTACAAATATTGACGGGGAATTATAAAAAAATTTAATGTTGGAATCTCTATAGAACTTTTAGTTCTATAGAGATTTTTTTATTTATCTACAACTATTAGTGTGTATTAATTACTTATAATAAGAGTATTATATTTTAATGTTCGTAAATTTCTAATTCTTTAATAAATCCTTTTTTATAGTGTTATTTTAATTTATTTAATTAATGTGTAATAATAAATAATATATGAAAATTCGTGTTAAATTGTAAACGTTATTAATGTTTTGGAAATGCTTTATAATTCTAAAATAATTCTATGGAAATGAAGAAGAATAGATATAATATAAGCTGTGAAAGTTGTTTTTATAGCTTTTTATAATTATAAAACGAACATTATAAAAAAATGTTAACATTTCAAAAATAAATCATTGAAGTTTCAAAGATAATGTGGTATTATTTAGATATAAACAATATACAAATAAAGGAGACTTTTTATTTATGAAAAAGGTATTTTCGTTAATAGCAGTTGTTTTATCAGCAGCATTAATTATTGTTGGATGTTCTTCTAAATCATCTAACGGAAATTCATCTTCTAACAACTCTGGATTAAAAATCGGTGTTGTAACTGACGAAGGTGGAGCAAAAGATAAAAGTTTTAACCAAAGTAACGTTGAAACTGTAAAAGCTTGGGCAGAAAAAAATGGTGGAAAAGCACTTAACCCAATCGAAACTAAAAACCAAAGTGACATTGCAGCTAACTTACAAAACGCAGCAAAAGCTTCTGACGTAATTTCATTAGCTGGTTTCTACTTTGAAAAAGAATTACCAAAAGTTGCAGATTCATTTGCAGATAAAAAATTCATTTTCATCGATGGTGTAGTTCAAAACAAAAACGTTGCTTCTGTAACATTCTCAGAACACGAAGCTGGATACTTAGCTGGATATGCAGCAGCTTTACAATCAAAAACTGGTAAAGTTGGAT
>ERZ772769.251-NODE-251-length-13208-cov-6.37854_pt1 | contig 13208 bp, 7 predicted proteins | sample MGYA00580987_ERZ772769 | MGnify/ENA primary metagenome ERZ772769 (study PRJEB29015, sample SAMEA2738043) | human oral metagenome | biome: human oral; feature: human-associated habitat; material: saliva | place: China | collected 2234 ...
TCATCAGCTGTCCGACCTAGGCTTGATGCATGACTATGACACCAGCACTCGGTGCTCTCGCCCAGGCCTCGGACGCCCTCACTCGGGCGGTCGCCGACCCGCAATCCGGGGCGCAGACCGCCGTGGCCACGACCGTCGACCTTACCATCCTCATCCTCGGCCCGATCGTCGGTGCTCTCCTGGGTGTCGTCGTCTCGGTTGTCCTCTCCATCGTCGGACGCAAGGCGCTCGCGAAGTCCGCCATGGCCTCGTCGATCCTGGCGCGCGTGCGCCGGCCGGGTCACTTCACCTTTGCTGCGTGGGGCGCGTGGATTGGCCTCGGCATCGCGCTGGTCAACCCCCACCTGTCCGACTGGGAAGGCTCGGCCATCACCGCCGTGCTGATGCGCATGTTCCTCATCATCGCCATCGGCTGCCTGACCTGGATGGGCTACGCCGCCGCATGGGTCTTCGAGGACGCTGCCAAGGCCCGCCAGAACGCTGACCAGGGCCGCTCGCGCCGCTTCGAAACCCGCGCGCAGGTGTTGCGTCGCTTCACCCAGGGGCTCATCGTCCTCATCGGTGTCGCCGCCGCCATCGGCACCTTCGAGGCCGCTCGCCACGCCATGACGACCATCTTGGCCTCCGCCGGTGTCATCTCCGTTATCTTCGGTCTCGCCGCCCAGCAGACCCTCGGCAACGTCTTCGCGGGCATGCAGCTGGCGTTCACCGACGCAATCCGCGTGGGTGACGTCGTCGTCGCCGGCGAGAAGAAGGAAACCGGCTCCGTCGAGGAAATCACGCTGTCCTACGTGGTCGTCCACATCTGGGACGAGCGTCGCCTGATCATCCCCTGCCGCTACTTCACCCAGACGCCCTTCGAGAACTGGACGCGCCGCGCCTCCGCGCAGCTCGGCACCGTCGAACTCAAGCTCGACTGGTCCGCCCCCATGGCGCTCATCCGCGCCAAGGTCGAACAGCTCCTGAACTCCACCGACCTGTGGGACGGGCGTACCTGGGGCGTGCAGGTCACCGACTCCACCGAGAACACGGTCACCGTGCGCGTCCTCGTCTCGGCGAAGAACTCCGGACACCTCTCCGACCTGCGCGCCTACATGCGCGAGCAGCTCATCTCCTGGATCGTGGCGGAATACCCGTGGGCGCGCCCCGTGCAGCGCATCGAGCCGCGCCAGACCGTCACCGTCGAGCAGGACATGAGCCAGGAGCGCATCGCTCGCCTGGCCGCCGAGCTCGCCGGGATCTCCGGCACGAACGAGGCCGGGGCCGCCTCGGGCACGACGGCTTCCCACGCGGGTTCGCCCGCGTCGGCCGGTGAGCAGTCCGGCGCCGCGACGGGCGGCGCCGCCTCCGCGATCTCCGCGTCCGGTGCCGCGCCCGCCGCCCCCAAGGATCCCATCCACGCCGCGCGCATGGTCGCCGCCCGCCGCAAGGCCAAGCGCGCCCGCCGCCGCGCCATGGCCGACCGCCAGCGCGAACTCGCCGAGGGGGGCCCCAACGTCTCCCGCGACGAAACCCAGGTGATCTCCAAGAGCGCTCTGCGCAAGATCATCGAGGCCGCCGGCAACGCAAACCCGCAGCTCACCCAGACCCTCACCGCGACTTCCGTCGGCCGAGGCGAACGTTTCTTCTCCGGCTCCGCCGAGGCCGAGGAACGCGCCGCCGCCCTCGAGGGCCCGGGTGAAGAGGTCTATGCCGAGCGCGAGGCCGAGGCCCGTCGCGCCCAGGAACGCCGCGAGGCCAGCAAACGCCGCGAGGCCGAGGCCCTCGACCCCGAGGCCACCCTCGCCCTGGCGGCCGTCGGCGTCGAGCCGGTCGTTGCCGACAACGACTCGCCCGAAGGGGAGTCGCCCGAGGTGGCTCAGGATGCGGCCCCCGATTCTGTGGCCGCCGATTCTGCGGAGGATGCGGGTGCCGGCGCCGAGCGCGCGGACGATGCGCCCGTGAAGGACGCCGCGGCTGACTCTGTCGATGCGGCTGAAGATGCCGCTGCGGCCACTGACGAGAAGGCTGAAACCAAGCCTGAAGCTACCGATTCCGAGGCTGACTCGCAGTCCGACGCTGGCGCATCCGCCGATTCCGGCGACTCGCGCGCCGCCGAAGCGCAGGAGGACAGCGTCTCCGCCAAGGACGCAGAGCGTGAGGGCGCGCCCGCCCCCGACGCGCCCGAGGAGCCGGGCGGCGAGGAGGAGGCCCAGGCCTCGTCGGACGTCGAAGTGTCCCGGGACGAGCAGGAAACCACGCCGATTCCCGCGCGTGAAACATCCGTGAAACATCCCGTGCAGGTGCCCCCGCCCGTGCGCACCGGCCGACCCGTCATGACCGACACGGTCCAGGCGATCGCGCCCGCGCTCGTGCCGCCGCCCGCGCCGACCCCCGCCGAGATGGCCGCATCGCGCCCGTCCGAGGACGAGGCCGACGAACCCGCCGTCCACCCCGGCTGGTACGCGGTCGCGGAAGAGGCGCGCCTCGACGCGGAAACCCGCCCCACGCCCACGGTGCAGCCCGCGCGCGTGTCCATCATGGACTTCTTCCCGGCCGTCGCCCCCACCGGCGCCGAGGCCGATATGCTGCGCGCCGTCACCGGCCAGATCCCTGCCGTCGAGCCCCGTGCTCCGCAGGCCGAGGGTGCCGAGTCCGCAGCGGTGGAAAAGTCCGCAACGGACGAGGATGCGACGGACGAGACTGTGGCACCCGAGAGCACGGCTGCGGAGGAGTCGACCCCCGAGGTTGAGGCGCCCGAGGTCGAGGCTGAGCACAAGGACACCGCCGTCGACGAGGCTGAGGACGAGCCCGCCGTCCCGGCGAAGGTCGAGGAATCCGCCGCCGACTCCGACGCCGCCTCCGAGACCCCTGCTGACTCCGCGACCGAGGTTGCCGCAGCAGAAGAGGAAGCCCCGGCGAAGAAGGAGCCCGCCAAGAAGGCGGCCTCCACCAAGGCCGGCGCGAAGAAGGCTCCCGCGAAGAAGACGGCCAGCAAGAAGGCCTCGACCGCGAAGAAGGGCACCAAAAAGTCCTCCGCCGCGGCCACAAAGACCGTGAAGGACGAGGACGCCGACAAGGCGAGCGACGCGACCCCAGCCAAGGATGCGAAGGCTCCCGCCAAGAAGGCCGCCACGAAGAAGCCCGCCGCCAAGAAGGGCACCGCTAAGAAGACGGCTCCCAAGAAGGCTGCGGAGAAGAAGACCTCCAACGCAGGGCCCGCCACCAATGAGTGATGGGGACAGGTGAACGGGCCACGGCCTCGTCACTGAGGCCAGCGCGAGGAAAAACGGACCGCCCGCACCCATGCACAGATGTGCACGGGCGCGGGCGGTCCGCGACAATAGAGGCATGACTGCTCCCGATCCCACCGCCCACAGCGAGATGCACGGCCAGCAGACTGCGCCGGGCCCACAGGCCGCCCCTGTCCCGCAGGATTCTCCTGGAGGGCGCGTCGGCGTTGCTGTCTATGCAGCCCTCGCCGCCCAGACCATTTTCCCGGCCCTCGGCATCGCTCTGGCCGGAACGATCCTCGACATCGCCGCTCCCGACACGATCGCGTGGATGATCCTGATCCCCGCGGCGATCGTCCTCATCGCGCGCACGAGGCCCTGGCGGCAGAGCCTCGGCGTGCGCGGGCTCGGCATCGCTGTGATCGTGGGGGTCTTGTGCGCTCTGTACGGTAGCAGCATGTTCACGGCGATCAACCACCTGCCGGTGGGTACCGCCGTCGCGATCTCGATGACCGTCGGTCTGCTGATCGGCCTGATTCACGGGCAGGGGAAACGTCGTTTCCTCAGCCCGGCTCTTGCCCTCGCAGGATGCGTCGTGTTTGCATACCAGGCGTTCCCGAGCACCCTCGATGGCAAGGCGATGCAGTCGAGCATGATGGCGAGCCTATGGGCTGGTGTTCTCCTGCTCATCATGGTGATGATGAGGGGTGTCGTGTCGCATCTCGGCTACGACTACGGAGCGGTCTCCGGGGTCGGTTTCGTGATTGCTGCGCTGGGATTCGGTCTGCGGGACACCACTATTCATGAGATTCCCGCCCTGAATGGACGCTTTATCGCGGTCATCATCGCGGTCGGCTGCCTGATGTTCGTCAGGCCCACCGTGCTGCGCCGCATCGTCGATCAACAGGCAGATGCGCGAACCCGAGCTCGATACAACGTTTTCTTTCCCGCGGTCGCGATGGTTGCCGGCGTCGTCCTGCTCGGACAGGTTCCCAGCCTCCTCGACCTCCTCGGCCTCGCGCTCATCACCGGCGCGCTCTGGATCATGTCGGGCGTGACGATCGTTCCACGGCGATTCTTTCGCAAACGCGGGTCCGGAGAGGTGACCGCGGACTGAGCCCCCGCCTCGTCGATCGAGGCGCGCGAGGAAAGCGGCCGCACGCGTGCGAGGGCGCGGGCGGCGCGGGACAATAGAGGCATGAACGCAACTGATCCCGCTGCCCGCACCGACGCCGAGTGGAAGAAGCTCCTGAGCCCCATGCGCTACCACGTGCTGCGCGAGGCCGGCACCGAGCGCCCCTTCACCGGTGAGCTCCTCGACGAGGCGCGCGTCGGCACCTACTCGTGCGCGGCCTGCGGATCCAAGCTCTTTGACTCCGACGCGAAATTCGACTCCTCCTGCGGGTGGCCCTCCTTCTTCCAGGCCCACGACGGCGCGACCGTCGAGAGCGTCGACACCAGCCACGGCATGATCCGCACCGAGGTGCGCTGCGCGACCTGCGACTCCCACCTCGGCCACGTCTTCCCCGACGCGCCCGACCAGCCTACCGGCATGCGCTACTGCATGAACTCGGCGGCCCTCACTTTCGCGCCCGCGCAGTGAACGCGCCCGCGCAGTGAACGTGCCCGCGCAGTGAATGTGCCCGCGCAGTGAACGTGCCCGCGCAGCGCCCCGTCACCGACCGTATCCCGCCCCAGCTCTACATCGTCGGCTCCGGCCTCATCCAGTACGTGGGCGCGGCGCTCGCGGTTATTGCCTTCGCGTCCGTCGAGCCCGCTTCCGTCGCCTGGTGGCGCGTCCTGACCGGCGCGGTTGTTCTCCTTGCCTGGAAGCGTCCGTGGCGCGGCGGCCTCACGCGCACTGACCTGGCTATTTCCGCGCTCTTCGGCATCATCATCCTGACGATGAACTCCTCCTTCTACGAGTCGATCGCGCGCATCCCCCTGGGGACCGCCGTATCCATCGAGTTCATCGGCCCCGTCGCCGTCGCCGTCATCAGGGGCCGCGGCTGGCGGCCGCGCATCGCCGCCGTTCTCGCATTCGCTGGGGTGGCGTGCATCGGTGGGCTCGCCCTCGACCTGAGCGTGCCGAGCGTGCGCGTCGGCGTTGCCTGGATCCTCCTCGCGGCCCTCGCCTGGTCGGCCTACATTGTCGTCGGGCAGAAGGCCTCGACCACGCGCGACGGGGTGACGAACCTGGCGCTCGGATGCGCGTGGGGCACCCTGTTTTTCGCGCCCTTCCTCGGGCCGGGTGCGATGGCGGCCCTGGCCTCGTGGAAGCTGATCGCCATCGTCGTCGGCGTGGGCCTGCTGTCCACCGCGATTCCCTACACCTTCGAGGCGCTCGCGATGCGGCGCCTGGCCGCGTCGACCTTCGCGCTGTTCGCCGCGATCCTGCCGGCCACGTCCGCCTTGGTCGGGGCCGTCATGCTCCGCCAGATCCCCGGCGTCTTCGAGCTGATCGGCCTGGTGTTGGTGTCGGTCGCGGTCTGGCTGGCCTCGCGCGAGTAGGGCCGAGTGGTGGGCGTTTTGCGGGTCGGGCAGCGCCATCCCAACTGATAGTCGTGGCCGGCGATAGCCGTGGCCGGGCCATGAAAGTAGTGCCTTCCGCTGAATTCGTCGCGATGAGGCGCCCGATCCGGATAGGTTGTGACGATCCGGATAGGTTGTGACGATCTGGATAGGTTATTAACCTATCCGGATGCGCGTTACCTATCCGGATGCGCGTTACCTATCCGGATGCGCGTTACCTATCCGGAAGTGCACAACCTATCCAGAACATGCCGGTACGCGGGGCCCGGGTGGCACCACGACACGGTGAATGGGGTGCTGAAGCCCCTCAGTCGAGGTTGAGGTGGCGCGGCGTTCACTCCCCGTCTGTGCTCGCCTCCAGCGCATCCGCCGCGGCCTCGATCTCCTCGCGCGTCGGGCATGAGGCCGGCCCCGGCATGGTCGAGGCCAGGGCACCCGCGCAGTTGGCGAGAAGCAGCGCCCTCTCCAGAGGGATCCCTTGCGCAAGGAAGGCCGCAAGCGCGCCCGCGTAGGTGGCAGCGGCCCCGTTCGTATCGATCTTGCGCACAGCGGGACCGGGAATATGTGTGACCTGAGTGCCACCCTCGCCCGTGCTCATGAGGTATTGGCTCGCATAGTGTGTGTCCCATGTGCTGGAGTGCACGGCGGCTTGACACTTCAGGAGCTGTGATAGGAAACGGGCTGCGCCGTGGTCTGTCTTGCAGGCATCGAAAGCTGATCGATCTGCGACGATCGGGCCACCAATGTGTTCACACTGTTCCTTTGTGAGTGCGACGATCACGTTGTTGCTGCGCAGCTTGTGTGGGAACCAGCACGCGGGGGAGGGGTCCACAACGACGCGCACGTGTTCAGGCAGGACTTTCAGAGCCGCCTCGGCTTCCTTCCTATTCGCCGGGAGACTCATGAGCGAAGAATCGATATAGAGGACGTCTGAGGGGCCCAGCGTCTGAACGACTGACGCCCACGCGCCCGGCGGAACCTCGCTTTCGGCACCACGCAGGGAGACATACGCCCAATCCAGCCCACCCGAACCCACGGCCACGCGATACGCGTTGTCCATCCCCGTCACGCGAGCTCCCGCGTCGACGATGCCCGCACGCTTCAACGCGTGTTCGATGGACGAGGCCCGGGGGCCGTCACCGATCGGACTCAGGGAGATCGCCTCAACCCCCATGCGGCGTGCGGCGAGCAAGGCAGGGAAGATTCCGCCGATGTGCACGCCTTGGTCATTCGCCCACGCGAGCCCGTTCTTCCACGGGAGCATCTGGGTTGCCAGACAGTGCTCGACGAGGATCTGTCCCATGACAACGACGCGGCCCGCCGGAACCTCTCCCCGGGAACCAACCAGCGGTGCGGGTGCGTTCTCGGGTTCGAACAGGGTCTGACGTGTCTCGAGAGGTGAGTCAGGAGTGCTCGCGGTGCTAGACGGGCTCTGAGTGGGGGAGTCTGCGCCAGCGACTGTGTGCGCAGCGGGCGGTCGTTGCGCGAGCAGGCGTTCGGCAAGGGGCCCCAGTCTCAGGTGGAAGACTGCGTCGACCGTGTCGATGTCGTGCACGGATAGAGCGCTCGAGCCTTGGATAGCGCCAATGATCGAACCGGCGATTGCCGCGATTACGCTTGTGTCCCCGCCGAGGCTCGCCGCGCCGAATGGAGCAAACCAGTCCGCAAATAAGCTGACAATTGCGAAGGCTGCCGGAACCGACTGTGCTGGGTCCGCCGACGTGCCAATTTGCGCGTTCAGCCGTTCGTAGACATCGTACTTGTAGTTGTCGGCGATGCTGACGGCCGTGCGGGTAGCGACCACCACGTCCGGTCCGGGGTGCCAGGTCCCCCGCGGGGGTAGGTCAGCCACGAGGGAGACTGCCTTCCACAGGACGGGTGGCACGTCCATCGGCCGCGACTGAGGCGAGTCCAGGCCAAGGGAGATCGCCGCGGCTACCAGGGCGGCTGCCTGGAACTCCTGACGTGTGATCGCCGCGTTCGCGCAGGCCTTCCAGACGGCCTCTGCGAAGGTATCGGGATCGTCCGTCGAGGTTGTGATTCCCGCCGCGATAGCGCGCAGCACATAGCGCGAACCAGCGAGCCGAGAGCCTGAGCCCTCCTCTGCCTCATCCCCGAGCGTAGGTATCGGATCGCCCAGCAGAGCCGAGGCCGCAGCCAGGATCTCGCGCGTGACCTCCGTGGTTGTCCCAGCGGGTGCGCCTGGCATCGTGGGGTGCGAGGCATCGGCGTCCACCAGCGTCCTGAGCCTCGGGTAGGTCGCCTTGATCTGCTCGGGGGACATTCCCCGGGTGGGCATACCGGCGGCGTCGCCGAGAGATGCTCCTGCCAATGCCGCGTAGACACGGTCGCGTCGTCTCATCTACTCATCCCCCTGGTCCGTGAAGGTGTCTGCCGCAGCCTCGATCTCCTCGAATGATGGGCATGAGGCCGGGCCAGGCATGGTCGAGGCCAGCGCTCCGGCGCAATTCGCCAGAAGAATGCACCTCTCGATGGGGTAACCGAGCGCGAGGCCGGCAGCCAGGACGCCGTAGTGGACGGCAATCGAACCCTCAGGGTGGGTGGACTCGACGGTGGGCGCGCGGAAACGGGAGATATGTGCGACCTCCGAGGTCTTTTCGAGCAGCGGTCGCGCCAAGTAGGACTCATGCGAGTCCGTGCTGATGAGAGCGTAGCGTTCGAAGAGATTCTGGACGAAGCTCGCCGAGTGATCGGGATCTTTGCTGGCGTCGAAGGCCGAGCGGTCGCTCACGATTGGCTCGCACAGGCCCTGTACATTGCTCTGGCTCAGTGCCATCAGCACATTGTCGTTGGGCAACTGGTGCGGCCCGACGCCACCCCTCGATGAATCAATAATGACTCGCGCATGCTCGGGCAGCTGGACGGCTGCGTTCTCGGCAACTGCAAGAACAGCCGGTGACCTTTCAAGGCTGCCGTCGACGAACAGGATGTCCGAGGGGCCCAGGGTCCGGATGGCCTCGTCCCATGCGTGCTCGGGAACGTTCTCGATGAACGAGAGTTTATCTCCGCGGTAGGTTCCGATGACGTAGGACCGGTAGCCGCTGTCGCATCCCGTCACACGCGGACCTGCGTCAATGATTCCCTCGTGCGCCAGGGCATCGGTGATGATCGAGGCACGGGGACCCTCGCCGATGGGGCTGAGGCTTATGACCTCGAGGCCCATGGCGCGGGCGGCGCACATCGCCGTGAAAGCAAAGTCAATGTGGACGCCCTCGCGGGTGGCCCACTCGTCTCCGCTGGGCAGGGGATCGTCCTCGGATTGCCGGTCGTACCGCAGCGTCAGCTCGGTCATGAAGACGATGCGTCCAGCGGGCGCGTCGCCCCTGGAAGGCCCGAGCGGGGTGGGTTTGCTCTCCGGCTCGAAGGCGGCGAAACGGGTACAAACAGTGGAGTGGGGTTCCTCGAAGGAAGTCGGACCGCTTCGTCGATATCGAGGCCCCGAGCGTCCCGCCGCGCGGCTGAGCCAAGCCGCTGACGCGGGAGGGCGCAGCTCGAGGAGCTGACCGGCGATCCGCATCGGATCGAAGCCTGAGTGCTCGTTGGTGTGTGCCTGCTTCCTGAGCCGGGCGCTGAAGCCGCGTCCGCTGAGGGGTGACAGAATGCTGGAGATGACCGTACACAGCTGCGGATCGCCGCTGAGCTCGGCGATCTCGGACGCGATCGACGAGCGATAGCTGAGAGGCGGAATGTAGAAAGACAACGGGATGACCAAGCTCGACGAAGGGTGAGTAGCCAGCTTCTGCCTCAACAGATTGATGGGCGACCAGTAACCAACCCACTTGGAGTTGCTGAGGACATTCATCGCACGTCGCGTTGCCGTCAGGACATCGGGGCCCTCTTCCGCTTCCCCGCGCGGGGACAGGGATGCGACGAACTCTACTGCCTCACCAGCGGGAGCAGCATAGGAGTCGAGAGCGAGTGATACAGCCGCCGCGAGGAGTGCCGCCGACTGGAACTCGTCGCGGGTCGTACACCCGCACGCGAACCACACGGTCTTGGCGAAGGCCTCGGGGTCGATCGTCGACAGGGCGATGCCGACGGGAACCGCGCACATGAGGCGATCGCGTTCCCTCGTGGCGGGGGAGAGCCATCGCCCGGATTGAATGGAGTGCAGGCCGTCCGGGGCCTTTAGGAGCTGCTCGGCAACGACCATCGCTTGAGCCGTGAACCGCGAGGCTGTGGCGTCGTCTGCGCCCTCGGGCACCATGGCTGCCATCGCCGCGAAGGCGCGGGGGAGTCGTGGATCCATCTGTTCTCTCCTTGTCAGGCCAGATCGGCGCGCAGTAGTCGGACGGTTGCCACCTCGATGGTTTCGCGCGTGGGGAGCGAGGTCGGGGTCGCAAGGGAGGCTGCGCAATTGGCCAGCAGAGTCGCCCGATCGGCCGGAATTCCAACGGCGAGGCAGCCCGCAAGCGTGCCGGAGTGGACGTCCGCCGTGGGCAGTGCGCCCGGCTGCGCGGGGGTGGGAGCTGGGATGCGCGTGACCATCGGACGAATCATGCGAGCATCGTCGAGATCGGGGCTCGCGAAGTATGCGTCCCCCTCCTCCGTGCGCAGCACGATGTGCCGCTTCGCGAGCATGGCGAGGGCCGAGGCCTGCACCTCGGGTGTGTCGTTATCTTCGTAGAAGGGGTAATGGGCATCGAAAAGGCGGGTGAAACCGTCGAAGCCTCGCGCGTGGGAGGCTCGCAGGGACACGATGACGTTGTCGTGGGGCAGGCCCTTGAGGAAACCCTTACTCTGCGATGCGTCGAAGACCACGCGAGCGTGCTCGGGCATGCCCTTCACGGCCTCGTGCAGGGCGCGTGCGTGCTCCTCAGAGTTGACGAGTGCCCCGTCGATCCACAGGACATCCGAGGGGCCCATCGCCTGGATGGCCTCGGCCCACACGCGGGTCATCTCCGGGGTGATGTCGGTAGTCGTCGAGACGGCTAGTCGCCAGCCGTTATCCGCGGTGAAGATGAGCCTGTACCCGTTATCGACCTCCGTCAAGCGTGGGCCGGCGTCGACGATGTTCTCTCTCTGCAGCGCCCTCGAGATAACTGAGGCGTTGGGACCCTGTCCCATCGGACTGAGGGAGACGACCTCTGCGCCCATGCGCCGGGCCGCCACCGGGGCATTGAAGGTTCCGCCCGCGGACTGTCCCAGGTCGGTGGCCCACACGTCCCCGCCATATTTCGGGTACTCGGCCGAGTGCATGGCCTGGTCGACGAGGAGTTCGCCAAGGAAGAGGACACGCCCAGGCTGCCCGCCCGAGCGATGGGGAATGACGGGTGGGTTGACGGACTCGAAGTAGCGCTGGCGCGTGCGCAGTTTCCACGGGGTTTCCTTGAACGAGACCGGGGCTGAGGAACCGGTCGATGACATGGACGCGCCGGGGGCGAGAAGGTCGCCGGGGTAAGGCATGCGGCTCGCGAGCAGTTCATGTGCTCGCTGCTTCAGGTCCATTGTGAACACAGCCTCGATCTGCGGATATCCGTAGTGGCGCAGGAAACTCGTGCCCCGAACCGTGCCGACCAGCGCGCCGGCGATGGATAGGATCGTGTGCGCCTGCGCACCCAGGTGCAGGGGAGAGGTCAGGAGGTGGCGGTCCCGGTAACGGGAGGCCAAAGCAAAGGCCATGGGGACGATCTGCGAGAGCGAATTACCCGCACCGACCTGCTCGACGAGGCGCTCAAGGGGAGACTCGACGTACTCGTTCACGTCGCTGACGATGTTCATCGCCCGACGAGTCGCGGCCATGACGTCCGGCTCCGGGCTCCATGCGCCGCGTGTATCCAGAGACGAAACGACATCGACGGCTCGTACCAGAACATCTGATACACAGAAGTTCGGGCTGTCGAGGCCGAGGGACACGGCGGCGGCAACGAGGGCTGATGCCTTGAATCTCTGGAGTGTTGGTTCACGCATCTGCTTGTTGTTCCACACGGCGTCCACGAATGCCTGCCGTCCGCTCGTCGAGGTGGAGATGCCGACCTGGATGCCTCCGATTAGCAGACCGTACAAGTCATCAATGGGAGCCAAGAGTGGAGGGAACGTCGGCGGCTCCCCCGACTCGTCGACTGACAGCAGTGGGAGAATGGCTTCGCTCATGCTTACGGCTTCCGTGCCGTTGTCGCTCGCGGTATCTACCCCGAGCGAGCGACCGAAGATGAGTCCGGCCAGCGCGCCGTGGGCGCGATCAAGACGTGGATCCATTGCTCAGTCCTCCTGCTCGGCCGGCGTGTCAGCTGCGGCCTCGATTTGGGGCCGGGGCGGGCACGTCGCGGGCCCAACCGCGGTCGATGCCAGGGCGCCCGCGCAGTTGGCGAGCAAGAGCCCCCTCTCCATAGACATGCCCTCCGCGAGGCAAGCTGCGAGGACTCCCGTGTGGGCGTCGCCCGCGCCGTTCGTATCGATTGCCTCGACGCTCAGGGCCGGAACATGTGTGGACGTCAGCTCTGTGGAGTCGGTGTAGCGCGTAAAGTACGCGCCGTCCTTTCCTGCTCGCACAACCACATCACGCCGGAGCAGTGTCGCCATCGCGATGGACGCGTCCTCGTCGGGGAGCCACGAGCGTACGTTGATGGCCGTGCGATCGGTGTCTTGCCACAGGCTGGCCGCTTCGCTTGTACTCATGGATATCAAGCTGGTGGGAGGTAATCCGTCCGGGATGCCGATCACGGGGGAGACGTCCAGGACGACACGCACGCCCTCGGGTAGTGCGTGCAGCGCTGCTTCTGCGGCCTCGCGGTTCGCGGGGTGGTCCATCAGGTAGCCGTCGATGTAGAGCACATCCCCTGGATTCATCGTGCGCACGAAGTCCGCCCATGCGCTCGCGGGGGTCATCGTCTCCGCCCCCTTCGTGGAGATAAAGGTGCGTTCGGCGCGGCTATCGATCAGAGCAACGCAGAAACCGTTGTCCACCCCCTCCACTCGGGGACCGGCGTCGACGATTCCCTCTCGTGCGAGGGCATCCGTGATCAGCGACGCGTGGGGACCGGCGCCGATCGGGCTGAGGGAGACGGCCTCGGCCCCCATGCGCCGCGCCGCCACAAGGGCGTTAAAACCACCGCCTACGTGCGTGCCCGCGTCGCGTGCGCGTTCGTTCCCGCCGCCGTATACCGGGCCGGCGCCATGTAGGACCCGGTCCACGAGGATCTGGCCCATGAGGACGACTCGGCCCGCAGGGGAGGTGGGCGACGAGGCGGGGGCTGGCTCATCCGGAGACGTGTCGGCATCGGGATCGGCAGCTGGCGAAGCACTCGTGGGAGACTCCTCCTGGCGCCCGACAAGCGCCTGATCGCGCAGCTCCAGGAGATCCCCGGCGACGCTGGACAGGCCGAGGTGGGAGACCTCCTCGATCATGGAGAGGCTGTCTGCGGGGAGAACCTGAACACCGAGGGCAGCGCCCAGGATCGCGCCCGCGATCGCGCCGATCGTGTCGGTGTCGCCGCCGATGTT
>ERZ772769.253-NODE-253-length-13128-cov-5.77281_pt1 | contig 13128 bp, 8 predicted proteins | sample MGYA00580987_ERZ772769 | MGnify/ENA primary metagenome ERZ772769 (study PRJEB29015, sample SAMEA2738043) | human oral metagenome | biome: human oral; feature: human-associated habitat; material: saliva | place: China | collected 2234 ...
TGAGTTGATCACCTCCCTGATTCTGAATGTTCGTTCTATTTCTTCGGCTTTCAACGCAGCTGAGAAGCTCACCGACCTTGCCGACCAGGACGCACAGGCTGTCTCCGCTCTCAAGGATGAGCAGGAACGCCAGGAGCTTCTGGCACTGCTGGGTATTCGCGAGGGTGAGCGTGTTTCACCGTCCTTGCGAGCGCAGGTTCGTCGCCTGGAGGAGCAACAGAAGCGCCGCGCTAAGCGTGTTTCCTCCGATACGCTGTTGCGTTCCGTGGCGCAGGTTCAGACGGTTCTGCGTGATGCGTTGACGGTGGCTCTGTCAGCTCAGGCTCCGCTGGTCAATGAGCATTTGCGTGAGCCTCTGGAGGCGTTCTGCACCCGCCGTTCCGCCCAGCAGCTACTGGAGGATGTGCAGGCGGTCGAGCTGACCCTGCGTCGCCTGCGGACGAACGCGAATGCGCGCCTGGCGCTTGAGGCGTTGATGAGCCGTTTCGTGTACTAGAGGCTTCTTAGTAGCTCACATACAGCAAAAGGGGAGGCGCCGAAGAGATGATCTTCGGCGCCTCCCCTTTTTCTATTGGTTCTCAGCGCCCCTAGAGCTTAGTTGCAGACTCGAGCTTAGTTACGGACTCGAGCTTAGTTGCGGAAACCGTGAACCGGCGACGGAATACGACCGCAGCGGGCGATGAACGCCTCCGCGCTGGGGGTGTGGGTGGGCATGACGGGTGCGCGACCGAGCAGGCCACCAAATTCGACCATGTCGCCTACGCCCAGGCCGACCGCCGGGATGACGCGGACCGCGGTGGTCTTGTGGTTCATCACGCCGATTGCTGCCTCGTCGGCAATCATTGCGGCAAGGGTGGCGGCGGGGGTGTCGCCGGGAACCGCAACCATGTCCAGGCCGACGGAGCAGATGGCGGTCATTGCTTCGAGCTTGTCTAAGGTGATGTGTCCGGCTGCTGCGGATTCAATCATGCCGATATCCTCAGAGATCGGAATGAAGGAGCCGGAGAGACCACCGACGTTCGAGCATGCCATGAGGCCGCCCTTCTTCACCGCATCGTTGAGTAGCGCAAGTGCCGCAACGGTGCCGTGGGTACCGACGGTTTCCAGACCCATCTCTTCGAGGATGTGCGCGACCGAGTCACCAATCTCTGCGGTGGGCGCCAGGGAGAGGTCAATAATGTTGAAGGGCACGCCCAGACGCTCGGAGGCGAGGGTACCGACCAGCTGACCGACGCGGGTAATCTTGAAGGCTGCTTTCTTGATTTCTTCGGCGCAGGCGTCGAAGGATTCGCCGCGGACCTTCTGCAGGGCGCGGTGTACCACGCCGGGGCCGGAGACACCCACGGAGATGGTGGTGTCTGCCTCCTGCACGCCGTGGAATGCGCCAGCCATGAAGGGGTTGTCGCTGACGGCGTTCGCGAAGACGACAAGCTTGGCGCAGCCGAAGCCGTGTGCGTCCGCGGTCAGGTCTGCGGTGGCGCGGATGGTCTCGCCCATGAGCTTGACGGCGCTCATGTTAATGCCAGCGCGGGAGGATCCGATGTCTACGGAGGAGCAGACCACGTCGGTTTCTGCGAGCGCTCGCGGGATGGAGCGGATCAGCTTTTCGTCGGCGGGGGTCATGCCCTTGTCGACGAGGGCGCTAAAGCCACCGACGAAGTTCACGCCGACTGCCTTAGCTGCCGCGTCGAGGGTGCGGGCGAATTCTACGTAGTCCTCATCGCCGGAGGCGCCTGCCACCAGTGCGATGGGGGTGACGGCGATGCGCTTGTTGACAATCGGGATGCCGAGTTCAGTTTCGATACCTTCGCAGACGCTGACGAGGTTTGCGGCGCGGCTGGTGATCTTGTCGTAGATTTTGCGGCGGGCTACTTCGCCGTCGGAGTCGGCGCAGTCGAGCAGGGAGATGCCCATGGTGACGGTGCGAATGTCGAGCTTCTGCTCCTCGATCATTCGGATGGTTTCTAGAATGTTGGTGTTGCGCATCAGTGGAGCCCTAGATGGCGTGCATTGCCTTGAAGATGGATTCTGCCTGGATGCGAATCTGCACCTTCTGTTCGTGTTCGACACCAATCATGGCTTCCTGCAGGTCAATGAGGTTCTGCTGCTTTTCGTCGAAGGAGCAGTGCATGATCATGGTGAAGTATTCGCCCATGATGGTCTGGGAGACGTCGAGAACGTTGACCTTGCGCTCGGCGAGGGTTGCGGTCACGGCGGCGATGATGCCTTCGTGGTCGATGCCTGTGACGGTGAGAATAATCTTCACGGTGTTCTCCTAGTGGTTTGGGACTGCGTGCCTAAGGAAGAGGTGCATAAAAGCGCACGTATACGCATATTTATAAGACCAATTATAGGTTACTCAGAACACATTCTGTAGAGTCAACACCAAAAGCCTCTCCCACCGCACATCAAGGGAATAAAAAAATCCACGTCCCCTCACCTTATTCAAAGGCAAGAAAGAACGTGGATTCTTTATGCGCGTCATGAGCGGGGCATTCTCTTTTGAATGCTCCAATAAAATAATCTGTCTGGATTTGAGCGTCTAGAGACGTTGCCCAGACGTAACGCCTAGATGTAAGGCCTAAAAAAGGCCTAGACGTAAGAAGCGATGTACAGCTCACCGCTACCGCTCAGGGTTGCTGCCGAGGGCTCGCCCACATGCAGTACCGACTCGGTGGCGCCCAGTACGAATTCCTCGGTGCCGTTGCCGTCTGCTGCGTGAATGGTGATTTCGCCGGATACGCTCAGTGCGGCGCTAATGCCCTCGAAGGTGTATTCCTGCGGCTTGCCCTCTTCAACGCGGATGCGGGTCACGCTCATGCGTTCATCCCACATGGCGTAGGTGCCAACGGGCGCATTCTCGGGGGTGGGGCGCTGAATAACCGGGGCGTCCTGGCTTTCACCCAGAACCTTAATGAGCTCCTCGGTGTCGATGTGCTTTGCGGTCAGACCGGCACGCATCACGTTATCGGAGGGGTTCATCAGCTCGATAGCGGTACCGGAGACGTAGGCGTGCACCTGACCGTCGGGGGTGAAGGCGGATTCGCCCGGTGCCAGGTGTACCAGGTTCATGACGAAAGCGACGAGCAGACCGCGGTCGCCGGGGTACTTGCCGGCAACGATCTGCACGAGCTCAGCGGCGTCAGCAATGACAGGGTTGTCGGAGTCGGTCAGCTGTGCTGCCGCCTCGACAAGCTGCTCAACAGCCGCGGTGGCGGCCTCTTCGGGCATGCGAATAATCTCAGTCAGCAGCTGCTTGGGGGTAAGCTCCACACGCTCTGCCAGCCAGTCGGCCTTAAACGCCTCGGCAAGCTCTGCCAGCTGCGCGGAGGTGCGCACACCGGTGAGCACGCGCATCGGGGTCAGCGCGATGACGGTTTCAGGCTTGGAGTAGCGGTCCTTGTAGTTGCGGTGCGGCGCGTCAATCGCGATACCGCGTGCCTGCTCATCCTCGAAGCCGGCAATAGCCTGCTCGGGGGTGGGGTGCACCTGAATCGACAGGGGTGCATCAATCGCAAGAATCTTAAAGAGGAAAGGGAACCAGTCGGAGGTGCGGTCCGGGCGCAGGAAGCGGGAGGGCTCAGCCTGAATCAGTTCGTTGAGCGGGGACTCGGTGCCGTCAACGGTCGCGCGGGAGGGCGCAGCCGGATGCGCACCAACCCACACCTCAGCCTCGGGCTGTTCAGTGGGAACGGGCACGCCACGCATGCGTCCGAGAATTTCGCGGGAACCCCACGCATAATTCTGAATCTGGTTTTTTAGGGAAAAAATCTCACCCATGGGGGAAAATACCTCTCGACGTGGGTTGTTTGAAGTAAGTGACGTGATAAAAAACCCATACATTCAGCGGAATTTATAAGGTTTTACCAGCCCATTATAGAGGCTAGTTGCACTTCTTTACCGCTAAAATAAAAGGCGTGACTACTATTAATCTACATGACTCATTCAAGGCGTACGACGTGCGTGGCATCGTCGGCGAGACCATTACCGCAGAGACTGTTCGCGCTACCGGTGCGGCTTTCGTAGACGTTCTGGGCCTGGAGGGCCAGACCATTCTGGTCGGTGGCGACATGCGCCCCTCCTCCCCCGAATTCATGGATGCATTCGCCCAGGGTGCAACCGCTCGCGGTGCAAATGTTGAGAAGATCGGTCTGATCTCCACTGACGTTCTGTACTTCGCATGTGGCGTTGAGAACGCTGCCGGTGTTACCTTCACCGCTAGCCACAACCCCGCAGAGTACAACGGCATGAAGATGGCTAAGGCTGGCGCTGTTCCGCTGTCCTCCGAGTCCGGTCTGTTCGATATCCGTGACCTGGCTCAGAAGTACCTGGACGCCGGCGAGATTCCTTCGGTGGAGAAGGTCGGCACCGTTTCCGAGAAGGATATCCTCAAGCCCTACGCAGAGTACCTGCGCAAGCTGGTGGACCTGTCTTCCATCCGCCCCCTGAAGGTTGTTGTTGACGCTGGTAACGGCATGGGTGGTATGACCACTCCCGCTGTTCTGGGCGACACCATCCTGCCGGGCCTGCCCCTGGAAATCGTTCCCCTGTACTTCGAGCTGGACGGTACCTTCCCGAACCACCCGGCTAACCCGCTGGAGCCGGCTAACCTGGTTGACCTGCAGAAGGCTGTTGTTGAGCACGGTGCTGACATTGGTCTGGCATTTGACGGTGACGCTGACCGTTGCTTCGTCATCGATGAGAAGGGTGAGCCCGTCACTCCTTCGGCTGTGACCGCTCTGGTTGCTGAGCGCGAGATTGCTCGTGCGAAGGCAGAGGGTAACGAAGAGCCCGTCATCATCTACAACCTGATCACCTCGAAGGCTGTTCCTGAGCTGGTTGAGAAGCTGGGCGGCCGCGCAGTGAAGACCCGCGTGGGCCACTCCTTCATCAAGGCTGTTATGGCTAAGGAGAACGGCGTTTTCGGTGGCGAGCACTCCGCTCACTACTACTTCAAGGACTTCTTCAACGCAGACACCGGTATGCTCGCTGCAATGCACGTGCTGGCTGCTCTGGGTGGCGGCGACCAGCCCCTCTCCGAGATCAGCGCAAAGTACTCCCCGTACGTTGCCTCCGGCGAGATCAACTCCGAGATCGAAGACAAGGCTGCCGCTGTGGACCGCGTTCGTGCGCACTACGCTAACGCTCCCGTGGTTGTTGAGGACTCCGACGGCACCACCTTCACCAACACCGAAGAGGGTTGGTGGGTTAACCTGCGTCCTTCGAACACTGAGCCTTTCCTGCGCCTGAACCTTGAGGCACCAGATGTTGAGACTATGGAGCGCGTCCGCGATGAGGTTCTGGCTCTGGTTCGCCAGGGCTAAGCACTAGCTAGCTACTAAATATCCCGCCCGCAGAAACAATCTGCGGGCGGGATATTTTTCTTAAGTTCTAAACCCGGCTAGGTTCTTCTGCCTCAGAGAAAGAACCTAGCCGGGTTTAAGAAACCTAGCGGACGAGCCGGCTTACGGGGTTTTTACGCCTCGCGTGCCTGGTCGTGGAGCATCCACTGGTCGGGGCCGAAGATCTCGTAGTTGATGTTCTTACCGGGAACGCCTGCCTCCACCAGTGCGGAGCGTACGCCCTGCATGAAGGGCAGCGGGCCGCAGAGGTAGACGTTAGCGTTGGCGGGAACATCCAGCTTGGATACGTCGACGCGGCCGGTGAAGTCGCCGCCTTCGCCCTCGATGAAGGATACGAGGCGTGCGTTGGGCAGCTTGTTGACGAGTTCGGTGAGCTCTTCGCGCAGGGGCCAGGTGTCCAGGCGGCGGTCTGCGTGGACCACGGTCACGGGACGCTCGGAGCCCTTCTCAACCAGCTCGGAGAGGAAGCTGAGCATGGGGGTGGTGCCGATACCTGCGGAGAAGAGGTACAGGGGCGCCTCGGGGTCGCCAAAGCCTTCCAGAGTCAGGTCACCGTAGGGGTTGGAGATTTCGACGACTGCGCCAACTTCCAGCTCGTGCAGGATGGAGGTCATCTCGCCGTTGGGGTCGAGCTTCACAGCGATGCGGCGCTGGTTCTTTTCGCTGGGCAGCAGGGTGTACTGGCGTGCCTGGCGCAGGCCGTCACGTGCGGGAACGACGATGGAGATGTACTGGCCGCCCTTGGACTCGGTCATGGGGGTCTCGTCGGCGGGCTCGAAGGTCAGAACTACGACGTTCTCACCGGTCTCCTTGCGGTCAACGAGCTTGAAGGGTGCGAACATGACGTCGTTTGCCTGGGAAGCGTACAGGCCCTTCTCCAGCTTGATGAGGGCGTTGCCCATGAGCCAGTAGACCTCGGTCCATGCCTCAACGATTTCGGGGGTAGCCAGGTCGCCCAGGTTAGCGGCGATTGCCTCGAAGAGGTACTTGTAGACGGTGGGGTACTCTTCTTCCTTCAGGCCCAGGGATGCGTGCTTGTGTGCAACGCGGGAGAGGACCTCGTCCGGGTAGGAGTCCGGGTGCTCGACAATGTAGGAAGCGAATACTGCGATGGAGCCAGCCAGTGCGCGAGGCTGAGTGCCTTCAAGCTGGGAGGAGCGGGAGAACATGCCGTCCATCAGGTCGGGGCGGGCGGCGAACATTCGACGGTAGAAGTCGGGGGTGATGTCGTTAATGCGCTCAGCAATGATGGGCAGCGTTGCCTCAATAATGGGGCGGGACTTCTCGGAGAGCATCGGTGTGTGCCTTCTTCCTGTGTGGTCACCTCGGTCATTGTGGCGAGACCCCTCAATATCAGTATTGCGGGGCATTCACTCAGACAGCTTAGTTGGTGACAGAGTGTTTATAAAGCACCCTTACCGTAGCATTTTGCGGGGTGTTTGCGCTGAGTGCAGGTCACTTTCTGCGGGATATTGAGGGGTCTAGGTGAGACTTATGGTTCAGCTTGACTCAAAGAGAGAGCCGAGCGTCACACTATATATTTTCAGCACTGTTTTTGAGTTCGCCGCGTGACTAGCCCCGGAGTGTGCATAAAAATTCTGGCATGGAAATATATTTACTATGGAAAGTATGCAGTGCGGTGCAAAAATGAATATGGTCACATTTTCCGCATTTGAAAAGCAAATTTGCAACATCCTGCATTTTCTGCACATTTTCCGGGTTTATGCAGGTGCCAACAACCGCGCACGCAGAGTCAAAAACACTCCCCCGCAGCCCTCAAAACCCCCACGAAACACCCCCGCGCGAACCGCCTAGCGCCCCCGCATCAAGCGCAGAAACACCCAAAACTCCGTGTTAAAACTCTGTGGAGCCTCCCACAGGAAAGCTCCACAGATATCACGTATCTCTTGAATACTTACGACTAGCGCCTTACAACTAGCGGGCAGGCAGCGCATTCTCCGGAGGCCCAAAGCCCAGCTCGACAAACACCGGGCCAACGGGGCGCGCACCGGCAGTCAACTCGCTAATGATCACCGAATCGACCGATGCATAGAATGCCTCGCGAGCCTTCGCCAGCACATTGCGCAGGCGACAGAACTTATCGAGGGGACAGTGGCCGTTCTCATCCTCGCACTCAATCATGGGGATATCGCCCTCAGTAGCGCGAAGAATAGTGCCGACGGTCGCAGAACGACCCGCATCGGAGAGCATGACGCCACCGGCACGACCACGAGTCGAGTCCAGGTAACCCATGTTCACGAGGAAAGCTACAGCCTTCGCCACGTGGTTGTAGGGGGTGTCCACACCTTCAGAGATCTTCTGGGTGGAAAGCTTCTGACCGGGCTCCAGGGCAGACAGGAGCATCAGAACGCGGAGCGAGACATCCGAGAATGCTGTCAAACGCATGGATACTCCTTCTATCCTTCTCGTACTACCGCCCCCTCCACGGAGGCAGCAACGGATGCGCGAACCCGGATGGGTTCGACGCGTTCAAAAATCTTACATTGGAATTGTATAGGGGGCGGCAAGAGGGCAAGAAATTATAACTAGCCGCTTCTGTACCTAAACCACCCCGGCGGGGGTTTTAAAGTATTTCTCAAGAGCAAGTGGACTGCATAGCCTTACACTCACGCCTTTGCGCGAAAACTCATCATTCCCCCAACTGGCAGGGGTCCAAACTTCCCCTCAACGGAAGGAAGGAGCGGAATCTCACCGGGAGATTCCGCCCCTTCAAGGCGCTAAACCTTAGGTATTAGCTGGAGTGTCTTAGTCCTCCAGGGCCTTAGCCAAAGCATCGCGCTGTTCGCGAACCTCGGCAGGCAGCTTGTCGCCGAACTTAGCCAGCCACTCATCGATACCGGGCAGTTCAGCAGCCCATTCTTCCTTCGAGACAGCCAGAGCAGCCTTCAGCTCTTCCTCGGAGATTTCCAGACCGGTCAGGTCCAGGTCCTCCTTGGTGGGAACGGTGCCCAGGAAGGTCTCCTGGCCGCCAGCCTTGCCGTCAAGGCGGTCGAAGATCCACTTCACAACGCGAGAGTTCTCGCCGAAGCCGGGCCATGCGAAGCCGCCATCGGGGGTGCGGCGGAACCAGTTGACGTAGTAGACCTTCGGCATGTTCTCTGCGCCGTGCTTCTTGCCCAGGTCCAGCCAGTGCTTGAAGTAGTCACCAGCGTTGTAACCGATGAAGGGCAGCATAGCCATCGGGTCGCGGCGAATCACGCCGACAGCGCCCTTAGCAGCCGCGGTGGTCTCGGAGGAGAGGGTAACTGCGCGGAACACGCCCTGCTCCCAGCTCTCGGACTCAGAAACCAGGGGGATGGTGGTCTTGCGGCGACCACCCAGAACGATAGCGCTCAGCGGCACACCCTCGGGGTCGTAGTACTCGGGAGCGAGCATGTCGACCTGGGATGCGGGGGTGCAGAAGCGGGAGTTCGGGTGAGCTGCCGGGCGGCCGGACTCGGGGGTCCAGTCCTTACCGGTCCAGTCAATCAGGTGTGCGGGAGCCTCGTCGGTCTTGCCCTCCCACCAGACGGAGCCGTCGTCGGTCAGTGCAACGTTGGTGAAGATGGTGTTGCCCTTGGCGATAGCCTTCATAGCGTTCGGGTTGGTGGAGTAACCGGTGCCCGGTGCCACGCCGAACAGGCCAGCCTCGGGGTTGACCACGCGTGCCTGGTGGTTCTCGTCGAACTCGATCCATGCGATGTCGTCGCCGACCATCTCAGCCTTCCAGCCGTCAATGGTGGGCTCCATCATTGCGAAGTTGGTCTTGCCACATGCGGAGGGGAACGCTGCGGAGATGTAGCGAACCTTGCCCTCGGGGTTGGTGACCTTCAGGATGAGCATGTGCTCTGCCATCCAGCCCTCATCGCGACCGATAACGGATGCGATACGCAGTGCGTAGCACTTCTTACCGAGCAGTGCGTTACCGCCGTAGCCGGAGCCGAAGGACCAGATTTCGCGGGTCTCGGGGAACTGGACGATGTACTTCTCGGGGTTGCAGGGCCAGGGAACATCTTCCTGACCGGGCTCCAGGGGTGCACCGACAGAGTGCAGAGCCTTGACGAAGAAGCCGTTGGTCTCGTTCAGCTTGGCAAGAACGTCCTTACCAATGGTTGCCATGATGCGCATGGAGCAGACAACGTATGCGGAGTCGCTGAGCTCAACAGCAATCTTGGGGTTCTTAGCCTTCAGGGAGCCCATGACGAAGGGAATAACGTACATGGTGCGGCCGCGCATGGAGCCCTCGAACAGGCCGGTCAGGGTCTGCTTCATTTCAACGGGGTCGCGCCAGTTGTTGGTCGGGCCTGCGCCTTCTTCAGTCTCGGAGCAGATGAAGGTGCGCTCCTCGACACGTGCAACGTCATCGGGATCGGAGAAAGCTGCGTAAGAGTTCGGGAATTCGTGATCGCTGAGGCGAACAAAGGTACCGGCGTCGACCAGTTCCTGTGCCAGGCGGTCGTATTCTTCCTGGGAGCCATCGACCCAGTAGATGTGCGCGGGCTGGGTCAGGGCCGCAACTTCGCGAACCCAATCCAGAAGGCCCTGGTGGGTAGTGGGTGCACTCTGCAGCTCCTTTTCGAGCTCAGCAGAGAGAGTACGAGTTGAGGTGTCAGCCATTGACGTTTTCCCCTTCAATCGGTGGCCCGGATACTACGTTGATCCGGATAGGTCTGCGGTAACAAAGAAGCAGTTAAACACTACAAGCGTGCAAATAATCGTGAATATGCACGCTTGGACAGTCTCCACTTCCTCGTGATGCTTACAGAATAACGCATTAATGGTCTGCAGAGCTTTCTATGACACCATTTCTTAAGTTCTGCGCATCACATTCCTAGAGCGCGAGAAGATTTCTGCAAAGAATTTTTAGGACTTATGGCGGGATCTTCCGGGGATTTCAGGGATCCGCGGCGCCGATTTTAGGGTGCTGAGAAAATATTTTGAAAAAATTTTCCGACACCAAAAACCCCGGAATCATGGGGCAAAACAGGGCATTATCGAGTCTTTCGGAGGGGATTTTGGGTAAATTTCGAGTTTTTCGGCTTGCGTGCCCCCGGGGACATCCGTATAGTAGTACCTGTTGCCGCGACGGGTTGAAGAAATCCGAAGCGAGGAACATGCGCCTGTAGCTCAACGGATAGAGCATCTGACTACGGATCAGAAGGTTGGGGGTTCGAATCCCTTCGGGCGCACCACCGATCCCCGGTTCTTCGGAACCGGGGATTTTTTGTATGCTCAAACGACATGCCCAGAAGATATACCCCGGAAGACACGCCCGGGAAGATGTCTTGGGGAAAGAAGCACGCAGAAAACGCTCTGCCACAAGCTCCGGGCAGGGCTCAAGCCACCGCGCAGTACAAAACGTTGTAGCATGACACGTTGCAGGCTCTAGCTAGGTGCAGCAAGGACGCTCCAGCAGCTGACGCTACCCCATCCGTACCAAAAACGGCGCCCAAAAGCGCCCCAACCTGTGAATCCACAGATTTACGCGCCCCAGATGACGTGCTCCGGGGCACACCCGCCAAAAAACGCCTAGGATGGAAAGAGGACCCTCCACACATAAGCTGGAGAGTAGACAACGCAAAGGAGCACTATGGCACAGCTATCCATTCCGCAGTCCCTGATAGGTGCGCTCATCGATATTGCTGATTTGGGAACACTCGATTACTTCCCGCCCACCGAACGATGCGCCCACTGGTCCCTCTATGACGCGCAACGCCAGGAGCTCCTCTGCCCCTGCGCACCCGCCGCCAACACCACCACAGAAAAGCTCTTTGAGGCCGCGGCGAAGATTCTCTACGAGAATTTCCCCCGATATATCGACTCACCCGAGGAAATTATTCCTTATACTTCCCGCCAGGAACTCGTTGCCGCCCTACGCCGCGGCGATGAGGAACCCAGCAACAGTACGCCTCGTGAAGAGGACCAGAACGACCTGCAGGCGGCCGAAGCTACCGCAGAGTCCACGGCTGAGACTCCCGTTGCAGAGGCTAACGAGGGTGCAGTTAGCGAGGATGCCGCGGTGAGCGCCACCGCCGTTCCCAAGCCGACTGCCCCGAAGCCTGCGGTGCCCAAGCCTGCAGTACCGAAGCCGACGCCCTCCCCCGCGCTCTTTGCCGCCCGCGCGGCACAGGCACCCGCTCCGGCTCCCGGTATGGCTCCCAGCCAGACTCCCAGCGTGCCGGCAGAAGCCCCTGTGGAAGCACCCGCAGAGGCAACAGCAGAAAAGAGGGTTCCTGTACCTACCCCCGCCACGGTTGCCCCCGCGGCGCCCAAGCCTGTTGCGCCCAAGCCCACCGCATCCATGCCCGCTACGCCCAAGCCTACGGTGCCGACTCCCGGTGCGCCTTCCCCCGGCATGTTCCGCAAGTCCACGCTGACCTACCGCCCGCCGCGTATCGAAGAGTACCTGGAGGGTCTGCGTGTCCGGCAGCAGGTAGCCGAAGAAGCCGCGCAGTCGGCAGCAGCTACCGAGCAGGCACCTGTTGACGAGCTGCCCGTGCTCAGCCAGTCCCTACCGAGCGCGCCCGCAGTCAAGCCGACCGCTCCAAAGCCTGCCGCGCCGAAACCCGGTGCACCGATGCCTGCCGCGTCCGCCCCGAGCGCACCCGTAGCAGAACCGGTAGCCGCCGCACCTCGCGCCATTACCGCCGAGGACCGCGAACGCAGCTACCGCCTACGCCCGAGCCTGCGTGCCCGCCTCGAACGCGAAAACATCAGCGAAGAACTCGTGCGCACCATCCTGCGCGAAGGTGAAGCCGAACGCATCAACGACTGGACCATCCGCTTCACGCACGACGACTACCGCGTTGACGTGAATACCGCCTCCGCAGAAGTCATTACCGTCATTGACGAATACGACGCCGAATACAACGAAGCGGCACAGGCATCCTTGGCGCACGGCGAATACAACTCGCTCAACGCCCTGGAACTCGAATTCAGCGAGCGCGCCCGCACCTTCTTGAAGAAGAACCCGCCGTTCGTTTTCGATCTGATGCTTCAGGCGCTGAGCAGCCCCGAAAGCGTGCGCATGGCTGAAGGCTGGACCCGCATCTACGCGGCGCAGGGTCTGGAAATTGCGATTTCGCCCGATGAGCGGACCGTTCAGGCGCTGGCGAAGACCCCGGACTTCCATGTTCTGCACGCCGAAACCCTGCGCAAGGCACAGCTGGAAGAGCTCAGTAATACCCTGGCGAAGCAGGCAGAACATCAAGTAGCCCAGGCAGAAAACACCACCGAGGAGGAGAAATAATGTCCGCTAAGCAGATTACCGTTCCTCTTGAGGTGTACGTTCGCCTGCAGGAGCTTGCCTCCCTCGCCGCCTATAGCTACCGCGATGAGCAGGGCTCCGAAGAGAGCCCTGCACACGATAAGCCCTGGGATTTGCTCTCCAAGGACGGCGCCTCCCTGCTCGATGAGAATGGCGCGCTCAAGCCCGAAGCGGCAGAGCTCTACTTCACCCTCCTACCGCTCCTTGCCCAGGAATTCGTGGAGCAGCAGCAGGCGCTCGTGGACGCGTACCGTCAGGCGCCCAAGCCCGCCGCCGCACGCGCCAAGATTCGCCCCTCCAACCAGCGCCTCATTCCGCTGACCGAGGTGCCGTTGGAGAACCAGCGTATTGCCGCGCGCATTGAGAAGGAATTCTACGGTGACGTGCCGCCGCGCCGCCGCATCTACGGCGTGCTCCCCGGCGTCATGGATTACATGATGCGCCACGGGCTCACCTACGAGCTGCTGCTAGATATCATCGAATCCCCTGTAAGCACGG
>ERZ772769.254-NODE-254-length-13121-cov-4.12682_pt1 | contig 13121 bp, 4 predicted proteins | sample MGYA00580987_ERZ772769 | MGnify/ENA primary metagenome ERZ772769 (study PRJEB29015, sample SAMEA2738043) | human oral metagenome | biome: human oral; feature: human-associated habitat; material: saliva | place: China | collected 2234 ...
GGCAAGATTCGACTAATCAAGGAGGAAGACCATGCTGGAAATTAAACCAGTCAAACCTAATGCTGTAGAGCTGGACGATTTTCTAGCCCTGCCCAAACAGATTTACCAGCCAGACCACCTCATGCAGTCAGAAGAGGAAGAACTGGCTTTGATTGAGGGCAGTCACCCGCTGAGTTCTGACTTAGAAACCTATGCCTTTATTGGCTCTGAGGAGGGCCAGCCTTGTATTCGAGGCCTCCTGACCTTCTATCCAGGGGATGAGGCTGCTTATTTGGGATTTTTCGAGTCGATCAATGACCAACAGATTGCATCTGTTTTTATCGAGCATTTAGCAGGTTTTGCTCGCAGTCTCGGAGCGATTAAGATAATCGGCCCCGTACAAGCAAGTTTTTGGCTGGGCTATCGAATGCAGCTGACTGGAACAGAGGAGCTTCCTTTTACTGGAGAACCTCATAATCCAGCCTATTATCCCCAGCTGTGGCAGGTTGCTGGTTTTGAACTCAAGGAGCGCTATCTGTCCAATTTTTATCCCAAGGTCAGCAATCAAACTCATCAGGACAAGCTGACTCATCGCTTTGAGTCTTTTGAAGAAGCGGGTTTCACCATTTGCTCTCCCAAAAAGAAGGACTGGGAAGAAGCCTCGCTGCAGGTTTTTGAGCTTCTCAATCGTCTCTATCAAGATTTTCCGATTTATCGGTCTATTTCCAGTCAGCAGTTCAGTCAGATTTTTCAAAAATACCAGTATATTCTTGATTTTTCAATGGTTAAGCTGGCCTATAAGGAGGGCAAGCTGGCTGGTTTTCTGATTGCCATGCCGGACTACGGTTCTCTGGTTTATCAAAAACTGACTCCTCTTAACCTAGCCAAGCTTTTTTGGACCAAGCGTTTTCCAAAACGTTATACGATTATGTATCTAGGAGTAGATGAGCAATTCTTGGGGTTGGGCTCTGCCTTGGCCTATCCGATTTTTAAAGAAGCGCAGAAGCGACAAGCTTCAGCTATTGGGGCCTTGATTCATCAAAAAGCTGTCACGCGCCACTATGCGGCAGAACTGCAAGGGGACAAGCATGAGTACGGTCTCTTTGAGTTGAATTTGAACTCCTGACTAACAAAGTAAATCACATTTTAAAAAGCAAATTTTCTAACCGAAGATTTGTTTTTTTAGTTAAAAATGAACACTATTTTCAGGTTGTTCAAAAACATGATGATTTCAGCTTTCAAAGATATATTTTTAAGCAAAAGCATTGAATTTTTGTAGGAAATTCTGTAAAATTTTAAGAGATTATTATATGGAGAAAAGGGAATTATTATGGAAAAAAGAATCACTGGCGATACGCTCCAGCGCTATTCTTTTAGAAAGTTATCAGTAGGATTGGTTTCCGCCACAATCGGAAGCTTCTTTTTGAGTACCACAATAGGGGGAAATATAAGCACTGTTGAGGCTGCAGAAGTCTCAGCAGGCAAAACCGTTCCAGTTCAGTATCACTACGTAGTAGAGTCTGAACTGACTGAAGCTGAGAAGAATGCTGTTGTTAAGGAGCTTCCAAAGTTTGTGGAAGAAAACTCTGATGCTTATTATCTGGTTTACCGTCCTAAGACCCAGGGGCTTTCGGCAAAAAGTTTGCCAAAGACGGGCTACTCAAGTCTGTGGGAAGCGACTTTTGCAGCTGCTGGACTGACTTTAGCAGTCTTAGTAATTGCACGAGGTAGAAATGGCAAGAGGTACTTGTCTTCTATTTTGCTGGTGACTGGTCTAGGCTCTATTCTCCTAGCTCCTTCTGTATTTGCAGTAACCAATATTGAATTAGCCGCCTACAATCAAAGGCTGAATTTGACGGTAGGAGATAAGCTGCCGGAGCCTTTAGAGATTGCTGGTTTTGAGTATGTCGGCTATCTGAAAAGCGGTGAACAAGGCAATGAGAACGCAGCAGAAAGTCATCAGCTTCCTACGGCACAGAAGGACTTGTCAGCTGTCGAAGTCGATCAGCAGGCGGGCAAATCTGCTAGTCTTTCTGGGAATCCGAGTGCTGCCAACAAGCCAGTATCTACTGAAACAGAGAAACTGACAGAGCAAGAAAAAGAGATTATTGCTGCCAAAGAACGTGAATTTGCTCGGCTTTCTCCAGTCACTGAAGTACCAGAACTGGAATTCAAGAGCCAAGAAAGCAGCCAGACCCAAGTCCTGCCTTATCAAACAGAATACCAATATTCAAATGAACTCGCAGAGGGGCAATCTCAGGTCATTCGCGCAGGTGTCGCTGGTACACGTACTGTCGTCACTCGCAATTATATTGCAGGTAAAGAAATTGTAAAAAGCGAAGTCGTTTCAGACCAAGTAACTGCAGAGCCAGTTTCGGAAATTGTGTTGGTTGGAACTGCTGCAGTAAAATCTGTGCCAAAAGAGGCGCCAGTGCATCAAGTCCCTGAATTGACTACTTATGGAACTACACCAGATACCGCACCCGTAAATGAAGTTCCCGAATTGACGACCTATGGAACGACGCCCGATACAGCGCCAGTGCAAGAAGTTCCAGAGCTAACAACTTATGGTACCTCACCAGATGACGCACCCGTGCAAGAAGTTCCCGAATTGACGACTTATGGCACAACGCTAGATACAGCACCGGTTCAAGAAGTCCCAGAGCTAACCACTTATGGCACTGCGCCAGATACCGCACCAGTACAAGAAGCTCCAGAACTAACAACCTATGGCACTGCACCAGACACCGCTCCAGTGCAAGAAGTTCCCGAATTGACGACCTATGGTACAACGCCCGATACTGCACCGGTTCAAGAAGTGCCTGAGTCAACGACTTTTGGCATTGCACCAGATACCGCTCCAGTCCAAGAAGTTCCGGAACTAACAACTTATGGTACAGCACCAGATGACGCACCCGTTCATCAAGCCCAAGAATTAGAACTGACTGCGACAGATGAAACAAGAAGAGAAAAGATAGATTTTTCTGTTGAAGAACAGTATACTGATGAGATTCCAGAAGGCAGTCGCCAAGTTGTCACACCAGGAGTACAGGGTGAGCGGGCGATTACCACTCGTATCTATACCTCGAATGGCCAAGAGGTTGACCGCCAAGTTTTATCGGATGAAGAAATTCTTGCAGCAGTTACTCAAATTATTAAGGTCGGTACAAGTAAGTCAAGCCTGATTCCAGGTGAAGCACCAAAGGTTGAAGAACTTCCAGAATATCCACTGACTTACACCAACGAAACGCGCGTAGAGAAAATCAACTATATTATTCGTGAAGAGGAAACGGACGAACTTGTTCGAGATGCCCGTCAAATCACAACTCCAGGTGTGCAAGGTGAGCGAACAATCAAGACCCGTGTCTACAGTTCCAACGGTCAGGAAATTGATCGTCAAGAACTATCTAATGAAGAGACTCTAGCGCCAGTAACACAAATTGTCAAAGTTGGTACGGCTAAGCCAAATATGGTACCAGGCGATGCACCAAAAGCAGACGCTTTGCCAGAGTATCCATTAACATACACGGACGAAACTAGAGTTGAAAAAATTAACTTCACAATTCGTGAGGAAGATACAGATGAGCTGGTTCGTGATGCTCGTCAAATCGCAACACCGGGTGTTCAGGGCGAGCGTACCATCAAGATCCGCGTCTACAGCTCTAACGGTCAAGAAATTGACCGGCAAGAGCTTTCGAATGAGGAAACTCTCGCTCCAGTAACGCAAGTTGTCAAAGTTGGCACGGCTAAGCCAACCATGGTCCCAAACGCTGCGCCAAAAGCAGAAGTTCTTCCAGAGTATCCTCTGACTTATACGGACGAAACCCGAGTAGAGAAAGTTGCTTTCAACATCGAGGAACAATATACCGATGAGTTGCCACAGGATGCCCGTCAAATCGCAACTCCGGGAGTGCAAGGTGAGCGTACGATTAAGACCCGTGTCTACAGTTCTAACGGTCAAGAAATCGAACGCCAAGAGCTTTCTAACGAGGAAACATTGGCTCCAGTAACGCAAGTCGTCAAAGTTGGCACGGCTAACCCGCACATGGTACCAGGTAATGCACCAAAAGTAGATACTTTACCAGAGTACCCGCTGACTTACACCGACGAAACCCGAGTGGAGAAAATTAATTTCACCATTCGTGAAGAAGAAACGGACGAACTTGTTCGAGATGCTCGCCAAATTGCGACTCCGGGTGTCCAAGGTGAGCGGACGATTAAGACTCGTATTTACAGCTCCAATGGTCAGGAGATCGACCGCCAAGAGTTGTCCAATGAGGAAACTCTAGCTCCAGTAACACAAGTTGTTAAAGTTGGTACAGCTAAGCCACACATGGTACCAAATGATGCACCAAAAGCCGATGCTTTGCCAGAGTATCCACTGACTTACACCGATGAAACGCGTGTAGAGAAAGTAGCCTTTAACATCGAAGAACAATATACCGATGAATTGCCTCAGGACGCCCGTCAAATTGCGACTCCAGGTGTGCAAGGCGAGCGAACAATCAAGACTCGTGTTTACAGCTCCAATGGTCAAGAAATTGATCGTCAAGAGCTGTCCAATGAAGAAACCTTGGCTCCAGTAACGCAAGTTGTTAAAGTTGGTACAGCTAAGCCGCATATGGTACCGAACGATGCGCCAAAAGCAGAGGTTTTAGAAGAGTTCGATTTAATTCCACTGCATAATCTATTAGCAGAAGCGGATCAGATTAAAGCTCAGGCACGTTATTTCAATGATAGTCTGAGTCATCAATCTAGCTATGATACTGCTTTGACAGCAGGTCAAGCACTCCTGAACCAATCACATGCTAGCCAAGCAGAAGTCAACCAACTGGTGGGACAAATCAATCAAGCCAAGGCTCAGTTAAGCGGTCTTGAGGTTGTCAAAACGGCTCTTCAAAACGAGTACGATTTAAATCCAACTGTTAAAACAACTGCTAAATATAAAAATGCGGATTCAGATAAGCAGACAGCTTATACTGACGAATTGACAAAGGCAGAAGGAGTTCTGAATAATCAAACTGCTACACAAGTGCAGGTTAACCAAGCTTTTGCTAGTCTGACAGCAGCCAAAGAAGCTCTAAATGGAGTGCCTAAAGTCAAGCCTACGGTTTCCATTCTAAGTCTGACAGAAAATGCGGACGATAAGTCGGTTACAGTCCAATATAGATTAGAAGACCAGACCCAGTCCTTCCGTTCAGCAACTGCAGAATTGTACCAGGGTGATCAGCTTGTCCGCACTCTTCCGATTACCAATTTCGCAGGAAGTCTGAAGATTGGCGACTTAGACTACTACACAGGCTATAGCCTGAAAGCCAAGCTGACTTATGAACTGGATAATGGCAGCTTCACAGGCCTTGAAACGGACAGCCGCAATTTTGAATTGGAATACAAGAAGATTGCCTTCCGAGATATTGATTCGGCAGAGTTTTACAGAAAAGAAAACGACCAGTTTAAGCGCGTCGTGTCCATGAACTCTATGCCTACGGATCTGTCAAACTACTTCGTCAAAGTCAAATCAAGTGAATCTAAGGAAATGCTCCTGCCAGTTCACAGCATAGCGGAAAGTCATAAGGATGGCAGGGATGTCTATAAGGTGACAGTCTCTCTGCCTGAGCTGGTACAAGAAGGTGAGGCAGGCTATAAGTCTGGCTATGATTTCTATATCAGTAAGGCAGTCCCTAGCCAGCAAAATGTCTACACCAGCTTTGCTGGTTTGGTAGACGCTATGAAGCAAAATATGGCTGGCAACTATGTTCTGGGAGCAGATTTGGATGCTAGCGAAGTTAGTCTGGCACCTGCGGACTATGTCTACCTCAAAGGGAACTTCACAGGCAGTCTGACAGGTAACCATAATGGCAAGCAGTACGCTATTTATAATCTAGCCAAGCCTTTATTTGAAAACCTCAAGAGTGGTTCCTCTATTTCTAATCTGGATTTGAAAGAGGTCAATATTGTCGGTACTTACGACTCAGCTGCCCTAGCTCGCAATGCAGAAAATGCTCGAATCACAGATGTTTCAGTCCAAGGTAGAGTAGAAGTAAAAGAAAATGCTTCACAGGTAGCAGGTTTGGTAGTTATTGCTAACAATACCCAAATTACCAATAGCTCCTTTACTGGAACTATCGTGTCAAATGATAAGCAGGGCAAGGAATACAATGTCGGTGGTTTGGTTGCTAATCTTAAGGGAGGAAACTCCTTGATTAGCCAGAGCAGGGCAGATGTGACCATTCTAGCAGGTGCTAGAGCCAACAACCAACGCTTTGGCGGTTTAGTCGGCCGTTTAGAAAACAATGCCCGCATCAGCCGCTCTTATGTAGCTGGTAAGATTCAAAACTCTACTAAAAACGGTCAGATTGGTGGCGTAGTTGGTTCCAATTACTTCAATGGCTTAATTGATAATGTCATCAGCAATGTCAGCGGTACAAATGTTTACAGTATTTCTGGCGATCAGGGATATGAGAATAACCGTATCACAGAAGCTTATGCCGTTGAAGGAAATAAAACGCTGGAAAATGACAAGTTTGTCACTTCAACACTGACTCTGAACGAGGCAGAAGAGAAGCTAACTAGCTTAGACATTACGACCACTCTAGAAGACACGAATCTCAATATTTATTCTGTCAACTATGCTCAGGAAAAGAATGCCCGAGAAGATCGTCTGATAGCTTATGCTAACATGGAAAAGCTCCTTCCATTCTACAATAAGGAGACCATCGTTGCCTATGGAAATAAACTTCCAGATAATCACAAGCTCAATACAGAGTACTTGCTGGACGTTGTTCCGATGAAAGGCGACCAGATTATCACTGATATCAATAGCAACAAGACTGGGATTAACCGTCTGATGCTGCACTTTGAGGATAATACGGTTGACTACCTGGATCTGACCTATAAGGGAGATTTCAAATATAAGGCAATTGCAGAGTACAGTGTAAACGGCTTAGACCTCCTTTATACGCCAGAAGCTTTCCTATCAGACTACAGCAGGGTTCTCAATCAAGTGCTGCCAGAGTTGAACAAGGTTGTCCTTGACTCCCCCGCTATGCGAACTGTTTTAGGCGTGAATGCTGACACTTCTCTGGATGATCTCTATCTGGATACAGCCTTTGACCAAGTCAAGACCAAGCTGTCAGAAGAGTTGCGCAAAGTTCTGGCTATGGATAAGTCCATCAATACTGAAGGCGATGTCGTGGCTGACTATGTAGCTCAGAAGATTACAGCCAATAAGGAAGCCTTCCTACTGGGTCTAACTTATCTCAACCGTTGGTATAATATCAACTATGACAATATCAATGTTAAGGATTTGTCGGCCTATAAGTTTGACTTCTTTGGAAATCATAATGCTTCAACCTTAGATACCATTATTTCACTTGGTAAGTCAGGCATGAACAATCTTAAAGCTAAGAACAACTATATGGCTTATGATGCCTCGCTTTCTGAAGCGACTGGTAAGCGTGGACTCTTTAACTATCTAGAAGGTTATCGTCAGCTCTTCCTTCCGGACAAGAGCAACAATGAATGGCTCAAGACCAATACAAAAGCCTATATCGTTGAGGCTAAGTCGGATGTGCCAGAAGCTAGACAGCTTCAGGATGGAGCCGAGGACAAGAGCAAGTATTCTGTCGGCGTTTATGACAAGATTACTGCAGATAACTGGGAACACAAGGGCATGCTTCTGCCGCTCTTGACCATGACTGAGAAGGGCGTCTATGCTATCTCCAATATGTCTACCATCTCCATGGGGGCTTATGACCGTTATCGCCTTGATGCCAATGGCAGGGTTCGGACAGATGCAGAGCTAGCTGAATTTGTCGAAGACAGAGTGAGAAAAACTGCTGAATACCAGCGCGATCATTATGACTTCTGGTATAAGATTCTAAGCGATGAAAGCAAGGACAAGCTCTTCCGTTCTGTTCTGGTTTACGATGGATTCTCATTGGTTGACAAGGATGGTAAAAGATATTGGGCTCCAGCTAATGACAAAAAATCACTGGCTATGCAGGAGTTCTTCGGACCAGCCGGCAAGTGGTATCCAAGCAAGGGCTATAATGCCTATGCTACAGGAAATGTAACCCACTTTGATGCCGCTCGCTTGTTAGAAGACTATGGTAACTCTGTCTACACGCATGAGATGACCCATAACTCTGACGGAGGCATCTACTTTGAGGGCAATGGTCGTCGCGAAGGTCTGGGAGCTGAGCTTTATGCTCGCGGACTCTTGCAGTCTACTCCAAGTGCAGATGAGGCAACTATTACGCTCAATACCCTCTTCAAGGTGGACAAGGACTCTAAGACGCGCCTACACACATATAACTTCAAGGAACGCGTTCAAAATGCAGAAGACCTGCAGCACTATGTCCATGGTATGTTTGACATGATCTACACCCTAGATTACCTAGAAGGGACCTCTATGCTGAAGCAGAGTGATGATGCTAAGCTTCAGTGGTTCAGGAAAATGGAGAATTACTATATTACAGATAAGTATGGTAAGGAGACCCATGCCGGTAACCAGACGCGAAGCTTTACTGCTGAGGAAATCAAGCAGCTGAAGACCTTTAACTCCCTGATTGAAAATGATGTTATCACTCGTCGGGAGAACAAGGATAGTGGAAGATATGGCCGAAATGGCTACCTCAGTCTCAGCCTCTTCTCACCAATCTACTCAGCCTTGAGCAATCCAAATGGAGCGCCGGGTGATGTCATGTTCCGCCGCACAGCCTACGAGTTGCTGGCAGCCAAGGGTTACCATGAAGGATTTATCCCTTATGTTTCTGGTAAATACTCTAAGGAAGCCTTTGATGAAGGCAAGAAAACGTGGGATGGATGGTCCGGAAGAGATGTTGGTCTCGTGACTGACCAGAAAGTCTTGGAAAATGTATTCAAAGGTGAATATGACTCCTGGGTAGCCTTCAAGAAAGCTATGTATAAGGAGCGGATTGATCAGCTGACCAAGCTCAAGCCAATCACCATTGAGTACGAGCTCAGAAACCCAAGCAGTACCAAGAAAGTAACCATTCGCTCTTATGAAGAGATGCAGAAGCTGATGGACGAAGCAGTAGCAGAGGATGTACGCAACATTACCAATGCTACCAGTCGTGTTGATGCTAGCTGGGTCAATCTGCTCAAGAAGAAGATTTACAATGCTTATATTCGTGAGACAGATGACTTTAGACAGTCAATCTTTAATAAGTAAGCGGCAAAATGTTTTTCAGAAATACATTTAAAAATATCTAGACTAAAAAAGTCTAGGTATTTTTTCTGCCATTTATTTCTAATATATCAATAATAATCCATCCAAGTCTGAATAAATCCATTTTTTGTGACTTTTTTGTAACGAAAGTAGACAAAGAATAGAAAAATGATAATAAAAATTGCAGTTTACAAGGCGTAAATTATAATTTTTATGTTATAATTGATATGTATATGTCATATTTGCTTATCATATACGAGTACTATCATTTTTAGTTTGGTAATAAATCTTGATTTAAAATCGGCTGAAAATGAGGGGGTAGACAGGTGATGGTGTGCCTGCCAGCATTTGTCTAAAATAAAATATAAAAAGAAGGAGGACCGCATTCAAGGTGAAACAAACTTATCATAAAGTGTCTCATGCTCTGATGACTTTGCTGCTTTTGGTATCAACCTTTCTTCCCTTGTTAAGCTCAAGTCCTAGGGTTTCTGCTGCAGAGTTAGGTGAAAGTGATTATCAGCTAACTACAGATGTCACTATTAATACTAATCCTTTAAAGGATACAGGCTACGGTGAAGGTAAATTTTACATTGCTCCGACCTATACATTTGCAGATAGCAAAGTATTAAATAATGGTGATACCATGGTTTATCGTGTTCCATCACAGTTCAAAATTGAGCGAACTTTGGAGGAAAACATAAGTGCACCGGATGGTACTGTTGTTGCTAAGTTGGTGACAGATCCTGTTACCAATACAGCGACCATTACTGTCACAAATGCTGAGTATTTTGCGAAAATGCCAGATACCAAGCGTATTCAATCTTCTTTCACAGTGGTTTGGGCTGATAATATGCCTTATGATCAAGAGCAAGAAGTTAATTTCCCAGGTGCTAGAACCTATAGGCTGAAGCGTATCAAGGTTGATGAAGAACCTCAGGGGTATTCCAAGTGGGGTGTTCAGGATTCTAAGGATCCAAATTACGTCAACTGGCGTATCCGTGTCAATCGTGATGTCCAAAATCTTGGTCAAGTTGTCATTGAGGACGCTATTCCAGAAGGTCAAGAGCTGGATGAAGATTCAGGGATTACAGGTTACTACTTTACTGAGTGGGAAGGTGCTTCTGGCACACGTAAATCCTTTAACCCAAGCGATGTCGTTTCAATTACAGACTCCAATCATTTCACAGTTAATGCTGGGGATTTGAGTGGAAGAGGTATTTATGTTATCTACCGGACTCGTTTGACTGAGCCAGTAGATAAGGTAACCAAAAAAGCCTTTAACGATGTAACCGTTACATCTAATGGGCAAAAGATGCCTGATTTGTTAGCACGTCCATTCGCGCCTTTGACAACACTTGATGGTGTCGGGGAAGGTACCCGTTCGGATGAAGTTATCTTCAAAGTCAAAAAGGAATTGACTGGCCGCAATTTGGCAGATGGTGAATTTACTTTTGATTTGATCAATAAGGATGACAACAACAAAGTTGTTCAAACGGTAACAAACAAAGACGGTGCCGTAACCTTTAAGAAACTTCGTTTCAAAAATGAGGGAACCTTTAACTATGTCATTCGTGAACGCGCAAGCAATCTGCCAGGTGTGACAAACGATGCCAATTCAGACATCAATGTCACTGTTACTGTAACAGATAACAACGGCGTTAAGACAGCAGCAGTTACCTATGACCGTGAGACTTTCACCAATACCTACAAGTTAGAGCCAGCAAGTGCAGTGATTACCGCTAAGAAAGTTCTGGATGGTAAAGCACTTGAAGCTGAAAAGTATACTTTTAAACTGACTGAGGTTGGCGGAAATAACTTGGAACTTCAAGCAACAAATGATGCTAACGGTGATATTAAGTTTCTTGGAATCAACTATGATAAAGAAGGGACTTATACCTACAAGCTGAAAGAAGTAGCTGGAAATGAAGCGGGAGTGACTTATGACAGTACAGAACATACTGTGACTGTCACAGTGACTGAAAACAATGGCAAATTGGAAGCTGCTGTCGCAGGTAACAATCCAACATTCACCAACAGTTATAAAGACTATGGTGTCAGCTATGAGTTTCTCAGCTCTAACCCAGCCTATCCAAACCTGCCAAAAGAAGTAACGGATTTGCTTCCAGCAGATGCTAATCGCTACACTAGTGGTACTAATGTAGACGCTAAGCAGCCTGCTAAAACAAGTGTTACAGTTACTGAAGGCACATGGACTTTCGAAGGCTATGCAGAAACGAATGCACAGACTGTTGCGGATAAGGACCTTAAATTTACCGGTAAATGGAATTTCACTCCAGCACCGAAATATAAGGTAACGTATGAATTTGTAAGCGCAGATCCGAATCGCGCCTTACCAGCAGAGGTAACAGAATTGCTGCCGACCGATGCCAATGAATACACAGATGGTACTGCAGTTCAAGCGGTTCAGCCAGCTAAGGATTCTATTGAAGTAACTGGAGGTACTTGGAAATTCCTTAAATATGACGCGGATAGTAAAACTATTGCAGGCTCAGATGTCAAATTTACAGGCACATGGACATTTGAAGCTAGACGTCCACAAGGACCAACACCACCACCATCTTCTTCAGATTCGACACCACCACCGTCATCATCTGGTGATAAACCAAGCGGTTCGACTGATGGAACCCCAGGTAATTCGTCAGATAAAGATGGAAAAGATGTTCGTGGATCAGCAACTGGCAAAAAAGTTTTGCCGAAAACTGGCAGTGAAACATCTATCTTTGCGATAGCAGCAGGATTTGCACTGATTCTTTTATCAGCTCTTGTCTATCGTTTCAAAAAAGCTAATTAATTTTAGCCAGACAAATCATCTCAGCTAGCTGAGATGATTTTTTCTTGTCTTTGTACCTAGATGATTTTAGCTTTTCTATGAGGAAGAATAGAAATGAAATACTAGAAGTAGAGGTATCATCATTTCTCAAAATCATTAATACCTGCTGAAAATCTATTTGTTCAGGCTTTCTTTGTGCTATAATAAAGAAAAACGATGAGGAGACATTCATGAATCAAACTGTTCAATATTTACAAGAATTAACGGCTATTCCTTCCCCAACAGGCTTCACGGCTGAGGTGGCTGACTATCTAGTAAAAACGCTGGAAGGATTGGGCTATGAGCCTGTCCGGACCAATAAAGGCGGCGTTCATGTTGTAATTAAGGGTGAAAATGATGCCCAGCATCGGGTAGTGACTGCCCATGTGGATACACTGGGGGCTATTGTTCGTGCCATTAAGTCTGACGGTCGTCTCAAGCTGGATCGGATTGGTGGTTTCCCTTGGAACATGATTGAAGGAGAAAACTGTCTAGTCCATGTGGCTAGCAATGGTAAGACTATCAGTGGGACTATCTTAGTTCACCAGACATCTTGCCATGTCTATAAGGATGCTGGGACGGTTGAGCGAACTCAGGACAATATGGAAGTCCGTTTGGATGAAAAGGTGACGAGTGAGAAAGAAACGCGGGATTTAGGAATCGAAGTCGGGGATTTTATTTCCTTTGATCCGCGTACCACTGTTACCGAGTCAGGCTTCATCAAGTCTCGCTTTCTGGATGACAAGGTCAGCGCAGCTATTTTGCTCAATCTTTTGCGCGTTTATAAAGAGGAAAATATTCAGCTACCGGTGACGACTCATTTTGCTTTTAGTGTCTTTGAAGAGGTTGGTCATGGGGCTAATTCCAGCCTGCCGGCGCAAGCGGTAGAGTATTTGGCGGTTGATATGGGGGCTATGGGTGACGACCAGCAGACAGATGAGTATACGGTTTCCATCTGTGTCAAGGATGCATCAGGACCTTATCACTATGGTTTCCGCCAGCATTTGGTAAATTTGGCCAAGGAGCAAGACATTCCTTACAAACTGGACATCTATCCATTTTACGGATCAGACGCCTCTGCAGCTATGAGCGCAGGAGCAGAAGTTAAGCATGCCCTGC
>ERZ772769.259-NODE-259-length-13018-cov-3.88228_pt1 | contig 13018 bp, 14 predicted proteins | sample MGYA00580987_ERZ772769 | MGnify/ENA primary metagenome ERZ772769 (study PRJEB29015, sample SAMEA2738043) | human oral metagenome | biome: human oral; feature: human-associated habitat; material: saliva | place: China | collected 2234 ...
GCTGGGCGCTGAGAGATTATTCCAAAACCAATCCAGACTGGGTCAGAGATTTTATCGAGCGGCATCAGACAGAAATGGCAGCGCTTAGTATTCGAGAGGGAAGTAAGTATCTCTAGGTTTACTCTTGATACTTCTTTACTCATCTTTCAGCCTATCGGATAATTTTTTACTTTACTGAAGTGGTAAAAGAAACAGACCAGCATATTTATTGAGTACTGATGTAGATAGCAAAGCGAGCTAGGCCAATAGTCCACAAAAAATCATGAAGGTCATAAAAGCAATCAGCCTAGCTGTTCCAACTCTCATAGCAACAAGAAATTACTATATTAAACACTCGTTGAAACATTGGTGATGCTAACCACTTACATCTTGCACTGGGTTTTTTGATTAATTTAATCTTCAATATGTTATAATTGTTTAAAGTTATTTTTTAGGAATGTATTGTGGACAAAAAAACGTGTAAAAAAATTTATTAAATGTTTAATGTTGAAAAGAAAGAAGAAGTTAGGGGTAAGTAATATGAATTCGGAAAATGCAAACTATGCCTTTAAATTAAACGTTCAACCTCATATTTTACAACAATTTGGTGCTAATGGACTAGGCCATTTAAAAACGAAAGTAATTCCAACTGTGATATTTAACTCTTATAATGATTTGCTAACTCCGGTTGAGGAAGAAATAAATCAGTTATCGTTCACTGTAACTAATGATTTTAGCTACATAACTAATAACTCAGAATTTAAGTTATTACTTGACATCACTTCTGAAATTGCTTATATGTATAAGCAAATTACAATTGATTATAAAAACGAAAAAGGTATTTTCTATACTCCGACTTTTTTAGAAAAATTAGAAAATGCAATCGATTTAAGAAAACAGGTATTGTCCAGTTATCCTATTTTAGAACAATCCGGTCCCCATTATGAAAACTCTATAATTGACATTGAATTAGAAAAACAGTATAAATTTAAAATTAATAATGATGTAGGAAAGGGAATAGACCATTTACGACGAGTAAAAAAGATTGAATTGTATTTAAATGACTTATTGGAAAAAGATGAGAAAAACATTCTCGTCCATTATGAATATGAACAGGAATTATTGGTAATTCATGATGTAAATATAGAAGATGCTATCGAGTATAGTAGAAGGATTGAGGAAAAAATTAATAGCCAAAAAACGGACATCGGGAAAATATCTATAAATCCAATCTACACTGAATTAGTATTGACTAGAGATGATTTATCAAGTATCGAAATTATAACTACTTATCCGAACGGTACAAATGACGAATTAGATTTATTGTTGCAAGCAGCTCAACAAACCGGAGCAAAAGAAGTAAGAACCAAACTTGTATCATCTGACGGTCAACCACTAGAGTTCTTTACCGAACAATCACGAGAGTTGGCAGAATATCCTGGGAAAAAAGGTTATTTAGTGGGAGTTAGAGCAAGTGGTAAAAATATCATTAATTTTATTTTGTCTAAGATAAGGAAGATTTAGATGAGGCCAGAAACAAATCCTTTAAAAATTATATGGAAATCAAGAAGTAACTTATTACCAAAATGTATATGGATAGGATATATTGTTATAATCATTTTTTTATTTATCGCTGACAATTTTGTTCCAAATAATATTATAAAAATCAACTACAATGCAATTACAATAGAGCAATATATGATCTTATCTATTTCTGCTTTGGCTTTTATCCTTTCGATGTTTTCTTTTGGGAAGGATATATATGGTATGGAAGATTTATCAGTTTTTTATAAAAAAAATGAAAAAGTATATTATGAATATTTAACAGACTATTTATTTCCAACTTTTTTATGGGGTGTGATTTTATCACTATCTGTCATACGTTTAATGATTATTGTAAAATTGCCCAATATACTTATTAATAATCTAAAACTTCTATATTTGTCATTTGTCTTTTTAGCCCTTATTTCCTCCACGGCTATTATCATAAAGAATGTGAATAGATTTTCAAATAAAGTTATTTTGAACTCATTATCTAAAAGTAAATAGTTTGACTTTGATCACCGGTCTATGTTAGAATGTTTTTTGTGCGATGAGTCGATATGCAGTTTTTCTGCAAATTGAAGCATGGGAGGTCATAAACGCAGGAGCGGACCTTGATGAGTTGTGTGAACCTGCTCATCACACGTAAGTGCCCTTATCCCCAATCTACGGATTGGGGATTTTCTATTGCTCTTGACTAAACGAGTCCGCAGGAGGAAATTGAGTCATAGAGCAGTGGATGCAGTTTTGTTCGTGAGAACAAAATCTGTAAACCTTGAAACTTCTCTTAGAGAGGCAAGATTGTTTGTCTCAGCTGATCTTAGAGTCATTGATACTGAGACGATCTATGTCGTGAGTGCTATTACTCTTGATGAAACGAATCTGCAGGAAGAAGTTGAGTTGTAGAGTAGTGGGTAAATGCAGTTTAACTAAAATATCGCACTTATATTCTTCAGAACCATTTGCATTTTTCCCTAAAAATAGTATAATACTAACAATACAAAATTTTTTGAAAATTCAGAGAGGTTATCGCATGGGATATACAGTTGCTGTAGTAGGTGCCACTGGTGCCGTTGGATCTCAAATGATTAAAATGCTGGAAGAATCTAGCCTTCCAATTGATAAAATACGCTATCTGGCGTCAGCTCGCTCAGCTGGTAAAGTTCTCCAGTTCAAGGGACAAGATATTACTATCGAAGAGACGACTGAGACTGCTTTTGAAGGTGTAGATATTGCTCTCTTCTCAGCTGGTGGTTCTACCTCAGCAAAATTCGCTCCTTACGCAGTCAAAGCTGGAGCGGTAGTGGTCGATAACACCTCTTATTTCCGTCAAAATCCTGATGTTCCTCTGGTTGTTCCAGAAGTCAACGCCCATGCCTTAGATCAGCACAAGGGAATTATTGCTTGTCCTAACTGCTCGACAATTCAGATGATGGTGGCTTTAGAGCCTATTCGTCAGCAATGGGGATTGGACCGTATCATCGTATCTACCTATCAAGCAGTTTCTGGTGCAGGTATGGGAGCCATTCTTGAAACCCAAGCTCAATTACGCTCTGTTCTTAATGATGGTGTAAATCCTAAGGACGCGGAAGCCAATATTCTGCCATGTGGCGGCGATAAAAAACATTATCCTATTGCCTTTAACGCCTTACCTCAGATTGATGTCTTCACAGATAACGACTATACTTACGAAGAGATGAAGATGACTAAGGAAACGAAGAAAATCATGGAAGATGATTCTATTGCTGTTTCTGCGACATGTGTCCGTCTTCCAATCTTATCTGCTCACTCAGAGTCTGTCTACATCGAAACTAAGGAAGTGGCACCTATTGAACAGGTAAAAGCAGCAATTGCAGCTTTTCCAGGTGCTATTCTGGAGGATGATGTAGCTCATCAGATTTATCCGCAAGCAATCAACGCGGTTGGTAAGAAAGAAACCTTTGTTGGCCGAATTCGTAAGGATCTTGATGCGGAAAAAGGAATCCACATGTGGGTTGTTTCAGACAATCTTCTTAAGGGGGCGGCTTGGAATTCTGTTCAAATCGCAGAGACACTGCATGAGCGTGGTTTAGTTCGTCCAACAGCAGAAGTTGTTTTTGAATTAAAATAAAGTGACCAAGGAAACTTGACAGCACAGGGTTGAATAATCGTTCTTTCAACCCTCTTTTCGTATAATAAAGAGAGGTAAGTTTATGGCGTATGCGGATTTGAAAAACTGTAAAATCATCACAGCTTTTATTACACCTTTTCATGAAGATGGCTCCATTAATTTTGAAGCTATTCCAGACTTGATTGAGCACCTTTTGGCGCATCATACAGATGGGATTTTGCTGGCTGGAACAACTGCTGAAAGTCCAACTCTGACCCACGATGAAGAGTTGGAATTATTTGCGGCAGTTCAAAAGGTTGTCAAGGGGCGAGTTCCTTTGATAGCCGGTGTCGGTACCAACGAAACGCGCGATTCTATCGAATTCGTCAAAGAAGTGGATGAATTTGGTGGTTTTGCAGCTGGTTTGGCGATCGTTCCCTATTACAACAAACCTTCTCAGGAAGGGATGTATCAGCATTTTAAAGCCATTGCGGATGCTTCAAACCTGCCTATCATTATCTACAATATACCTGGACGGGTAGTAGTTGAGATGACTCCGGAGACTATGCTGAGGTTGGCTGAACATCCAAATATTATCGGCGTTAAAGAATGTACCAGTCTGGCGAATATGGCTTATCTGATTGAGCATCGGCCAGAGGAATTTCTGATTTACACTGGTGAGGATGGCGATGCCTTTCATGCTATGAATCTGGGGGCTGATGGAGTTATTTCAGTTGCTTCTCACACAAACGGTGATGAAATGTTTGAAATGCTGGACGCTATTGAGCACAATGACATCAAAAAAGCAGCAGCTATCCAACGGAAATTCATCCCTAAAGTCAATGCACTCTTCTCTTATCCAAGTCCAGCTCCAGTCAAGGCTGTTCTTAATTACTTGGGCTTTGCAGCTGGTCCAACCCGCTTACCTCTTGTGCCAGCGCCTGAAGAAGATGCTAAACGCATTATTAAGGTTGTGGTTGATGGTGACTATCAAGCGACCAAAGAGACTGTTAAAGGCGTCCTGAGACCGGATTATTGATTTATAGAAGCAGTTTTAGGATTGACATAATAAAAATAATAAAGAAAGAATTGAAATTTGTGACAGAAAAACATAGTGAACGAATTGAGGAGTATAAGGCTAAGCATAGACTGGAAAAACTTGAGGGAAAAAAAGTTTATGATAAGCCAGTTATCCGAACCGGTGATAAGGCAGGTTGCTATGGTTCAGGATTGATTTTACTTGGATCTGTTTTAGGAATAATTTATTTACTTCTAATACTGATAACGGACTGGGATTTGAAACTTTTCTCTTTCATCTGGGAAACACTTGCTGCGTTAGGGATAGTTTTCAGTCTCTTTGGAGCTTTTAAAATCGGTCAGTTGGAGCTGCATAGTTTGTCAATGGTGGCTGATAAAGAGAAAAATTTTGAAATTGATAAAGCTTTCAATCTTTATAACATCATTCACAAACCAACAAAGAAAATTTTACTTCAATATGATAGTGAGGATGATAGTTTAATTTCTCTGAATGCTGGAGGAGAGTTATTAGTTGAGCTATTAAAGCGAGTTGAAGAAGAAAAATTGTCCTTTAAGGCTATTAACAAAACATTGAGTTTAGAAGAAGTATCTGAAAATCACTGGAAAATGCACTATCGTTATAAAAGACAGGACATAACATTAGAGAAATCCGATACATAATGTTTGGCTTGCTATTTAGTCGTATTGATTTAAACTGAAAGTGAATTCAGTATCTGATAGTTGTATGAAGAGCATATAAAAATGGAAGCTTTCTTTGAAAAATATTGGAAAAAATTATATAATGTTAAGGTATGGTCTTGCTTTGAGAATTCTTTTTGAGCAGACTATAGACGACTGGACTGGCAGCAGTCATGTTAGAGTTTTACATTAGATTAGAAATATATAATATAAAAGGAGTTTTTTATGCAAGTTATTAAACGGAGCGGTGAGGTTGTAGAATTTGACCCAGATAAAATCTATCAAGCAGTTTTAAAGGCAGCACAGACTGTCTATGTGTTGACAGATGATTTGCGTCAGAATTTAGCGCAGGTTACAAAGAAAGTTGTTCTGGATTTGGAAGAAGCTAAGGTTGAACGTGCGACGATTAGCATGATTCAGTCCATGGTTGAAAGTCGCCTCTTGGGTGCAGGTTATATTACTATTGCTGAGCATTATATCTCCTATCGCTTGCAGCGCGATTTAGAGCGCAATGGCTATGGAGATCATATAGCTGTGCATCTGCATTTTGAACAGGTAAGATAAAGTTAGAAAGCCCGCTGGGGCTTTTTTTGCTCTTGAGGTAGAGAGTATCACTTTAGAATTCATCCGCTTAAATCCTAGAAATATGTTAAAATAGTTAAAGATATAAAATTTTATCAATGATATTCGTTGAAAGGATAAATTATGGCAACGATTCAATGGTTTCCGGGGCATATGTCCAAGGCACGGAGACAGGTACAGGAAAATATTAAGTTTGTTGATTTTGTGACAATACTGGTTGATGCGCGACTGCCCTTATCTAGTCAGAATCCTATGCTGACTAAGATTGTGGGTGACAAGCCCAAACTTTTGATTTTAAACAAGGCTGATTTAGCTGACCCTGTTCGTATTAAGGAATGGCAGAGTTATTTTGAAAGTCAGGGGATTCCGACTTTATCTATTAATTCCAAAGAGCAATCTGCTGTTAAAAAAGTTACAGACGCAGCTAAGAAGCTTATGGCTGATAAATTGGCGCGTCAGAAAGAAAGAGGAATTCGCATCGAAACCCTGCGTACCATGATAATCGGTATTCCCAATGCTGGCAAATCAACCCTCATGAATCGCTTAGCTGGTAAGAAAATCGCTGTTGTTGGGAATAAGCCAGGTGTGACCAAGGGTCAGCAATGGCTCAAGTCAAATAAAGATTTGGAAATCTTAGATACACCGGGGATTCTCTGGCCTAAGTTTGAAGATGAGACAGTTGCTCTTAAGCTTGCTCTGACTGGAGCTATTAAGGATAACCTGCTACCTATGGATGAGGTGACGATTTTCGGCCTTAATTATTTTAAGGAGCATTATCCTGAGGAGTTGACGGCACGTTTTAAGCAGCTGGATCTTAGCCAGGAAGCGCCTGACATGATTATGGATATGACCCAAAAACTTGGCTTCCGCGACGACTATGACCGTTTTTACAGCCTTTTTGTCAAAGAAGTCCGCGATGGCAAGTTAGGTCGTTATTGCTTGGATACGGTTGGAGAACTAGATGGCAACGATTAAAGAAATCCAGCAACGTTTAGAGTTAGTGACTGATTTGGCTGATCCTTTTCTTGCAGAAGCAGCTAATGACCAGCGGAGCGGAGTTCAAAAGGCGATTGAAAAGCGTAAAAGAGCCATTCAGGCGGAGTTAGATGAGGATTGTCGTCTGGAGCAGATGTTACGATATGAAAAAGAGCTTTATCAAGCCGGCTATCGGGCGATCGCTGGGATTGATGAGGTCGGTCGTGGTCCTCTAGCTGGACCAGTTGTCGCTGCAGCTGTTATCTTACCTCCAGGATGTAAGATTAAGGGGCTCAACGACAGTAAAAAAATTCCTAAGAAAAAGCATGATGAAATCTATCAAGAAGTTATGGATAAAGCCTTGGCAGTAGGTGTTGGCCTGATGGACAGCAAGATTATTGATAAAGTCAATATCTACCAAGCAACCAAACTCGCTATGAAAGATGCTTTATCTAGGTTGAAGATTGAGCCAGATTATCTGCTGATTGATGCCATGAAGCTAGATGTCGAGATTCCGCAAGAGTCCATCATCAAAGGTGATGCTAATTCGCTATCTATTGCAGCGGCCAGTATTGTTGCTAAGGTCACTCGAGATAAGCTGATGGCAGACTATGACAAGGAATTTCCTGGCTATGATTTTTCGCAAAATGCAGGCTATGGAACTAAGAGTCATTTGCAGGGATTGGAGCGAAACGGCGTAACTCCGATTCATCGCAAAACATTTGAACCCGTAAAATCCATGTATGAATAGGCACGAAGAGGTGAGGCATGCTTATCAGTAAAATCTTAAACAATAATGTGGTGATTTCTGAAGAGGACCAAGAAGAAGTTATTCTAATGGGACGAGGACTGGCCTTTGGTCGAAAAGTTGGCCAGGAGATTCCAGATGAGCTGATTGAGAAAAAGTATGTCTTGTCAGAAAATAGACGACAGCTTCTGATGGAGTTGCCAGCAGAGGTCATGGAAATGTCGGATAAGATTGTTTCTTTCGCAAGGGAGAAACTGCAGAAGAAGCTCAAAGACACTGCTTTGCTGGCGATGGCAGATCATATCCACGGAGTCTTGCTGCGCTTGGAAGATGATATTTATCTCAAAAATTTCCTCATGTGGGATATTAAACGCTTTTTCCCTATCGAGTTTGAGGTTGGTCAGTATGCCAAACAGCTTTTGAGCGCTTATGTCAGCAGGGAACTTCCAGATGATGAAGCAGCTTTTATGGCGCTGACCCTGGTCAATGCAGAGCTGGAAAATGGCGACGGAACTGCGCGTGATTTGACTATGATGATGGAGGAAATCATGACCATTGTCAAGTACAGTTTGGAAATTTCTTTAGATGAAGAAGATATCTACCTAGAGCGCTTCATGACCCATCTGAAATTTTTCTGTGAGCGAGTCCTGACTGATAATGGCCACCGTGACTTGGAGGACAATGAAATGTTTGACTTACTTAAATGTAAGTATCCCTTGGCCTATGAAACCACTAGGAAGATTGCTGAATTTTTAAAGCAAACCAGAAATTACCAAACATCAGAGGATGAACAACTTTACCTGACCATCCATTTGTCACGCATGAAAAGGAGGATGACATGCAAAGCGAATACGAAAAAATGATTGCTGGAGAGATTTACCGACCACAAGACGAAGATTTAAGAAAAATTAGAGCCCGATCCAAAGAATTTCAATATCGTTTTAACCAAGAGCAAGACAGCGACAAGAGAAGTGCTATTATCAAAGAATGGTTTGGCTGCACAGGAGAGAATCTTGCTATGAAGCCTGATTTGGTCTGTGATTATGGAATCAATATTCATCTAGGAGAGAATTTTTGTTCTAACTGGAATCTGACTATGCTGGACGTTTGCCCGATTCGCATCGGAGACAATGCTATGCTTGGTCCAAATTGCCAGTTTCTGACACCTCTTCATCCACTTGATCCAGTGGAAAGAAATTCCGGTATTGAGTACGGAGCACCAATCACTATTGGTGATAATTTCTGGGCTGGCGGCGGTGTGACGATTCTGCCGGGCGTGACGCTAGGAGATAATGTGGTAGTTGGAGCAGGAGCGGTTGTGACCAAGTCTTTTGGTGACAATGTAGTCTTGGCTGGTAATCCAGCGCGAATTATTAAGGAAATCCCTGTTCATAAAGAGTGTTAAAGGCAATAGGCATAGGAACCAGCTATTGACGACACCAAATTAAATAAAATCGTAAAGAAGGAACTGTATTGCAGTTCTTTTTTTGAACTTTTTTACGAATAAGAAAGTGAGGTGAAAAAATGAATAATTTTGAGATTTATAAAATGAAAAAAGCTGGCTTGACTAATCATCAGGTTTTAAATGTTTTGAGATACGCCGAGAGTAAAGATGGCAAGCTTTCTCTGCGAGATAAGGCTGTCGTATCTGAGTGCCGCAATCCTGCTCTCTTTATAGAGAAGTATAAACGGCTTGATTTACCAGCTTTAAAGGAAGAATTTGAACTTTTTCCGTCCTTTTCTATCTTGGATGATATTTACCCTTGGGATTTATGCGAGATTTATGATGCACCAACCTTGCTATTCTATCAGGGAAATCTAAATCTACTAGAATTGCCCAAAGCTGCGGTCGTTGGCAGTCGAGACAGCGGTAAGCAAGGAAATGCCTCTGTACAAAAGATTGTCAAAGAGCTAAATAATGAACTGGTTATCGTCAGTGGGCTGGCTCGTGGGATTGATACAGCGGCTCACATGGCTGCCCTGCAAAACGGAGGTCAGACGATTGCTGTCATTGGTACTGGATTAGACGTCTTTTATCCTAAGGCCAACAAAAAACTACAAGCTTACATTGGAAAAAATCATTTATTGCTGACAGAGTATGGTCCAGGTGAACAGCCCTTGAAATTTCATTTTCCAGAGCGAAATCGTATCATCGCCGGTCTATGTCGAGGCGTCATCGTGGCAGAAGCCAAGATGCGCTCAGGCAGCCTGATTACCTGTGAGCGAGCCATGGAAGAAGGGCGGGATGTCTTTGCTATTCCGGGGTCAATTTTAGATGGAAAATCTGACGGTTGCCATCATTTGATTCAAGAGGGCGCAAAGTGCATCACATCAGGCTCTGACGTCCTTTCTGAGTTTGATTTTTAAAACAAGTTTTCCTATAAGAAAAGTTAGTAGTTGACATCTATCAAAAAATAGTTTAAACTCTATGAGATTTATTTCTTATAGAAGGTGTCTAAATTGGTAACAAAAACAAAGAAAAAGTCTACGACCAAGAAAAATCTTGTCATCGTAGAGTCGCCTGCTAAGGCAAAAACAATAGAAAAATATCTGGGACGAAACTACAAGGTTCTGGCCAGTGTCGGTCATATTCGTGACCTGAAAAAGTCTACTATGTCCATTGATTTTGAGAATAACTATGAGCCGCAATATATCAATATTCGTGGTAAAGGTCCGTTGATTAATGACTTGAAAAAAGAAGCGAAGAAAGCTAAGCAAGTCTTTCTGGCAAGTGACCCGGATCGCGAAGGAGAAGCTATTTCTTGGCATCTAGCCCACATTCTGAATCTGGATGAGAAAGAGAAAAACCGTGTCGTCTTTAATGAAATCACCAAAGATGCGGTCAAAAATGCTTTTAAAGAGCCGCGCCAGATTGATATGGATCTGGTCGATGCCCAGCAGGCTCGTCGAGTTTTGGACCGCTTGGTTGGTTATTCCATTTCTCCTATTCTCTGGAAGAAAGTCAAGAAAGGTCTGTCAGCTGGTCGAGTGCAGTCTGTTGCCCTCAAGCTGATTATCGATCGGGAAAATGAAATTAATGCCTTCAAACCAGAAGAATACTGGACAATTGACGGAACCTTCAAGAAAGGAACTCGTCAGTTTCAGGCTAGCTTCTACGGCATGAATGGTAAAAAGATGAAGCTGTCTAACAACGACGAGGTCAAAAACGTCCTTTCTCACCTCAAGGGTGATGACTTTATAGTCGACAGCGTCGAAAAGAAAGAGCGTCGACGCAATGCTCCGCTGCCCTATACGACTTCCTCTATGCAGCAGGATGCCGCAAATAAGATTAATTTCCGGACTCGTAAGACCATGATGGTGGCTCAGCAGCTCTATGAAGGGATTAACATCGGTTCTGGCGTACAAGGTCTGATTACGTATATGCGTACCGACTCGACTCGTATCAGCCCTGTGGCGCAAAATGAAGCGGCAAGCTTTATCACGGATAAATTTGGCGCTAAATATTCCAAACATGGCAGCAAGGCTAAGAACGCTTCTGGCGCTCAAGATGCCCACGAGGCCATTCGTCCTTCCAGCGTTTTCAACACACCAGAAAGCATCGCAAAGTATCTGGATAAGGATCAACTTAAGCTCTATACGCTAATCTGGAACCGCTTTGTAGCTAGTCAAATGACAGCAGCAGTCTTCGATACTATGAATGTCAAGCTGGGGCAAAATGGTGTCCAATTTGCTGCCAATGGCAGTCAGGTCAAGTTTGATGGCTATCTGGCTATTTACAACGACTCTGACAAGAATAAAATGCTGCCGGACATGGAAAAGGGTGATACCGTCAAATGTGTTAATACCAATCCAGAACAGCACTTTACCCAGCCACCTGCACGTTATTCTGAAGCGACTCTCATCAAGACTTTAGAAGAAAATGGTGTTGGTCGGCCATCTACCTATGCTCCGACCATTGAGACTATTCAGAAACGTTATTACGTTAAGCTGGTTTCCAAGCGCTTTGAGCCCACGGAACTAGGGGAGATTGTTAATGCTCTGATTGTCGAATTCTTCCCAGGCATCGTAAATGTGAAATTTACAGCAGAAATGGAAGCAAAACTGGATGATGTAGAAGTCGGAAAAGAACAGTGGCAGAAGGTCATTGACGAATTTTATCGACCTTTTGAAAAGGAAGTCGCTAAAGCCGAGACCGAAATGGAGAAAATCAAAATCAAGGATGAACCGGCTGGTTTTGATTGTGAGGTCTGTGGCAGTCCCATGGTCATCAAGTTGGGGAGATTTGGCAAGTTCTATGCCTGCAGCAATTTCCCAGATTGTCGTCACACTCAGGCTATTGTCAAGGAAATCGGCGTGACCTGTCCACAGTGCCAAAAAGGTCAAGTTATCGAGCGTAAAACTAAGCGAAATCGCATTTTTTATGGATGTGATCGTTATCCAGACTGTGATTTCACATCTTGGGACAAGCCGGTTGGACGTAACTGTCCAAAATGCGACCATTATCTGATTGAAAAGAAAGTTCGTGGTGGCGGCAAGCAAGTGGTCTGCAGCAATGGCGATTATGAAGAAGAAAAAGTGAAGTAGATAATTTTACATAATTTATATTACGTAAAATATTTTCTCCTGAAGAAGAGGTGCAGTTTTATGACAGATAAATTTGCAGAATTCCTAAAAATCGCGTCCCAACTGAATAAGATAGGAATTGTTCCACTGCTGATGGGCTCCTTGGGGCTGGAGCAGGTTACTGGTCAGGACTGGCAGGCGCGGGATATTGATATTCATGTTCATGGTGATGAACGTGGCTGGGAAGCAACAGATGAAGAGCGCATTTATGATATGGATAAGATTGAACCAATGATGGAGCGCTTGGGCTATCGCTTACTCGATTTGCACGAGCATGAATTTCAAAAAGAAGATCTATCTATTGAGTTTGGAGTCATGGAAACCTTGGAGGCATTTTCAGGTGTACCAATAGCGGAGCTTTCTCGAAAAGAAGTTGAAGTTGTCCAGTTTCTACTGCCAACTGCAGAGCAATTTTTAGCTATCTACCGTGCTTCTTCCCAAGATTCTTATCGAAATGAAAATAACAATCATAAGGATTTTGCTAAGATTGCTTATTTGGAAAAAATGACAAATGATGGATAGACGGGAATCCTCCTGTCTGTCTTTTTTACTATCTTTTTGTTATAATGGTCAGAGTGAAAATCTAGAAATATCCAAGGGAGAGTATCATGTCATCATCCTATATCAATGTTATCGGTGCTGGTCTAGCTGGCAGTGAAGCAGCTTACCAGATTGCCAAGCGTGGCATCCCAGTCAAACTCTATGAAATGCGGGGCGTCAAGTCGACACCTCAACACAAAACTGCGGACTTTGCAGAACTGGTCTGCTCTAACTCTCTGCGAGGAGATGCGCTGACCAACGCA
>ERZ772769.260-NODE-260-length-13004-cov-4.11592_pt1 | contig 13004 bp, 9 predicted proteins | sample MGYA00580987_ERZ772769 | MGnify/ENA primary metagenome ERZ772769 (study PRJEB29015, sample SAMEA2738043) | human oral metagenome | biome: human oral; feature: human-associated habitat; material: saliva | place: China | collected 2234 ...
AGGCCGCTATACCGGCCGGCGTTAAAGAGAAGGAATTGAAACTCCTCTGGGACGGGAAATTTTATGTCCTGACGTTTAGGAAATAAATCAGAAGAACCGGACTTTGTTTCCGGTTTTTCTGCTTTATTAGGGACATTGCTTATCAGACACGATTGACCTTAACAATATTGATCTGATTTGCAAATGAACTATGCAAATCGTCTACCTTTTCTAAATGACAAAAAGGTAAACAAATGTAAAAAAAAATCTCCTTTTGTGTATAGCCATTTTTCTTATAGTATGATAAAATGTAGATGTAATGTATCTATAAATGTTCGCTTTTTAGAAAGTGGGCACTGACAAGATGGGGAAGCTCAGTTAGTATACAATTACATTGTACATTTAAAACTGAATATTGTGAGAAAGGAAAATTGCATGAACAAAAGGATTAGAGCATTGCTCCACCTTATTATTCTTTTTTTAGGAGTAATTCTGCCATCTTTGGCTCCACTGACTCAGGTGCAAGCAGCTGAGATTGGTAATGCTATCACGGAGATGAGTATAAAGAATTCTTCTGGTGGAGAATTAACGCAGGGGGTTGATATTTGGGAAACTTTTCGAGTTTACGCAAAGTTTGTCTTGCCGGATAATCAAGTACATCAAGGGGACACGACAACAATCACCTTGCCTTCTGAGTATGCTTTTGGGAACTCTTCAGCTATTGAACTTAAGGACAGCTCGGATAACGTAGTGGCAAATGGATTTTTGGATTCAACCAACAAGACCATTACTTTGACCTATACAAATTATGTTGAGCAAAAGTCTGGTGTCCAAGGAGAATTCTTCTTCTATGCACGAGTTGACCATGATGTTGTGAGACAAGAAGGTGACTTGAATGGTGGATTTACCGTAGGAGGTCGGATGTTGTATCCGGGAATCGTCCATTATAATGGACCACCCAAAAGATATGACTCAAAAATTGAGAAGAGCTCTTATCAGGCAGCGGAAGACGGTAAGAATGAAGTTCATTACAATATTGCGATTAACCGCAATATGGAACATTATACCGATGTAACGATAACTGACAAGATTACCTCGCCTAATTTTAAAATCATGAGAGACTCAATTCGAGTCTATAAAATTGCTTGGCGCTGGAATAATGGAGATTGGGTGCGGGATTCAACAGAAGACGTGACAGCTAATTTCCAATCAAAAATTACGGAAAATGCCGCTGGTGATGGATTCACGATTGATCTTGGCGACATGGATGGTTTCGGGTATTTGCTGGACTATAAGACAAAAGCAGATTACGATCTTGTTGATGGTGAGCGTGTTTCCAATAGTGCTACCATGACCTATAACGGTGGTCAAACAACGACATCAGCTGAAAATCGCTCTTATCAGATTGCCGGCGGTGTTGGAGAAGGCTATGTTTTCACTATTAAGCTTCATAAGGTTAATGAAAATGGTGAGAACCTGCAAGGTGCAGAATTTGAAGTTGTTCGTGATCGAAGCGGAGCAGTTGTCGGAAAATTAACCACAGATTCTAACGGGAATGCCAACTTGGGTGACTTGTTGCGCGATGATTATACCATCCGTGAAGTGACTCCTCCTACAGGATATGATAAATTAACTGAGGAAATTAAGATTGGTTCCCAGGATTTTGGAACAGACAAATCTGTATCGCGCGAGATCGTCAATAAGAAGACGGTAACCGAGCAGGATGTAACTTTCAAAAAAGTAGATCCAAACGGGAAAGAAATTCCTGGTGCGCAACTGAAAATCTATAAAGGTGATCATGTTGATCAGGAAGAAGCTCCTGTTGCAGACTGGACTTCAGAAGAAAATACTTCTAAAGTGATAAAATTGTCTCCAGGAACCTATACACTGACTGAAGCGAATGCTCCTGCTGGTTATCAATATGTAGAAGACATCACATTTACAGTAGGTGCTAATGGTACTGTTGCTCTTGTGAAAAAAGGAGCAGAAGATACTGTTCAAGCAGCAGGTTCAATTCTGACGATTACCGACAAGGAGGACAATAGTCCTAAAGCCATTACCTTCAGTAAGGTCAACCTAGGTGGTACTGAGATTGCTGGTGCTCAAATTAAGATTTTCAAAGGCAACAAAGCGCAGGGTCAAGCAGTAGAAAGCTGGACATCCGAAGCCAATCAGCCTAAAGAAATCAATTTGGAACCTGGTACTTACACCTTCCATGAGGAAGCAGCTCCAACTGGTTACCTGAAAGTAACTGACATCACTTTCCAAGTCAAACATGACGGAACAGTGGAAGTGACCAATGTCGGAGAGAAAGACTCCAAAGGTGAAAACAACAAGGTTGTGACTGATGGAGCAACTTTGAAGGTAACAGACAAGGATGACGACTCAGAACGTGATGTGACTATCAAGAAAGTAGATCCAAACGGGAAGGAAATCCCAGGGGCGAAATTGAAACTCTACAAAGGCAGTCGGATTCGTCCTGAAGCTAAACCTCTTGCAGAGTGGACTTCCGAAGCCAACGCATCTAAGGTGGTTAAGTTAGCTCCAGGGACCTATTCTCTGAAAGAGAGCCTTGCTCCTGCTGGATTTGTAGCTGTAGAAGATGTTAAATTCACAGTTCATTCTGATGGCACCATTACTGTTGATGCTAAAGGTGCAACAGATTCTGTTGAAGCAAATGGCTTGGTTCTTACTGTAACCGATAAAGAGGACAATAGTCTGAAAGCCATTACTTTCAGCAAGGTCAACCTCGGTGGTACTGAGATTGCTGGTGCTGAAATCAAGATCTACAAGGGCGATAAAGCCGAAGGGAACGCAGTAGAAAGCTGGACTTCCGAGGCTAATCAGTCTAAGGACATCAATTTGGCACCTGGTACTTATACTTTCCATGAGGAAGCAGCTCCAACGGGTTACCTTGAAGTTACTGATATCACCTTCCAAGTCAAAACAGATGGCACAGTGGAAGTGACTAATGTTGGCGAGAAAGACGCTAAGGGTGAATCTAACACCGTTGCAACTAATGGTTCAACTGTTACGGTGACTGACAAAGATGATGACCTACCGCGTAAGATTACCTTTAGTAAGGTTAACCTAGGTGGTACTGAAATTGCCGGTGCCGAGATCAAGATCTACAAGGGCGATAAGGCAGAAGGGCAAGCAGTCGAAAGCTGGACTTCTGAAGCTGGTAAGTCTAAAGAATTAAACTTGACTCCAGGTACTTATACTTTCCATGAGGAAGCCGCTCCAACAGGCTACCTCAAAGTGACCGACATCACCTTCCAAGTCAAGCATGATGGTACAGTGGAAGTGACCAATGTTGGCGAGAAAGACTCTAAGGGCGAAACTAACACCGTTGCGACAAATGGTTCGACTGTTACAGTAACCGATAAGGATGATGATCTCCCGCGTAAGGTGACTTTCAGTAAAGTAAACCTAGGCGGTACTGAGATTGCCGGTGCTCAAATCAAGATTTACAAGGGCGAAAAAGCTGAAGGCCAAGCAGTAGAAAGCTGGACATCCGAAGCAGGTAAGTCTAAGGACATCAACTTAGCACCCGGTACTTATACCTTCCATGAGGAAGCCGCTCCAACGGGCTACCTCAAAGTAACGGATATCACCTTCCAAGTCAAACATGACGGCACAGTGGAAGTGACCAATGTTGGTGAGAAGGACGCTAAGGGCCAAGCTAACACCGTAGCGACAAACGGTTCAACTGTTGCAGTGACTGACAAGGACGATGATCTCCCACGTAAGGTGACCTTCAGTAAGGTCAACCTTGGCGGTACTGAAATTGCCGGTGCTGAGATCAAGATCTACAAGGGCGATAAGGCAGAAGGGCAAGCAGTCGAAAGCTGGACTTCTGAAGCTGGTAAGTCTAAAGAATTAAACTTGACTCCAGGTACTTATACTTTCCATGAGGAAGCCTCTCCAACAGGCTACCTCAAAGTGACCGACATCACTTTCAAAGTGAAAACTGACGGAACAGTAGAAGTGACCAATGTCGGAGAGAAAGACTCTAAGGGTGAAGACAACCGTGTTGTAGCGAATGGTGCAACTCTAACTGTAACCGATAAAGACGATGACAGTCCCAAAGCGATTACTTTCAGTAAAGTAAACCTTGGTGGTACAGAAATCGCAGGAGCTCAAATCAAGATCTACAAGGGCAACAAGGCTGAAGGCACAGCAGTCGAAAGCTGGACTTCTGAAGCTGGTAAGTCTAAGGATATAAATTTAGTACCTGGCACTTACACCTTCCATGAGGAGGCAGCCCCAACCGGTTACCTTAAGGTTACCGACATCACATTCCAAGTCAAGTATGACGGTACAGTGGAAGTGACTAGCGTAGGAGAAAAAGACGCTAAGGGCGAAGCTAACACCGTTGCAACCAATGGTTCAACAGTAACTATTACCGACAAGGACGATGATCTCCCACGTAAGGTGACATTCAGCAAAGTCAACCTCGGTGGTGCTGAAATCGCCGGTGCTGAGATCAAGATTTACAAGGGCGAGAAAGCTGAAGGAAACGCAGTCGAAAGCTGGACATCCGAAGCAGGTAAGTCTAAGGACATCAACTTGGCACCTGGCACTTATACCTTCCATGAGGAAGCGGCTCCAACGGGTTACCTCAAAGTAACGGACATCACATTCCAAGTCAAACATGATGGAACGGTGGAAGTGACCAATGTCGGAGAGAAAGACTCCAAGGGTGAAGAGAACAAGGTCGTAACCAACGGCTCAACTGTTACAGTAACGGATAAAGACGATGATAGTCCCAAAGCGATTACTTTCAGTAAAGTAAACCTTGGTGGTACAGAAATCGCAGGAGCTCAAATCAAGATCTACAAGGGCAACAAGGCAGAAGGCCAAGCAGTAGAAAGCTGGACATCTGAAGCTGGTAAGTCTAAAGAATTGAACTTGACTCCAGGTACTTACACCTTCCATGAGGAAGCGGCACCAACCGGCTACCTCAAAGTGACAGACATTACTTTCCAAGTAAAAACTGACGGAACAGTAGAAGTAACCAATGTCGGCGAGAAAGACTCTAAGGGTGAAGAGAACAAGGTCGTAACCAACGGCTCAACTGTTACAGTAACCGATAAGGATGATGATCTAACGCGCAAGGTGACCTTCGGTAAGGTCAATCTTGGCGGAACAGAAATCGCCGGTGCAGAGATTCAAATTTTCCAAGGCAAAGAGGCAACTGGTAATCCTGTAGCGAAATGGACTTCAGAAGCAAATACATCGCATGAGCTTGGATTAGCTCCTGGGGTATATACCTTCCATGAAGCTACAGCCCCAACTGGTTATCTAGCTGTTACTGACATTGTGTTCCAAGTGAATCTCGATGGCACAGTAACAGTCGTAAATGCCAATGGAAATACAGTAGAATACAAGGATGGAAAGTTAGTCGTAACTGACCAAACGAAACCGACTGGTCCAGACAAAGATCCGTCTAAAGGAACAGATGATCCAGATCCGAAAAAATCAAATCAAGATAAACCAATAGAAAAAGACCAAGATAAACCTGGAGATAAGGGGAAGACGAAGAAAATTCTGCCTTTCACAGGTACAGAAATCAGCTTTACGCTACTTGCTTTCGGTCTGATTCTAATAGTTGGTTGTGGGGTTTATTTTGGGATTCGTTTCAAAAAATAAAACAGAAAACAAGTGTCAATGAACATTGACGCTTGTTTTTTTATGCGCTTGATGAAAGAAGGCAATAAGTATCGTTGAATTTAGGCCTATTGACGCAGTTTAAGGGTAATCGAAAACTATTTTTCCTAGGTGACAAAAATGTAAGTTTACAGGCTAAAATGAAAGGTTATCTTATGGCAGCTAGTCTGGGAATTCGGTATCCTATAAGTGTAAAGAAAAAGAAGATAACTATCTTCCAAACTAATAATCAGATTTCAAGAAGGAGGCCCGCTATGAAAATCAATCTTTTTAACCATCGCCAAAGTAAACCTAAAGCTCAAAAGATTTCCAAGGAAGAAATCGAGAAGACACGCCTAGGCTGTGCTTCCAGTCAATATTATTTCTGGCTGCAGTACAGTCACTGAGAGATTCCAGTATTCAAGGATAAGAGAAAGGTCAGTTGACTTTTCTCTTTATCCGACTTGGAACACAAGATGACAAAAATGTAAGATTGGCAGGCAAAATGAAAGATTAGGTTATGGAAACTTGTCTGTCTTTCCGGTATGATAGTAGTATCAAGTAAAATAAAGAAGAGGTTCGAGTATGACATTATTAGACGTACAGCACGTGAAAAAGATTTATAAAACCCGCTTTCAGGGCAGCCAAGTGGAGGCACTGAAGGACATCCACTTTACGGTAGAAAAAGGCGAATATGTCGCCATCATGGGGGAGTCAGGTTCTGGGAAATCCACCCTGCTCAACATCCTAGCCATGCTGGACAAGCCGACTGAGGGCCGCGTCTTTCTCAACGGAACTGACACAGCAACCATCAAAAACAGCCAGGCTTCCAGCTTCCGCCGAGAGAAATTAGGCTTTGTCTTTCAGGATTTCAATCTGTTGGACACCCTGTCGGTCAAGGATAATATTCTCCTGCCGCTGGTCCTCTCTCGTCGTCCCATTACCGAGATGATGCAAAAGCTGGTTACGACCTGCAACGAGCTGGGTATTAACAAGCTGCAAGAGAAGTTTCCTTATGAGATTTCCGGTGGCCAGAAGCAGCGGGTTGCAGTAGCTCGGGCAATTATCACAGACCCTGAGATTCTGCTGGCAGACGAGCCGACGGGAGCCTTGGATTCCAAATCTTCGGCAGCCCTGTTGGATGTCTTTGACGACATTAATGCCCGCGGTCAAACTATTCTCATGGTGACCCACTCAACGGCGGCGGCTAGCCGCGCCAAGCGGGTGCTCTTTATCAAGGATGGGATTCTTTATAATCAAATCTTCCGCGGTGACAAGACCGAGCGGCAGATGTTCCAAGAGATTTCCGATACTCTGACAGTTATGGCAAGTGAGGTGAAGGACTAGTGTTTCGATTAGCAGCAAAATTGGCGGTATCCAATCTGATTAAGAACCGCCGTCTCTATTATCCTTTTGCACTGGCTACCTGTGTGGCTGTAGCCATTTCTTATATTTTCAGCTCCTTGGCTTTTAATCCCAATCTATCCAAAATGACAGGTGCCAGCTCTGTTATCCTCGTTTTGGTCCTAGGGGTTGTTATTGTAAACATCACAGCTGGAATTATTGTCTTTTATGCCAATCAATTTGTCATGAAGAATCGCTCCAAAGAGCTAGGACTTTACGGCATGTTGGGGCTCAATAAGCGCCATCTCTTTGTTATGACCTTTATTGAGCTGCTGATTTTCGGCCTAGTGGCTGTAAGCTTGGGGCTGACTATTGGTGTTCTCTTTGACCAGCTGATTTATGCCTTTCTGCTCAAGCTCATGGGTACCAAGGTGGTTCTGGTTTCGACATTTCAACCTTTTGTATTGGTATTGATTATCATTTTCTATGCTTTTGTATTTTTCTGCTTGCTGATTAAAAATGGCTTTTACTTAAGAAAGTTTGATGCTCTACAATTAGTCAAAGAAAAAAATAGCGGAGAGAAAAAGAGTCGCTTTTTACTCTTGCAAACTATTATTGGTATGTCTTCTCTCGCTTTTGGCTATTATCTTGCTTTAGGTGTATCTAATCCGATGGCAGCCATTATCATTTTCTTCGTGGCCGTACTTTTTGTTATTCTAGGGACTTATCTGCTTTTTAATGCAGGAACAACTGTTTTCTTGCAATTTTTGAAAAAGAAGAAGACGTTTTATTATCAGCCTGATAACATGATTTCGGTATCTAATCTAATTTTTCGAATGAAGAAAAATGCAATCGGTTTAGCGACGATTTCTATTTTGTCGACAATGGTTCTGGTTACTTTATCTGGTGGAGCCAACATTTATGCTGGTGGTGATTATATGCAGAATGCCATGTTCCCGCATGATTTCAGTATCCAAGGAAAAGAAGTAACAGGTGAGGTGCTGGACCAAGCTTTGACAGAGTTTGTTCAAGAGCAGCAGCTTCAGATTAGTAAAAAAGTTATTTACCAGTATTATACGATAGGAGTTAGAAGCCGAGCTGGTAATCAGCTAGATATTTATTCTAAGGGACAGAAATCATTCACTCCAAATCTTTATATTTTGGCCATTTCTGAGAGTGATTATCAAGGAATGACGGGTCAAAGTCTTCAGCTTAAAGATGATGAAATAGCCATATTTGAGCAAGGACTGGAACTAGACAGCAAAAAAGATTTACAGCTAGCTGATAAAAATTTAAAAATCAAGAAAAAATTAAAAGAAGATTTCGTTTTCGGTAATCTACCCGATCCGATGAATATGATAGTGCCTGAAAAAATCTATATGGTAGCTAAAAATCCGAGTCAAATCTTTTCTTCATTGATGAACGATTACGCTGTCAATGTTAACTATTATGGAGGATTAAATCTCAAGCTTCCAAAAGAAGAACAGAGAAAACTCAAAGAAGCATACCAAGAAAAGCTAAGCAGTTTTAATACCACCTTACCTGAAAATCAAGGTATTTATGGTTCGGTGACAGCCTTCGATAAGCAAGAAATAAAAGGAATGCTAGGTGGTATGTTCTTTATTGGAATTTTCTTATCAATCGTTTTTATGCTTGGAACTGTTCTTATCATCTACTACAAGCAGATTTCTGAAGGCTATGAAGATCGAGAAGGCTTTGTTATTTTACAAAAGGTTGGATTGGACGAAAAACAAATTAAGAAAACGATTCGTAGGCAAATTCTGATAGTCTTTTTCCTACCACTAATCTTTGCTTTTCTTCATTTGGCATTTGCCTATCACATGTTGAGCTTGATTTTATCTGCTTTAGGGGTGCTGAATGCCACACTCATGTTAGTGGTGACTCTGGGTGTTTGCGCTCTGTTTATTGCAGTATATGTCGGTGTCTTTCTCATCACATCTCGCAGCTATCGTAAAATTGTGGCTATGTGATAGCAGAGACAGGCATCATATACCTTTCATTTATTTTAAAGACTTAGGCTGAGATTTTTCTCAGCCTTTCTTTTCGGTAAATTTCTGAGAAAGATTCCTAAAAGCGTGGAAATATGATAAAATAGGACGTTAATGCAATTAGGAGAATAAAAATAGATGAATATATTTAGAAAAAAAGATGCCAGCAAGGACAGAACGGGCATGCGCCGTCACTTGAAAATTCCAGATCTGATTTTGCTTGGTATTGGAGCCATGGTAGGAACTGGAATTTTCACTATCACAGGGACTGGGGCAGCCAAATATGCTGGGCCTGCTCTGACTGTTTCGATTGTCATTTCAGCTCTTTGTGTGAGTATTTCGGCCCTTTTTTACGCTGAGTTTGCCTCACGGATTCCGGCCAATGGCGGAGCCTATAGTTATATTTATGCAGTTCTGGGAGAATTTCCCGCTTGGCTGGCTGGCTGGCTGACCATCATGGAGTTCATGACAGCTATTTCAGGTGTTGCCTCTGGCTGGGGTTCTTATCTGAAGGGCTTGCTGAGCGGCTTTGGTATCCAGCTGCCAGCAGCTCTGAATGGCACCTTCAATCCCAAAGCAGGTACTTATGTGGACTTGTTGCCCATTCTGGTCTTGGCCTTTGTTACGGGAGTTGTCCTTCTGAACTCCAAGGCAGCCCTGCGCTTCAACTCAGCCTTGGTGGTTTTGAAATTCTCAGCCTTGGCACTTTTTATCATTACAGGATTTTTCTTCATCAAGCCAGAAAATTGGTCTAACTTTGCACCTTTTGGCTTTGGAGAAATTTATGGCGGCAAGATCGGCATCATGGCTGGGGCTTCACTCATGTTCTTTGCTTTTCTGGGCTTTGAGTCCATTTCCATGGCGGTCGATGAAATCAAAGAGCCCCAAAAGAACGTTCCGCGTGGGATTGTTTTATCTTTGAGCATTGTGACCATTCTCTACATTTTGGTGACCTTGGTCTTGACTGGCATTGTCCACTATAGCAAGCTGGATGTCTCAGATGCGGTGGCCTTTGCCTTGCGCAGCGTCGGACTTGGCTGGGCAGCTAACTATATCTCTGTCGTCGCTATTTTGACTCTGATTACGGTCTGCATCTCCATGACCTACGCCCTGTCGCGGATGATTTACAGTATTGCACGTGATGGTCTCTTGCCTCGCTCTTTTAAAAAATTGACAGAGACCAGTCGGGTGCCAAAGAATGCAACGATTTTAGTAGGGATTGCCTCAGCTGTCTGTGCCGGTATCTTCCCCTTGGCTAGCATCGCCTCTTTCCTCAATATCTGTACCTTGGCCTATCTGATTTTATTGGCACTTGCTGTCTTGAAATTGCGGAAAGATCAAGGAATGCCAAAAGCTGGAGAATTCAAAACGCCTCTAGTACCTCTGACACCGATTTTATCCATTATCATCTGCCTGTCCTTCATGACCCAGTATACCAAGGAAACCTGGCAAGCCTTTGGAATTGCCCTAGCGCTGGGAAGTCTCATCTATGCCTTCTATGGCTATAGAAACTCAGAAATCGCTGTAAAAGAGAAGTAGGGTGTAGAGATTGGTCGAGAAGATGAAGTGTAGGAACTTGGTAACTATAAACAAAGCAGAAAGAGTTTTATGAAGAAAAATTGTATAAAAGGCCGATGCTATAATATCTCTTTGAATGGTAAGAAAGCTTTTCTCGGATGGTTCTTAATAATTTCTGATAATGGGCAGGAATATCTCGTGGAGAGAAATGGAACGATGTCCTGTGGCTGTTTTAGAAAGGTTTATCAAACAGCCTATTCTTTCATACCGCATACTGAATTTTTAAACAAATCAAATAATCTACCTGCTATTGCAGGAACTTCCATAGGTCTTATCTTGGCTAGAATGCTGAGAAAAATAATTCCGCTAGATTTTTTCTTTGGGCCAGTAAATCGACCAATGAATATCGGAACTGGTCTTGTAAATATTGGTGTGACAATAGGAACGATGGTTCTTGCTATGTTTCTTGTAAAGTATTATAGAAAGAAACGACTTGAATTTTTTCTAAATAAAAAAGGTTGCAAACTTAGCTTGATTGGAAAAGTAAGAACAAAAGAGCCTATTAAAAAATTGCCCAACGGAATAGAGGTATGGTAAATGAAACGGTTTAGTATTCGTCAATTATTGGTAATTGGCACTTTGTCAAGTATAGTCTTATTTGTTATGTTTTTTACTCAGCCCAGATTCTTTCTTTTACTACCTATTTTTCTTGGAATAGTCTTGTTTTTCAGAGGTATAGAAGTTAGTGGAGACAAAGAGATAGAATTTGAACTAATAGAAGGAGAAAAGAATGAAAAAACTTAACCTAACCCAAAAGAAGAAAATCTGGCTCTTTGCCCTTGCTTTGCTTGCCCTGATCTTACTAGCGATTGTGATCAATATCCAACTGAACCAGCCTGAAGATATGCATGCTGATTATGTTCGGCTTTGGAAGACAACTTGGCATGAGAAAAATAAAGACTGGCTCTATCCACTGAAAATATCTGTCTTGTTATTCTGGCAGTTCTGGCTGGGTCTGGTTTAATGATTGCATTCTCCAAGAGTGAGAAATGGAAATAAACTTCTGTAGATTTAAACGAAATGATCTTACAAAAATGTAAGATTGACGATGATAAATGTAAGGTAGAGACATGGAAAACGTGTCTCTATTTTGCTATAATCAGATCAGGAATCCTAACAAGAAAGGTTGCGTGATTATGAAAAAAGTCCTTTTAGGTTGCTTGGGAACAGTACTGGTTTTGCTTGCTCTTTTAATAGGTTTTCTAGCCTACTTTGGTCCAGACTATGGAATTTTTCTTTTTCCACCAAGTCCGCAGGACTATGCTCGCTCGGTTGTAAAAAAGCTTGATTTCGGTCTTTATACGGACAAAGATTGGGAAAATGAGAAGAAGAAAGCCTTGGAGAAGCTTGAATCAGCCAAGACTTATCAAGATACCTATCCCGTCTTGGAAGAATTAACCAAAGAGGCTGGCGGGAAGCATTCTTATTTTTTAAGCCCACAGGATAATCCCGAAAATAGTCCAGAAAGCAAAAATCAGCCTGAAGTGCAGAATCGGGAGGGGATTCTCTATTTAAAAGTTCCTGCTTTTACCGGTGATGCACAAGCGGCGAAGACTTATGCCAACAAACTGTCAGCAGCTCTTAAAAAGGATGATTATCAGGCAGTTCTTGTGGATTTGAGAGATAATACCGGCGGGAATATGTATCCGATGATTGCGGGCCTGTCCTCTCTTTTGCCTGATGAAGATCTCTTCCAATTCGTTGAAAAAAATGGAAGCAAGAGCGCGGTTTCGCGATCAGATGTTCTGAAGCAGCTTGGTCTGGAACAGACTGATGAGAAAGCAAAGAAAGTGCAAATAGCCGTCCTTATCAATGGGAAGACAGGCAGCTCAGGAGAAATGACTGTTTTAGCTTTTAAGGGACTGGAAAACGTCAAAATATTTGGTCAGCCAACGGCAAGCTATACTACGGGAAATAATTATTATCAACTGTATGATGGAGCGGTTTTGCTCTTGACTACCTCGAGTATCTTAGATCGCACGGGTAAGCTTTATGAGAATGAGGCAATTCAGCCCGATATCCAAACAGACCAGCCTTTAGAAGAGGCGGAGTCTTGGTTGAAGGAACAGTTAGGAGAATAGTTCATTGAAAGCAGTCAAAGAGACTGCTTTTCTGCTATAATAAAGAGAAGAACGAGGTGACAAATGATTCGTAAAGTAAAACTAAGAGATGCCGTAGCCATTCAGCGGCTTAATGCAGAGTGCTTGGGTTATGACTTCGATAGGGAAGCGACGGAGGCTCAACTAAAGAGGTTACTAGAGAGTGACCAGCATTTGATTTTGGTAGTTGAAGAAGACGGTCAGGTCATAGGCTATGCTCATGCTGCTAGCTACGACTGTCTCTATTTCCCGTCCTTGCTCAATCTCTTGGCTTTGGCCGTCGCTCAGGATTTTCAAGGGCAGGGACATGGCAGAGCGCTGATGCAAGCTTTGCGTGAAGAGG
>ERZ772769.262-NODE-262-length-12989-cov-8.81738_pt1 | contig 12989 bp, 11 predicted proteins | sample MGYA00580987_ERZ772769 | MGnify/ENA primary metagenome ERZ772769 (study PRJEB29015, sample SAMEA2738043) | human oral metagenome | biome: human oral; feature: human-associated habitat; material: saliva | place: China | collected 2234 ...
CCGCCGCCGTCGAAAATAGATCGACGAGGCCGTCGCGACCCCACAGGTGACGCAGTTGCACGTCCTTGCGCTGCGCGTGCGAGGCGGTGGCGAGCTCGCGCTCCACCGTCTCCTTGAGCGTATGGGGGTTGGCCGAGGCCGGGGCATCGACGTAGATAGTGACCCGATTGCAGGTGCGCAAGACCATGACTCCGCGTGCGTTCGGCAGCGAACGCATGAGGGTAGGACCCAGGTCGTCCGCGCTGGAGAGCCGGGCGATCTCATCGAGGGGGGTGTAGCGGTGGTCCGCGGAGAGCACATGAATAGTCACAACGCGTCCATTTAAAGGCACATGGGTTCCGCGGGCAGAGGCGCGAACCTATTTATGTTGGTGACGTCGTGTCATTTCGTCATGTTGGCGAAATAAATGGCTCTCTCCCGCGGATAAACGGATATAAAGGCACACAAAATCAAGCTTTTGCGACGTGTGAGAAATTGTCTTGAACTAAACTGGAAAACGACGGAAATGCGCGAATTAACGCATGAAAACATCATTAAATTAAGGGAGACACATGACGACGCCCCCGCTGATCGCCGCCCTGACCGGGCAACGCGGGCCCACCCCTGTGTGGTTCATGCGTCAGGCCGGACGCTCCCTGCCTGAGTACCGAGAGCTGCGTGCCGATATTGGCCTGCCCATGCTCGAGGCCTGCCTGCGCCCCGACGTGGCCGCCGAGGCAACGGTGCAGCCCGTACGACGCCACGGCGTGGACGCGGGCATCTTCTTTTCGGACATCATGGTCCCCCTGCGCCTGGCTGGGGTGGGTGTCGAGATTGAGTCGGGCGTCGGCCCCGTCCTCGATCATCCCTATCGCACGCGCGAGAGCATCGACGAGCTCCTGAGTCATCGGTACGGCGAGGGGTCGTGGACCGATTCCACCGGGCGAACGCGCGACTGCGGCGAGGGAGCCCGGTCCGTGCGCGACGGCGTCGCAATGGCGGTGCGTGAGCTGGGCTCCACGCCGCTCATCGGATTCGGCGGCGCCCCCTTCACCCTGGCCGCGTACATGGTCGAGGGGCGTCCCTCACGCGATCACATGGCTGCGCGCGCTCTCGCGGCGTCGGACCCGGGCGCGTGGGATGCTCTCATGACCTGGTGTGCGCGGGTGAGCGCCGACTTTATCACCGCGCAGATCGAGGCCGGCGCCAGTGCCGCGCAGCTCTTCGACTCGTGGGTGGGGTCTCTCTCGCCCCGTACCTATAGGGAATCCGTCGCGCCGTATTCGCGCATGGTTGCGCAGCGCGTCGTCGGTGCTGTCAGTCCGGTGACCGGTTGCCGTGCTCCGCTCATCCACTTCGGGACGGGCAGTGCGCCGATCCTGTCCGATATGGCCGAGGTCGGTGCTGACTGCGTGGGCGTGGACTGGAAGACGGACCTGTCGTGGGCCATCGAGCAGGTGCCCGGAAAGGCCGTGCAGGGGAATTTGGACCCCGCGCTGCTTCAGGCTCCGTGGCACGTTATCGAACAGGCTGTTCGAGATATTCTCGACGCCGGACGCTCCGCCCCCGGCCATGTCTTCAACCTTGGGCACGGCGTGCCGCCCACGACGGACCCGGACGTGCTGACGCGCATCGTCGAGCTGGTGCACGAGCTGGGTGACGAACGATGAACCCCCTGGAGGCCATTCCCACCCACCCCGGCGCGGTCGTCGTCGGCGGTGGCATCGCCGGCCTCGTGAGCGCGTGGGAACTGGCTCGCGCGGGCGTGCGTCCCCTCCTCGTTGAGGCGCGCGGCTACCTGGGTGGCCTCATCGCCCGGGGCACGGTCGGCGGAGCGAACGTGGACCTGGGTGCGGAGACATACGTCGTGCGCGGCACCGACACTTCGTCGATCGTGGAGGCCCTGGGGCTGACCTCGGTTGAGCCGGCCGGATCGGGCGCCCGCCTCTACGCACCCTCCCTGCGCGGAGGCTGGGAGCTGCGCCCCTTCCTGCACGACTCGTTCCTGGGAATCCCGGCCCACCCGGACGCGCCCGACTGCGGACACGTACTCGGCGAGGCCGGGGTGCGCCGTGCCCTCGAGGATCGCTCGATGGGCGGCGGCATCGGCATGGACGAGGCCGGGGAGACTCTGGCTGGTTTCGTGGCCGCGCGCATGGGGGAGGCCGTGCTGGAGCGCTCGGTGCGGCCGATCATCGCGGGCATTTACACGGCCGACCCCTCCGTGCTGGCAACCGACACGGTTGCCCCCGGCCTGCGCGCCGAGACTGCCCGTCACGGATCCCTGGCCGCTGCGGTCGCGGCGCGCCTGGCCGCCGCCGGATCGCGCCGCACCCCCGAAGCCTGTGTCGAGGGCGGCATGTTCGTCCTCGTCGACGCGCTGAAGGCCGCCATCGAAGAGGCCGGGGGAACCGTCCTGACCCGCACGGGCGCGTTCTCACTGAGGCGCGCGGCCTCGGGATGGACCCTCGAGTGTGGGCCGACCAAGCCCGGGCCCACCCCCGGAGCCGAACCCGTGCCGAGCGGGCCGGGCGTGAACGTGACGACGGAGCGCCTCGTCCTCGCCTGCAGCGCCAGTGCCGCACTGCGCCTGCTGACGCAAGCGCGCATCCCCGGCCTCGTGCCCGATGTGAGCGTTCCCGAGGGTGCGCCCATCGCGCGCCTCACCCTGGCCGTCCACGCCCCCGAGCTGGATGATGCACCCGTCTCCCAGGGCCTCCTGGTTGCGCCCGCGCCCGCCGACGAGCGGCCGGTGGCGGCCAAGGCGCTGTCCCACCTCAACATCAAGTGGCCCTGGCTCGCCGACCAACTCCCGCCTCACACGCACCTGCTGCGCCTCTCTTACGGGCGTCTCGGCGAGGTCGAACCCGCCGTCACCGTCGAGGGGGCCCTGCGCGACATCCGCACGCTCACCGGCGTCACTATCGCCGGCGAGGCCGTCACCGACGACCTGCTCGCCCGCTGGAACGGCACGCTCCCGCCCCTGCCGCCCGAGTATCGCAGCCGCGTCGGTGCTCTCGAGGAACAGGTGCGTCCCCTGGGGGGCGTGGCGCTCACGGGCGCCTGGGTCGCCGGAACCGGCATCGCCTCCGTCGTCACACATGCCCGCGCGGGCGCGAAAGGACTGCTATGACCACGCGGACATTCGTTCTGGGAACCAGGGGATCGCGCCTGGCGCTCGCCCAATCCACCACCGTCGCGCGGGCGATCGAGGAGGCCGGGGCTCGCCTCGGCGAGGACGTGCGCGTCGAGCTGGAGGTCGTGCGCACGCACGGCGACGTGTCCGCCGCGCCCCTGGCTGCGCTCGGCGGCGTCGGCGTGTTCGCCGCTCAGCTGCGGCTCGCCCTCCTTGGGGGAGAGTGCGACCTGGCCGTCCACTCCTTCAAGGACCTGCCCACCGCCCCCACGCCGGGGCTGCGCATCGCTGCCGTCCCGCAGCGCGAGGACCCCCGCGATGCTCTGTGCGCGGCCGACGGGGAGATGCTGTCGTCGCTGCCCGCGGGCGCGCTCGTCGGCACGGGTTCGCCCAGGCGCGCCGCCCAGGTGCTCGCCGCGCGCCCCGATCTGCGCGTGTGCGACCTGCGCGGCAACGTGCCCACGAGGCTCTCGCGCGTGCGGGGCGTCGACCTGGGCGCCGACGTGGGCACCGCGCCCTCCGCCCTCGGCACGGGCGAGCGCCTCGATGCGGTCGTCCTCGCCCTTGCCGGGCTGCGGCGCATCGGCCTCGATACCCACGCCACCGACGTGCTCGACCCAGCCATCATGATGCCCGCCCCCTCGCAGGGTGCCCTCGCCATCGAAACGCGCGACGAGTTGGACCCCCTCCTGGGAGCCCTCCTTGGCACCCTTCACCATCGGCCGACCGCGCTCGCGGCCAGCGCCGAGCGCGCCGTCCTCTCCGCCCTGGGTGCGGGGTGCGCGGCGCCGGTGGGTGCGTTCGCTCGGGTGGACGAGACCTCCTCAGCCCTCCTGCTCGACGCGCGCGTGATGAGCGTCGACGGGCGTGAGCGGGTCGAGGCGAGCGGCGCGCTCGCGCTTACGGACTCGGTTGGTTTGGACGAGGCAGCCCGACTCGGCGAGGACGTGGCGCGCCAGCTGCTCGCGCGTGGCGCCGCCGAGGTTACCGACCTGGGGGCGACGAAAGCGCCGAGGCAATCCTCGTGAACGAACCCTACGTCAGCACACCCCTGAGCGGGCGGCGGATCCTCCTGACCCGAGCCAAGCCCGATGACGCCATCGCGCGCGCCCTGCGAATGGCTGGGGCGCAGGTGGATACTCTCGCCCTCACCGTGTCGATGCCGCTGGACTCCGCGCAGCTCGACGCAGCGCGCACCCGGCTCACTGACGGCGGATACGCGTGGGTCGTGTTCTCCTCCTGGAGGGCTGCGAGGGCCGTCGTTTCCGGACTTCCACGAGCGCGCTCGCTCGGCACGCGCATCGCCGCCGTCGGCGAGGCCACGGCCCGATGGATCAGCGACCACGCGGGCGTGAGCGCCGACCTGACCGGCGCCGGATCCGCCGCCGCGCTGCTCGAGTGCTTCCCTGCCCCGGCCTCCGGTGCGCGCCCGGTCCTCATCCCCCGCTCGGCGGCAGCGCCCGACACGCTGCCAGACGGGCTACGCGCTCTCGGCTGGAGCGTCGAGGCCGTTGACGCCTACACCACCACTCCCGCCGACGCCGCCGATATTCCCGCCGATATCGCGGGGAATTTCCCCGCGGGGCACTACGATGCTGCGGTCCTCACCGCCTCCTCCCAGGCGCGCACCCTCCCCCCGCTCCTCGGGATGCCGCCCCCCTCGACTCGGGTCGTGACCATCGGCGCACCCACCGCAGCCACCGCCAGGCGGCAGGGGATTGCGGTCGCGGCCCAGGCCTCGTCCCCCACACCCGATGCCATCGTCCGCGCCCTCATCGACGCCCTCGACCGCCCCGCCCAAGCCGACGCACCTGAAGAAAGAGACTCATGACTACCGTCCCCGAATCCGTTACCTCCTACCTCGCCGAGGCCGGGGTGGACAGCGCCCAGATCCCGACGATCCGCCCGCGCCGCCTGCGCACGACCCCCGCGATGCGCGCCCTCGTGCGCGAAACCCACGTTGATCCGGCCAAGCTCATCTGGCCCGTCTTCGTGCGCGATGACATCGACGAACCCCGCGAAATCGCCGCAATGCCGGGCCAGTACCAGCACACGATCGACTCGCTGCGCCGAGCCGCAGCCGAGGCCGCCGAAGCGGGCGTGGGTGCCATCGACCTGTTCGGCGTGCCCGCCCGCCGCGACGCGATCGGCTCCCAGGCGTGGGCGGAGGATGGGATCCTCAACCGCGGCCTCGCCGCCGTGCGCGCCGAGGTCGGCGACGCCCTCGTCGTGTGCGCGGACACCTGCCTGGACGAGTTCACCGACCACGGGCACTGCGGCCTCCTCGATTCCGAAGGCGGCGTCGACAACGACGCGACCCTGCCGCTCTACCAGGCGATGGCGATTTCCCAGGCGCGCGCGGGCGCACACATGGTCTCGCCCTCGGGCATGATGGACGGCCAGGTTGCCGCGATCCGCGCTGCCCTCGACCAGGCGGGACACGCGGACGTCGCCATCCTCGCCTACTCCGCGAAGTACGCGTCCGCCTACTTCGGGCCCTTCCGCGAGGCCGTCGGATCCACGCTCAAGGGCGACCGCCGCACCTACCAGCAGGATCCCGCGAACCGACGCGAGGGCCTTTTCGAGGCGCTGCTCGACGCGGCCGAGGGCGCCGATATGCTCATGGTTAAGCCCGCCGGCCCCTACCTCGACGTACTGGCTGACGTGGCCGCCGCCTCCGACATTCCCGTCGCCGCCTACCAGGTGTCCGGCGAGTATGCGATGGTCGAGGCCGCCGCCGCCAACGGGTGGATCGACCGCACCCGCGTCATCGACGAATCCCTGACCGGCATCTTCCGGGCGGGAGCCGACTCCGTCCTCACCTACTGGGCCCTCGAGGTCGCCCGCCGGGCCCGCTGAGCGTGCATCCGCGTGCCGCTATCCCTCTTACCCTGATGAAGGTAGCTATGACCACTAACGAAACCGCATTTTCCCAAGCAAAAGCCGTCATCCCTGGCGGCGTTGACTCGCCCGTGCGCGCCTTCGGTGGCGTCGGCGGCACCCCGCGCTTCATCACAAGCGCGAGCGGTGCGCGCGTCACCGACGTCGAGGGGCGCTCCTACGTGGACCTGGTCGGGTCGTGGGGTCCGGCGCTGCTCGGCCACGCGCACCCCGAGGTGGTCGCCGCCGTCCAGGAGGCCGCCTCGCGCGGCCTGTCCTTCGGCGCACCCACCGAAACTGAGACGCTGCTGGCCAGCGCCGTGCGCGAGCGCGTGCCCTTCGCGCAGCGCGTCCGCTTTGTGTCGACGGGCACCGAGGCAACGATGACGGCGATCCGCCTGGCGCGCGGCGCCACCGGGCGTGACCTCATCGTGAAATTCGCCGGCAATTACCACGGCCATTCCGACGGCCTGCTCGCCGCCGCCGGATCGGGCGTCGCCACGGGTGGCCTGCCCGGGTCGGCCGGCGTCCCCGAGGCCATCACCGCCCAGACGATCGTCCTGCCCTACAACGATGTTGACGCCCTGCGCGCGTGCTTCGAGCAGGTGGGTGACAGTATCGCCGCCGTCATCTTCGAGGGTGCCCCCGCCAACATGGGCACGGTCCCGCCCCACCCCGGGTGGAACCGCGAGATCCGCCGCCTGTGCACCGCGCACGGCGCGCTCATGATCCTCGACGAGGTCCTCACCGGCTTCCGCGTTGACCCCGCCGGCTGGTGGGGCCTCGAGGCCGTGGCCGGGTGGGTCGACGGCGCGCCCTCGGGCCGCTACAGCGCCGGCTTCGTCGACGCGTCTTGCGTTGAGCGAGCCGACTGGGTGCCCGACCTTGTGACCTTCGGCAAGGTCGTGGGCGGCGGCATGCCCCTGGCGGCTGTCGCCGGGCGCGCGGACGTCATGGACCTGCTGGCCCCCCTGGGCCCCGTCTACCAGGCAGGCACGCTCTCGGGTAACCCGCTGGCCACGGTGGCCGGCCTGCGTACCCTCGAACTGGCTGATCAGGGCGTATATGACCGCGTGAACGCCTCCGCGCAGGAAATCAGCACGATCGTGTCGGACGCGCTCAGCGCTGCCGGCGTCGCCCACCGCGTCCAGCGCACGGGGTCCCTGTTCTCCGTCATGTTCGGTGAGGCCGCGGCCTCCTCGGGCGTGTACGACTACGACCAGGCGCGCGCCCAGGAGGCATGGCGCTACGCCCCCTTCTTCCACTCGTTCCTGTCCTCGGGCGTGGCCCTGCCGCCCTCGGTGTACGAGGTGTGGTTCGTGTCCGGCGCTCACGGCGAGGCGGAGCTGGAGGCTATCGCCGCCGCGGCTCCTGCCGCCGCGCGGGCGGCCGCTGCAGCTCAGCCGGAGTGATCGACCGCGTCGCGTAGCCCGCGCTGGCAACGCGCGAGGGGCGGGAAGCCTTGTCGGATTCCCGCCCCTCGATGTGCGCCGTTAGACGCGGTGATGCGTCAGTTGGAGCTCTTCATGAAGTTCCACACGATGACCAGCATGGCGCCGACCGGCTTGTTGGTCGTTGCCATGTCGCGCAGCTCGTTGCTCGAGACGCCGGAGCCGGAGCCGAAGGAGCTGCTCATGCCGTTGACAGCCTCGTTGACCGCGGCATCCGTCGCCTCCAGCAGGTTCAGGTTACCGACCGTGCTGATGAAAGACACGTGCCAGCCGGTGTTATCCTGCACCGTGAAAACGCCGAGGCGCTCGGGGTTGACCAGGCCCTCCGTGAAGCGGACGGTCTGGCTCTGGGGCTTGGGGCTCGTGTATCGAGAGTTGTAGCTGGAGCTGGCGTCGGCGTAGCTGTAGGTCACAGTGTCGTTATTGAACTCGACTTTGTAGCTGCCATCGAAGGTGATGGACGTCGTGCCGAAGTTGACGACAGCTCCACCGCTCACCTTCGTGGACGTCAGTCCCCAGTTCACCTGGATGCTGTCGCCGACGCCACCGGTCGAGCCGGAGCCGCCGTAGACCGCGGCGACACGACGCTCGGGCAGGTCGAGGAATCGGTAGAAGTCCTTGTCGCCCATACCGGCACCGTTACGCAGGGCATCAACCATGCCCGAGACGGCCTCTTCGGGAGACTTCGCGCCCTCGACGTTGGTGAAGTCAGCGCCGTAGTTCGGGGTGACCGAGCTGTACGACACCATCTGCTCCGCCATGGTCATGACGGGCGAAATGTACCACTTGCCGCCTTCCTTGACGGACACGATCGTGAGTTTGTCCGTGTTGAAGAGGCGCTGCAGAATGTTGCCCGAGTAGTTGGGCTCCTCAGAGATCTCGCGCTTGAGGTCGTCGAACATCTTGGACTCGTCGGCCGTGAGCTTGTCGCCCTTGGCCTTCTCGTAGTTCTCGCGGAACTTGTCAGCCAGCTCGGGCTTGACCGTGATCTCGCCCTCCCACTTTGTGATCGTGATGAGGCTGAGGTTGTCCGACTTCTCGTCGACGGTGTGCTCGATGGTGGACTTGCTGATGTCGATCTGGCCAATGTAGTCGGCCAGGGCCTCGGGGCTCATCAGCTTCGTCCAGTCGGCCTTGCCGTTCGCCTTGTAGTCCTTCTGCCAGAGTGTCGCTGCCTCGAGCTCAGAGGGAGCCAGAGCGGGAGCGAGGTTTGCCAGCTTGTTGGAGTCGACGGCCGAGCTAACGGACTTGGCCAGCGCATTGGGGGTGGCGAAACCGCCGGCACCGGGGAGGAAGCGGGTGAGCGCGAAGGCACCGCCGCCGATGACGACGAGGACAGCAACGACGATCACCGAGATGATGGCCGCCATCTTGCCGCGGCTCTTCTTTGCACCCTGCTGGGGGGCCTGCCCCTGGTACTGGGGGTTGTAGGCGCCGGGCTGGGGGGCCTGCCCCTGGAACTGGGGGTTGTAGGCGCCAGGCTGGGGGGCCTGCCCCTGGAACTGACCGTTGGGGCCGGGCTGGCCGCCGTAGTTAGGGGTGGACATCGTTGATACCTTTCACCGATGGGAGTGAACGTTGCAGTATTTCACTTTTGAAATACATTGGCAAGTCACGATGTGACAGCGCGAGGGGGTGGCGAGACCGGACGGAGCGACCGACGGGTGATGGGCGGAGTCATCCGTGAGTTTGTTAGGGCTCATCACGGACGGTGAATGTGGGGTCTGGGTCGAAGCAGAATGTTGCTTTCCCTGGGTTGGGGGTGAACCAGACGATGTCTGAGTGGGCTTCCTTGAGGGTGAAGGTACCGACCCCGTCAATGGTGGCGCTGTCACCCCGGTAGAGCTCAGTGGCACCCCCGATGGGTTCGTAGTGCTTGTTGTCGTCGCGTGCTGACAGGCCGAAGGAGCCGATCTTGCGTCCCATGGAGACTTTCCCTGTCATACCCAGATAAATGGTGCGTCCATCGGAGAGCGTTCCTAAGACTATCGGGCGACGCTTGTCGTATGGGGTCAGGTAGTACTTGCCGGTGCAGGCATCGCCCTCGGTTTTTTCTTTCCAGGGCCAGGCGTAGGCGATGTGTGCGTAGGTCCAGGGGATGACGAAGGCCAGGACGAGGACGGCCACGACGATAGCGCGAATGCGTGCGGGTCTGATGCTCATGGGTGTGCTTCGGTGGTGATGGTGGCTGCCAGCATGCTGTCAGAAGTAGGGGTTGACGGTAAATGTCGGGTCTGGTGTGAAGCAGAATGTCGCTCCACCGGGATTGGGGGTGAACCAGACGATGCCGGAGTGGGCGCGTGAGAGGGTGAAGGTGCCGACCCCCTCGATGGTCGTCGATTCTCCTAGGCGGAGTTGTGGGGAGTGGGCGAAGTTGTCGATTTCATTCCCCCTCTGTGCAGCTAGGCCGAAGTCTCCAGTTTCTACTCCCATGTTGATCTCACCTCCAGCAATGAAATCGACCGGTGCTCCGTCCGATAAATGCCCTAACAGTTCTGGTGGCTTGTTGGGATAACCTCCCACCAAGTATTGGTCGTCGCAGGAAATGAGGGTGCCTGTTTGGAATCGTTTCCAGGGCCAGGCGTAGGCGATGTGTGCGTAGGTCCAGGGGATGACGAAGGCCAGGACGAGGACGGCCACGACGATAGCGCGAATGCGTGCGGGTCTGATGCTCATGGGTGTGCTTCGGTGGTGATGGTGGCTGCCAGCATGCTGTCAGAAGTAGGGGTTGACGGTAAATGTCGGGTCTGGTGTGAAGCAGAATGTCGCTCCACCGGGATTGGGGGTGAACCAGACGATGCCGGAGTGGGCGCGTGAGAGGGTGAAGGTGCCGACCCCCTCGATGGTCGTCGATTCTCCTAGGCGGAGTTGTGGGGAGTGGGCGAAGTTGTCGATTTCATTCCCCCTCTGTGCAGCTAGGCCGAAGTCTCCAGTTTCTACTCCCATGTTGATCTCACCTCCAGCAATGAAATCGACCGGTGCTCCGTCCGATAAATGCCCTAACAGTTCTGGTGGCTTGTTGGGATAACCTCCCACCAAGTATTGGTCGTCGCAGGAAATGAGGGTGCCTGTTTGGAATCGTTTCCAGGGCCAGGCGTAGGCGATGTGTGCGTAGGTCCAGGGGATGACGAAGGCCAGGACAAGGACGGCCACGACGAGGGCGCGAATGCGTGCGGGTCTGTTGCTCATGGGTGTGCTTCTGTGGTGATGGGCGGTGTCATCCGTGAGTTTGTTATGGGAAGTCACGGAAGGTGAATGTGGGGTCTGGGTCAAAGCAGAATGTTGCTTTCCCTGGGTTGGGGGTGAACCAGACGATGTCTGAGTGGGCTTCCTTGAGGGTGAAGGTGCCGACCCCCTCGATGGTGGTGCTGTCGCCGCGGTGTAGGTCCTTAGCGCCTCCGAGGAATTCGTAGTGTTCTTTGTCGGTGCGTGCTGACAGGCCGAAGGAACCGAGCTGGCGTCCCATAGACACTTCTCCGGAGATGCCGACCAAAACAGTGCGTCCATCGGAGAGGGTTCCCAATTTCATGGATCGTTGCTTGTCGTATGGGGTGAGGTAGTACTTGCCGGTGCAGGCTTCGCCTGTGGATTTTTCTTTCCAGGGCCAGGCGTAGGCGATGTGTGCGTAGGTCCAGGGGATGACGAAGGCCAGGACAAGGACGGCCACGATGATGGCGCGAATGCGTGTGGGTCTGAGGCTCATGGGATACGCCCAACGGTGACATCGCCATAGTTGGCGTAGAAGTCTTTCCAGCTCATCGTAAAGGTCGCATCCGTATGGATGTCTGGATTATCACTCAGTTTGTTAAGTCCCCAGGGGTTTATGAGGGTGACGCCATTCTCGTCCGCTCCAACCACCGTATATGCATGTTGGGAGACAATCTGAATTTTCTCGCGAGCCCCGTCGGGGGTGGTGACGGTCGTGTCATGTGTGAACATACTGGATTCTGCGACAACGGGCCTCTTTGCGTTGATGCCGTTGATAGCAGCTTCTTTCATGGCGCCTCGATCCAATCCACCCCTAAAAGTCGGTGTGGCGTTCTCACCGGAGATGTCTTTCATTGTCCAAGCGCTGAAGCTTCCTGATGCTCCCCACGAGGGGAACTTTCCTTGCGTTCCCCCCATGTGCGACTGAACGAAGGCCTTTTCGAAGATGGAAGCGATGTCCGCCTGTGTATTGTTTCCATTGCCGTGAACGAGGACATCCTGCACGAAGACGCGTTGGTAGCCGCCATCATATCCAGGCAGAGTGACAAAGAAGCCGATACATTGTTCATTGGAGTCGAAAAGAGGAGTGATCATCTTTGCGAGATGTTCGCGTCCTTTCTCGGTCTGGTTGTAAGCGTTGAGCGAGGCGAGTAAGTGACAGTCGCCAATGCGGCCCTGATCGATGTCGAAAAGAGAGGAAGAAGGGTCAGCTTGTCGCTTAAGTATTTCCTCCAGTTCTGTATATGTCAGGGGGCGAGTATCCCCATAATCGAGCGTGTTCTTGACGCCATTTGATGTTTCCGTATGAATATCCTCTGGCGTGAAATACAAGGCCTCCCTGAGAAAAGCGGCTGTGCTCAACGCTCCTTTTGACAGGATATATTTCGCATCGTCATAGGATTTCTGGAGATAAGCTAGTACACCCTTAATCTCAGCGTCATGAGTTGATCTGGTTTCTGGGGGCATTGCTTGGTACTGCTCCCACAATTCGTCTGCTTGGGCGCGGACGTTGTTGACTATTCTGATGACCGACTCCAGGATAAAGTAGTAGCTCTTCAGAGCGTCGGCAGCCTGGAGGCAGCCGTCTTCCCAAATGCTTATCTCTTTTTGTTCCGCTCGTGCGCTGTCGTTAAAGGCCTCTCTAGCGAGTCCTCTCCAATCCCCGCATGTACTGATAGCGTCGGTGAGGCTAGTGCCCAAATCGCGAATATCTCGCCTGCGATTTCTGATTTCGTTTTGGCTCGACCAAATTGCACCAAGGTCTCCCGTTACTGCGGGGAAACGCTGTGAAAACCGTGTTGACATAATTCCCTCATTCCTACAGCGTGGCTCGAAGTGCCGCGAAGAACTCTGCCGCTTCATCATCGGTGTCTGCGGATGCTTGTGCGGTGGTACGTAGGCTGTCGGAGCATCCATTGAGCCATGTTCGCGTCGTTTGGCCGCGCTTGTTGTACATGGAGACGAAGTAGGCCAGCGCTTCCTGCACGACGGTGTCTCCGCAGTCGAAGGAATCGTCGGACTTGGTGAGCTCCAAGTCGGACATTCTGTCGGCCAAGCGGCTCATAAGTACTGATGCCTCTTGGACATCCACGGGATTCATCTGAAAATCGCTCATGACATCCTCCTTGATGTTGTGCTTAACAGACGGACTTTAGTGGGGAAGAGCACAATATGCAAATCTCCTCATCGGGCCATGGGTGGCGACGGTGCTCGAGCAGAGGTGCCCGAGTGGAGGTGCTCAGACCGGGGAAAAGAGGAGGCGCGACGAGTGTCAGAGGGGGCAAGAAAACAACGAAAAAGCGTGACACCTTCGTGGTGTCACGCTGGCGGGGGTG
>ERZ772769.265-NODE-265-length-12901-cov-5.0738_pt1 | contig 12901 bp, 9 predicted proteins | sample MGYA00580987_ERZ772769 | MGnify/ENA primary metagenome ERZ772769 (study PRJEB29015, sample SAMEA2738043) | human oral metagenome | biome: human oral; feature: human-associated habitat; material: saliva | place: China | collected 2234 ...
GATTTGTGCCATAGGTTAGTGTCTTTGGTCGTAGTTAAAAGCCATGGCAGAAGACACTAACCTATGGTCCAATTTCTGCAGGGGTACAGCTCCTTCATAGCGAAACACATGTGGCTTCTCAACATTTACCCTTGCGAAAGCTGAAGTTGTCTAGAGCGGGTAAGCTTTTGCTTTCAGCTTTAGTCTCCGTAGATTCCTTATCTTCCTTATCTGAAGCAGCTTTACCCTGAGCCGACAATTCTTTGCCTTCAAGGTTCTTAGCATCAATTTCAAATGCCCCCTCTAAATAAGAACCGTAGGGCTTTCCACTCTTATTAAACTTTTCAAGAAGAGCATATGGGACTGCAGCCATTAGAATCTTTACAGGAGGAATATACCACTTATTCCTTCTCCATATTTTAGGCACATTAACTAAAGCAGCATATTCACTATCAAACATGGCATACCCTAGGCGCACCACAGCTTTAGCAGGTGAGTTAATTAATGCATCTAAATTTTCACAAATATTTTTCGGAGCATATTTCTGCAAAATTTTAATATATTCATACCTAGCAATCTCACCGCTACTAATAGCATTTCCCAATGGCTTAATGACAACATACAAGGTGCGAACTGAAAAAATTGACATAAAGGTCAAAAATAAGGTAAGCGCAGGGGTTAATACCACCATATATTGCCTTTCGCCATCAAGAATTTCAGGCTTCACAATAACTTGAAAAGATAAGATGGCTAATTTAATGCATTCGATACCATACCTTATCGACATTGCAATCATAAAAATATACAGAATTACTTGAAGGAATACAGAGAGAATAGTATTAAAACTCGGAAATATTTTTATATCCCCCATCCATTGCCCCACAATATAAGATTCAGGAATTTTTAACAACCTCTTCCGGGCCTGAATATCACGACACTCAGAGAGTACCTTGTGTTCCCAAGCTAACCGCTCTAAAGCAATTTTGCGACACCCTTCAATCTCTCTATACTCTGGTGAGACAATTGCCAGCGCGTCTACGTTTTCAAAGTTGACAAGCTCCTTATACTCCTTAGAAATTTCAAGAAGCTCCTTATACCGAGCTAATTCGGGCGGTTTAGAACGCTTAGAGAAGTCCATCTGTCTGTCAGCTTTACGACCATTCCACCAGGCAACAAGTAACGAGCCGATTAGAGTAATCAAAGCACCAGTCAATACAGGCAAAAAGTTACTTACTGCAATCATATTTTCGGCCCCCTCAGCTAGCCTCTGCGCTAACAGTAGTTGGTTCTTCATCGGTGATTGTTCCTTTCCTAGCAGGCGGCCCGGGATACGGAAGTGTTCGGGGTCGCTTTTAGCACATCGATAAACTACGCCTTATATTTGCTTTGATGGCTTTGAAAGGAATAGCAGATAGATTCCGAAGATGAGCTTAATTGCCGCGTCAATATATGCAATGACCTCTAACGGAATGTTGGTAAAAATATATCCCGCAAAAACATTAATGACACAGGCTAGACCCAGGTATATCATTGACTTTCCATGCACAAAATAGTACGGGAAGAAATGTAGCGCGGTTGCCATCAGTGCCCCCAGCCAAATCAATCTCCAATTTTCAGTTGCGAAGAATGGGCCTCCCAGCAAAAACATCAAAACAAATAATAGAATAACGGCACGTGAAGATACTTTATTTTGAAATTCACTCGAAGGGCCATCGGATAGCCTATTCAGTACCTTTTTATTCATGTTGATTGAGAAAAAGCTGACGACGTATCCAATGCTGAATACTTGCATGTTTATTATTTGTTTCCCTCCGGCCATGGTGGCTATTGCTATAACTGCCGCCACCACGATTAGCCACAACCCGCAGGCCCTCTTATAGTTAAATTCTAACTTTTCGTCTTTGTTGTAGCCCAGAAAAGCCATCGATGCCTCCAATAGTCTCTCGTAAAATTATTTCTCTTATCGCGCCACTAAATTTTATTGTAAAAAATCTGCCATGTATTAGTATACTCCACCCGTTCTTTCTGCTAATTATGTCCTCTGCAATTAGATCAAAATGGCAATAAAATCCCCTAAGAAACGAGGGGTCATCCCCGGATGAGTGCGCGTCCGGGGCCGTTCTTGTTTTACCGTGCTGCACTGAAAGTTGTGCCATAGGTTAGCGTCTTTGGTCGTAGTTAAAAACCATGACAGAAGACGCTAAACTATGGCACAAATTCTGGAGGGATTATAGCCCTGCATAGCAAAGAATCACATAGGAAGAGAACCTGACCAAAATTCGTTAACTACGGTTCAGAGATTCCCACTTTTCAGAAATCCACAGAGCTATCCGCCTAATCATGGAAGCTTTTTTACCTTTCAGATTTTTATCTTGTTTAGTTTGTTCTCCCTCCGATACTTTCTCTGAAATTCCAAAAGTTTCTGGCTTATACTCACCATAGTCATATCCGCGTTTTTCACTCCCCCAATTTATAACCCAATAGGGAAGACCAAGAATAAACGGTTCTATAACAGAAAAATATTTGAACCCTATCCATTTAGGGCAATAGACAAAATTTCGATAATTCTCATCCCAAAGCGCAAAGAAGAATCTCTGCGAATTGTTCATTTTATTCAAAGAAGATTTAAATACATCCTTAAACTTATCATTCGGCAGGTTTTCCTGAAGGATGCGGAGATAACCATACTCAGCAAACCGTTCTCCTGATAGGCTCATCCGTGTAGACTCAGCCAAGTTAATCCCATAAATTAAGGCATACAAACAGGCCAAGACAACAAAAATAAAAGATATGGTTGTCTCGATTATATCCCCAGCACCTGATAGGAGGCTAATAGCAAATGATCCAACAACCAAAACCATGGTAATTAACATCCCTATAAATACAGACACAACAATCAGAGCCTCAATCCAGAGATATATACCGTATCTAAAATTCGGCAAAGTGCTAATTCTTTTATCACCATGCACAACCAGATTTGCTGGAACATTCAGGAGCCGCTTCTGCCCACGTACATTAGGGCAGACAGAAATAACTTTCCTCTCCCAAACCGCACGTGTGAGAGCTTCCTTTCGCGAAGATTCAATTTCCCGGTACTCTTCCGAAGTTTCTGTGAGATTACATACATCCGGGACTCCTACAAGTTCCTTATACCGTTCAGAAACTTCGAGCCATTCTTTGTACCGGGTTAGTTCAGGAGGTGTCCCCTGCTTAGAAAGTTCCATCTGCTTAGTCTCCCTGCGAGCAGTCAGTATAAGACTTAAAGCAGCAATGATTGCCGTTGTAATCGGTGGGATTGCAGAAATCAGCACTTTGCCAAGATCCTGGTCATGAGTCCAGTGCCAGAAATAGTCCCAGTCAAATCCGGCAGCTGGCACCTGTGCCAACAGTAGTTGATTCATCCTCGGTGATTGTTCCTTTCCTGTATCTTCATCAGATAATTACCGCGCAAAAAACTATTTTTTACATCAGTCTAAAAATTTCAAAATAAAAGAAGTCTTATACATTCCAACAAGTCGACTACAGTATAAATTTTCAAAATACATGCAGATTTTCAATGCTTACTTTTACGAAATTTCATTATTCACTGATATTACCCTGTTCCCCACGATAGACTTCTTATCACCACTCTCAGACTTATAGTCAGAATAAATTTTCTCAATATCTGACATTAAGTAATAAAAATAAGGAATGAATAAATAGTTCGGCTCTTCAAGAAAATCACCTTCACCCTCATCGACATATTCAGAAAATTCCAACTTTACACATTCTTTAATTTCATTTTCATTAGACAGCTGAAGAATTCTTTTAATCTTAATAAAGAGAGAATATATTAAAATTGTGGAAATAATATCGAGAGAAGCAATTACAAGAAACTCTGTCTTCAAAGGAACCCAATCAGTCTTTGAAGTAAACACAGGGTAGACAAGGAAGAAGGAAACCACACCCACAGGAATTACAAAAAGGAACCTCATAACCCACACGACGGGAATCCTTATATCATAGTAATCAATAAATTCTTTCACCCTCTCCCGCCGACTCAAAGATTTTCCCAAAGATAAATATATACCCCTGTAAAGATAATTAATATCCACCACAAGAAGAGTAACCTCTCCAAAAACTATGAAGCCCATAAGGTAAAAGTTCTTCCCAGCCATATAGCTGTGATAGGCAAGAAACGCACATACGAGGTCTGTGAAAAATATTAGAAACAGCACCACATAGACAAGTCTAATAATAGATGTATCCACGAAAAACTTACTCACATCCATCTTGAACTTAAAGCCTGGATATGAATATCTCGGCGGCACTACTGATGACATTCGCATTGAGTTTCCAATAAATCTATCCCTAAGATTCCTTTGAAACCGATCATTATCTATAGAATTAAAAGATTTCTTAGCCAAATAGTATGAATACATAATAGACTCATCCCTCATATTCGAAGCCCGATTAAACTTACGAATCTTCGAAACCTTTCGAACTAAAATTTCTTCCTCACTATAGGTCAACATTAACGCAGAAGAAATAGTAAACCAAGCAAAGAATACAAGAACCCACAAAGGCATTTCGCCATATCTCGATAAATTCATATCAGCTGGCACTATTAGCCTACCCCAATCAGGGCACTCTCTGGGTAGAAAAAACAATTTTGGAGCAAATGAATCCCCTTTAAAATACCCAGCAAGAAGACCATGCCAAAAACTAGTAACAAATACTAGAAAGATAATATATCCTACAGATTTTGCAAATTTTCGATATGCGGCACGGCGCGCTGACGCAAATATGCCTTCAGAACTATCAGCATATTTTCCAACACTTACATACAAGCTCAAAAGAACACTGGCGATAGAAACAATAATACCAATGCGTAAATCAAATAAATAGTAAGGGATGTTAAAAATATTTGATACAAGCCCCCAAGGAATGTCCACCATCCTATCCGGTGAGAACAATAGGCTTGACACTACAAATATAATTAACGGCGATAGATAGACTATTGAGACGATAATAATTAATGAAACAGGCGTCAACAAAGTATTATCGATAAGTATCTTTTTTCGTTTTTCTTCGTGCTCTTCGCCCCAGGTGTTGTTGACCTCGTCAATAACTTTTTGGATTTTCATCGGTGATTGTTCCTTTCCTACATATTTGTCGGCGGGTTATATACAAAAGAAATGCGGTGACCCCGCAGGCTGTGCCCATTACACACCAGCCTGCGGGGGTCATCATCATGTTCTACTCACCCAGGAGGGTCTTCGGGTTGACCGGAGTACCCGTACCCTCCGCCAGGTGCTCAATACGCTTCAGGATCAGGCCCTCACGCAGCGCCCACGGGCACACGCGCATCGTCTCAACCCCGAACGCCTCCATCGCCGCCTCCGCAGCGATAGCGCCCGCCAGCATCTGCTCCGCACGCGCCTTCGAAACACCCGGCAGGTCAGCACGCTCAGACACCGTCATCGCCTCCATGCGACGAGTCCACAAACGCAAATCCTGCAAATGCATCTCACGCTTCACATGCGGGCCCGCCGAATACGGCGCCGCACCACAAATACGCGCCAACGAACGGAACGTCTTCGACGTACCCACCGTCATATCCGGCGTGCCATACTGCAACAGGTTATCCGCGACCGGGGCAATCTGCTCACGCACATACTTACGCAGACGCTTCACCTGCTTCGGCTTCGGCGGCTGCTCATCAAAAAACTCACGCGTCAAACGGCCCGCACCCAACGGCACGCTCATCGCCGCATCCGGCAACGCATTCGTGCCCGTCGAAAACTCGAAAGAGCCGCCACCAATATCAAAATCAAGGATGCGGCCCGCACCCCAACCCTGCCAGCGGCGCACCGCAAAGTACGTAATCGCCGCCTCCTGATCGCCCGAAATACCGTTCAGGCTCACGCCGGTCTGCTCACGCACCTGATGCAGCACCGCCGCACCATTACCCGCCTCACGGATAGCGCTCGTTGAGAACGCCAGCAGGTCCTCCGCCTCATTCTCGATAGCGAAGTCGCGGGCGCTGGTCACGAAGCGGGTCAGCGCGTCCGCACCCTCCTGCGAGATATTGCCCTCAGTGTCGAGGTACTGCACGAGCTGCAGCGGAATCTTGTGCGACGCGTACGGTTCGGGGCGCGCCCCGGGGCTGCCGTCAATCAGTAGCAGGTGAACCGTATTCGACCCGACATCCAGAACTCCCAGGCGCACGATGCGCTCCTCTCCCCCGCCGCGCGGCGGGATATTGTCTGTGTGCGGTACCGCAGGTGCGGTGCCTCTTCCAGTCTGTCAGAGGCGCGGCTCACTCCGCAAACAATCCGGGCGGATGCCCAGCATCAGCACAGCGCAAGCCTAAAAAGCACGCACCGGTTTCGCGCGCACAACACAGGCACAAATATTCCCCCGAGCGCGCAAAAGGCGCAGGAGGCGCCCCACCCCGCTAAGGGGTTCGGGACGCATCCTGCGCCTTCAGTTCAGCTCGAACTACGCTCGGCTACTCGGCAGATTACTCGGCGGTCTTCTTCGCCGCGGTCTTACGAGTGGTCGTCTTCTTCGCGGTAGTAGACTTTGCGGTCGTCTTCTTAGCCGTAGTCTTCTTAGCGGTAGTGGTCTTCTTCGCGGCGGTCTTACGCTTGACCGGGCCCTTCGCGCGCTTGTCAGCAAGCAGCTGCACCGCACGCTCGTGGGTCAGCGACTCGACCGACTCCGCACGCGGAACCGTAATGTTCGTAATACCGTCGGTGATGTACGGGCCAAAGCGGCCGTCCTTCACCACAATCTTCTTCTCGCTGACCGGGTCCACGCCCAGCTCAGCCAGCGGAGGCTTAGCCGCCGCACGACCGCGCTGCTTCGGCTGGGAGTAAATCTCCAGGGCCTGCTCCAGCGTAATCGTGAAGATTTCGTCCTCGCTGCCAATCGAGCGGGAGTCCGTGCCCTTCTTCAGGTACGGGCCAAAGCGGCCGTTCTGCACGGTAATCTCCACGCCCTCAGCGTCGGTACCGAGCACGCGCGGCAGACTCATCAGCTGCAGTGCCTGCTCCAGGGTCACGGTCGCCAGGTCCATGGACTTGAACAGGGACGCGGTACGAGGCTTGGCGGGCTTCGGCTTCTTCTTCGGCTTGGGCTTGCCGTTCTTGTAGTATTCGGTCGGCTGCGCGTCCAGATATGCCTGAATCTGCTCCTCGGTCATCTCTTCGATGACTTCGGTGACGTAGGGGCCGTAGCGGCCGTCGCGTGCCACGATCTGGTTGCCGGAGACTGGGTCAACGCCAAGCACGCGGCCGTCGGACTTGCCCTGTTCGAGCAGTTCGCGTGCCTTCTCTTCGGTCAGTTCGTCCGGTGCCAGGTCGGCGGGTACGTTCGCGCGAATCGGTTCGGTCAGTTCGCCGGTCTCGGTGTCGAGGGTGCCTTCGGCTTCCAGGTAGGGGCCGAACTTGCCCACGCGCAGCACAATGCCGTCCGCAATCGGGATGGAGTTGATGCTGCGGGCATCAATCTCGCCGAGGTTGTCCACGATGGGCTTCAGGCCGCGCTTGGAGCCGCCGCCGAAGTAGAACTCGCCCAGCCATTCGACGCGGGATTCTTCGCCGCGTGCGATGCGGTCGAGGTCTTCTTCCATCTGCGCGGTGAACTCGTAGTTCACGTAGGGGCCGAAGCTGGATTCGAGCAGGCGCACCACAGAGAACGCAATCCAGGACGGGATCAGCGAACCAGAACGAACGTTCACGTATCCGCGGTCCATGATGGTCGAAATAACCGCCGCGTAGGTGGACGGGCGGCCAATGCCCAGCTCGTCCAGGGTCTTCACGAGGGACGCCTCGGTGTAGCGCGGAGGCGGCAGGGTCTCGTGGCCGGCGGGTTCAATCGCCTCGGCGGTCAGCGCCTCACCGGTGGTCAGGTTCGGCAGGCGCTTCTCAGCGTCCTTCGCCTCACGCTCAGCCACGCGGGATGCGTCAACGCCCTCCTCATAAGCGGCGAGGAAGCCGCGGAAGGTGATGACGGTACCGGATGCTACGAACTCAGCGTCCTGGCCGTTAGATGCCACGGCGCCCAGGCGCACGGAGGCGGTGGAACCGGTCGCGTCAGCCATCTGGGAGGCGACGGTACGCTTCCAGATCAGCTCATAGAGGCGGAATTCGTCGTTGGAGAGGGAGCCGCGCACAGCGTCCGGGGTGCGGAAGGTGTCGCCCGCGGGGCGGATTGCTTCGTGGGCTTCCTGCGCGTTCTTGCTCTTGGAGGTGTACACGCGCGGTGCGGAGGGCACGAACTCGGCGCCGTACAGCTCGGATGCCTGGCGGCGTGCGGCGGAGATAGCCTGCTCGCTCAGTGCCACCGAATCGGTACGCATGTAGGTGATGTAACCGTTTTCGTACAGGCGCTGCGCCACCTGCATGGTCACGCGGGAGGAGAAACGCAGCTTACGTGCGGCTTCCTGCTGCAGGGTGGAGGTGGTGAACGGCGCTGCCGGGCGGCGCTTGTACGGCTTGGTCTCAACGGAGCGCACCGAGAACGCGGCGGACTGCAGGGCTGCGGCGAGCGCGCGGGCGGCTTCCTCGTTCAGGTGGGTGACCTTGGAGGTGTTGAGGGTGCCGTCGTCGGCGAAGTCCTTGCCGGTGGCGACACGGTTGCCGTCTACGGCGACCAGCTTGGCGTCAAAGCCTTCAGAAGCTGCGGTCAGGAAGCGTCCGGTCAGGTCCCAGTAGTTGGCGGCGACGAATGCCATGCGTTCGCGTTCGCGCTCGACCACGAGGCGGGTTGCGACGGACTGCACGCGACCTGCGGAGAGGCCGCGGCCGACCTTGCGCCAGAGTACGGGGGAAATTTCGTAACCGTAGATGCGGTCGAGGATGCGGCGGGTTTCCTGCGCGTCGACCAGGTGCAGGTCGATGTCGCGCAGTTCGCCGAAGGCGCGCTGAATGGCTTCCCGGGTGATTTCGGGGAAGGTCATGCGGTAGACGGGTACCTTGGGCTTGAGGACTTCCTTCAGGTGCCATGCGATGGCTTCACCTTCGCGGTCACCATCGGTTGCCAGGTAGAGCGCGTCTACTTCTTTGAGCTTGCGCTTGAGTTCGGCGACCTTTTTCTTCTTGTCGGGGTTGACCACGTAGTAGGGTTCGAAGTTCTCTTCAACGTTGACAGCGAACTTACCGACGGGGCTCTTTTTGAGGTTTTCGGGCAGTTCGGAGGGCTGCGGAAGGTCGCGGATATGGCCCATGGACGAGTCGACAAGGTAGTCCTCGCCGAGGTAGCTGCTAATGGTTTTGACCTTGGAGGGAGACTCCACAATCAGCAGGGCTTTTCCGTTCTTTGCCTGAGCGGGCACGGCACTCCTCTATCTGTGTGTTGAAAAGCTACGTATTCAACCATAACCTACGCTGGCGCTTGTGGGCGCCGGCGGGGTGTGGTGTACGCGGGGTGAGGTGATCTGTGGGGGTGTAATTTGTGTTGGGGTTATGTGGTGCGTTCGGTGCGTTTCATGCGGCGAGCGCGTGGTGGCCCGGCGCGAGGCGAGCTAGCCCGGTTCCCGTTGATGTGGACCGGGCGTGTTGAGCTTGCATGAGCGCGCAGGGTACTCGGTACATCATACGGTACCGGAAGCGGTGGTGTGTGCACAGGGGTATGTGTACAGGGCCGGGTGCGCGGAACTTGTGCAGGTATGTGCACGGGGTGCACGAGGCGGGTGCTGGGGCGCACCGCACGGCGCCCGCATCTGTGCTTCTAGCCCGTTCACCTGCACTTCTAGCCCGCTTGCCTGCGCTTCTAGCTGGTCAGGGTGTCCGAGTCGGGGTGGGTGCCGTCCAGGTACGCGGGCAGCAGCGGGTATTCGCGGCCGTACACGGTCTGCGGCGCGATACGCACCCACTGCATTTCGTGGGTTTCGGAGTCGGGCAGGTCGAAGGTGCGCACAATCTGCGGGGTCATTTCCGGCGGCAGCCAGTGGGCAATACCGACCACAATGACGGAGCGGATGCCGTCTTCGAGGGTTTCGTCGATTTCGAAGGCGACGCGGCGGCTAACCACCACGGAGGAGAACTTGTTGCCGCGGGTGGTGCGGATGTAGATTTCCTGTTTGTCGTTTTGGTGGGCGACGGCGTAGAGCACGGGCAGCACATCGACGTGCTGTCCGTCAGTGAGGATGAGGCGGCCGAGAGTGTTCGCGTGCAGACGCTCCCAGCACTTGTCGACGCTGATACTTTCATCGGGGTACAGGTTACTCATGGTTTCAGTGTATGCGATGGGGCGGGTGCTCTTGCGTAGATGACAGTTTTGGTCAACGGGTGGGTCGGAGCTCATGAGGTGAGGGCTTCTTCCCCGCTAGTCCGTGCGGTGTTCCCTACCCGCCGCGTTCATGCGGGTGGGTCGGGCAGCCGGTTGCGGCGGGTGCGTAGAATGGTGTGCATGACTATTTCTGCCGCCACCTTCGCCCCCGAGTACGCCGCCGTTGCGGATGCTCCCCGTAGCGATGATTACGCCCGCCTGACCCGCATCCGTGAACGCCTGCTGGCGTTGAACTACAGCTATGACGCTGTGCAGGAGCTGCTGGGTGTTGAGGCGGCTGAGGCGATGGCTCGTGACCAGGTGGTTCCGGGCCTATGGCGTGTGGAGCATATTCTGCGCGGCGATTACAGCGTGGAGGAGAAGAACCTGGCGCGTCTGCTGGCGTTTTTCCTGTTGGCTCGCCCGCTCACCGAGGCTGAGGCAGCCGAGGTTTTCGCAGAGACCCTGGTCGACTTCGAGAATGCCGCGCTGATTGAACGCGACGCTGCCGATTCTGCCCACTGGACCGCGAGCGTTGACCTGCGCCCGCACGCAGCCGATGACGGCACCGAAATCTTTGTTGCCGCCGACCTGGGTGCGCATCAGCGCCCCGGAGTGCTCCGTAAGGACCACGTGCTCGGCATTGGTCACGCCTCCCTAACTCTGGCGCAGATTACCGAGCGCACCCCCGTCAAACGTGCCCTGGATGTGGGTACCGGTTGCGGTATTCAGACCTTCCACCTGCTCGCCCACGCTGAGCACGTGACCGCCACCGACATTTCGGAGCGTGCCCTGGCGTTCACCCGTTTTAACCTGCTGCTGAACGCGCAGGCGCTCAATATTGACCCGCAGAACCCGCAGGCGCGCGTGAGCCTGCGTGAAGGTTCCCTGCTGGAGCCGGTCGCCGGTGAGCTTTTCGATCTGGTGGTGTCGAACCCGCCGTTCGTGATTACCCCGCGCGTTGCCGGTGAGAGTGCCGAGGAGCAGTTCACCTACCGCGACGGCGGCCTGCCCGGTGACGAAATTGTGAGCACGATGGTGCGTCAGCTGCCGTCGGTGCTGGTGCCCGGCGGTCGCGCGCAGATGCTGGGCAACTGGGAGATTATTCGCGATTCCGAGGACCCGGAAGCACCGCGTCCGTGGGATGAGCGCCCGCGCGCCTGGGTTGCCGACGGCGGCGCGGAGGCGTGGTTTATTCAGCGTGAGGCGCTGAGCCCCGCCTCCTACGCGGAGACCTGGTTGAAGGATGCGAGCGAGAACCGCGACCGCAGCCACTACGAGCAGACCTACGTGGCGTACCTGAACGACTTCGCTTCCCGGAACGTTCATTCTATTGGTTTCGGCATGATTTGGCTACGCCGCCCGACCGAGGCGACCGCGGCAGGCGTGACCGAGCCCCTGCAGCGTTTCGAGGAGATCACCTACCCGATTCAGCAGCCCATCGCCCGCGCCCTCACCGAGTCTGTGCGCCGCTACGACCGCCTCGCCGCCATGGACGATGAGGCGCTCCTCGCCGCACACCTGGAGGTCGCCGAGGACGTCACCGAGGAACGCCACGGCCGCCCCGGCGCCGAGCATCCCAGCGTGATTTTGCTGCGTGCCGGTTCGGGTCTGTGCCGCACCCAGTTGCTCTCCACCGAGACGGCTGGTTTTGCGTCGGCGAGCGATGGTGAGCTTGCCGTGGGGCAGATTGTGGCGGCTCTTGCCATGCTGCTGTCCTGGCCCGAATACGACGAGGCGGCAGCCGCGGCACGCGGTACGCAGGAGCAGCATCCGCGCGACACTCTGCTGCATGCGGTGCGCGAGCTGGTGCTCAAGAGCTTCCTGCACTTTAGCGACGAGCACGCGAGCGCAGAATCGGCTGGCGAAAACACTGCTGAAGAGCAGAGTTAAGGGTGCGTATTTGGTCCCTTCACCCTTCCCTGCTTGATCGCCGCGCCCTGGTCGCCTGCTGGCGCGAAACTCTGTTAGCGCAGAAGGTGCTGCGGGGTCTGACGCGCGGGTATACGAATCATCCGCAGCTGATTCGTTTTCGTGCGCATCCGCAGCCTCTGGAGGCGGTTGCCGCCTACCTGTCGGGGCTGGCGGATGAGGCGGATGCCCGCGGCTACTCTTTCAACCGTGCGCTGATTGGTGCGGGCGAAAATTGTGCTGACAAGGCAGAAAACCCGTACGCTTCGGTTGCGCTGATTCCCGTTGCTCTCGGTCAGTTGGAGTACGAGCTCGCCTTCCTGCAGCACAAGGTGGCGGGGCGCGACCCGGAGTGGGAGCATCGGTTGAGCGAGCGCCTGGCGGCGCGCGGCGGGCTGGCGGCGTGCGCGCATCCGCTTTTTGAGGTGGTTCCGGGCGCTATTGAGCCCTGGGAAAAGACGAAAGATTTTTAGACAGAAGGATTTCTAAGAACGTGAGCATAGTAATGCCCCGGCGGTAACCCTTGCGGGTGCCTGCCGGGGCGTTACTGTATGCATGGCTCAAGCTGTATCGGAACAAGCATCCCAGCACGTCATAGAGCGCCGAAAACAGCTCGGCACAGTGTCCTTACCTCAGTGTTTTTACTTGGTGGTCAGCGCGGGCTTGATCTCCTTCACGATTGCCTCAAGCATCCGCAGGTTGAAGTCCACGCCCAGCTGCAGTCGACCCGCCGCGATAAGGTCTGCCATGGCAG
>ERZ772769.267-NODE-267-length-12842-cov-4.81505_pt1 | contig 12842 bp, 10 predicted proteins | sample MGYA00580987_ERZ772769 | MGnify/ENA primary metagenome ERZ772769 (study PRJEB29015, sample SAMEA2738043) | human oral metagenome | biome: human oral; feature: human-associated habitat; material: saliva | place: China | collected 2234 ...
TTCATATTTTAAGAGTGTGTGAAAGCTCTTAATGACACCAAGATTTTCGATGGCTCCTTGATTGATAAAGCGAATACGCTCATCCTGAGCTACCAACTCTTGAATGATCTCCACCGTACTATCTGTTGACCCGTCATCCCGGATCAAGAGTTGCCAGTCTTGATAAGTCTGATCTTGGATACTTTTGACCTGCTCTTTTAGATACTGTTCACCATTGTAGGTGGACAACAAGATATTTACTTTCATGATAAGAATAATTCCTCGTACTCACCTACAATTTTTTCCCAGGTAAAGTTTTGTTTCATATTGGATTTAGCTAGTTGACCCCATTGAGATGTATCTTCTAGAGAATCGACCTGGTCAATCAAATGAGCTAAATTGCCAGTCTCTTTGGTCCAATATTGAGCCGCGTCCTTTGCGACCGTTTGGTTAAATGAGACTCCTAAAACCAAATTGAGATCCGTCTGGGCAAGTGCTTCTAAGAGACCCGGATTGGTCCCCCCCACTTCATGACCATGGATATAGGCAAAAGCCTCTTTACGGATATACTTCAACAGGTCTTGGTCATAGACCGTTCCCACAAACTTGACGCGCGGATCCTGATCAAAGCCCGTTCGAGCTCGAAGCTCTTCAAAATAGGGATTGCCTTCGTGGTTACAAATGATGACCAAATCCCGCTTGGTTGAAGAGGTCATAAATTCACGAATAGCAGTCTCATAATTATTTTCTGGGACAAAGCGACCCAAAATCAAGTAATAGTTCTTCTCTTGTGTCTGCCACTTCTGATAGAGTTCTCTGACCTTCCTATCCTGACTGGTCAGGCTGGTCGGAGATAAGTCCGTCCCATAGGCAATATAGGTCGTCTTGGACCAAGGGTAGGCTTCCTTGATATAGGACTCAATACCAGGGTTGTCAGATATCACCAAGTCAGCGTGGCGTGTCATGATCTTTTCAGAATACTTGAGATAGGCTTGAATCGGTTTGGCCCACTTGGCCCTCTTCCACTCCAGTCCATCTGGGTTGATATAGAATTGCCCATCCATCTTATGAATCTTACACGCAAAAGGTGCCACAAAAGCCCCAATTGTATTGCCCAAAACATAAAAAATTGGCTGTTCAATTCCTTGTTTCTTAATGACCTTCAGAGCATAGTTGATCGCCATCATATCATAGGCAATGACCCGAGCTGGCCCAAGTTTCGGTGCTTTAATCGTAAAACAATCGACACCCTTGTAGTCAAAATGTTGATAGGCTTGATTATTAGAAAGGCAAGCAACATGGTACTGGATTTCCGAAGACACTTGATGGGAGACCAACTGGTCCACAAAAGTCTCAAAACCGCCATATTGAGCCGGAAGCCCACGACTTCCGATAATAAAAACGTGTTGCATAATATTCCCTTTCTAACAATTTACAGTCTATTCAATTATACCATTTTCTAGGCTATTTTACTAATTCGAACATAAAAGCAGTCCTATCAGACTGCTTCCTAATTTATTTTCCCTGCCTTGAAATTATTTTTTTTATTAGACTAAAAATATGTGATCCACCATATTTTAAACTAACTAGAAAGATTGGAACAATTTTAGAAAGTGAAGAATTAATGTTAACCTTTTGAACTCCTCGTTTTACATATTTATTCTTATTCCACTGTTTTCCAAAATATTTTTCCATAAAGAAAACTATATCTTTAAAATCTTTCTTGCTTGCATTTGCATAGTGTAGCAAACGATAAGTGTGTCCTACACATAGATGCTCAATTGCTAAATATTGAAGTTCTTCTTTATAAGTGTCAAATTGATCACCAAATAGATCAAACAAATAAGTTAGAGATTCATAAATATCAAAAATATTCGACTTACTTGAGTTCATGATTGAACCAGGAGTATTAATAACATAATTAATGAGTGGTTCTTGTATGTAATATATGCTATTTGCTTTGCATGTAATATAAGGCATCACTGCTAAGTCTTCATAGAGCTTTCCTTTTGGAAACATGATACCATCATATAAGCTGGTTTTACAAATTCTTGCCCATGCAGCATGTTTAACAACCATAAAATCTTTCTTTTGATTGTACTTTCTAACATCTGGATTGACTTTCAATTTTTTATATAATTTACCTTCAAAATCAACCAAATTAATATCAAAGAAAATTAAATCATAATCATTTGATTTTATTTTATTAAATTCTAACAAAAATGATTCACACCAATAATCATCTGAATCCAGTGAAACGGTATATAAACTATCATTTAAGAATTGTAGTCCCTTATTTCTAACATCCGCAAGTCCACCATTTTCTTTATTAAAAATCTCAATAAAAGGATATTTTTCAATAAATTCTTCAATAATCGTTTGTGAATTATCCGTGCTACCATCGTTTATACAAATAACTCTTAAAGCAGATTGCTCTATGCCTTCTTGATGAATTATACTTTCTAAACATCTACGAAGATACTTTCCAGTATTATAAACAGGAATAATCACTGTTAAATCATATTTCATTCTTTTCATTCAATTCTTTCTCTAAAATATATAATAGAAATCCCAACTAAATAGACAAACATTACAACAAGAAATGCAAGCGAAGCACCAAGCATTCCCCAATTAAAAATAAAGGTCTTTGTTATTAACAGTGTCACCACTAGCATAATAACATAGATCGTTACTAGTAAGTGTTGTTTTCGCATAATAGTCAGGATATTTTCAAAAATAATGGCTAAAGCATACAACACACCTGCTAAAATCAATATTGTAAATGGGAACTGATAATTGCTTAAATCAACACCAAAAACAATCCCTAAAACTTGTACTCCAAGAAGATACGCTAAAACAACTATAAGCATACCACCCCCAGAGATAAAGAGAATTAGTTTACGAACAATGGAATTAAATTTCTTATGCATCTTATCAACGTAGAGGAAAGCTAATTCGGTTATCAAAGGACGTACCATCAAAATGATCAGGCTCATAAAGAAAACTGGCATAAAGAGGATATTGAAATCTCTCTGCATTCCCGTTTGTAAGACACCTTCTGATAACCCTCGTTCAATGATTAGTTTTGGCTCATTTAACACATACAATAAAATAAAACCATTTAAGAATAAAGGGAAACAGTCTTTTAGAATGTTCATAGCCTCTGACAGATCTTTCAGGTTAAGAATTTCAGTCCACTTAAAAGATTCAAATTGATAAACAAACGGTAGCTCATAAAAGATAATAAATAAACCATTCCATACTACCAAAGATAGTAAAGCTATTAAAAGACTATTTGAGAAAAATAAGGCTGTCAACAGAATGATTGCACTTGTTGAGTAACGATAAAACATTGCTCGACCAGCAATGTCCATACGTTCCCTCTGTTGAAATAATCCTTGAAACAGATCTGAAATAGAGTCCCATGCTCTATATAAAATCATTAAAAAAGTCATTGCAATAATTGACTTCGTATAACGACCTCCTCCTACTATTTGCAAATAGGGGAATAAAGTTACTATCATGACTAGATTGGTTAGAATACGAGCTTGGAAGTAAGATCTGAAGGAATACTTTTGTCGAACATCTGTTCCATGAAAGTTTCTTACTTGAAATAAGCCAATAACCACCCATAAGGTCCCTATCGACCAAATCAAACTAAATTGATCAGCAATGGAAGCAGATGTCAAACGAGTAACAATTAAAAGATACAGAACAGATACTCCTGATGCAGCTAAATTTCCAAGTAAATTCCAAAAATAAATTTTCTTTGCACTAGGCGTCTCTACCTTATTATTCATCTTTTCCTCTCAAGGCAATGGTTTGAACTAGATTTTTAAACTTGCTATCTAGTTTAGACAAACGAACTGTCATTTGATATTGATTGACGAGTAAGAGGAAAATAATAAATAAGAAAATAAAATTAACTGCTGAGACAATTCCTAGCGCTTTCGCTATCAATTCAGCTAATGATGGAAAAATACTAAAAACAAGTAGGACTAATGAAAAGAAAATCCAAAAAAGGGAATCATTAATCTGAACCTGAGACTTCCTAATACCCCGTAATATAAAACTCACTGTTGCAAGTGAGACAAAAATTAAAACAATTTGAAACCAAATAGTCATCGTTTCTAACCACGCTTTCTAAAGTTTTGAATCAATAAGATAGACATAAACATATGAGTCATATATTTGATCGAACGAGAAAGGGTTAAATAACTTTCTCCCGCTTGTCTCTCCTCCATCCTCACCTGCGCTTCAGCAACTTTCACCCCATTTCGGATCAGGTAAGAAACTGTATCTGGTTCTGGACCATAATTAATATTTATCGCAAACTCCTTAATAAGGTCCTCAGAAAACATTCGCATTCCTGAAGTAGGGTCATTGATTGTTTTTCCGGTTGTCAGTTTGATAGCCGAACTGATTAATATGTTCCCCAGCATACGTAGAGAATTTGGGCGTTTTTCAGTTACAAAACGCGAACCAATAACCAAATCAAATCCACTATCCAGTTTTTTTTCTAAGACTTGAATAAATTCTGGAAGATGCTGACCATCTGCATCGAATTGAACAGCTTTTTTATAGCCATGAATATAGGCATAACGAAGACCAGTTTGAAAGGCTCCTGCTAAGCCTAAGTTTACAGGTAAATCAACAATATTATATTGGTTTTCATGGCAAATCTGAGACGTTTTATCCCTTGAACCATCATTAATGATGACATAATCATACTGTGGATAATTCCGAATGATGTTTTGGACGACATTTTGAATTGAGCCTTCTTCATTGTAGGCAGGAATGATAATGAGCAAATCAGACATTTTATTACAATTATTCTCCTAAAAACACTACTAATAGTTAACCTAAAAAATCTACTAGTAGAAAACTAATTCTCTATTATTTCACTTCTTGTTTATAAAACTCTTTTAGAGCATCCTTCCAGGTTGGAATAACGAATCCTGTGGACTTCGCTTTTGTCAAACTCATCGTTGAGTTAAACGGACGTTTTGCCTTAGCTGGAAATTGGCTAGAATCCACTGGCTTCACTTCAACATCCGTATCTTTGAGGATTTCAACTGCAAAGTCATACCAAGTTGTATCTTCTGCCGCATCATTAGACAAGTGGTAATAACCATATTCCTTACGGTTTTCAGCTAGATAGGTCATAAACTCTGCTAACGTACGTGTCCAAGTTGGACGACCATGTTGGTCATTAACGACTGTAAGCGTCTTGTGAGTTTTAGCAAGGTTTTGCATCGTGAAAACAAAGTTCTTACCGTAGTTACCAAAGACCCAAGCTGTACGAATGATGTAATAGTTGGAAACATGTTTCTCAACTAGCTCTTCCCCCATACGTTTAGTCCGACCATATTCTGTTTGAGGATTTGGCTGATCATCCACTTCCCATTCTTGACCAACTGGCTTATTCCCATCAAAAACGTAGTCGGTCGAGATATAAACCAAGGTTGCACCGTGTTTTTCAGACGCTTTTGCTACATTTTCCGTACCTGTCACGTTGATGGCGTAATCCAATTCTTTTCCTTCATCTTCTGCTGCATCAACTGCGGTATAGGCAGCACAGTGGTAGACCAAGGTCGGCTTCACTTCCGCAAATACTTCATCTACTTTCTCTGCATTTGTGATATCCATTTCCGCCACATCAACGGCTACATATTCTTCATTTCGTTCATCTAACAAATGGCGCAGCTCAGTTCCAAGTTGCCCATTTGCACCTGTAATTAAAATCATGGTAAATTCCTTTCATATGCTTTATCCTTATCATTATAGCAAAAAAAGCAGAAGTTTTCTGCTTTTTACTTGCTTTTCTCCTTGATGACATAGACTGGTCGATTCTTAGTTTCTAAAAATATTTTACCAATATATTTACCCAATATTCCAATGGTTAGCAATTGAAATCCTCCAAGAAAAAGAATCACTGTCATGAGGGATGGCCATCCAGAAGTTGGATCTCCAAATACTAAGGTCCGGATCACAATCAGAACCATCATGACGAAGGCTAACAACCAAGATAAAAGCCCACCAATAAAGGCAATATTTAGTGGGGCATCTGAGAAGTTAACAATCCCTTCAATAGAGTATTTGAAGAGGGACCAAAAATTCCAAGACGTCTCTCCTGCCACCCGCTCTACATTTTTATATTCGAGGTATTCTGTCTCAAATCCTACCCAGGCGAAAATCCCCTTAGAAAATCGATTGTACTCAGACAACTCCATTACGGCATCGACCATCGGGCGACGCATCAAACGGAAATCACGCGCTCCGTCAACCATTTCCACTTGACTGATATGATTGATCAATTTATAAAACATCCGTGCAAAGAAGGAGCGAATCGGCGGTTCCCCTTCACGGGTCACTCGACGCGTTCCGACACAGTCCAAATTTGGCTGCTGATCTAACTTCTGCTTCATTTCAATCAATAGCTCTGGAGGATCTTGTAGGTCCACATCCATGACCGTTACGTAATCTCCTGTAGCATGTTGGAGGCCAGCATAGAGAGCCGCTTCCTTCCCAAAGTTTCGTGAAAATGAAAGAAAATGGGCACAAGGATTCAAGAGATTGAGTTCCTGTAAAACATCTAAGGTTTTATCAGAAGACCCATCATTTATAAAAATATATTCAAATTCTTCTCCCATAGATGTCCGAACCCGTTCCATCTCTTCAAAAAATAATGGAATAGATTCTTCTTCATTAAAACATGGGACTACAACTGATATGGTCATTTAACTCTCTCCTTGATTTCTTCATCTTCTATTGTAACAAAAAACTAGGATAAACCCTAGTTTTTTTATAATTACAATGCTATTACATTTATGTTCTCAATTGATAGAACATGATTAGAATATAGTAGATAGAAGGGAGCATTGATAAATATAAAATTCGACTTGCAGATTTTTCATCTAATTGACTCTTACCATTTGAAAAAGGAATCAGTAAAATTAGAAAAGAAAAGAAATACCGCCCTTGAACACCATTAATTGCATCAGCCCCAACTTCTGTGACTTGCAAATAAAAAATAATAAAAATTAGTAATAATATCCCTAAAAATACTAATTTAGAGAAAAAATTATAAATCATTCGGTATGATTTTTCAATCACAATACTATCTTCTTCTTGAATTCTAAAACTAGTAAACATACAAAATATGGAAAAGAATGAAATTGTAATTGGTACATGCATCAATTTTAAAAGATCGGAATAACCTAACTGGAATTCAAAATATGGAAAATTTATAATGCTTTCAAAAAAAGTTTTCATCGATTTTAACGGATGAGCAAATATAAAACTTACCTGTCTCCCTTGATCAATATTCTTAGCACCATAGTAAGTCACATTCCCATTTATATTTTTGATATTTAAATACCATAAAACGGTCAATAAAGCACAGAAAATCAAAGTTCCACTCAACAAATAAATCTGAGATTTTGATAACCGAACTTTTTTTACACCAATATAGATTAATGGTAAGTAAAGTGCTAAGATCGCAAATGCTGGCATTTTAGACATTACAACTAGAATGGAGCACAAGATTAAAGAAACATATTCTCTCTTTTTAATTTCACTGTTAAGAGCTAACTTTTGATATAAACTTATAATTTGTGAAACAAATAGGAATATAAGCCCATAAGTAAGCGTATCAGCAGATATAGCTGTAAAAGATAAAATTACAGTTGGGATGGACCCGATAATTAAGAGTGTCGCCTTCCCAAATGGTATTTTTCGAATCGCTAATAAGAATAACCAAAAAACTGATAAAAATCCAACTAACCTTAGGAGTAAAAATGTATTGATCGTACTTAGGTTAAGTAATTTCGACGTCCAAGCAGTTATAATATACGGGAAATATACTAAAGGAGAATATACTGCTGCAGGAGATCCATCCTTAGTGAGTACTTTTTCTTTGCTATCTGATAAATTATCAAAGTCACTCTTCCAATCTATACTGATTATTTTTTGACTTTCCTGAGCTAATGACTTAGAAATGGTTGTCATGGATAAATGAATAAAGTCTTGTTCGCTCTGAGTTATATATCCCTCACTTTTTGAACTCAAATTATTCGAATATGTAAGAACACGAGCATAATGAACTTGTTCGTCATACCATGACATTGGATAACGTACAAATATCGATAGCAAACCAATCAAGAAGATGAGGTATAGTTGGACTAAGTATATCGACTTGTACCTACTCTGTTCAATATTTAAAAATTTATAAATCCTATTATTCATACTTCCCCTTCCCTACTAGAACAATGTCGCCATACAAAATACTTCCATTAAATGAATAATTGTAACTAACAAAATCCATTTGGATGTTTACTCTGCCATCTCCAAGCATCTTGGCACATCCGATGAATATCAAATTGGGCACTCCATCCTAGTTCTTCAAGTGCTTTGGATGGATCTGCATAACAGGTTGCAATGTCACCAGGTCGTCTATCAATAATCTTGAATGGAATAGGTCTTCCAACTACCTTTTCCATATTCTGGATAATCTCTAATACCGAGTAACCTCTACCAGTACCAAGGTTATAGATATTCAAGCCTGAATCAGGGTTAATTTTTTTCAATGCAGCAACATGGCCTTTTGCCAAGTCGACTACATGGATATAATCCCTTACTCCAGTTCCATCTGGAGTTGGATAATCGTTCCCAAACACGTTAACAGACTCTAATTTTCCTACTGCTACTTGTGTCACATATGGTAATAGATTATTTGGAATACCATTTGGATTTTCACCAATGTTCCCACTTTCATGGGCACCAATTGGATTGAAATAGCGTAACAATACAATATTCCATGAAGGGTCCGCCTTGTATATATCTTGAAGCATCTCTTCTATCATGAGTTTCGTTCTACCATATGGATTTGTAACGGATAAAGGAAAATCTTCCAAGATAGGAACAGTATGTGGATCTCCATAGACAGTTGCTGATGAACTGAAGATAATATTTTTACACTGCACCTCTTCCATCACCTGAAGCAAAGTCAACGTTCCACTAATATTATTTTCATAATAAGTAAGTGGAATTTGAACTGACTCTCCAACTGCTTTCAATGCAGCAAAATGAATCACACCAGTCGGTTTTTCTTTTAGAAAAATTTCTAAAAGCTTTGATCTATCACGAATATCTTCATTATAAAAAGTAATAGATTTTCCAAGAATTTTTTCTACTTCTTGTATACTTTTCTCACTACTATTTACTAAATTATCAACAATGACAACTTCATGACCTGCATTTACTAACTCAATGGTGGTATGAGAACCGATAAACCCAGCCCCACCAGTTACTAATATTTTATGATACATTTTACAACTCCAGTTAAATGAATTACATTCATTATCCCACAAATGTTAATATTTTTCAAAAATTTTCAATACCGCCCAAAAGCGTCTCCCTTACTTATTAGTAAAAAGACCATAACCTTCTTTCTACGATGGTTATGGCTTTTCTACTATCTCAATTTCCGTATTAAGGGTATTCTTAATTTTCTCTTTCTTTTAGTCGGACGATTCCCATTCCGACTAAAAGAACGATTCCTAACACGCTGGAAGTGACTTCAAAGCTGGTGGTCATTCCAGTTTGCGGCAAATAAAGGCCTTCCTTATGACTACTGCTCACTTGAGAGTATTCTTTATCCACCGTCTCTGATGTTTCTTGTTGGTAGTTGACAGCTAGTGGCGCCAGCGTGTCTTTCTTGCTAGACTCAACTGCTAATGAACCTGGCTTGTATGGTGTATAATCCTTGTTTGGTATCTGCTCCTTATGATCCACGGATGGCACGAGGGTGTCCAGTGGAAACTCTGGTAGGGGCTCTTCAACGAGTGGAAGGACCTGATAAGTTTCATCCTTTTCATTTGGAACATACCAAGCATAGTGAAGACTACTCTTTTGAACGGTTGGTATTTCTGCCACGATGGACCGTGTTTTCAAGCGATAGGAATACGGATCATCAGTCCAGACATAGTTACTATCGAAGGTGGTAAAGACTAGGCCTAGCTTATGCCCCTTCTTGACCGTGTAAAGATTTGGCTGTAGATAAACCGTATAGTTTCGAAACTCTCCTAGCTTGGGATCTATGCTCTTGCTAGAGCTAGAGGAGGCATAGCCTGCATCTGGATTTGCTAGATTGATCCAACCAGAAGAAATGACCTTATACTTGGTTTTAATGGTTCCAAATTGTTTGTTGGCGATATTCTTAAGATTGCTTCCCATCCAGTAACCTGTTTCAGAAAGCGTATTGAGAGGCATTTCTTGGTACTTGTAGCCAGCTTCATCGTAGGTAATCTTATTGGATGCGACATCAAATTCCTCATCTGAGAGATCGACCAGTTGTACATTAACTTGGTAGTCTTTGAGTTCTTGATTGGTCAGCTTGGCTAAGGCAGCTTGGAAATGGACAGGAATATGCCCTTTAATAGTCACATCCTCTGTCGCTTCTGCTGTAAACAAAGCATTAGCAGTTGAAGATTGCTTAGTGGTATGTGAATCACGATTGGTCCAATCCATCCCTGCACTGTAGTAATCATTATCGATAGTTTCTTCCTCTCGTCTAGAAAGAGTCTTCAGGGTCAATTTATTACTAGACTCCCAGCTAGAATAGTGTTCCCATTTAGATGGGTCGTAGTTATTAGACACGGTTACTTCTGGTAAAGATTCTACCTGATTTTCTGCATCATATAGGTAGTGACTAAACCATTGATTGAGAAGGTCACTGACACTTTGTTGGCCCTCTTTAATTCCGAAGCGTTTATTGACAGGATAAATATGATCCCCTTGATATAGGTAGAGCTTCACAGGCTGCCCAGCTTTTTTCAAGGTTTGATACATCAGCTCAAAGTGTTTGGTTCTGACATTATCATCATTTAGCCCATGCATAACTAGAGCGCTGGCCTTGAATTTTTCTGGATGAAGAGTATAATCGCGATTTTTCCAAATGTCACTATAATTATAACCATGCTTATGTTGGTCGCGATTCAATTGAGTGATATAGCGGGCATAGTCCTCTTTAATCTTGTTCCAATCAGCCGGATCTAGAATCCTGTTGGATACATAGACAGACAAATGAGACAGATCTCTATAAGCACCGACATTAAAAGTCGTTCCTTGACTGTTGTAATAATCATACCAACTTGCAATACCAGCTGCAGGGACGATAGTCTTTAAGCCCTCTACTCCTGTCGCAGCGACTCCAAAAGTAGTGGTTCCTGCCCATGACAGGCCTGTCATACCGACTTTTCCATTCGACCAATCTGCTTTTATAGCGATATTCGATGTCTTATCTGTATAAGCAACTCGTTTTCCATTTAGCCACTCAATGACACTCTTATAACCAGCTACTTCTAGGTCACTTCCTGTTGTATTGATTCCCTCGGACTGATAGCTTCCCAATCCAGATGTGGTAACGACGGCATAGCCTCGTACTAAGAAATAGTTGTACCAGTTAATATTTTCATAATCGTAACGAGTGAAGGTAGAATCACTCTCGTTTGGATTTTTATAGTACCAGTCTTTAGAATCTGCCTTTTTAGCATGTTCTAAAGTCGTGGTAGAACCGGTTTGACGACGAGGATCTACATAGCGATAGAGGTTCTTGTTGTCAAACTCACCCTCTTCTTTTAGACCAATTTCGCCAAGGGTTTCCTTATTAGTCGTTCCCGCTACGTAAGGACTTGCCTCATAGATCGTTGAAGCCTTAAAATCCCCATTGGCAACAGCTTTCGGTAGTTGAACAAAAGTTTTGATCAGGTCCCTTTTTCCGTCTCCATCTGTATCATAGTCTGATTCGACATAGACAACAAAGCGGACGATATCACTCTTTTCATTCGAGTAGCCAGTTTCTACATCACCCGGAGTAAAAGGAAAAATAGGCTGGGTCTTACCATTAAGGATGAGAGGTTCTTTTTTCTCTGCACGATAGGCCTCTTTTAATTTCTTAGCGACCGAAATCATATGATTTAGATTCTGGACGGGCTCATCCTTGCCTACCCCATTTGGAATCATCCCCAAGCTTTTTGCGAACTCAAGACGATCTTCTGCTGTTGAACCAGTTTGATCCGGTTTGGCCTCTGCCCATTTGAGTAACTCGATTGCTGTATCCCCTATACTCAGATTCTGATTTGCGACATGTGGATTTTCAATCAGAGTCGATAGTTTATCAGGCGTTTCTGATACCAATAAAGGTTTCGGTAGGTCTCCTAAAGAATCATTTGTTTCAGTTAACTTGCTAGCTTCCTCCTCAAGTAAGTATCCACTCTCAGCTTCTGCCCTCCCACCTGACTCTAGACCTGAAGCTTCAGGTTGGGGATTAATCTGAGGCTTTTCTATAGAGACAAGTTCTGGCGAACCGACTAGTTCAGTATCTGCTCCTGTAGCCTTTTCGGAAACTTCATCAGCCCGAACTTGAGTGGCTATCACTATAGGTGAAAGTAATAAAGCAGACAAGATAAAAGAAAGATTCTTTTTCCTCATAATGAAACTCCTTTAAATTTAAGAGATTTGTGAGAAGGAAAGCCTTCAAACAAAATGACAGCGTTTACAATTCCATTGTAGTCTCTGTAAACTTTATAGTCAAATCAAATAAAAAGGCATCATAAAAATATAATCTTTCTGAAAGTTGAGATAATTGAAAGGGCCTATGAGAAATATATTATAGTTTTCAATTCTTCTTTTCACACAAAAAAGCAAGTTTCAATCCGGTTTTTAACCGTTAGAAACTTGCTTTAGATTTTATAGAAATGCTCTCCTACTTGCGATACATCTTCACTTGTAGGTAGAGGTCGTTATAAACGCCCAACCACTTCTTGCCAAGTTGTTCGTAGACTTCTAAGTTCTTTAGCGTG
>ERZ772769.268-NODE-268-length-12826-cov-4.48837_pt1 | contig 12826 bp, 10 predicted proteins | sample MGYA00580987_ERZ772769 | MGnify/ENA primary metagenome ERZ772769 (study PRJEB29015, sample SAMEA2738043) | human oral metagenome | biome: human oral; feature: human-associated habitat; material: saliva | place: China | collected 2234 ...
TATTGTATAGATTTGAATCCAATATTAAAAATTCAACAATCTTAGGTATGGTTGGAGCAGGAGGAATTGGTCATCTTCTTGTAAATAATATAGAATATAGAAACTGGAATAGAATCTCAACATTATTAATTGGATTATGTATAACAATAATAATAATAGAGAATATATCATATATAATTAGAATAAAAGTAAAAAAATAAAAGGAGATTAGTATGCGATTAAAAGTGGGTAAAATTGTAAATACTCATTCATTAAGAGGAGAAGTAAAAGTTATTTCTTCTACAGATTTTGAAGAAGAAAGATTTAAAAAAGGTAGTAAATTATTAATAACAAGAGGAAATCAGGTTATAGAAGAAGTTGTAGTTGAGAGCTATCGTTCTCATAAAAACAGTTTATTAGTTAAGTTTGAAGGAATTGACTCAATTAATGAAGCTGAAAAATTTAAAAATTTACAATTGAAAGTTGATTCCGAGAATATTTCTGAATTAGAAGAGAATGAATTTTATTTTCATGAAATAATAGGTTGTAGAGTTTTTGATGAAAATAATATGCTACTAGGTGAGGTTGTGGAAATATTAACTCCTGGAGCCAACGATGTTTGGGTAATAAAAGGGGAAAATGGTAAGGAAATCTTAATACCTTATATTGCAGATGTAGTGAAAAATGTTGATGTACAAAATAAAAAGATTGATATTGAGATTATGGAAGGATTAATAGATTAATGAAAATAGATATTTTAACATTATTTCCAGATATGTTTACATCACTTAATCATTCGATATTAGGAAAAGCTAGAGATAAGAATATACTTGATATAAATATTGTTGACTATAGAAAATTTTCAGGTAATAAGCATAATCAAGTTGATGATTATCCATTTGGAGGCGGACAAGGGATGGTTTTAAAACCTGAACCAATATTTAATGCTGTAGAAAGTTTAAATAAAACAGATAAAACTCGCATAATTTTATTGTGTCCTCAAGGTGAAAGATTTAATCAGAAGAAAGCTGAAGAGCTATCAAAAGAAGATCATTTAATTTTTATTTGTGGGCATTACGAAGGGTATGATGAGCGAATTAGAGAGTACTTGGTTACTGATGAATTATCTATTGGTGACTTTATACTAACTGGTGGAGAGTTTGCTGCAATGACGATGGTCGATAGTATAGCTCGATTAATACCAGATGTTTTAGGGAAAGAAGAATCACATAAAGACGATTCTTTTTCAACAGGATTATTAGAATATCCACAATATACTAGGCCAAAAGATTATAAGGGAATGCTAGTACCGGATGTTTTAACATCGGGTCATCATAAAAATATAGAAAAATATCGTATGAAAGAAAGTTTAAGAAGAACTTATATTAGAAGACCAGATCTATTAGAAAACTATGATTTAAGCGAAGAAGAAGCAAAAATTTTAGATGAAATAAAAAAAGAGTTAAGAAATTAACGTAAAATTAATGACATAATATATATTTTATTGTATAATACTACTATAGTATGTATTGTAAGCACAGGAGGATTAGAAGTAATGACAACTTCATTTGAGGAATTATTAAACAGCTCAGAAATGCTAAAAAAAGGAGATAAAGTAACAGGTACTGTATCAAAGATTGAAAATGATAAAGTCTACGTTGATGTTGCGGGTGCACAGTATGATTGTGTTATTTTACGCAATCAAATCACTAGAAAACCATTTGAAAATATTGAGGAAGTATTATCAGTTGGTGATGAGGTAGAAGCACAAGTAACAGGTATTCGTACAGACCGTGAAAAAAGATCTGAAGACGTACCCGGAGTTATTTATTTATCACACAAAATTTTAGAAAATGCAGAATATAGAAAATTAATGGAGTTATCATGGGCTCAATTAATCGAAAAATTCGAAAATGGTGAGTATATCACAGCTACAGTTTCTTCACAAACTAAAGGTGGATTATTAGCTGATGTAGACGGTCTACGTGCATTTATACCAGGATCATATATTGATACTAAGTTTAGAAAAGATTTATCTAAGTTTGTAGGAAATGAATATACATTCAAAATCGAAGAAGTAGATAAAGCTAAAAATAAAATTATTTTAAATAGACGTGTAATCTTGGAAGAAGAAAAAGCTAAAAAATTAGCAGAAGTATATGGAAATATTAATGAGGGCGATGTAATTGAAGGTAAAGTTAGTCGCATTACAAACTTCGGTGCTTTTGTGAATATTGGAGAAGTTGATGGTTTACTACATATCTCAGAAATTTCTCATAGTCGTCTTGAAAAAGTAGAAGATGCACTTTCAGTAGGAGATACTGTAAAAGTTGCTGTTATTGCAGTAGATAAAGAAAATGAAAAAATTTCATTATCAGCAAAAACATTATTACCAACTCAATGGGAAGTAGCAAGAGCTACTATTAAAGCTGGAGATGTATTAGAAGGAGTAGTAAGAAATACTACTGCATTTGGTGCTTTTGTTGAAGTTATGGATGATGTAGAAGGTCTAGTACACATTTCTCAAATCTCTCATGATAGAGTAAATAATGTAACAGATGTTCTTAACATTGGAGATAAAGTTAGTGTCAAAGTATTAGACGTTGATTTCGAAAATGAAAGACTTTCTTTATCAATTAAAGAGTTACAGGAAAAACCTGTTAAAGAAGAGGTTAAAGAAGAACCAGAATATGATACTTCATTTTTAAAAGAAGAAGATACTTCTTTTAGTGTAGGGGATAAATTCAAAGATTTAGAACTTTAATTTATAAAATAAAGAAATAATGGCAGTAGATTAACTTGTCTATTGCTTTTATTTTTTACAAAAATATAAAATTATGGAGGTAGAAAAATGGCGAAACCAACAGTTGCTATTATTGGAAGACCAAATGTAGGTAAATCAACAATTTTTAATAAAATTATTGGAGATAGACTTTCTATAGTAGAAGATGTAGCTGGGGTAACACGTGATAGAATTTACTCTAAAGCTGAATGGCTTAATTATTCATTCTTTATGATTGATACTGGAGGAATTGAATTAGAAGATACTCCGTTCCAAAAACAAATTAGAGCTCAAGCAGAGTTAGCTATAGATGAAGCAGATGTTATAATTTTTCTAACTAATGGACGTGATGGAGTAACTAGTGATGATGAAGAAGTTGCAAAATTACTATATAAAACGGATAAACCAGTAGTTCTTGCAGTCAATAAAATTGATAATTTTGATATGAATCACATGATTTATGATTTCTATTCATTAGGATTTGGTGATCCATTCCCAATTTCTGGATCTCATGGACTAGGTATCGGTGATTTACTTGATGAAGTTTGTAAAAACTTTAAAGTATTAGAAGAAGAGGAAGAAGATGACAAAATTAGATTCTCTCTTATCGGTCGTCCTAATGTAGGTAAATCTAGTTTAATTAATACGATTTTAGGTGAAGAACGTGTAATTGCATCTGATATCGCTGGTACTACACGTGATGCAATCGATACTGATTTCAAACACAATGGAGATGAATATGTAGTAATCGATACAGCAGGTATTAGAAAACGTGGTAAAGTTTATGAGAGTTGTGAGAAGTATTCAGTACTTCGATCTCTAAAAGCTATCGAACGTTCAGATGTCGTCTTAGTTGTTCTTAATGCTGAGGAAGGTATTATTGAACAAGATAAGAAAGTTGCAGGATATGCACACGAATCTGGAAAAGGTGTAATAATCGTCGTTAACAAGTGGGATGCAATTGCAAAAGATGATAAGACTATGAAAGAATTTGATGAAAAAATTCGTGATAGTTTTGCTTACTTAGATTATGCTAAAATTATCTATGTTTCAGCCAAAACAAAACAACGTGTATTTAACATCTTCCCATTAATTAAAGAATCATATGAAAATAGACAACGTCGTGTTCAAAGTTCAACACTTAATGAAATCGTTGTTGATGCTGTTTCTATGAATCCAACACCTCAAGATAAAGGTAAGAGACTTAATATTTTCTATGCATCACAAGTTGCTATTAATCCACCGACATTCGTGTTCTTCGTGAATTATCCAGAACTTATGCACTTCTCTTATGAGAGATTTTTAGAAAATAGAATCCGTGATTCTTTCAATTTTGAAGGAACACCAATAAAATTAATAGCAAGACAAAGAAACTAATAGTAAGAATTTAAATTTATAGTACGATCTAGAAGTGATTTAGCTTTTAGGTCGTATTTTTATGTTGAAAATTAAAGTATAAATTAGGCAATATATCGAAAAAACAGTGAAAATATAATGAAAAATTAATGAAAAATAATAATATGAATTAACAATGGTAAAATTTAGTCAAAATACTAGAAAATAACTTTAGAACGTGATATAATTCTTCTTATATACTTTACTAATTAGGAGGTAATCTATATGCCATTAGGATATTATGGAATGTCAGGAAGTTATATACTTTACTTTTTACTAATTATGCTGATTCCTTTATGGGCTCAATTTAAAGTAAAAAGAACATACGAAAGATATAAAAAAGTAAGAACAAAATCAGGATTAACTGGAAAAGAAGTTGCAGAAATTATAATGCAAGCAAATGGAATAACAGGTGTTAGAGTAGTAAGAGGTGAAGTTGAGTTATCAGACCACTATGATCCAACTAATAACATCGTAGTACTTTCACCTATTGTTCATGATCAACCAACAGTTGCTTCTGTAGCGATCGCAGCTCACGAAATCGGTCACGTAATTCAAGATAAAGTAGCAGACTATAAACCAATGAGATGGAGACACTCATTAGTACCGTTAGCTAATCTTGGAGGAAACCTATCAACTATTCTTATTATGGTAGGATTCTTATTAACAGGATTAATTGGTCAATTCGGGTATACTGTTGCTTGGGTTGGAGTAGGATTCATGCTATTTGCAGTACTATTCCAAGTAGTAACATTACCAGTTGAGTTCGATGCTTCAAAACGAGCATTAGAACAAGTGGTTGATTTAAACATTGTAGACGATCAAGAACACAGACATTGTCGTAAAGTTCTAACAGCAGCAGCTTTAACTTATGTTGCAGCAGCAGTTGTAGCTTTAATGGAGATGTTAAGATTCGTCTTCATATTACTAAATAGTAATAATAGAAATTAATAATTATAAGATTGTCAATAAAAATTGGCAATCTTTTTTTGTTAAATTGGTGCAATATTTTACAAAATATGCATTAAACGATTAATTTAATTACACGGAAGAGTGTTTTAACAGAGTGCTAAACTTATGTAAATAATAAAGCTGAATAACAAGCTAATATTTCTTTCATAATATCTATATTAGTGATATAATATTGTAAGACTATATAATGAAGAGGTAAAAAATGATTTACGGAATCGGTTGTGATACCGTCGATATTCATCGCTTTGAAAAATATGTCGATGATAAAAAACGACTTGAAAAATTATATACAGAGAATGAATTAAATGAATTTTACAAAATAACAAATCACAGAAGAAAAATGGAGTTTTTAGCTGGACGCTTCGCTGTAAAGGAGGCTACTTCAAAAGCTTTAGGAGTTGGGATTTCTAAAGATTTTTCTTTTCATGATGTAGAAGTAAAAAAAGATTATAGAGGGAAGCCTTATATTGAATACAAAGACTTTATAACACATTTAACGATAAGCCATACTGATACAACGGTTGTGGCATTTGTTATTTTAGAGAAGGGGGATACGAATAATGATTAATGATAGGCCAACAGAATTAAGAGTAGACTTAGATGAATTACTTAATAATTATAATAAGCTAACATCACTTAATAATAAAAAAACTGGTATAGCAATAGTAAAAGCTGATTCTTATGGATTAGGCGCAAGAGTAATAGCAGATCATTTATATAAAAATGGTGTCAGACATTTTGCTACTGCTACATTAGAAGAAGCATTGGAATTAAAAGATGTAATTTTTGATAGTATGGTTCTTGTATTAGGAGTAACAAATCCCCAAAATGTAAAATATGCTGTAGAAAATAATGTATCATTAACATGTCCATCTAAAGCATGGTTAGAAAAATGTCTAGAAGAGATGGAGACTATCAAAGGGAAATTAAAAATTCATGTTAAGATTGAAACGGGAATGGGACGTATCGGTACTTCTGATAAAGAAGAATTAGTTAAGATTGATAAACTACTTTCATCTGAAAAAATCGATTTTGAAGGTATCTTCTCGCATTATTCTAATGCTGATGGTAGTGATAATAATTATGATGATTATCAAACTAAAAACTTCGATGAAAGAATAAAGCTATTTACGCATAAACCAAAATACATTCATATTGGAAATTCAGCTAGTACAGTAAAATATAGTGATAGACAAGATCAGTATAATATGACTAGACTAGGGATTTCACTTTATGGATGTTATCCTAGTGAAAACATTGAAAAATTAGATAAAATTAATTTAGATCCAGTAGTTTCGTTAGTAAGTAAGATAACACATGTTAAGAAATTTTTAAAAGGTGAAAAATTAGGATATGGTATTAGTTATGAAGCTAAAGAGGATGAATATATCGCAACAGTTCCTATCGGTTATGCTGACGGTATTTTAAGGCGTGCTCAAGGGTTCAAGATTAAAGTGGGATCAGAAGACTGTGAGATAGTAGGACGTGTTTGTATGGATCAACTTATGGTACGTTGTAGTGAAAATATAAAAGTAGGAGACGATGTTCTAATTTTTGGAGAGAATAATGGCCAAAAAATATCAGTCGATGATTTTGCTGCATATCAAGATACAATAAGTTATGAAATATTCTGTTGTATAAATAAACGTGTTCCAAGAGTTTATTATAAAAAATAAAATGGAGTTATAATATGTACGAGAAAATTACAAAAAACTTAGCAACTAAGTTAAAAATACAAGATAAGTATGTAGTCAATGTATTAAACCTATTAGAAGAGGGTAATACAATTGCTTTTATCGCAAGGTATAGAAAAGAATTAACAAATTCTCTAGATGAAGTTGCTATTAAACAAATTCAAGATGAATTTAATTATTTAAAATCACTTGAAGAAAGAAAAGAAGAAGTAATTAGATTAATTTCAGAAAAAGGTCTACTTACTGATGAACTAAAAAAAGATATTTTAGCTCAAGAAAAATTACAAAGGGTAGAAGATTTATATCGTCCTTTTAAAGAGAAAAAACGTACTAAGGCCACGATAGCTAAAGAAAAAGGATTAGAGAAACTAGCCAATTATATTCTGAAACTTCCAAAATCTTTAGAAGATTTGAATAAAGAAGCTGCTAAGTATATAAATGCTGAAAAAGAGGTTAATACGGCTGAAGAAGCAATTAACTATGCATTAGATATTATCGCAGAAAATATTTCTGATAGTGCAAAATATCGTGAATATGTACTAGAAAATACTAGAAAATTCGGACAAATTACTTCAGTACTCAAAAAAGGTGGAGAAGAAAAAGACGAAAATGCTACCTATAAAAACTACTATGAGTTTGGAGAACAAATTTCAAAAATTGCTTCACATAGAATTCTTGCTCTAAATAGAGCCGAAAAAGAAGGAATAATTCGTGTAAGTATCGAAAATGATAAAGATAGACTACACAATTATATACTACGTGGTTTAACAAAGAATCGTCAAACAGCGATTAGCAACTTACTACTAGAATGTATCGCTGATAGTATGAAGAGATTAATTTATCCATCAATTGAAAGAGAAATTCGTAGTGATTTAACGAAAAAAGCTGAGGAAGATTCTGTTGTTATCTTCTCAGAAAACTTAAAACAACTATTAATGCAAAGTCCTCTTAAAAACAAAAAAGTTTTAGGTATTGACCCTGCATTTAGAACAGGTTGTAAGATGGCAATTGTTGATGAATATGGTAACTTTATAGATAAAATGGTCATCTATCCGCATAAACCAGCTTCAGCAGATAAGCAAGAAAAATCCAAAAAAGATTTAGTTAAATTTATTAATAAACACAATATTAATTTAATAGCTATCGGTAATGGTACTGCATCTCGTGAAACTGAGAAATTTGTTGTAGATAATTTAAAAGAAGCGGGATTAAAAATTGACTATGTTATCGTAAATGAAGCGGGAGCGAGTGTGTACTCGGCTAGTGAGGTAGCACGTGAAGAATTCCCAGATTTTAATGTAGAAGAAAGAAGTGCTGTATCTATAGCACGTCGTATTCAAGATCCATTAAGTGAACTTGTAAAAATTGATCCTAAATCAATCGGTGTAGGACAATACCAACACGATATTACTCCTAAGTTTTTAGAAAAAGAGCTTACTTTCGTAGTAGAAACTGCGGTTAACAAAGTAGGGGTAAATGTTAATACCGCATCTGTTTCACTACTATCATATGTTTCAGGTGTTAATAAACAAATCGCTAAAAATATCGTAGCGTACCGTCAAGAAAATGGAAAAATAGAAACTATTAAAGAAATAGCCAAAGTACCAAGACTTGGTAAAAAAACATTTGAGCAATGTGTAGGATTCTTTAGAATACCCGATAGTAAAAATATTTTCGATGCTACAGGTATTCACCCAGAAAGTTATAAAGCAGCAGAGAATTTACTAAAAGAGCTAAAACTATCAACTAAAGAAGTAGGAACAGAAGAGTTTGCAACTACAATAGATGGTGTAGAGAAAAAAGTTCTAGCAGAAAAAATTGGTGTCGGTCTTGAAACGTTAGAAGATATAATTAAAGATTTAAAACAACCTCTGCGAGATGAACGTGAATCATTCGCTAAGCCATTGTTAAAATCTGATATTCTAACTATAGATGATCTTCAGATTGGTGTTAAATTAGCAGGTACTGTTAGAAATATTACACAGTTTGGAGCATTTATAGACATTGGTTTAAAACAAGATGCGATGGTACACATTTCAAAAATTAGTAAAAATTATATTAAAAATCCATTAGACGTACTGAGTGTAGGACAAATTGTTGATGTTTATGTAATAGACATAGACAAAGAACGAGGACGTGTTGCACTAGCGATGTTTAAAGATTAAAGGAGGTAAAAATGAGTAATAACAAATCAAAATACCTTCCAAGTATAGATAGCTTGAGGGCATTGGCTGTATTAGCAGTTATTATTTATCACGTTGATGTAAATTACCTACCGGGTGGATTTTTAGGGGTAGATCTATTTTTTGTTTTATCGGGATATTTAATTAGTTCATTAATTATTAAAGAATATAGAAAGACTGGTAGCTTAAATTTATATAATTTCTATATAAGAAGGGCTAGACGTCTGTTACCAGCTGTTTACTTTATGATAACAGTTGGATTAGTAGTAATGGTACTTTTCAATGAAGTACTTCTTCGTAAGAGTCACCTTGATGCTATATTTGGTTATATATATTCTAGTAACTGGTGGTATATTTTCCATAAACTAGATTATTTTGATAGCTTCGGTGCGCAAAGCCCGTTCAAACATCTTTGGTCTTTGGCAATAGAAGAGCAATTTTATATGATTTTCCCATTGCTATTCTTATTGGTTAATAGAAAGAAAAAATCAAAAGATGGAACATATAAATTAAATAAGAACTTTTTATATGTTGTTCTAGGATTAATATTAGTATCATTAATAGCTCATATTCTTTTATTTGATATAAACAATATCAGTAGAATATATTTCGGTACTGATACTCGAGCATTTTCTCTGCTTGTAGGAGTTGTAGGAGCAATCTTATATCCTATGGAGAGATTACATGCTAAGGTAACTCCGCAACAGAACATGTTATACAGCGTGGTTTCACTAGTGTCTATTGCTACTTTAATAACAGTAATGATTTATACATCTGAGTATAACACATTACTATATAGAGGTGGATTCCTATTAGTAGCTATATTAGGGTTGATAGTTATAATAAGTAGTGGGAAACAACATACATTAATGTCAAGATTATTATCATTCAAACCTGTAGTGTTTATTGGTAAGATATCATACAGTTTATACTTATGGCATTTCCCAGTATTAGTATTAACGACACCGGTATCAGAGATTGGTAATCCAAATATATTCTTTGTAATTTTAAGAATAGTATTAACATTTGCTGTAGCAATAGTGAGCTATGTATTTGTTGAAACTCCAATTAGAAAATTAGGATTTAAAAACTATATAAATGTTATATTCAAAAAATTGAAAAAACGTCCTGGAAAATCTAGAAAAGTCTATGCAGGTATTGTTGGATTAGTTTCAGTATTATTCTTAATGGGTATTTTCGGAAAAAGTGTTCCATTTATTTCTACAGCTTTTGTAAAAGAAATGGAAAGTAATAAAGAAACTCAGTTTGTAAATAACGGAAACAATAAAGATAGTAACCAAGAAAAATCTAGTGATTCTAACAAAGATAACAAAGACAACAAAGACAATAAAGAAGATAAAAAAAATTCTGATAAAAAATATAGTTCAGTATTAGTTATGGGTGATTCATTAACAGTAGACATTGGAGAAAAATTCCAAGGACTATACCCGGGAGCCGTAATTGATGGTAAAATTGGTCGTCAATTATATGTGGCAGTAGAAGAGGCGAAAAGCTATTCTAAATACAATAATGAAAATTCAGCGATAATCTTCCAATTAGGAACTAATGGTCCATTTACAGAAAGTCAAATTGAAGAATTAGTAAAAGAGTTTGATAAAGCTGATATTTACTTTGTTAACATAAAAGTACCAAGAGCTTGGGAAAAAACAGTAAATGCAGCACTAAAAGAAACACAAGAAAAACATTCAAATGTAAAAATTATTGACTGGTATTCAGTGGCAAATAGTAGTAAAGATTTATTTGAGCCTGATAGAGTTCACTTAAATCAAACTGGTATAGCTGAAATGGTAACATTAATAGAGAAAAACTTAAAACGCCCAGTGGAAATTAAGACAAATTAAAAATGATATAGAGAACTAAGTAGTAGGAAAATACTATTTAGTTCTTTTTTGTTGTATACTAAATCCGGGGCATAGAAAAATTCCATCCTCGCATTTATTATATAACCATTTTTCTAAAATATAGTGTTAATCGATAGGTTTATCATAGAAATAGTAAAATTAAAGTGTCAATTCTATTTGAAATGTTTAACTTTCGTTGAAATATCAATATAGTTTGTGATATAATATTTTAGTATTAGAATTTAATGAACAATAAAAAGGAGATTACTATGACAAAAGTAAGAGTAAGATATGCACCATCTCCAACAGGAAATTTACATATCGGAAATGCAAGAACTGCATTATTTAATTACCTTTTTGCTAAACACAACGGTGGAGATTTCGTATTAAGAATTGAAGATACGGACTTCAAACGTAACAAAGAAGAAGGTGAACGTAGCCAACTTAAATACATGAACTGGTTAGGTTTAGATTATGATGAAGGTATTGGAAAAGAAAAAGAATTCGGTCCATACCGTCAATCTGAGAGAATCGATATTTATCAAAAATATGCTGATCAACTTATCGCAGAAGATAAAGCTTATAAATGCTACATGACAGCTGAAGAATTAGAAGCTGAAAGAGAAGAGCAAATTGCTAATGGATTACCACCACGTTATAGTGGGAAACACGCTAACTTAACAAAAGAAGAGCAAGAAGCTTTTGAAAAAGAAGGTAGAAAACCTGCTATCCGTATCCGTGTTCCTCAAGACAGAACATATAAATTTGATGATATGGTTAAAGGTGAACTATCATTCGAAGGGCATGACTTCGGAGATTTCGTAATCATTAAAAATGATGGAGTAGCAACATACAACTTCGCAGTTGTTATCGACGACTACTTAATGAAAATTTCTCACGTATTACGTGGAGATGACCATGTTTCAAATACACCAAAACAATTAGTAGTATATGAAGCATTAGGATTTGAACCACCAAGATTTGGTCACATGACTCTAATCGTAAATGAAAACAAGAAAAAATTATCTAAACGTGATGAAAGTATCATCCAATTCATCGAACAATATGATGAATTAGGATACCTTCCAGAAGCATTATTTAACTTCATCGCTTTATTAGGATGGTCTCCAGAAGGTGAACAAGAAATCTTCTCTAAAGAAGAGTTCGTAAAAATCTTCGATGAAAAACGTCTAAGTAAATCACCAGCGTTTTTCGATAACAATAAACTTACTTGGATTAACAACCAGTACATCAAAGCTCAACCTTTAGAAAGAATCGTAGACTTATCATTACCATTCTTCATTAAAGAAGGTGTAGCGACAGCTGAAGAAGTAGAAGCTAACAAAGCATGGTTTGAAAAATTAATTTCATTATACCAACCACAAATGAGTTACGGAGCTGAAATCGTTGAGTTAACAAAACAATTCTTCGTTGAAGATGTTAAATTCGATGAAGAAGAATTGGAAATCTTAAAACAAGAAACTACAGCAACAGTATTCGAAGATTTCTTAACAAAAGTTGAAGAAGTAGAAGAATTTACAGCTGATAATATAAAAGCTTTAATTAAAGCAATTCAAAAAGATACAGGAGTAAAAGGTAAAAACTTATTTATGCCAATCCGTATTGCATCAACAGGATCAATGCATGGTCCAGAATTAAACACAAGCTTAGAGCTACTTGGTAAAGAACGTGTAGCTGCTAGAGTAAAAGCCGCATTAGAAACAATTAAATAGTATAAATTAAGAAAAGAAATAACGAAAGATTAAGGGTGAAATGAATCAGAACTACTAAATTTTAGAGTAGCCCTTAATTTTAATTTTTCGAGGTGAAAAAAGATAGAGAAATATATATAAAAGTAAAGAAAATATCTTGACATTTATCTTCAAATAAGGTATTATTACTTATGATATTGTTTATATATCTTCACGAGTAAGCCCCGGAAAACTTAGTCGTTATGAC
>ERZ772769.269-NODE-269-length-12811-cov-5.2921_pt1 | contig 12811 bp, 9 predicted proteins | sample MGYA00580987_ERZ772769 | MGnify/ENA primary metagenome ERZ772769 (study PRJEB29015, sample SAMEA2738043) | human oral metagenome | biome: human oral; feature: human-associated habitat; material: saliva | place: China | collected 2234 ...
GTGGAAGTGGTTGACGGACTCCAGATCCCGGTAGTCATCGATGGAGCGGAAGACCGTGTTGGCCATGCCCAGCTCCTCGCCCTGGTAGATGTAGGGGGTGCCGCGGTGGGTGTGGAGGATCGTGGCGAGGGTCTTGGCCGAGCGGACGCGCCAGGCGGGGTCGTCGTCGCCGAAGCGGGAGACGGCGCGGGGCTGGTCGTGGTTGTCCCAGTAGGCGGAGTTCCATCCCTTCTCCGCGCTCACGGCGCCGGTGGGGGTCGTGTCGGGAGCGAGGGCGGCCTGCCAGTGGGCCAGGTTCTGCTTGAGGGTGACGAGATCGAGGGGCTGGGGGTCGAACTTGCCGCCGGGCCCGTCGGTGAGGCAGACGTGCTCGAACTGGAAGACCATGTCGAGCTCACCTCGGGCAGGGTCGGTGTAGAGGGCGGCCTCGGCGCTCGTGGCCCCGGGCATCTCCCCGACGGTGATGACGTGACTGGACCGCGGTGCGAGGACCTGCTGGTTCATCTCGTGCAGGAACTCATGGATGCGGGGGCCGTTGGCGACGGCGGCGAAGGCGTTGCCGTAGAGGTCACCCTCACCCTGGGGCGCGTCAGTGATCGGGTAGGTCTTGGAGATGAGGTTGATGACGTCCATGCGGAAGCCGTCGACGCCGCGGTCCAGCCACCAGGTCATCATCTCGTGGATGGCGCGGCGCACCTGCGGGTTCTCCCAGTTGAGGTCGGGCTGCTTGGGTGAGAAGAGGTGCAGGTAGAACTCCTGGGTGCCCTCGTCCCAGGCCCAGGCCGACCCGGAGAAGGCCGATCCCCAGTTGGTGGGCTCGGTGCCAGGCTGCCCGGGGGCGAGCCCGTCGACCTGCCGGGCGGGTCGCCAGATGTACCAGTCGCGCTTGGGGTCGTCCTTGGAGGAGCGGCTGGCGGTGAACCAGGGGTGCTCGTCGCTGGTGTGGTTGACGACGAGGTCCATGACCAGGCGCATGCCGCGGCAGTGCAGTCCCTCGATGAGGGCGTCGAGGTCGGCCAGGGATCCGAAGAGGGGGTCGATGTCCTGGTAGTCGGAGATGTCGTAGCCGTTGTCGTCCTGAGGGGAGCGGTAGACGGGGCTGAGCCACACGACGTCGACACCCAGCTCGTCGAGGTGGTCCAGGCGGCTGGTCAGGCCGGGGATGTCACCGATCCCGTCGCCGTCGGAGTCGGCGAAGGAACGGGGGTAGACCTGGTAGACGACGGCGCGGCGCCACCAGTCCGGATCGTCGCCGACGTGGTGGGCAGAGACAACGAAGGACGCGGGAGAGGTCACGGGCGACTTCCTTCCTACCGGACAGGGGATGCGAGGAAAGCGGGCCGGGTGCATGAGGGGCTACCCCTGCTCCGCCGCCAGCGCTGACGGGGTCTTGCGGGCCGGTACCGATTGTGTCAGAACCCGCCCGGGAGGAGGGCCGATTAAGATGTTCTCGCGCCTCACTCGGGGCGCCGCCTCTCCCACCGCTCCCCGTGACGACTCCTGCTGTGAAAGGCCGACTGTTGGTTTCTCCTCTCCGCGATGCCCCTGACACTCCGCGCCCGGCCGCCGCCCGCCCTGAGGCGGTCATCGCCGGGACCTCGTCGGAGGAGTCCGGCTACCGGTTCACGGTGCTCACCTCTCGGCTCATCCGCATGGAGCACTCCCCCACGGGCGTCTTCACTGACGCCGCCACCCAGCTGGTCGTCAACCGCGACCTGGGTGAGACGCCGTCGTTCCGGGTGGTGCACGGTCAGGACCGCGTGGAGATCATCACCGAGCACCTGCACCTGACCCATGTGCCCTCCCTGGGATTCTCCCCCGCCGGGCTCAGCGTCAGGCTGCGTTCGACGGCGCTGCACGCCCACGGCGGCACCTGGCACCACGGCGACGTGTGGGACCCGGCCGAGACCTTCCCGACGAACCTGGGCGGCACCACCCGCACCCTTGATGAGGCCGACGGCGCCGTCGCCCTCGGTCCGGGCCTGCTGAGTCTCAACGGCATCACCGCCCTGGACGACTCGGCCTCGCTGCTGCTCACCCAGGACGAGTGGGTTCAGCCCCGTGAGCCCGGCAACCGCCTGGCCGACGGGGCGCAGGACCTCTACGTCTTCGGCTACGGCCAGGACTACCAGCAGGCGCTGCGCGACTTCTTCCGCCTCACCGGGCCGAGCCCACTCATCCCGCGGGCGCTGCTGGGCAACTGGTGGAGCCGCTACCACCCCTACAGCGACCAGGAGTACCTGGCGCTCATGGACCGCTTCGCCGCCGAGGAGCTGCCCTTCTCCGTGGCCGTCATCGACATGGACTGGCACGTCACCGACATCGACCCGGCGATCGGCACGGGATGGACCGGCTACACCTGGAACCGGGAGCTGTTCCCGGACCCGGCGGCCTTCCTGGCCGGCCTGCACGAGCGGGGCATGCTCACCACGCTCAACGTGCACCCGGCCCAGGGGGTGCGCCGCCACGAGGAGGCCTATGAGGAGGTCTGCGCCGACCTGGGCCTGGATGCGAGCACCGGGGAGGACGTGCCCTTCAACATCGCCGACCGGGACTTCGTGGGCTCCTACCTCTCGCGCCTCCACCACCCCCTGGAGGACGAGGGCGTGGACTTCTGGTGGCTGGACTGGCAGCAGGGCGGCTCCACGACGGTTCCCGGCCTGGACCCGCTGTGGATGCTCAACCACGTCCACTACCTCGACTCGGGCCGCGAGCGCCCGACGGCCGACGGTGGCGTGGAGCGGCGCCGCCCGGTGACCTTCTCTCGCTTCGCCGACGCCTCGAGCCACCGCACCCCGGTGGGCTTCTCCGGGGACACGATCATCAGCTGGGACTCCCTGCGCTTCCAGCCGCGCTTCACGGCCACGGCCGCCAACATCGGCTACTTCTGGTGGTCCAATGACATCGGCGGGCACATGCTGGGCGGCAGCGACGACACGATGGCGGCGCGCTGGTTCCAGCTGGGCTGCTTCTCCCCCATCAACCGCCTGCACTCGTCGAACTCGGGCTTCACCTCCAAGGAGCCGTGGCGCTACTCGCGTGACGCGCGCGCCACGATGGAGGCGCACCTGCGGCTGCGTCACCGGCTGGTTCCCTACCTGTACACGTGGGCGCGCCGCTCGGCGGGTGAGGGCATCGCTCCGGTGCGTCCGGTCTACCACGACCACCCGCGTGAGCTGGCCGCCTACGAGCACCGGGGCAGCTTCTCCTTCGGGGACCTGCTGGTGGTGCCCTTCACCTCCCCGCTCGATGTGGCCACCGGCCTGGGGCGGGAGCTGACCTGGCTGCCCGACGGCGTCTGGTACGACCTGCCCACGGGGCGCCGCTATGAGGCCACCACCGGTGGGCGCGGGCGCATGCTGAGCCTGTCGCGCCCGTTGGACAGGATCGGGGTACTGGCCCGGGCCGGCTCCGTGATCCCCCTGGCCGGGAACCTGACGGAGGCGGCCGGGGACAATCCGCGCGAGCTGGAGATCGTCGTCGTGCCCGGGGACTCGGGGAGCTTCACCTTGGAGGAGGACGACGGTTCGGCCCAGCCCGGGCAGGACGAGATCGCCCGCACCCACATGGCGCTGACCTGGCCCGATGCCGAGGAGGAGGACGGCGCCGACGTGGTGCTGCGTATCCGCCTGGAGGGGGCGGCCGAGGTCGTGCCGGCCTCGCGGCTGGTGACGGTGCGGCTCCTGGCCGGTCAGGTGGCCGGAGCCTGGCTGGGGGTGGGTGAGCGGGCGCGCCGGTTGGCCACCGAGGAGGTCAGCGGTGACGGCTTCACCCTGGGGGCCGGGACGCTGGTGCACCTGGAGGAGCTGAGTCGCCAGGAGCTCATCGACGGCGTCCAGCTGGTCCTTCGCGGCACGAAGCACTCCCCAGCCGACTGGCGCGATGAGGTCCACGCAATCCTGGACGCCGCGCGTGTGGAGTACATGGCCAAGGACCTGGCTTGGGACGCGGTGCAGCGGGGCCTGAGCGGAACCGCCCTGCTGGGTGAGCTCGAGGCCCTGGGCCTGCCGGAGACGCTGCGGGCGGCCGTGGCCGAGGTGCTCCCCCATTCCTGAACAGGCTCCGAGCGCCGACTCTGGCGGGTCGGCTCGAACGGGCCGACGGGCGTGTCGGGCCGCCGCTAGGCTGCTGGGTATGAGTGAGACCCCCGCCCCGCGCTTCCCGGAGGCCGAGCCCTACTTCGTGGGCGACGAGCGCACCAACCGCGAGCGCATGCTCGCCGGTGACTGGTACGTCGCCGACGACCCGGACAACGCCAGGATCGCCGCCCACGCCCGCACAATGCTCTACCGCTTCGAGCGGGCCTTCGCCGAGGGCGAGGAGGACTGCTGGGATCTGCTGCGCTCAGCGATCCCGGGGCTGGGCGACAAGGCACACCTGCTGCCGCCGGTGCGCGTGGACTACGGGGACAACATCGCCGTGGGTGAGGGGACCTTCGTCAACTACGGGCTCGTGGCCCTCGACGTCGCCCAGATCAGTATCGGCGCGCACTGCCAGATCGGCCCGAACGTCCAGCTGCTCACACCGGTCCACCCCCTGGAGCCGACGCCGCGCGCCTGCTTCCTGGAGGCGGCCGACCCCATCACGATCGGGGACAACGTGTGGCTGGGCGGCGGGGTCATCGTCTGCCCGGGTGTGACCATCGGGGACAACTGCGTCATCGGCGCGGGCTCGGTAGTCACCAAGGACATTCCCGCCAGCAGCCTGGCGGTGGGCAACCCGGCCCGGGTCCTGCGACAGCTGGACGACTCCACCTTCGGCCCACGCCATCAGCACCCGCCTCAGGAGACGCCGCAATGAACCCCGAGACCTTTTCCGACCTGGCCGCTTCCCGGCACTCCGTGCGGGACTTCCGGGCTGATCCCGTACCACCTGAGGTCATCGAGGAGATCCTGGGGGATGCCCGCCAGGCACCGAGCTGGTCCAACACCCGCCCCTTCATGGTGGCGCTGGCCACCGGTGAGCAGGCGGACCGTCTGCGCGCGGCCTACGTCAAGGAGTTCGACGCCGCGCTCCCCCTCCAGCACAAGGAGCCCGGGGCGATGGCCCGCCTGGCCCTGAGCGGCAAGGCGCCCGACGGCGACTACCCGACCTGGGCGCCCTACCCCGCGGACCTGCTGCCCCACTCCCAGGCGGTCGGTGGCCGGCTGTATGCGCACATGGGTATCGGCCGCAAGGATCGCGAGGCCCGTGACGCGGCCGCCCGCCGCAACTGTGAGGCCTTCGGCGCCCCGGTCATCGGTTTCGTCCTGGTCCACGAGGGCCTCATGCCCTTCGCGGCGCTCGACGCCGGGATCATGCTGCAGACCCTGTTCCTGTCCGCCAAGGCCCACGGGGTCGACTCCTGTCCCCTGGGGGTCCTGGCCACGTGGCGCCGTCCCTTCGACGCCGAGTTCGAGGCGCCGTCGGACTACCGACTCATCACGGGCTTCGCCCTGGGCTACGCCTCCGACGCCCCCGTCAACGACTTCCGGGCCGAGCGGCGCCCCGTGCGCCTGGTGCCGAACCGCAGCTGATCCGGTTGAGGCCGGCTCACGCCGCCACCGCCCGAGGTGCTCGACGTCGCGGTCGTACCTTGAGCCTCGCGTTCGAGGGGTAGAGGGTACGACCGCGCGCCCTATGGTACGAACACACAGTGCTCCGTCCTGGATTCGTGACCGATCCTATGCCGGCTGCGGGCCGTCCAGTGTGGCCTGAGGCGGGCGGCGCCACCGCGGCGGGACGACGAGCCCGCGCCGGCGGACCGCCAGCAGCATGGCCACACCGGCCGCGGTGCACAGCACGACCGCGACGACGGAGGCCTCGATCCCCATGACTCCGCCGGTGAGCAGGTCGGGGCCGGTGAAGCGGGCCTCGATGAGTCCGCGTCCCGACCCGATGCCGGAGATGTCGGAGCCGAAGATGCCGCCCTGGACGAAGTTCCAGGCGGCGTGCAGCCCGATCGCCAGCCACAGGCGACGGGTGAGCAGGTAGCAGGCACCCAGCAGGATGCCCGCCTCCAACGCGATCGCCACTGCACCGAAGACGGTGGCTTGAGGGTTGCCGAGGTGAGCGGCGCCGAAGAACACCGCGGTGATGGCCAGCGCCCACCAGGTCCCCAGCCACCCCTCGATGAGGCGCAGCATGACACCTCTGACGAGGATCTCCTCGGTGAATCCGGCGACGATACCGGCTTGGAGGCCGACGAGGATCCCCGTGTTCCAACCGACGTCCACCACGTGATAGGAACCGAGCAGGGCCAGGACCGCGATGACGGCACCCATGAGCAGCGCACCCATGGCCAGGCCGGCCAGGAGCTCACGCAGTGCCGCCCCGCGCCCGCCCAGCTCGATGACGGGCCGGCCACCGACGAAGCGCACCAGCAGCCAGTACCCGAGCACGGTCAGGGGCACGGCACTGATCGCGACGATGAACGCGACACCCGGCTGGGCTGCCGTTGTACCACCGGCACCGAGTCGCACGAGTCCAGCCGCTGCCGCCAGCAGCCCGACGATCATCTGAGCGCCGAGGACGACCAAGATCCCCAGAAGGAGCTGGAGCCAGCCGAGGCGCTCCGCCTTTCGCGGAGGAATGCGCCACTGGGGACTGAGCCGGTCCAGGAGGCGAGGAGCCCGCGGCTCCACTGATGAAGTCGGGAAGGAGACCGGGGTGTTCATGCCCCAGTGTTTCCTACCTGCCGATTGCCACACCTCCCCCGCCAGGAGGAACCGGCGGCCCGCTACTTTCAAGCACTGTCCCAGATACCGCGGGGGGCTGATGTCGGATGGTGTCGTCAGATCTTGGCGACGGGGGCGTAGCGCAGGATGAGGCGCTTGGTGGTGGGGGCGCCGTCGATGACGAACTCGACGCGGGCGGTCAGGGACCGTCCCTTGCCCTCCAGGCCGACGACGGTGCCCACCCCGTAGGAGTCGTGGCGCACCTGGTCTCCGGCCCTCAGCCCGGCGACGGCTGCCGGCAGATCCTCCGAGGCGGCAGCGCCGGCCGGCGAGGAGTCGCCCTGCTTGCCGCGGGCCTCGAGGCGGGCGGAGGCGCGCTTGGCGGCCCGGTCCTGGGCGGTCTCCACGCGCCCCAGCTTGCCCGAGCGCTTGGTTCCTGCGCCCACGGGCGGGGCGAAGTCATCGTCGTCGGAGTAGGAGCCTTGCCGGGAGGAGCCTGAGCGCCGCCCACCCGAGCCGAAGCCGCCCTCGCCCCAGCTGCTGCCCCAGCCGGTGCCGCCGCCGCGCAGCGCCTCCATCGAGGAGGCCAGGCGCTTCCAGTCGATGGTCTCATCCGGCACGTCGTCGAGGAAGCGGGAGGCAGGCATGGCGTTGGCGGCACCCCAGGCCGAGCGCACGGCGGCGCGGGTGAGGTAGAGGCGCTCGCGGGCACGGGTGAGGGCCACGTAGGCCAGGCGCCGTTCTTCGGCGAGCTCGGTCTCCTCGGTCAGGGAGCGGCTGTGGGGGAAGGTGCCGTCCTCCATGCCGGTGACGAAGACGACCGGGAACTCCAGGCCCTTGGCGGTGTGGACGGTCATGAGGGTGATCTGGCCCTGCTCCTCGGCCTGCCGGGCCTCCTCGTCCTCCAGGTCGGCGCTGGGCGGGAGCTGGTCGGAGTCTGCCACGAGCGAGACGCGTTCGAGGAAGTCGGCCAGGGTGCCGTCGGGGTTGGCGGCCTGGAAGTCGCTGGCCACGGAGTGGAGCTCGGCGAGGTTCTCCACGCGGGTGGCGTCCTGGGGGTCGTCGCTGGCGCGCAGCTCGGCGAGGTAACCCGAGGCGTCCAGGGCGGAGTCGAGGATGTCGGCGACGCCGTCGCCAGCGGTGACCATGTGGCGCAGGGTGGTGAGCAGCTCGTGGAAGCCACGCACCTGGTTGCGGGCCCGGGTGGTCAGGCCCTCGACCTCGGGCGGCTCGCCAGCCCCGGAGGAGGAGGCCTGTCCGTCGGCGTTCTCGGTCTCGCCTGTCTGGGCCTCACGGGGGGCTCCGGCGGCGTCGGCGACGGCTTGCCCGAAGGAGACGGCGTAGCGGGCGGCGTGCTCGGCCAGGGCGCCCTCGGCCTTGTCGCCCAGACCGCGTTTGGGGACGTTGAGGATGCGGCGCAGGTTGACGTCGTCGTCGGGGTTGTCGACGGCGCGCAGGTAGGCGATGGCGTCCTTGATCTCGCGGCGGTCGTAGAAGCGGGTGCCGCCGATGACCTTGTAGGGCTGGCCGGCGCGCATGAAGGCCTCTTCGAGGGCCCGGGACTGGGCGTTGGTGCGGTAGAAGACGGCGACGTCGCGGGGGCGCACGCCGTGCTCGTCGGCCAGGCGGTCGACCTCCTGGCTGATCCAGCGGGCCTCGTCGTGCTCGGAGTCGGCGACGTAACCGGTGATGGGGGCGCCGTCGCCGGCGGCGGTCCACAGGTTCTTCTCGCGCCGGCCGCTGTTGCGGGAGATGACGGCGTTAGCGGCCGAGAGGATGTTCTGGGTGGAGCGGTAGTTCTGCTCCAGCAGGATGGTGCGGGCCGAGGGGTAGTCCTCCTCGAACTCCTCGATGTTGCGGATGGTGGCGCCGCGGAAGGCGTAGATGGACTGGTCGGAGTCGCCGACGACGGTGAGCTCGCCCGGTGGCAGGGCCGAGCCTGCCCCGGAGGTGCCGGGGCCGCCGACGAGCTCGCGCACGAGGACGTACTGGGCGTGGTTGGTGTCCTGGTACTCGTCGACCAGGATGTGGCGGAAGCGGCGCCGGTACATCTCGGCCACGGCCGGGCGGGTCTGGAGCAGGGCGACGGTGCGCATGATGATGTCGTCGAAGTCCAGGGCGTTGGCGGAGCTCAGGCGCTGGGCGTAGGCGCGGTAGACCTCGGCGAGGTGGCGCTCGAGGGGGTTGGAGGTGACGGCCCGCTCGGCGAACTGGGCTGGGGTGATGAGCTCGTTCTTGAGGTCGGAGATGCGGTGGGCGAAGGTCTTGGGGGTGAAGCGCTTGGGGTCGATGCCCAGCTCACGCACGATGAGGGTGATGAGGCGGGTGGAGTCGGCGGCATCGTAGATGGAGAAGGTGGAGCGCAGGCCGGCGGCCTCGTGCTCGCGGCGCAGGATGCGTACGCAGGCGGAGTGGAAGGTGGAGACCCACATGCGTTCGCCGGCGGGACCGACCAGGGCGGTGACGCGTTCGCGCATCTCGGCGGCGGCCTTGTTGGTGAAGGTGATGGCCAGGATCTCGCCGGGGCGAGCGCGTCCGGTGGCGATGAGGTGGGCGATGCGGTGGGTCAGGACCCGGGTCTTGCCCGAGCCCGCGCCGGCGATGATGAGCAGGGGGGCGCCGGCGTGGGTGACGGCGGCCTCCTGGGCGGGGTTGAGGCCGGAGAGCAGCTCGGCCGGGTCTGAGACTGTGACGCCCCAGGCCTGGCCGGTGGGCTGACCCGCGGGCGCGACGCCGTCGGCTCGGGCGCGGGCCGCAGCGGCATTGGCCTGGGCGCGGGCGACCAGGGCGGAGACCTCATCCTGACGCTCCTCCCAGGTGGGGGCTGCGGCCGACTCGTCCTCAGGCGGTGGGGCGTCCTCGGGCCCCCAGTCCTCCTCCGGGGCCTCGACCTCGGCCCAGGAGTCATCGTCGAAGGAGCCTGCGGAGGGGACGAGGGCGGGCAGCGCGGCCTCGGGCGGCGGCGTGGCCGCACCGCCGGAGCCGGGCATGGGCAGGGCGCCGAAGAGGGAGTTCATCGCGTTCATCGTGAGGCCAAGCCTAGGCCAGGGCGCCGACACCTTCCGCTTTCCCCGCCCATGCACTGACAACGGGACGGAGGCCGACCGAGGCGTCACCACCGCCTCAGGCATTCACGCAGTCCCCTTCACCGCGGAGGTCATGCGGATCACTGGGCTCGTGCCCGATGCGATGGCCCACGCCTGGGAGCAGGTCTTCCTGAGCGCCCGGGAGGACGACTACATGGCGCTCATGGAGGCGACCTCCGCCTGGCAGAACAGCTGAGAGGACACGGGTCAGCGCTTGCCTCCACAGAACAACGAGTCACTACGACACACCCCCTGGCATCAGTGGCAAGCTGCGGCCGCTCGACTAAGCGACCTCTCCTCGGAGGGACCACAGAGCCCGCCCAAGGACGCTTCCTTGCCCACCCAATACGAACTTCGTACTATACGTTCTACGTAGTAGGTTGATGCGAGCGCAGCAGCTCGCTGTCGCGTGAGTCCGAGGAGGCTTCCATGAGTCGAGCAATCGAGTACCGCACATTCGGCGGGCCAGAGGTCCTGGAGGAGGCCGAACGCCCGCCGCAGGCACCCGGCGACGGAGAGGTACGCATCGCGGTGCGCGCCGTCGGGCTCAACCCCCTCGACTTCAAGACCTTCCGAGGCGATCTGCGAAGGCTTGAACGGGTTCAGCGCATCCTTCATCCTCGACGCTGGCTGGAGGGCGCATCCGCTCGCTTCCCCAGGGGCGTGGCCCGCGACTTCGCAGGCGTCATTGATGCCGTCGGTGCGAACGTCACCGACCTCGCCGTGGGCGATGCCGTGCTGGGTACCTTGCGAAGTGCCCCCGGCCAGGCCGACACCCGCGGGGCACTCACCACCGAGCTGGTGGCACCCGCCGACGACGTCGTCAAGAAGCCGGCTCCACTGTCCTTCACGCAGGCGGCCTGCCTGGGTGTGGCTGCGCAAACCGCGTGCGGCGCATTCAGGCAGCTGAACCTGCACGAAGGCGATGTCATTGTCATCAGTGCCGCCGCAGGCGGTGTGGGTTCGCTCGCCTCTCAGCTGGCCGCGAGCCGAGGCGCCACCGTCATCGGAATCGCCGGCGCACGCAATATGGACTACCTCCGCTCCTTGGGCGCTATTCCAGTCACCTACGGCGAGAATCTGACCAGCCGGATTCGCAACGCGGCTCCCTCCCCCGTCACCAAGCTCCTGGACTGCTACGGCGGCACCTACGTACGGCTTGGCCGCGATCTCGGACTGACGGGCCGTTCCATCGGCACCCTGGTTCCCTCACCCGCGGCGATCGTCAGGGGTGCGCAGTTCACCGGCTCACGGCACAGCAGTGGACGCGGCGACCTCGAGGAGGTGGCAGAGCTGGTGGCGGACGACGCCATCAAGGTCGAGATCGCCCGCACCTACTCTTTCACACTGGAGCAGATTCGCGCCGCCTACACCGAGTTGGCAAAGGGCCACGTCCGCGGCAAGCTCGTCATCGATCTATCCTGACACTCACCTATGTTCACCCCGATCAGGAGGGCCGCTTGAGCGGAGGGATTCACGATCAGCGTCTCATCCGGGCGTTGCGTGCCATGAACAGCGAGCTCGCCGCCAGCAACCGCGCTGTCGCTGCGAAAACCGGGCTCAATGACAGCGATCTGGCGGTACTCGACGCCCTGCACCGCGACGGTCCGCAGACCCCCACTGCCCTCGCTCGCCGCACCCGGATGGGGACGACAACGATGACGAGTGTGCTGCGGCGACTGGTCCGCGATGGCTGGGTTGAGCGTCGCCCCAGCGAGACGGACCTGCGCTCCTTCACCATCCACGCCACGAGCGCTGATCGTCTCGCCGAGATATTCCTGCCCGCCAACCGGAAACTGACGGCACTGGTGGACGGCTGGCCCGAGAGCCGGGTCAATCAGCTCATTGCGTTCCTGGAGGATGCTACGACAGTGATCCACGAGTCGGCGGATCGGCTATTGACCAAGGACGGCGACAACGTCTGACCTCGTCCATACATCCCTCAGGTGCCTATACACACAGCACCAAATCCACCCTGACGATCAATCCTCGACAGGTCTCTGAACTCGCGTCGCTAGGGGCTCCACGATAGAAAGGTGTACTCCGAGACGGTCCCGACTGAGCAGCGCACGCTCTGGCGCTCGATCGGTGGCGGCACCACATCATTCCCGCTGACGGATGCGTCGACCTCATCGTCCGCAGCGAACAGGTGCTCCTTTGCGGCCCGCAGACCCGTATCGTCCACGCACCTGCCGATAGTTCTCCCCACAGTCGTTACTCAGGTCGCTGAGCATCCTGGAGAAACCCGCTCAAGACCGTTTCAAGCGCCACGGCATGAGTCGTCGCAGCAGCCCAGACGAGCCGACCATCAACACTTCCATACTCATGGGCGATGATGTTGCGCATGCCAATGATTCGATGAATGTCAGGAATTTTGTCAGCTGTTTGCGGATCAGATCTCCGCACCCTATTCAGTGCCTCGCCGAGGATCTCGAACTGCCTTTCGACAGCAGAACTCAGCATCAGATCTGATAGGTACTCCTCCTCGCTCACACCCTGCGTGAACCGTCGAAGAGCACGCACCGCCTGAAGGGCGTCCCAGACGTGGGCATAGGACTCAGGCCGCATAGACATCCTCAGCACCCCTCAGCACCGAGGAATTGAAGTAAGGATTCTTGACCGACTCAGCAACGACCAGGTCAATCTTTCTTCCGAAGATCCTCGTCAGCTCATCCTGCAGGCCGAAGAAATCCGCAAATCGATCCTCCCGGCCCGCCTGGAAGTCGACAAGAAAGTCGATGTCGCTGGTATGGGGATCAAAATGCTCGGTAAGCACTGACCCGAAGACACGCAATCGCGCAACACCAAACCGGGCGCATGCCTCCGACAGCGCCTTGGTGTCGATCGCCACTTTCACCGCCACAAAACTATTCTCTCAGAACCGCGGAACGATGACCAGAGAACCAACCACGTCGGCCGCCGAGACGGTAGGCGGCCCGGCCACCTTTGCCTCGCTTACCGAAGAACCTACCGCACGGCGCGCAGGTAGCGGTCGCGGCCGGTGAGGTCCTGGCCGGTCTCGGCCTGCTTGAACCCGGCCCCGAGCGCAGCCGCACGCAGCAGCGCCCC
>ERZ772769.270-NODE-270-length-12786-cov-4.90496_pt1 | contig 12786 bp, 15 predicted proteins | sample MGYA00580987_ERZ772769 | MGnify/ENA primary metagenome ERZ772769 (study PRJEB29015, sample SAMEA2738043) | human oral metagenome | biome: human oral; feature: human-associated habitat; material: saliva | place: China | collected 2234 ...
TTGGATTGCTTTTGGTTGGTCCCACAAGCCGCTAAAGCAAAGATCGCCAAGGCACAGCTAGTAAGGAGCATGAATTTTTTAGATGGTTTCATAAATTGGTTCCTTTTCTATATTCTATGATGGTTTGTAACATGGAATCGCGTTTGATAACATGATTCATTTCTTTTTCCTATCTGATCTCCTTCTCCTATATTATAGATTAAAACGGACTTAGCTCCAACTATTTTTAACGAAATGAGGAAAGTTTATAGGTAGCAAAAAAGAGCTGGCAGACTATCCAGCTCTTCAATATGTTACAAAAATCAAAATTAAAATTATTGTTTAATTCGACCAATCTATTTTTGCATGTTCTATTGCGTACTCGGCTTCCTCTTGAGTAAATTTTCTATATTCAACAAGTTTTTCTAATAACCTTTCTTTCGTAATCTTGCCACCGTTTGCATAAGATTCCGCTTCTTTCACAGCCTCCTCCTTCCAATCGAAATTAACATGTTCTACAGCATAATCAGCCTCTTCTTGAGTAAATTTGTCAATATTTATAAGTTGCTCAACCAATTTATTTTTAGAATAATGAAACTCTTGATATGATTTTGCTCTTAAAAGTGCTTGCTCTTTCCAATCTATATTAAGCCTATTTAAAGCATACTGGGTAGCATCCTCTGAATACCTGTCATACTTAGTAAGATAAATTTTAATTTGCTGCTGCGATAAATGCTTTTTTGACCAAGATTTAGCTTTTTCATATGCCCTTGTATATTCTGGATATAGTAAAGTTGGAGGAAATAGTCCTTTCATAAACATATTCATTAATGATTCTAAATCATCCTTATTTTTTCTATCACTTGAAGAAGCGTAGTTTTCTACAGAATAAGTTACTTTTGATCCTGAATGTGAATTTTGCCATTCATTATAACTTCTTTGATAACTATATACCATAAAAGCTATCCATATTACCATCATTCCAACCATCGCAAAAATAAATGTAAAAAATTTTTTCATAATGAATACCTTTACTTGTTTTTTTCCAATGGAATACTTGATTCCTCTTGAACTACATTCATTAGTATTATACCATGAAATATTGTTCATTTTTATTTACTAGTGTAAAAGTCTTCATACTAGTAAACAAAAAAGTGACTGCAATATTTCAACTGCAATCACTCGTTCAATGTGAGATAATAAATAACAAAGAATTATTTAATCTTATGTTTGTTCATCTTTTCTTCAAAGACTTCCGTCATGATGACACGCAATTCTTCCCGTTCTTTTTCAGGAAGGTCTCCTTGGCGTTTGGCCACGGCATAGAGTTCAGGATAGCGCATAGCCACACGTTCGATCGTCTTTGTTGTCGCATGCCCTCTGACAAAGAAAGGAATACGCTTGACCCATTCTTGCGGTACAAGAGCAAGCAACTTCTTCGCCGCTTCTTTATCAGAAATCTCAGCTGTACTCAAACCTTGGTTGATCTGTTCTTGTTCTTTTTCTGTAAAATCTTTTAATTCCATATAAATCACCTTACTCTACTAATTTCTTTACCCAAGGACACATTATACACCTATGTAGGGGAAAAGTACAACTAAAGGAACCGAAAAATAGAGCTAAGGCAAGTCATCCCTCACTCTATCTCTTCATCGTTAAATCTTATGAAGTATATTGATTTCCGAATTACTGTGGTGCATCTTCCTTTTACTTTAAATAATAGTTACTTGCCTCAGTTAGTTTTTTATAATAATGATCGTAACTCTTACTTAATTGTCTAATCAGGGGAATAGCTACTTCATAGTAGTGATGGTCCATTAAAAATGTTTTCAGTTGATCTTGTATAGTTTTCATTGAACTTGTTTTGAAATCATCACTGTTCAAATAGCGATCATAAATAGTAATTGTGTCCTTATGCTCATTATGCCACTTTTCATAACTTTCTACCGCAGCTATCTTAGCTTCATTAACCTCTTTTAAGGTCTTTAAATAAATACTAGAACTATTGTTTAATTCGACCAATCAATTTTAGCATACTCTATGGCGTACTCGGCTTCCTCTTGAGTAAATTTTTTGTTTTCAACAAGTATTTCTAACATCTTTTCTTTCGAAATCTTGCCACCTCTTACATAAGATTCCGCTTCTTTCACAGCATTCTCCTTCCAATCGAAATTTACTTGTTCTACAGCATGGTCAGCCTCTTTTTGAGTAAATAGTGCAACATTTATCAGTTGCTCAACTAACTTTTCTTTTGAATAACGATACTTTTGAAGTGATTTTGCTGCTAAAACAGCCTGCTCTCTCCAGTCTATATTAAGCTTATATACAGCGTACTGGTTAGCGCCTTCTGAATAATTATAAATCTTTATTTTATTTTTGATAGCCTGCATCGAAATAGGAGAATCCGCTGACAGATTTTTAGCTGTTTCATATGCCCTTTTAAATTCTTTTTCTACTAAAGTTGGAGAAAAAAGTTTTTTAACAAGCAAATTAAATAATAATTCGAAATTATCATTATATTCATCAATTGGATTAGAGTATTTTTCTACAGGATAAGTTACTTTTTTCCATGAATAACTCGAATGCTTATGAGCATTCTCATAAGCTCTATCATAACTATTTAACATAAGAGCTACAACTACTACCATCAATACAAAAATCGAAACAAACATCCAAAAAATAAATTTCAAAAATTCTTTCATAATGAATACCTTTACTTGTTTGTAGTCAAATTAATTTGTTACTTTGTTCTTAATAAAACAACAGTGTAACGCAATGCTCTCATTCATATAAATACTTCCTAACAATGTGTTTTTTCTTTAAGAACAGGATAAACATTCTGTATCCTATTCTTCTTTTAGTTGTACTTGAGTATGGGCTAGCAGGTCACCTAGATGTCTCTTATCTTTCCTAAACAGCGTCATTGCCAGTAGCAAAACTGCGAGTAGAGTCGCCGAAATCGAGAGGATAATGGATAATCCATCAAAATTACTATAGAAACCATGAATTGTGCCCATATGGCCTATTTGCCAAGGTAAAAATTTAATGGTGTTTCTGATCAAGCTAGCTTGTACTGTTTTTTTCTGGTAGACCAGTTCAAGTCCTGCTTTTACCTTCCCAAAACTCCCATTTTTTGCATAATCCAAGTATGTGAAAAGGAGTGTGATTGGTAAAATAGAGGTAAAAAATACGAGCCACTGCGACTGAATTTCTGTAAACTCTGGGACGCCATTAAAAAAAATGATGTAAATAAGCATAGAACCTATAAACAGAAGCACTAAATAAGTTAGAATGAAAAGATAATCGAATAGAAATTCTATCATTCTTTTTTTAACCGAAATAGGATTGATTGCTAACATCTTCATCACCGTCTCCCCCTTTCTCATCTCCATTATAATATAAGGGTACGAATAAAGAAACTATTTATAAAAAAAGACTGCAATCTAGCAATTGCAGTCTTCAAACCTACTTATCTTCTCTATAAATAACAAATCCATTTGGCTGAATAATCAATCGATCATCGGAAATGCTCCCAAGAATCATCAGATCTGCTTGTCCTCTTTCTAAGAAAAAGTCTTTCTTCGACTGGTTAAAGTAGGCTTTAAGGAGCTGTCCTTCATGCTGCCATTCTACTGCCACCACATCCGGCTCCACTTCTTCTAGACTCACTTGACCATGTTGGATCAACTCTGCTACTTCTTTTCGTAGCTGGATCAAGTCCTTCATAAAGTTCAACATGTCATTGTCCGCGGCCACGCGCTCCCATGGCATGACACGGCGGCAATCTGGGTCTGGACCACCGATGAGAGCTAGCTCTGTTCCATAGTAGATACAAGGCGTACCGCGTTGCAAATAGAGGAAAGCGAGAGCAGACTTAACAGACTGGAGATCACCTTTGGCCGTCGTCAGGATGCGCTCTGTATCATGCGAGTCCAAGAGATTAAACATAACCTCAGAGATCTGCTGCCTGTAGTACATAGACTGGCTATTGATCTCCCAAATGAAGCGCTGTGTCTCCTTATGTCCTCGCAGGAAATAATCCTTGATACTTTCAGAGAGCGGGTAATTCATAACGGCATGGAACTCATCGCCATTGAGCCAAGGTTGGGACGAATGCCAGATTTCTCCGAGGATATAGAGGTCCGGTTTCTTGGCCAAGACTGCTTTACGGAAATCGCGCCAGAATTGATGGTCGATTTCATTCGCCACATCCAAACGCCAAGCATCGATATCAAACTCTTCAATCCAGTATGTCGCCACCTTCAAGAGATAGGCCTTCACCTCTGGATTAGCCGTATTGAGCTTGGGCATATAGCCCGCAAAGGCAAACGCATGGTAAGACAAGTCGCGACTATTCCACAAATTATCAGTCTCTACCGGGAATTCCTTGATGTGGAACCAGTCCTTGTATATCGAACTCTCCCCGTGTTTGAGCACATCCTGCCATTGAGGTGAATCATAGCCAATATGGTTAAAGACGGCATCCAGCATGATCTTCATCCCACGCGCGTGGGCCTCTTTCACTAGCTGTCGGAAGGTCTCCTTATCACCAAAATGTCGATCAATTTCAAAATAATCAATGGTATCGTACTTGTGACTGCTCGGAGATTCAAAAATCGGGCAAAGGTAGAGCCCTGTAATCCCTAACTCCTGCAAGTAATCTAAGTGATCGATAATCCCTTGTAAATCTCCACCAAAGAAATCCAATATTTTAGGAGCAATTGATGCATCCCAAGGGCGAACGCCTTCCGGAGAAAGGGCTGGATTCCCATTGGCAAAGCGTTCTGGGAAGATTTGGTACCAAACCGTCTGCGCCGCCCAATCTGGAACAGCACAACCATCAATCTCATGGATAAAAGGAAGCTTAAATCCGTTCATGACGAATTCAAGGTTCTCCTTGTTATAGGAAGCCACACCTCGATCTCCGTACAAGACCTTCTGTCCTTTTGTATCTTCTAATTCAAAGAGGTACTGGATCCGAGCATGGCCAACAGATACCGACACTTGCCAGTAATCAAATAGGTCGTCTGTCGTCACTTTATCCATTTCCTTGGATGCCTCATAAAGACCCTCTATAAAAATAAAAGGATCCCCATAGTGCAAGACAATCCGTTTGATATCTTCTTTCTTGGTCCGGATGCGAATGTGGAGCTGGCCGTCCTTATAAAGATAGGCGTACTCCGATTCAGGCCGATGATAAATAGCTGTTAATTCCATCTGTCTAGTCTCCTACTTTTATTTCTTTTCTCATCATTTATCAATTTATGCAAACGATTACACAAAATCATTTATTAGTATACAACTTTATGAAAAGGTTTGCAAGATATTAGAGGAGATCATTCATAACTTCTAACTTTTTTAAGATTGTATTGCACATAAAAAGCCCAACGATTGGGCTTAAAGATTTTTGTTGAAGCAATGACTTTACCTTATAAGCATCACTTTATACTGTTTCCTACTAAAATATACTACAGTTCTATATTTCTGTTAATAGTTTATTGAACAGTTGTTCGAGCTTACTAGTATCTCCATAAACTGTTCCATCCATATATAAGTGATAGATATCATCATCTAAACCAATTGAAATTTCACATTCATAACCTTTCATCAAAGCTAAAGAACGGATAACTTCTCGTTGAGTACGACCATTTCCTTCTCGAAATGGGTGAAAATAATTTAGATTATCTAATATCTCAGCTAAACTTTTACAAATCTCAATTTTATTATTTGCGTTAAGTAAATAGTTTGAAAGCAAAGTATTTAAAAATTTTTCTGCCATATCAAAAGACTGAACTGGCATAAAAGCATTTCCACTTTTAGAGATATTTACTTGACGGTATTGACCTGCCCAAGTATACATTCCTTCAAAAAGAAACTTATGAATCTTTAAAATATCTGAAACAGTATTTACTTCAATTGGATTAATAAACAGTTTTAAACTTTGGCTTGCTACTAAACGATATTCTAATTCTCGTGCTTTATTATCATTTTTCTCATTAAATTTATTTATGAGAACAGGTGAATGGGGATAGGTGTATAAATTATCAGGGTCTATATAATCATACCCATCATATATTTTTCTAACCATTATCCAACTCCTAGTGCAACTGCCTCTTCTCTCAGTCGCTCCACATCTTCTACCGTGGGATGCCATCCTTCAATCATATTGGTGCTCAGAGCAAACCAGACGCTCTTAAAAACCTTTTTGTTATCAAAAATCACACCCATAATCATCATTTTTTCTTTATCTACATCTAAGGTCATATTCTACCTCCGTCCTATTATTATAGCATATTTTCAATCATTTTAGTTCTCCTATTTAGTACTTACCCTACACAAAAAGCCCAGAAATTGGGCTTTCTCAGTATCAAAATAACTGATACTCATTCTTTACTCGTATGCCTCTTTCCAAGATTCAGCGCTTGCTCTTCTGACATCTGAACAACCTTAGAAAAATTAGTATTGCGAGGCATATTGTCTAAAGAATACCAATAAACATCCGCACTCCCATTTCTTGCCACATATACTACTGGAGCCAATTGAGGACTAGGTTCTGTAGGCTCCACAGGTTGAACTGGTTGGGCGGCTTCTACTGATTGACTCGGTTGAGGAGCTTGACTTGGTTGGGTCTCTATAGAAGGACTGGATGGTTGTGCTTGACTACTTGGTTCCGTTGGCACTAAGGATGGTTTGGCGGTTCCCTTCAGATAGTCAATGGCTGCATTCTTAGAGTAGTTGTCCAAGGTAACGGTGGTAATCCCATAAGCATCTACAGATTCTTTCGGACTTCCTAAGTTTATACGGAGTAGATTTCCTTCTTGATCAATCCCAACATACTGCAAGATTACTTGTCTCGGAATTAATTCATCACCCGCATAAAACGGGGTCACCTTGTAGTCTAACCAGTAATGAGGGTGAGTGGCTAACCAACTATCCAAGCGCTTTTCATAGTAGAGCATCCCCTCATCATTACGATCAGCGGTTCCTCTATAATTTCCACTATTGGTCCATGCAGTTAAGGGAACTAAATTTTTCCCTTCATTGGTCAGACCACTAAATTGATAGCCGACCAGATGCCCTCTATGGAACAACCAGGCCTTCTTCCCTTTGTTTCCATAGGACAGCTTATAATTATGCCAGCCGACTGGATTGTAGGTCAGCCGTGGCTCTCTTTTCTGCTTTGGTTCATCCTTGTCCTGTAACTGTATATGAGCTGAAGTCGCACGACCTAAATGATCAAACTCACCTAAAACGAGCTGCTTGTTACCAGTAAAAGCTAGCAGGTTGAGACTTTGGTAATCGAGTCCCGTTTGCTGAGCTTGAACCCCATGAACAAAAGTTAAGGTCATGAAAACCGCGACTATCCCAACGATGACATTTTTCAAAAATCGTTTTGTAACCATAATAAACTCCCGTATTACTATCTAGTATTATTATAGCAGAAAAAAGCGGTTACAAACATAGAAGATCTGTTTAGATTTCGATTTTTAGTTTTACCAAATATAACGATGGATCCCCTATACCAAGTTTTTACAGCAAGTCTACATTTATACCAGCTTCATCTTTCAATTATATGTTTTTAATGAGTTAATTTTCAATTTGATGTTCTTTGATATACAAAATACGGACCAGTATTTAAATATATAAAATGATCTACAACAATCCTAAATCAACTTATATTCATACCACTCTTCGTCTACTTTCTGAAATCCCAAAGCCAAAAACATTCTTTGACTTTGAGTATTAAAAGGATAAATTTGAGCAGTTACCTTAACCATTTCTTTCTCTTTGGCCATCTGTATCATTTCAGAAATACACCGTCTTCCGATCTGTAAATTCTGATACTCTTTGCTGATCACTATAGAAAGCTCTGAATTATCTTGAAGTGTCACATCTCCAACTAACACTCCCTCATATTGGATATAATAGCAAGAACCATGTGAAGTTAGGTAATCATACATTTTATGAAGTTTTGTTACATCGTAAATCTGATCAGTATTATCCACCTGTTTGCAAACCTCACTATCTTGATACCAAAGAAGGGAGATCTCATCATTCCTATAATAAGGAATAAGAGTGATCTGATCGTCTACTATTCTATTCATCATGAATTGTTCTTATTTCTATTTAGAGGTTTCTTCCGATACTTCAATATTCCCCATCAACCAATTGGACATCTTTTTGCCTTTGTCTTTATAAGGGTTGGGAGGAAACAAGGTAAATGGGGGAATGCTGGCATCTGGGAAGAATAGTTCTACGCTTATCGTTCGCTCGCGGTTATTGTTGACGTAGGCTGTAAAATAGATATGGTAATGTCCGCTCACATCACCACCATTATCATACTCTCCTCTAGCAGTATTTGGTAAGAGCGTCACAGATTTTATGTCTTGCCTTTCCTGAGCTAAGTGTGCGATGATTTCACTCTTAATAGCAGCCTCATGATTTCTGACAAAATTCCCATCATCACTATATCCAGGATGCTCACTAAGAGAATAGAAAATAATGACCATCAGAAAAGGTAGGGAAACTAAAAAAATAATCAGCTTATTCGATTTTAACATGGGGTCCTCATCCTACTTATAAAAAATCTTGACCCAATCCTGCTTTGCACTGAGTATACGAGCAACATACACTGTATGCTTCTCAATATAATAAAATGCGAGATAGTTCTCTATTGGCATATAACGATAGGGTTTCACATCATTCGTCATCTCACCATAGCCCCGGCTTGATACCAGAGGACAGGCTTCTGGAAACAGTTCTAGGGTCTCAAGAGCACTTAATAGCAAATCGACTTTGCCATCTGCAGCTTGCTGGCTATAAAAATTCACAAGAATATAGTCGTGAATGCCACGCAAGTCCTGCTTAGCCTGATCTGCAAGAAAGACCTGATAGCGTTTCAACTTAGTCAAGACCAAATTCCTTTCTCACATCGGCTACAGAAGTGACTTTCCCTTGAGCAATTTCCTGGTGCCCAACTAAAATCTCCTTCTTCAAATCCTCAAAGGCCACTTGATACTGCGTGTTCTGCAAATCACTTGAAACAAATTCTCTTGGATCCACAGTCCCGTTAGCAATTTTTCGAAGTGCTGCATTTAGGACATCTGACACAGAAATTTTTTCATCAGCAAGTACCTCTTTTGTTTTCTGGTAAAACATCGCATCTGCTCGAAAATTCACTGCTTTCGTGTTTGCCATTTCTACCTCTCCTTTGTACATACAATTTGTATATACATTCTACCATACGAAAGAGAAGGGATTCAAGTGAAAAATGGATTCTTCTTTCACTAAATCTAATTAAGAGATACCGTTAGTTAATCTATATTCTTTCTCTCGTGTCAACTGATACCTCTTAGAATCAACAATTTAAGTAGATTCCACATCTTAATTTAACAACTCCAAGTAATTTTAGTCAATTATATTAGATATATTTTATTAATTTCTTTATAGTAAATTCCTATTTCTCTAGCCAAAAGAACGCTTGGTTTAACATCTCTTTTGTTTGTCCAATGATACACGGTCCATGAGAAATAATAATATTCTTAGGTTCCCATTTCTTTATTTTATGATAACTCTTCAATGCTTGTTTTTTACCAAATAAAAAGGTCATTCTTAAATCTCTTGGTGTTTTACCATTTGGATAGTGATTATCACCTATTTTTAACAGTAGCTTTTCAAAAATCGATAAATTTTCTGTTTCTATGTTTTCAATAAGATCCGTTAAAATTAGAGTTGAACTTTCAGTATGGAAAAAAACAACCTCTTTCACGTAAAAACTTCCCTCAAATGTTGTAAAACAAATTTCCTCGTTCCAATTGGCTTTCTCTAGTTCATGACCATAATATAAATTCATTCCCGATTTTCTGGCACGCTTTTGAACACCACTAGCTAGCCATACTTCTGCTTCCGGAAATAGTTCGTGCCACTCATTTATATAACTATAATGTAAGACATTGGGTGCAATAAGGTGTTTTACCTCACCTAATTGCTTGATTTCAAAAAGTAAATTATCACTAGGCTTAATCGGCGAATGCACCCAAAGACCACCATTCTGCAGACGGATAACTGTCATTCTAGTTGAAAAAGGCACTTTGAAGAGTTTGAAATTCATCAGTACTTCTTCCCCATCTACAATCCAGAGGTTATCTGCTATCTTTTTTAATGAATTGAGCGGACTATATTTTTTGACTTCCATGAAACTCTGCTTTCTAAATTAATAAAGTATAATCAATCGTTATTCTCCAAAAATGGTACCACCAAATCAATCCACTCTTGAGGCAGGTAAGCTGATAGATAGCCATGGTTATACCCCTTTGCTTCATACAGGATAGTGTTGGGATGTAGCTGCTGAAATAATTTCGCCGATGCTTTCACACAGTTTAATTCTTTTTCACCATAGATATACAGAACCTGGGCCTTGCTAGCAGAAATCGTCTCCTTCAGCTTGTAACGCCCCATATAGGTTTTGTAAATGGTCACCAATGTTTTGATAGGTGTCCTTGGCAGACCCTCTAAATAATATGCTTTTATTTCCTCTGGATAAGCCAGTTTAGGATAGAGTTTGTCCATCATGCTTAATTGAAGTTTGCAAGAGAATTTACTGAACATCAATTTACCAAATAGAGCTACTAGAAAAATGCTGATTTTAGCTAACCTTGGTTGAGGAATACAGAGACTTCCATCTATGATGGCCTTCTCAGCTATCTCGCTGTCTAAGGACAAAAGCTCCATGGCAATTTGACCGCCAAGTGAAACGCCACCGATCGCAAACAGCTTCCCACCACAGTTTGCTTTGATATAGTTTAGGATCTCCAAAGCAGAATCTTCCGTAGAAACATAATCGAGTTGATACTCTTCACCGTGGCCATTCAAAGTGGGTAGAATAACACGGTAATCTTCTGATAAAATACGTGCTTGACGAAGATAATTCCACCAAGAACTGCCACCGCCATGTATCAGCAAGATAGGAGGCAAATTCTTATCCCCAAATTCATGGAATTTCATGTTTAAACTCCTTACCGTAAGACTTTCACTAGATACATCCTTATTAAATCATTTTGAACAAGCAGTGATACTACCTCAACATTTGATACTAGCAAACATCTATATTATCGAACGAAAAGTGACTAGTCTGGCTTTGTTATTATATGATTGAACGAATTTATCACTTTAAGAAATGTAAAAACCTACCGACAAGTCTTCATCAGATTCATGTGGTTTCCAAGCTACATTAAAACCGTATCTATCGCTCCAATCTGGATGCCAGTCGTTATAATATGGGACACGGCTGTATTTGCCAAGTGTCACTTCATCCTCCTCTGATGATTCCTGACAGGTTATCCCAAACTGGATACCATCCAGTTCCCAGGAATTTCCCCAAACATATTCATCAGAAATGACATCGACCCATCTCGCAGCGTCTATCTCAAAGTCGGTACATAACTTTAACGATTGGAAAGTACTATAGTGTATATTGTAAGGTTTGATATGTATTGCGCAGTCAACGTGATACTTTTCATAATTGGTATTCAATTGGATAACCTTCATTGGAATGGGAACGCCATTCAGTTCCAACCACCAGTATCCAAGTTTATTGTGCAAAATATCGAAATAGTCATCTGCTACTACTGAATTAGAAAAATCATCTATTTGCAAACATCGACCTGTTCTTAATAATTCCGCTGCAATCTCTTTTGCTTTCTCTTTATCAAAATCAGAATAACGCTTAATCACACGCTTTAACTTGTCAATTGGATATGAGATATCTTTTTGCGAAGCCTGAAATATCTTCACAACATGAGCAATCTTTTCGACGTTGTTGATTCCAACAGGTACAACCACAAAATGGTCTTCCCTGATTGATTCATCCTCACAAATATAGGTGTACTCCTCGCCAAACTCTGAGAAAGTGACTGATGCAACTCTATAAACTACAACTGATGAATTTGAATCAGTTTCTTGATCAGTTAGCTCCTTCTCTTTACGATCTAAATCTATCCACTTATAAAAAGTATAACGATTTGGATTCTCATCCTCACCGAATACCATCAAGCTATGACAATTTGGACATTGCCAAGCATAGTACGAAGCATCAGAAATATCATAATAATCAATCTTATTATTTTCATCTGCGGTATCCATTATCTCTTCCCATAACTCATCCGAGAATACCGAGAAAGCATTCGGGTCTGGGGCAGCATGGTCATTCATTGGATATCCGCATTGACAAGTCCACTTACCCATAATAAAACTCCTACAGCTAGTAACAAATCATACCGTTTATCGTTTTAGCCTATTATACCACGAAACAACACAAAAACCGCAACCTTTCGATTGCAGTTTCCTACAAGTCAACTTCTCTTCCTTCAAGGAAAGTTATTACAATTTGTCCAGCTTCTGAAATACTGATGTGGTTGAGAACTTGATTTATGATAACTCCATCCTCCAAGAAATTTTGAAATAGATTGATAGCATGGCAGGCTATAGTATCTAGAAACCCAACTTCAACTATTACTCTGATACTTCCCCTCTATTCGAATAAAGAAGCTACTTCAAGGCTTTTCATTTTTCCTTTTGTTACAAGGGTTTTACGCTTTTACCTACCGTTTCGTCGTACACTCCTTACTCTGACAAACAGTGATTTACTTAATTGAAATCCACTCTACTTTTGAGAGACAGGTTATGTGTTCTGTGCGAAGAACATCTTCCAATGCACATGGAACCTTCTCTCTTGTATGATGATAACGGAACCCACATTTTTCCTGAACTCTCTGTGACTTTGTATTGCCGTCAAAATAACCGCACCAC
>ERZ772769.274-NODE-274-length-12685-cov-4.90744_pt1 | contig 12685 bp, 8 predicted proteins | sample MGYA00580987_ERZ772769 | MGnify/ENA primary metagenome ERZ772769 (study PRJEB29015, sample SAMEA2738043) | human oral metagenome | biome: human oral; feature: human-associated habitat; material: saliva | place: China | collected 2234 ...
CAACGGCCGTCAGGCCGTCGTGCGCGAAGGACTTGACGGCGTAGGTGATCGGCACGATGGCCAGGACCGACAGGACCGCGGAGGCCAGGTCCACCGGGGCTCCCTGATCGTTCTTGGACTCCGGCAGGAGCCACAGGCCCGTGACGATGACGGCCGCCATGACCGGGACATTGATGAGGAAGACGCTGCCCCACCAGAAGCGCTCGAGCAGGACTCCGCCCACCAGGGGCCCCAGGGCGGTGCCACCCGAGCTGCCGGCGGACCAGATCGCAATGGCGGTGGTGCGGTGGCGGGCGTCGGGGAAGATGTTGCGGATGAGGGAGAGGGTGGAGGGCATGATCGTGGCACCGCCGACGCCCAGCAGGGCTCGGGCGGCGATAAGGGCTCCCGCGCTGGGAGCGAAGGCCGCCATGATGCTGGCCGTTCCGAAGCCGAACGTCCCGATGAGCAGGAGGCGTCGCCGACCGATGCGGTCGGCGACATTGCCCATGGTCACCAGCAGACCCGCCAGGGTGAAGGAGTAGATGTCACCGATCCACAGCAGCTGGCTGGCCGTTGGACTCAGGTCCGCACTCAGCGAGGGGATGGCCAGAGCCAGCACCGTGGAGTCGATGGCCAGCAGGGTCACGGCCAGGGTCAGGACGGCCAGGGCCGCCCAGGCGCGAAGTCCAGGAGTACGAGTCACGGCCAGAACTGTACTACACGCACAGTATAGTTATGGCCGCGTCGCAGGGCTCCTCTCAGCGCAGGCGGCGACGGCGCAGCACAGCCTCCACATTCGGAGGGAAGTAGTCCGGCCCCTTGAGGACCTTGCCGTCCTCGCGGTAGACCGGCTTGCCGTCGGCACCCAGCTTGGACATGTTGGAGCGCTGCACCTCGGCGAGCACGGATGCCAGGTCGATCCCGGTCTCCAGGGCCATGCCGTAGATGACGTAGATGAGGTCCGCCAGGGCGTCGGCGGTCTCGACGGTGTCGCGAGTACCGTCGTCGGCGGCCACGGCGCGACGGTAGCTCGACTCGATCTCGGCGCGTGCGGCCTGCCCGTAGACGGCGCCGACGAGCTCGGAGAACTCCTCGGCGATGAGACTCATGCGCATGTCGAGACTCTCGCGCTCAAGGCTGGCGCCGTCGGTCTGGACGGGAAGTCCGTAGACGTGGTGGAAGCGGCGCACCAGAGCCTCGGGGTCGTCACCCTCCCTCTCTCCGACGCCGTCGTGAGCCACGAGGGGAAGCACGCCGCCTGTCTCAACGGGGCCGTCCCAGGGAGCTCGCGGCTCGCGCGGGTCGTCGGGCAGCAGGGTGGCGATCCAGCCATCATGGAGCCGACCGTCATTGGGCAGGAAGCGGCGCACTCGCCCCTCCCGCTGGAAGCCGAGGGACCAGGCGACCTTCCAGGAGGCCCAGTTGGGCACGGGGCCGTGGCTCGTCTCATGGATGTCGCAGCGCCACCGCAAAGCGGACAGGGCCAGGGGGCCACTTGGGTCGAAGGCCGTATCGATGAGGGCGGCGACGGCGCGAGTCATGGTTCCGCGCCCGCGCGCCGCAGCAGCGAGCCAGTAGCCGACCTCACCGGTCCGCGCACCCTCAGGGCCACTCAGGGTGATGCCGAGCATGCCCACTAGGTCCGGAGGGGCACCGGCATCAGCCTCGCGGATCGCCCAGGTGAGCTCGCGTCCCTCGCTCCAGCCCTTAGCCACGACCTGCTCGACGAAGAACTGCGCGTCACTGCGCTGATAGTTGCGGGGGACGAAGGTCCACTCCTGAATGTCCGCGTCCTGACAGATGTCGGTGATGCGGTCGAGGTCGTCTCCGGTGGGGACCGACAGGACCAGAGCGGGCAGGTCGCCGTCAGCAGCAACGGTCATCTCAAAGGAGTCCATGGAGGCCGATGCTAACGCCTCTCCCCCACCAGACTCTTGATGAGATCCCCATAATCCTCCCTCAGGTCATTTCATGGGCCTATGCTCGAGAGCGACGTTCCCGACGAGAAGAGCCTGAGTGACTACCGCATCCACACCTGAGAGCCAACGCCATGGTGCCGCCATCCCCCGCTGGATGCTGCCCTCGGTCCGAGTACGCAGACGCGGCGATGTCATCACGGTCGAGCAGCGGGTCCCCGCCCGTGTGGAGAGCATTCAGACAAGCAGCAGTTACGACTCGGCCCATCGCGGCTACGTGGAGCACCATGACATTCCGAGCTTCGAGTCCGGCCTGGGGTCTCCGACCGGCCTTGCCCTCGTCAAGGAGCGTCTGACCATTCCGGCCAGTGCGGCGAGTGAGCAGCAGGTGCGTCAAGCCGTGGACCAGGCCATCGCCGCCTATGACCCGGGCACGGCGGCGTCGGCCGTTCTGCTCGGTGGGGGCGGGCTGCTGCGGCTGCTGCAGGCCTTCTCCTCGCTAGGGCTGGCAGTAGCCGGCCTGATTCTCACCATCTCCTTCCTCCGAAGCCCCTCCACCGCACCCCCGGGCGATCTCTTCGCCAGTGCCCATAAGATCTTCACGGTTCTTTCCGGCGCCTTCACCCTCGTGACGCTGACCATTGCAGTCACCTGCGCTTGCGCCGCCTGGATCCTGCGTACTCCGAGGTTCGTGGCCGAGGAGCAGTGGGGGCTGTTGCGTCAGACTCTGACCCAGCTGGCAGGGCAGGAGCCCGGATCCTCGCGTCCCCTGGACATTGAGGCGGGCCTGCGCCGAGATCTCATCACGCACCCGAACGGAGGGTCCCTCGCGCGTGGCGTCACTCGTGACGGGCGCATGGGTCCCCCGTGGCCGGATGCCTACGACGTCGACAAGCGCGTCAGGCAGGGGCGGCGCGCCCTGGTCGGCATGACCGTCTTCGCCTCAGTCTTCCTGCTCGTGGGGATCGTGATCTTCCTGCTGTTCATAGCCGCCGGACAGCTCACGCTCATTCCCCTGCTCCTCGGCGTCAGCGTTTTCGGCGCGCTCCTCTCCCACACCTCCAAGCAGTGCGACCGGCTCCTCGTCTCGTATCCCCGCATGATGCCCGGAGGAGAAGAGCCGCGGGAACTCAGCTGGGAGGATGTCGACGCTCCCTCCTTGCCCGCGTGGTGCTATGCGCGCCGGCGCGAGCGCTACTGGAACCTTGCTGCGATCGTGTTCCTGGTTGAGTTCGTTGTGGCTGTTCTCGCCATCTTCGCCTCCGTGATGCTGAATCAGACTGCGTTCTCGGCCGGCTCCTCCTCGCAGGATGCTCACACTCACGCACTGATATGGAACTCGGTCCTTGCACTCGTCGCTATCGCTGCGGCACTCGCCACCGTCGCGATCGGCAGACTCTGGACTCGGAAGAAGGACAGCGAGCTGCGCCATCAGGCAGGACTGGTCTGAGCCTTCGCGTCAGCCCGGCCGCTGAGTCTGCGCAGGCCTGCGGCGCAGGACCGGCCAGCAGGAGACCATAATGAGGCCACCCAGTAGGCCGTAGGCCAGAGCCACCCACAGTCCGTGATCGTCAGCGAGCCGGCCGACAACCGGTGGCGCCAGGAGGCCCGCCAGACGGGCCAGCCAGGACACGATGGTCAGTCCCAGCCCGGGAGGAAGCCCTTCAACGTCGTCGGCGGCGGAGTAGGTCACGGGGACGGCGACGGCGCACCCCGCCCCGGAGATCGTCATCCCCAGCAGTGTCCCGGGTACGGAGGAGGCCAGGAGGGCGATACTCATTCCGAGGGTGACCAGTGCTCCGCCCCAGGCGATCACGGCCCGCTGACCGACAGCGTCGATGATGCGGTCGCCCACCAGGCGCCCCACGATCATCGTTCCTTGAAGGGCCACCAGCCCCAGCCCGACGTGACCGGCACCGGCGCCCTGTTCGGACAGGAGCAGGGAGGACCAGTTCATGGCGACGTCTTCGGGGAACATCGAGGCCGCGCATAGCAGTCCGACGACGAAGAGCACGAGGATCGTGACCGGTCGGACTCGACGAGGCGATGTCGCCGGCCTCATCTCGGGGGCGTCGTCGAGCTCCTTGTTCTGATCGGGGGTGCGATCATCACGATCATGGCCGGGTAGGAACCAGCCTGCGAGCAGGGGGCCTGCCGAGAGGACGAGCAACACCACCGCCGTCAGCACCATGTGGGTTCCCAGCCCCACTCCGGCTCCGGCCATGGCCTGACCCATGGCTGCCCCCAGGACCGCCCCCAGCGACCACGAGGCGTGGAAGCTCGTCACGATGGAGGCGCCCCAACGGCGCTGGACCCGTAGCCCGTGAGCGTTCTGCGCGACATCGACAATGGAGTCCGTCCCGCCCACAACCAGCAGGCAGACCGCCAGGACGAGCCATGAACGGGCCAGCCCCGCTCCGAGGAGCGCCAGGGCCACCACGAGCATGCCCAGGCTGGCGACCTTGGCCGAGGTCAGGCGGGAGATGAGCCATGACGCGGCCAGCCCCGCCACCAGAGCACCGACGCTGGCTGCTGCCACAGCCTGCCCGAAGTCGCTTTTGCTCAGCCCCAGCCCCACCACGATCTCTGGGAAACGCGGAACCAGGTTGGCGAATCCCAGGCCATTGGCCAGGAACACCAGACAGACCCCGGCGCGTGCACGCATGAGCACGGGACTGCGCCGTGTCCCTGGAGGGGTGCTCAGTGAAGTGGCGGAGTGCATGAGGGCTCACTCTACCGACATGGGTGTTCCGTGGTCCGGTATAGGGAGTACTCCCCACCGCAGCGAGAGGGAATCGAGGTGACGAGCCCTCCCCTCTGCCCTTAGGCTGTGACTCGTACGCCGATCTGACACCAGAAAGCGCATCAGTCCGGGTGCTCTCAACCATGACGGCACCCGTTACTCCCTGCCCCGTCTTACATGGAGGATTCATGTCCTACGGAACCGGCCCCGCACCCTATGGCGACCAGGCGCCATACGGCGGTCCCGCACCCTATCCCGGTGGTCCCACTCCCTACGGCGCCCCCAGCCAGTTCGGACAGTTCGGCCCGCCACCTCTGACACCCGACATCGCCCCGCAGCCTGGCGCAAGCTTCGGTGAGGCCGTCAAGCGCTTCTTCCAGCGCTACGCCCAGTTCAGCGGATATGCGTCCCGCTCCGAGTACTGGTGGGTTGCGCTCTTCAACGCTCTCGTCGGACTTGGCATCTACGTCCTGCTGTTCATGGTCATTGGTCTTGGTGGAGCGTTGGGTGGTTCCTCAGACGATGTCGAGACCAGTATGGGTATCGGGGCGATCATCGTCATGCTTCTCGCCTTCGCCTATTCGATAGCTACATTTATCCCGGGCCTGGCCCTCACGGTGCGGCGCCTGCACGATGTGGGAAAGCCTGGAACATGGTGGTTCATTCAGCTCATTCCGTTCGGCGTCGGCACCGTCTGGTTCCTGATCCTGATGGCATCAGAGTCCCGCCCCGACCTCTACCGTCCCGAGTGGAGCTAAGTAAAGCCTCCTGAAGGACAATAGATGGTCCCCGGAACCTCCTGGTTCCGGGGACCATTGCATTGGCGGTACTCGGGGAGAAAGTGAACCCCCGCCTGACTCATGGCAGCTTGGTGGGATCGAGTATTTTAGGCTGATATTCTTCCGGTATTCCGTGTCTCTGTAACCCGGCATAGGAAGGGCCCCCTCCACCCTTAGGATGTGACTCGTGCGCCGACCTGACACCAGAAAGCCCATCAGCACGGGTATTCTGAGCCATGACGGTACCCACCACTCCTCTCCCCGCCTTACATGGAGGATTCATGTCCTACGGAACCGATCCCGCACCCAACGGCGACCAGGCGCCATATGGTGATCCCAACCAGTTCGGGCCCATGTCATTGGCTCCTGACGTCGCCCCCCCTTCCTCGTGCGCGCTTGGGAGAGGCCGTCAAGCGCTTCTTCCAGCGCTACGCCCAGTTCAGCGGATACGCCTCCCAGTCGGAGTTCTGGTGGCCATTTCTACTGCTCCAGATAGTCATCCCCTCTGGTCTCTACACGCTGATAACCATCATCAGTGCTCCGTCAGCACTGACGCCCGTTCCTGACATACCTGCAGCAGTGTACGTGATCTTAGGTCTATTGTTTTTCTACGAGATCGTACTCATTACCCCGGCGCTCGCAGTGACGGCCCGCCGTCTCCATGACACCGGAAAGTCAGAGCTGTTCCTGCTTTTCTACTTCATTGGACTGGGGATCGTTCCGCTCATCATGTGCTGCATGCGTTCCCAACCTGACCTCTACCGTCCCGAGTGGGGCTGAGCGAAGCCCCCTGAAGGACAACGCAATGATCCCCGGAACCTTCCGGTTCCGGGGATCATCTGTTGGTGGTGTCCGAGGGGGGACTTGAACCCCCACGCCCGTTTAATAAGGCACTAGCACCTCAAGCTAGCGCGTCTACCTATTCCGCCACTCGGACTTGTGTTGTCTCCTCCGCCTTTCAGCGGCCTGGCCAGGCCCTCGTCCTGGCGACGCAGAGAAACTTAGCATGGCGGCCACCGAGGCCACCAAGCCACGTTCAAGTGCTTCCCATCACACTGCGGTGTTCTCGACGCTCACGGTCACCTGCATGGACCAGCTTGCCCCGGGCTCGATGGTGGGCGCGTGCTCTCGTACCGCCCCGCTTTCAACGCACACCATCGCAGGGAACTCGTCGTCGGCCATGTCCGGCAGCGGGGCGCTGTGCGTGGACCAGGGGTTCCACACGATCGTCGAGGGCGCGTTGCGCTTGTCGATGCCGATGATGCGCTGATGCCCGGGATCAGTGACGATAATCGGCTCGGCGGAGTCATAGATGCGGTCCACGGGGCCATGGATCGTCACATCGCCCTCCTGGACGTGGTGGGCCTCCTGCGGGCTGCGAGCCAGGTTGTCGCTGTAAGGGGCGCCTTCGAGCCCGCTGATGCGGCTGGCGGTGACGTCGTGGACTGAGAGATAGGTGTGCGCGGCCGCCTCCACCGTGCGGGGCTCACTCCCCTCGTTGCGCAGGCTGAGTCCCAGGCGCAGCGTCTTACCGACCTCGACCTCGTAAAGCGCTGTCAGGCGGTCGCGACTGACGCTGAGAAGAGCACGGACACCGCCGCCGTCGGTGCTGGTGACTGTCAGCAACCGCCAGGGGGCGATACGGGCCCACCCGTGCTTCGGTACGGCGTCACCGTTGATGCCAACCCCGAACTCCGGCAGGCACAGGGGGATTCCTCCACGGATGGCGGTAGCGCCGTCGAAGACCGCCTGCCGGGAGGTGAAGATGACCTCTGAGCCGCCGCGCGGCACCCAGGAGGTCACGGTGGCGCCGTGGAGGTAGATCTCTGCGGCCCCTGCTGGGGCGTCGATGAGGAGCCTCTGCTGTCCTCCCCGTCCTGGCCCTAACGCGGCGGTGCGAGGCAGACGCAGCTGGTTCGTCACGGCGGGGTGAGTCGGATTGCCGACATTCGGGGCGGTCATGGGGCCACGCTAGTAGGCTGGGCGTGTTTCGTCAGCCCGTTATCCAGCGAAGGACTGATCGTTCACCCCATGGCAACCAACAGCTCTCCGTCACAGGAGCCGACGCAGGACGCGCCGCCCGAGGTTCCCGAGTCCTCCCAGAGCTCCGACTCCCACCAGGCGGTTCAGGGACCCGGCTCGGGGAAGAAGTCCGCCCGAGAGACGCTCAGCAGCAGTGGCTTGCTGAGCCGGCTCAAGAGCGCCCGTACGGCGCTGGACCGGGGGATCGACTGGGCGGAGAGGCGCCGGCAGGCGGACCGTGACTACCAGCTGCACTGGGAGTCGGCCCCGGAGGAGGAGGCCAGGCCGGTCTCTCCCCCGGTGTCCACCACTCATGTGCGCGTGGCCCCCTCGGTCTCCTTCCCTGAGACGGTCACGACCCGTTCCTCGGTCATGGACTCCCTACCCGCCTGGCTGGTGCGGGGTGGCATGGGGGCCTGGCTGGGACTGGGCATCATCGTTGTCATCGGCCTGATCTTCTACGCCACCTCGCAGGTGATCCCGGTCTTCATCGGCCTGTTCATGGCACTGGTGTTCACCTCGATCCTCCAGCCGATGGTCAACCTCTTCGCCAAGATCATGCCCCGCTACCCGGCGACCTTCCTGGCACTTCTCACCACCATCGGTGCGATCGCCGGACTGGTCACGTACGTGGTCACCTCGGTCACCAGCCAGTGGAGCTCCCTGGCATCCCAGTTCGGCGATGGCCTCAACACCATCATGGACTTCCTGGAGAATGGGCCGCTGCACCTGACGCAGCAGCAGATCTATCACCAGCTCCAGCTCTGGCTGCGCCAGGGGCAGCACTATCTGCAGTCCAATGCCCCGTCCCTGGCCTCAGAGCTGCTGTCCAACGCCAGTGCGGTCATTGATGTGCTCACGGTCCTGGCCCTGGCACTGTTCGTCACGATCTTCTTCCTGGCCTCCGGGGGCAGGATGTGGCGCTGGTTCCTCAACGAGCTGCCTGCCACAATGCGGGAGTCGACCCACCGGGCTGCGGGCGCCGGCTGGTACACCTTCGCCGGGTACGCCCGCGGCACTGTGCTGGTGGCGCTCACCGACGCCATCATGGCCGGGATCTTCCTCCAGCTGGTGGGGATCCCGTTGGCAGCACCCCTGGCGGTGCTCGTGTTCATTGGTGCCTTCATCCCGATCATCGGCGCACCTCTGGCGATGCTCGTGGCCATGGTGGTGGCCCTGGCCTCCGGCGGCTTCGTCACCATGATCGTTGTCGGCGTGGGAGTGGCCGGGATCGGCCAGATCGAGGGGCACATCCTCCAGCCCCTCATCATGGGTCGCCAGGTCTCTCTGCACCCTGTGGTGGTCATCATCGGTGTCGCCTTGGGGACCTACGCCGCCGGCCTGCTCGGCGCGATCGTCGCGGTCCCGCTCATCAGCGTGCTCTGGTCCGTCTACTCCGAGCTGCACACCAAGGACGCCCCGGTCACTGGCGAGCTGCCCGCCTACTCCTCCCGCAAGGAGTGAGGGGCGCCGCTGTCAGCACCAGTCCCGGCTGCCGGTGCCCGGGACACCGGGAAGGACCTGGAGACGATCGGCCATAAGCGCGACGACTCCGTCGCCCTTCTCCACGGTGCCGCGCACGATGAGAGCGACGGCGCGTCTGCCGATGCTCCGGTAGCGGCGCCACATACCGGCTCGGCAGGCGACGTTGAGCAGACCAGTCTCATCCTCCAGGTTGAGGAAGATCATGCCGGAAGCAGTGTGGGGGCGCTGCCGGTGGGTGACGACGCCGGCGACGCGCACCCGGCTCCCATGCTCCTGATCTGCCAGGTCGGCTGCGCTGAGCACACCGTCGGCGGCCAGTGAGGCTCGCAGCAGCCTCAGGGGCGAGCCCTGCGTGGACACTCCGGTCAGGCTCAGGTCGGCGGCCTGGCGCTCGCGGTCGGTCATGGTCGGCAAGGTTGGGGCCTGGGAGCCGACGGCGGTTCCCGGAAGCGTGGGCTGGCACCACACTTCCGGCCCCTGACGGGAGGCGCCACGACGTCGGCCGTGCTCATCGGAGAGGACTCCGGCAGCCCACAGGGCCTGACGGCGCTCCACGCCTAGACTGTCCAGGGCTCCTGAGACGGCCAGTGACTCAAGGCGGGAGCGGCTCAGACTCACGCGTCGTGCAAGATCGGCCAGGTCCTGGTAGGGGCCGTGAGCACGGCGCTCGGTGACGATGGCCTGCGCGGCCCGCTCCCCCAGCCCCTTGATCGGGGCCAGGCCCAGGCGCACTGCGAGATCATCGTGGATGTCCAGGGAGGACGGGGCAGCGGGATGGGGCCTCAGCGGCTCCCACTGGTCTGATGGGCCGGCGTCCTGGTGGTCTTCCCGCTGCTCGACGGTGGCCTGCGCCAGTGAGCGGTTGACATCCGCAGGCAGGACGCGCACACCGTGGCGGCGAGCGTCAGCGACCAGTGACTGCGGGGACCAGAAGCCCATGGGCTGGGCTGCCAGGACCCCGGCGTAGAAGTCCTCTGGCTTGCGCGCCTTGAGCCAGGCTGAGGCGTAGACCAGGTAGGCGAAGGAGAAGGCGTGGGACTCGGGGAAGCCGAACTCGGCGAATGACCTCAACTTGCTGTAGATCGTCTCCGCTGTGGGCGCGTCAATACCCCGGGACCTCATTCCGGCTATGAGCTTGTTGCGGAGGGCGTCCATGCGCTCGATGGATCGTTTGGCTCCCATGGCCTGACGCAGGCTGTCGGCCTCGGCGGGGCTGAAGCCTGCGGCGTCGACGGCGATCTGCATGAGCTGCTCCTGGAAGAGCGGCACTCCCAGGGTCTTGGTCAGGGCGGGTTTGAGGGAGTCATGCAGGTAGGTGACCTCCTCGCGCCCCAGCCTGCGGCGGATGTAGGGGTTGACGGCGTCGCCCTGGATGGGGCCGGGGCGGATGAGGGCGACCTCGACGACGATGTCGTAGAAGGTCTGGGGCCGGAGTCGGGGCAGGGTGGCCATCTGGGCACGCGACTCGACCTGGAAGACTCCGACCGTGTCCGCGGCCGTGAGCAGTCGGTAGACGGCCGGGTCCTCTTCGGGCAGGGTGTGCAGCCCCCAGGGACGGCCGGACTGGGAGGTGCGCAGTTCTCCTTCCGTCACGGCGTCGGGAACGGTCTGCCCCCGTTGTGCCAGCGTGGTGAAGGCCAGGCGCAGGGCGGTGAGCGCTCCCAGGCCCAGGAGGTCGAACTTGACCAGCCCGGCCTCGGCGCAGTCGTCCTTGTCCCATTGGAGGACCGAGCGGTTGTCCATGGCGGCCCAGCGCACCGGGCAGACCTCGGTGACGGGGCGGCCGCACAGGACCATGCCTCCGGGGTGGACCCCCAGGTGGCGGGGCAGTCTCAGCAGCTTCTCCGCGATGTCGAGGACCGGCTCGGGGACCTCGTCGTTCTGCCCGGTCAGTCCTCCGGGGCGCACTGAGGTCCACCGCTCCATCTGCTTGGCCCAGGCGTCCTGTACTCCGGCGGGGTGGCCGAGGGCCCGGGCGGCGTCACGGACTGCTGATCGGGGGCGGTAGGAGATGACGTTGGCGACCTGGGCGGCACGTTCTCTGCCGTAGCGGGAGTAGACGTGTTGGATGACCTCTTCGCGGCGGCAGGCCTCGATATCGAGGTCGATGTCCGGGTAGCCGGCTCGCCCCGGGGACAGGAAGCGCTCGAAGAGCATCTGGTGCCTGACGGCGTCGACGGCTGTGATGCCCAGGGCGTAGCAGACTGCGGAGTTGGCCGCCGAGCCTCTCCCCTGGCACAGGATTCCCGACTGTGCGCAGAACTCGACGATGGCGTGCACGATGAGGAAGTAGCCGGGGAATCCCAGGGACTCGATGACCTCGAGCTCGTGGTTGAGCACCTCCCAGGCTCGGGGGTGCTCCTGCGGGGTGCCGTAGCGGCGGGTGGCGCCTTGGCGGGTGAGCTCACGCAACCAGCTGGCAGGTGTGTGGCCCTCCGGGACATCGGCGTCGGGGAGGTCGGGGGCGATGAGGGACAGGTCGAAGGCGAGGTCTGCGGCGAGGTCGGCGGCCAGGTCGACGGCTCCGGGACTGCGCCGGTGGAGCAGCGCCATGTCCTGGGCTCCTCGTAGCCAGCGGCCGATGGCGGGCAGGTGACCGCGGGCGCCTTCCAGGTCGGTGACCAGGCGGGTGGAGGTGAGCACGTCGGCGAGACGAGCGTCGGCCGGGCGGGCGCAGCGCACCGCGCCGGTGGCCACGAGGGGAAGCCGGTGAGCGTGAGCCAGTCGGGTCAGGGTCTCGGTGAGGGCGGCGTCGGTGGGGCCTCCGTCCAGAGTAAGCTCAACGGCCAGGCCGATTGCGGCGTCCCCTTCAACCTGCCGGTGAGCGATGGTCGTGGGGCCGGCACCGAAGGGACGTCCTCGGTCAGGCGCGGCGAAGAGCTCGGTAAGGCGGCCCAGGCAGGCATCTGCCGCCGCCAGGTCCCAGGTTCCGGGCCGGTGGGGGTCTCCCAGGGCTCGGCGCAGAGGACCGTTGGAGGTGCCAGTGAGGACGAGGCAGGTTCCGCAGGCTCCCCCGGTATGGCTGGTGGGGGCGGCGCGAAGGGCCGAGGCGAGAGTGGGCAGGTCATGGGCGGGTTCTCGGCGTTCTCCGGCATCCAGGTTGTGCTGTGAGATGGCCGAGACCAGTCGGTGGTAGCCGACGGGGCTGCGGGCCAGGACGGGCAGGTGGGAGCCGTCGGCAAGGGTGAGCTCGGTGCCGTGAACAGTAGGCAGGCCGTGGGCACGACCCGCCTGAGCATGCTTGACGATGCCGGGAACACCATCGTGATCGGTGAGGGCGAGGGCCTCCAGACCGAGCTCAACGGCAGCCGATGCCAGGTCATCGGGTTCGTTGGCTCCGTCGAGGAAGGAGTATGCGGAGTGGGCGTGCAGCTCGGCATAGCGATGTCGGCTGGTCATGACTATCAGTGGCACCTGGAGCGTTAGAAGGGCGGGACTTGGTCGATGAGGGGTGCGAGTTGGAGGGTGTGGGCGGCCCTTGGGTAGGGGGTGGGTTCGTAGGCTCCGGCCTTTTCGCCGGGGCGGGGGCCTCGGGTGACCAGCCGGGCACCGCCGTTGCTGGGCTGGGTGTGGTTGAGGGCGGTGTTGAGTCGGTCGATGAGGTCGGGGCCGATCTGCTTGCTCAGGTCGGCTGGGACGACGGCGCCGGGGACGTGGTGCTGGTGGGGGCCGGTCTTGTGGGGTAGGCGGGTGATGGTGCCGTCTGGGTGGCGTTGGTAGATGGTCTTGTCGGGGGTGTGCCAGGACAGTGTTCCGGT
>ERZ772769.278-NODE-278-length-12612-cov-6.00072_pt1 | contig 12612 bp, 11 predicted proteins | sample MGYA00580987_ERZ772769 | MGnify/ENA primary metagenome ERZ772769 (study PRJEB29015, sample SAMEA2738043) | human oral metagenome | biome: human oral; feature: human-associated habitat; material: saliva | place: China | collected 2234 ...
CGATGATCTCCGAAGGGAAGAAGGCGCCGTGGATGAGCCCGAACAGGACCATCCACAGGCCGCGGCGCCGCACGAGGCGGCGGGCGTCGACGGCCGCCTGCTCCCGGGCCTGGTCGAGCTCAGCCGCCGACGGCGCCCGGAGCCCACCGGTCAGCTGCTGGCAGTAGGCGTCGATGCCCGATGCCATGCGCCGGTTGACCATGGTGGCCAGCCCGAAGCCGAAGAGCAGTGCGAACAGCGGGTAGGCGCGCTGGTCGATGAACAGGGCACGTATGAAGGCCCAGGTCCTGTCGGCGGTCGATGGCGCACGGCCCTCGGGACCCGCCACCCACAACCCCACATTGGCCAGGGCGATGAGCAGCAGCATGAAGCCGCGGGCGACGTCGGGGGCGGGGTAGCGCAGGCCGCGGGAACCAGTGAATGAGGTCGCGGAGGAAGTCGTCGTGTTCATGACTCGACCGTATGAAAACCAGGGGTTCCGCGGCGTCCGCCTTAAGCGCCGAGATCGTGTCCACCGAAAGGTGGAGCCTGCCGCCCGGCCATTCTTCCGGCGGACGGACCCGGGTCGGGTTGGCTCAGGGGGCCGGCTGCGGCGCAGGCGGCATGCCCGGTTGGTCCGGTGCCTCCGGCTGGACTCCCGGCTGAGCCACTGGCGGCATGCCCGGTTGCATCGGCACCGGCGCTCCCGGGTGGGTCCCCATCTGCATCATCGGCCACGGTCCCGCCTGCATCCCGGGCCAGACGGCGGGCGGGGGCGGCGGCGTCGACCTCCTGCGCTCGCTGCGGGCGACGGCCGTGCGCAGCAGGGTCTCGAAGGGGCCGGCATGACCACCGCGCTCCAGGACGGCGCACAGGACCACGCTCGCCAGCCAGACACCCAGGGCGACGAGGGCGGCCGCGGCCTGCCCCATCCACAGGCGCCTGCCCGTCACCAGGAGTGGAACGACGCCGAAGATGATGCCGAACAGGATCGTCTGGCTCAGGTAGACGGTCATGGAACGGCGGCCGACGGCGGAAGCCAGCCGGCGCAGGCCAGTCAGCCGGCCATCCGGCCTGGGCCCACCGGCATACAGGGCCAGCAGCGCCAGCCAGCCGCAGGCGCCGGCCAGGCCGAAGAACTCCGTCATGGCGAAGTCCCACGGCCAGAGCTGCGCCGTCGTCGCGAGCGTCAGCGCGCCGTGGAACGCCGCGAGCGCCCCCAGCGCCAGACCGCCCAGGCCCACCGAGATCAGCAGGCGCCGGTGCCGCTCCGGATGGGTGAGGAGGTCGGTGTCGGCCAGGCGGGCACCGATCACCGCAGCCGGGACGATGAGGGCGATGAGCACCTGCACGACCAGCACCACGGCCCACTGCAGGGCATTGGTGAAGACCCAGAGCAGCGCCACTGTCAGCGAGACCGACTGCTCCCCGGAGGCCGTCAGGGTGTCGCCGCCCGACAGGGTCCCTGAGGCCAGATACGTCACCAGGGCCAGCACGGAGATGATGCCCGCGATGAGGTAGAGCACCGAGTAGTTCTTGCGGGCCAGCAGGTTGGCCAGGAGAACGGCGACCAGCCCATAGGCGCCGATGATGTCACCGGGGAAGACGAGGCCGTGGACGAATCCGATCAGCAGCATCCACCAGCCGCGGCGTCGCACCAGGCGGTAGGCGTCAATGGTGGCCATCTCGCGGGCCCAGGCCGCCTCGTGCGGCATCGGCTCGCGGCCCTCCGGCGCGCCGGGAAGGGAGGCGAGGTAGATCTCGGTCCCGGAGGCGATGCGCCGGTTAATCATGGTCATGAGCCCGAAGCCGAAGAGCATCGCGAACAGCGGGTAGGCCCGGTGGTCCACCACCAGCGTGCGGACGAACATCCACCAGCCGTCAACGGAGGAGACCGGAGGCTCGGCCCCGTTCGGCATCTTGTTCCACGACGGAACATTGGCGACCGCGATGAGCAGGAGCATGAAGCCACGGGCCACGTCGGGGGCGGGGTATCGCACGCCCCGCGCACCGGTGAAGGAGGTCGTCATCCGCATGAGCGGAACCTTACGGGCGGTTGAAGATCGGCTGCATCCGCCCAGAGAATGATGCGCAAGGGCTGGACGCCTGTTCCGTCGCAGCGGCTGACGGACTCAGTGCCGCGTCAGCGCCCGCGTCTCAGTGTCTGCATCCAGGACGCGCCGGCGCTCATCATTGCCCGCCGGCGCTCGTCAGTCCCAGTCAGTGCCAATCCGTGTCGGTCAGTACCACCGACGCACGGGCACGAGCGCAGTGCTCGCGCCTCCCGCTGTACCGGCGGAGCGTGCGCGCCCCGCCTCGGGGTGGCGCGCGGCGGGCCCACGGCCCTGGCGCCCGGGGGCGACGACCTGAACCTCGCCGTCGGCCGCCGCCGCGAAGATCCGCTGGACGACGGCCTCGCGACTGCGCATGCGGGCGTTGTCGGCCTCCAGCTCCTCCACGCGGGCCTCCAGGGCAAGGATGCGGCGGATGCCCTCGAGGTTGATGCCCTCTTGGGACAGGGACTGGATGCGACGCAGGCGCTCGACGTCGCGGTGAGAGTAGCGCCGACCCCGCCCGCGGGTCCGAGCGGGGCTGACCAGCCCGAGCCGGTCGTACTGGCGCAGGGTCTGGGGGTGCATCCCGGCGAGCTCGGCCGCCACCGAGACCACGTAGACCGCGCGCTCGGCGGCGTCGTCGGCCAGGTGCCCCAGGCCCTGCCCGGCCCGGTGCCGGCTCATGTCGCCGCCTCCTCCATGAGGGTGGCCCGCGGGTCGGTGTCGCCCATGGCCTCATCGAAGGCCTCGAGGGCCTCCTTAGCGGCCTTGGAGAGCTTCTTGGGCACGGCCACCTGGATGGTCACCAGCAGGTCGCCGGTCTTCTTCCGAGTGGTGGCGCCCTTGCCGCGCAGGCGCATGACGGTGCCCGAAGAGGTGCCGGGCTTGATCTTGATCTTGGAGGTGCCGCCGTCGAGCAGCGGGACCTCGACCGTGGCGCCCAGGGCGGCCTCGCGCAGCGTGACCGGCAGGTCCATGCGCAGGTTGGCGCCGTCGACCGGGTCGACCGAGTACACGGGGTGCTTCTTGATGCTGATGGTCACCACCATGTCGCCGTTCTCGCCGCCGTTCAGGCCGGCTCGGCCCTTGCCGCGCAGACGGATCTTCTGGCCGTCGCGCACACCGGCCGGGATGCGGACCTTCATGGTGCGCCCGTCCGCGGTGAGCTCCACGGTGGTGCCGGCGACGGCGTCGCGCAGGTCCAGCGTCGCCGAGGTCAGGACGTCGGAGCCCTTCTGCGGCTGGGGCTGGGAGCCGAAGCCTCCGAAGCCGCCGAAGCCGAAGGGGCCGGAGCGGCCACCGGAGCGGGTGGGGCTGGGGGTGCCGCCGAACATGCGCAGCAGGTCGTCGAGGTCGGGCTCGCCGGCGGCGCCGCCGGTCTCGAAGCGGACGTTGCCGCCCTGGCCGCCGAACATGGAGGAGAAGATGTCCTCGAAGCCGGCGCCGCCGGCCCCTCCCGGGCCGCCGGCCTGGAAGCGGGCGCCGCCTCCGGCCATCGAGCGGATCGCGTCGTACTGCTTGCGCTCGGCCTCGTCGGACAGGACCGCGTAGGCCTCCCCGATCTCCTTGAACTTCTCGGCCGCCGCGGCGTCGTCGGGGTTGCGGTCGGGGTGGTACTTCTTTGCGAGTGTGCGATAGGCCTTCTTGATCGCGGCGGCGTCGGCGTCCTTACTCACGCCGAGGACCGCATAGAAGTCCTTCGTCATCCAGTCCTGACTGGCCATGGTCGTCTCACCGCCTCCTTATCCGGGTGATCGTGGGTTTTCCTTACTGAAGCTGAAGCTTGTGGGGGTGGACGGCTCCGCGGCCCTGGGGCCTGGGGCGCCCTGGTGCACCAGCCGGCCCGACGGCGGACTCAGACCCGCCAGAACTGCTGGCTCGGGTCCGCCGTCGGGCCGGGGTGTGTGGTGCGGTGGGTATCAGGCCGGGTTGGCGACCTGGACGCGGGCGGCGCGCACGACGCGCTCACCCAGGCGGTATCCGGGCTGGAGGACCGCGGCGATGGTGGGCTCGGTGACCTCGCTGGACTCGGTGGCCATGAGGGCCTCGTGCAGCGTGGGGTCGAAGACCTCACCCACGGCGCCGAAGCGCTCCAGGGAGTACTTCTCGGCCAGGATCGACTCGAGCTTGCCGGCCGTGGTCTCGAAGGTGCCGGTCAGGTCGCCGTGCTGGCGGGCCAGCTCGATCTCGTCGAGGACCGGGATGAGGGCCTCGACGACGCCGGCGGCACCGGCGTCCCGGTGGGAGGCCGCGCCCTCACGGGAGCGGCGCACGAACCCCTGGTACTCCTGCTGGAGGTTGTAGAGGTCCGCCCGGGCCCGGGCCAGGTCGTCGGCCGCCTGAGCGGCCTGGGCCTGCGCCTGGGCCAGGGGGTCCTCCCCCGCCGCCTCATCGGAGGCGGCGTCGGCCTGGCCGGCCGCGCCCTCGGGCGAGCCCTGGGCGAGTCCTTCACGGACGTCGTCGGGCACCTCCTCGAAGGCCGACTCGACGGCCGCCTGGAGCTCGGGGTCGATGCCCTCGTTCTCGGGGGTGGGGCCGGCCGAGGTCACTTGGAGTCCTCGTCGTCGACGATCTCGGCGTCCACGATGTCCTCGTCGTCGGAGGACGTGGAGCCGGCCGAGGAGGCGGAGGCGTCACCCGCGGCCTGGGCGGCGGCGTCGGCCTGGTAGAGGGCCTCACCGACCTTCTGGGCCACCGAGTTCAGCTTCTCCTGAGCGGTCTTGACCGGCTCGATGTCGTCACCCTCGAGGGCCTTCTTGAGGTCGGTGACGGCCTCGGAGACCTCGGAGTGGACGTCCTCGGGCAGCTTGTCCTTGTTGTCCTTGAGGAGCTTCTCGATGGAGTAGGCCTGCTGCTCGGCGGAGTTGCGGGTCTCGGCGTCCTCGCGGCGCTTCTTGTCCTCCTCGGCGTGGGCCTCGGCCTCCTTGACCATGCGGTCGATGTCCTCCTTGGGCAGGGCGGAGCCGCCGGAGATGGTCATGGACTGCTCCTTGCCGGTGCCGCGGTCCTTGGCCGAGACGTGGACGATGCCGTTGGCGTCGATGTCGAAGGAGACCTCGATCTGGGGCACGCCGCGGGGGGCCGGGGCGATGCCGGTCAGCTCGAAGGTGCCCAGCGGCTTGTTGTCCCGGGCGAACTCGCGCTCGCCCTGGTAGACCTGGATGAGCACGGAGGGCTGGTTGTCCTCGGCGGTGGAGAAGACCTCGGAGCGCTTGGTCGGGATGGCCGTGTTGCGCTCGATGAGCTTGGTCATGACCCCGCCCTTGGTCTCGATGCCCAGGGACAGCGGCGTGACGTCGATGAGCAGGACGTCGCTGCGGTCGCCCTGGATGACGCCGGCCTGGAGGGCCGCGCCGACGGCGACGACCTCATCGGGGTTGACGCCCTTGTTGGGGTCCTTGCCGGTCAGCTCGCGCACCACGTCGGCGACGGCGGGCATGCGGGTGGAGCCGCCCACGAGGACCACGTGGTCGATGTCGGAGACCTTGACCCCGGCGTCCTTGATGACGTTGTGGAAGGGGATCTTGGTGCGCTCGAGCAGGTCCGCGGTCATCTCCTGGAAGTTGGAGCGGGTGAGCTTCTCATCGAGGTGGATGGGGCCGGACTCGCTCATGGAGAGGTACTGCAGGTTGATGTTCGTGGAGGTCGCCGAGGACAGCTCCTTCTTGGCCTGCTCGGCGGCGTCCTTGAGACGCTGCATGGCGATCTTGTCCTTGGACAGGTCCACGCCGTCCTTGCTCTTGACCTGCTTGACCAGCCAGTCGACGATGCGGGCGTCCCAGTCGTCACCGCCCAGACGGTTGTCACCGTTGGTGGCGCGCACCTGGATGGTGGAGAAGCCGTCGTCGTCCTTGCCGACCTCGAGCAGGGAGACGTCGAAGGTACCACCACCGAGGTCGAAGACGAGGATGAGCTCGTCCTCCTTGCCCTTGTCCAGGCCGTAGGCCAGGGCCGCGGCGGTGGGCTCGTTGACGATGCGGTCCACGGTCAGGCCCGCGATGGTGCCGGCCTCCTTGGTGGCCTGGCGCTCGGCGTCGTTGAAGTAGGCCGGGACGGTGATGACCGCGTTGGTGACGGGCTCACCCAGGTAGGCCTCTGCGTCGGCCTTGAGCTTGGCCAGGATGCGGGCGCTGATCTCCTGGGCGGTGTACTTCTTGTCGTCGATCTCCACGGACCAGTCGGTGCCCATGTGGCGCTTGACCGAGGAGATGGTGCGGTCGACGTTGGTGACCGCCTGACGCTTGGCGATCTCGCCGACGAGGATCTCGCCGGACTTGGAGAAGGCGACGACGGAGGGGGTGGTGCGGCCGCCCTCGGCGTTCGGGATGATGGTGGGCTCGCCACCCTCGAGGACGGCGATAGCAGAGTTGGTGGTACCCAGGTCGATACCGACAGCGCGTGCCATGTGATGTGCTCCTTGTGGTTGCTGAGGTGTTGTCAGTCGATGTTCGAGGTGAGGGCCGGAGGTTCCGGCGCCTTCAGGTTGAGTCGTATGCACTCAGGATTGTGATTGAGTCAGGCTCTGTCAACTTGACTGCATACAACCTTGAGTCTGACTGGCTCAACCTTGGTGGGTCGCAGTCCATTCCCGGAGCCGACAGTGACCTGCGACACGGACTGCCGCCACGGACGCAGCGCGAGCCACTTGCCTCGCGAAGCGCCCTGGCTGTGACAGGATGACGGACGGCTCCAGCCGCGTCAGGCGGCGCATCCCAGCCACACACGGGAACTGCGATACGCGCCGAGGACTGCGCATTCCCACAGATGACTGAGGCCCCACCCGAGAGTTCTGGGGGAGAACGCAGTCCTCGGCGCGAAAGTACGTTCTCGATCAGCCCACCCAGCCCCACGCACCACCGACGTGTCACGATTGGCGACTTTTCAGAGCCCACCAGCCTCGCCCCGCCACACTCCCCCTCCCCGCAACCAGCCCTGACCAGCACAGACGCCCCCAAGTCACCTCTGCGAGGTTGCCGGTAGATGCCGTACCGGCCCCGGAAAAGTCGCCGATCGTGACACCAGCCCACAGAAGCTACAGGCCTGCGCTGATGGGGAGGCATTCGCCAGCCCGGTAGCCTCACGGACATGAGTGCCCCGCTCGACGCCGATGTCGCCCAAGGCATCTGCGGTATCCGCACGCCCACCGGGCAGTCGAACCTGCGACATCCACCAGCGTCACCCCGGGACCACACCCCTCGACCACACAGCGCGCCGCAAGTTACCTTGGATCTGTGGACGATCCGATCATTGCCAGATCGGCGTTGAAGCACGGCCTGAGCGAGGCTGACATCCTTCACGCCTATCACCACCCCATCCGGGCCTGGGACATGGGAGATGGTTTCACCATGCTCCTGGGAGCCAACCGGGCTGCCCTTGTTCTCGAGATTGGCTACATTCAAGGCATCACAGCAATCGTCGTCGTCCACGCCATGCGTACCCGAGAGAAGTTTCTGAGGTGATGACGATGCCCCGTACTGTCGACGAGATCCTGGCGCATGCCGACGAGCTGGCTGCTCGCTTCGAGAGCTACGACCCAATCGAGGCTGAAGAGGTCGACGTGGCCGCATTAGCGGCCTTGCGAGACGCAGTTGCTGAACAGGCCCAGGCCGAACGGCATGTCCTTGATGCCATCAGAGGCGCTCGGGACGCTGGGATGTCCTGGGCAGCCATCGGAAATATGGTCGGAACCTCCGGTGAAGCCGCCCGCCAGCGCTATCAGCCACTCGTGGCGTGAGGCAGATCAGGCCACATCGGAAGCGACAGGCCTGCACTGACGTAGCGGCATTCACCAGCCCGGTAGCCTCGCGAGTATGAGCGCTCCCCACCCGCAGGCAGGCCCGCCCGATCCCGAGGACGTCTTCGATCATCTGCGCCGCGAGGACGGCGAGCATGTGGGCTATATCGAGATGAGTGCGGACGGCCGGTTCATCCCGTATGACCGGCTGTGGGTCCGGCGCGGCGAGGCCATGGATCTCGACGAGGCCGAGGCGGTCCTAGACGCGATCGGCCTGCGGCTTCTGGCGGAGGACTGGCTCCTTGAGGAGGACGATCTGCAGACGGGTGAGGCGAGCTGGACCCGGGTCAGGATCCGCGAGATTCACCGGGACCGCGTCATCGTCGCCAGGGCGATGGAGGACCTGTCGGCCACCAACATCGCCAAGTCCGTGGACCTCATCGGCGCCATCGAACTGCCTCTTCCGACGACTCGGCTGCGCTCAGCCTCCTGCGCGCAGCCAGGACGGTGAGGAACGTGGCGGGAAAGACCCCCTCATGCGACGCCGGAACGCCTGACGGCAGGCCCCCGCTCAAGCCCCCTGCTCGGCCTCGGGGGCGACCATGACATGGTCGCCGTCGGGCACGATCCGCACTCGCAGCCCGTAGACCTCGGCGAGGATGTCGGGCTGAAGCACCTCGGCGGGCGATCCCTCGGCGCGGATCGTCCCGCCGGCGAGGATGGCGAGGCGGTCGCAGAAGCGGGCCGCCAGGTTGAGGTCGTGCAGGGCGACGACGGCGAGGCGCCCGGTGTCCCGGTGGCAGATCCGGCGCACGTGGGAGAGCACCGAGACCTGGCGGCGCAGGTCGAGGGCGGAGGTGGGCTCGTCGAGCAGGATGAGTCCGGGCTCGCGCACGAGCGTCTGGGCCAGGGCGACGAGCTGGCGCTGCCCGCCGGAGAGCTGACCCAGTGGGCGGTCGGCCAGCTCGGCCACCCCGAGCTCGTCCAGGGCGCTCCAGGCCAGGTCGATGTCGGCCCGGCTCGTGTGCCAGGTCATGCCGCGCCGCGAGGCGGTGAGCACCGACTCCAGGGCGGTCAGGGCGGCGTCGCCGGGCAGGCCCTGCGGCATGTAGCCGATCGTGCCGCGCAGGTCATGGCCCCGGCGCCCGGCGAAGGTCACCTCCCCCAGGTGGCGGCGCAGCTGGGCCACGCAGGTGACCAGGGTGGACTTGCCGGCGCCGTTGGGGCCGAGCAGCCCGACCGTCTGGCCCGTCTCCCAGGTGGCGTCGACGCCCTTGAGAACGGCCCGCCTGCCATAGGAGAAGGTGAGGTCGTTCAGGATGAGGCTCATGAACCGCTCCTGACCGCCGAGCGCTGGCGTCCGAAGATGATGGCGAGGAACACCGGCACACCCACCAGGGCAGTCAGGATGCCGACGGGCACGGCGACACCCGGCACGATGAGCTGGCTGGCGGTGTGAGCCGCGGTCAGCAGGGTGGCGCCGCACAGGATGGAGGCGGGCACGAGGAAGCGCTGGTCCTCCCCCACCAGGCCGCGGGCCATGTGCGGCCCCACGAGCCCCACGAATCCGATGATCCCGACGAAGGCCACGGACAGGGCGGCCAGCAACGAGACACCGACCAGGGTCCACGCCCGTAGGCGCGCCACGTTGATGCCCATGGCTGCGGCGCGCGCCTCCCCCAGGGTGATGGCGGTCAGCCGCCAGCCGTTGACCCAGAAGACGGGCGTGGCCACGATCAGGGCCGCCGAGACAGTGGCCACGGCCGGCCAGGTGGCGCGCATGAGGGAGCCCATCGACCAGAAGACGATCTGCTGGAGGCTCTCGGTGGAGGCCCGGTACTGCACGAGCGCCAGGAGCGCCTGGCAGCTGAAGACCAGGGCGATGCCCAGCAGGATCGTCATCTCCTTGGTCACCGAGGGCAGCCTGGAGACCATCGCGATGGTGAGGGAGGCCGCCAGCCCCGCCGTCATCGCGACGATCGGCAGGGTGGCGCCGGTGGCCACAGGCAGCACGAGGCCCGTGACGATGGCCAGCGCCGCCCCCAGGGCCGAGGCCGCCGAGATCCCCAGGGTGAAGGGCTCGGCCAACGGGTTGTCGAGGATCGTCTGCATCTGGACGCCGGCCAGGGACAGTGCCCCACCGACCAGGACCGCGAGCAGCGCCGGCGGCAGGCGCAGGTTGATGACGATGTTGGCGACCCACGGGTCGTAGTCGGCGTCGAAGAGGGCTCCGAGCACCTGGGCCGGGCTGAACCCGAGGGGCCCCACCATGAGGGCCACGAGGAAGACGGCCAGGAGCAGGGTGGCCAGCCCCAGGAGCATCGCGACGCGCCGCGCGGTTCGACGGCGGTAGGAGGCGTAGGCCGACGCCGCCGTGTCCGTGGGCGCATCGGCCGGCCCGTCAGCCTTCGTCACCGACGCCGCACCGCCCGGTACCCGGCCGGTATCGGACTGGTGCGCTGCGACGTCGTCGGAAGGAGCCGTGACGTGGGGGTCCCCCATCAGATCGCGGCGAAGAAGACGCCCTCGGCCTTCCAGGGCATGTGCTGCTCGTGGAAGTCCTTCCAGACCTTGGCAGGGTCGATGTCGGAGAAGGCCTCGGGGTTCTGCCACTTGGCGAAGGTGAGGTAGGCGATGAAGTTGTAGGGGGCGTCGTAGAACTGGTGGTAGATGCCGTAGACGTGCCGGTCGGTGAAGGCCTGGATCTGGTCGTAGCCGGGCTGGTTCTTCAGCTGCTCCAGGCTGGCCTTGGCGGAGGCCTCGTCGGCCTTGTAGCCGAGGTGGACGTAGCTGGTCTGGGCGGTGTCCTTGATCTTCTGCTGCTGCCACTCGCCGCCGGTGGCGATGATGTTCTTGGGGTTGGAGGCGATGACCTGCTCGGGGGTGAGCACGCCCTCCTCGCCGGACAGGAGGCTGTCGGCGATGTTGGTGCCGCCGGTGGCGGTGACGATCGCACCGAGGTTCGCGGTGGAGTAGGTGGAGCCGGGGTCGTTGACGCCCGGGCCGCGCCACAGGAAGGTGGTGGGCTTGGAGGACAGGGACTTCGCCTTCTCCACGATGGGGTCGACCTGCTTCTTGTAGAAGCTGACGAAGGTCTCGGCCTCCTTGCGCTTGTCGAAGACGGCGCCCATGAGGGTAACCGAGGGGACGGTGTTCTTCACCGGGTCGCGGCGGAAGTCGGTGACGACGTAGGTGATCTTCTGGCCGTCCAGCTTCTCGAGGTAGCCCTTCTCCTTGGCGGAGTTGTAGGCGTCCAGGGTCATGATGAAGACGTCGGGCTTGTGGCTCACCAGGGTCTCGATGGGCAGGCCGTCCTTGGCGATGTTGCCGATCTTCGGCAGGTCGGCGGCCTTGGGGGCCACGGAGAGGACCTTCTCGTAGAAGTCAGGGGCGGCCTTCTGGAGATCCTCACCCCAGGCGACCACCTTGTCGATGGGGTTGGTCTTGTTGAGGAAGGCCAGGGAGTAGACGTGGCGGGACTCGCTCAGGACGATCCTCTTGGGCTGGGCGCTGAAGGTGACCTTGCGGCCGACGATGTCAGTGACCTCGAAGCCGCCGCCGGAGGCGCCCGAGGAAGCGGCGGAGCTGGAGCCCTTTCCGGCGCGGGAGGCGACTCCGCAGCTGGCGAGAACGGCGGTGAGCGGGAGGGCCATGAGCAGGGTACGACGGCGCATAAGAGTCCTTCGGTGAGGCGAGGGCGAACACGAAGCACCTAGGACCTTAGGTCCACCTCAGTTAATTTGCCAAGGGACGTCATCTAATTTTAGTAAGGTCATACAAATCTTACGGGAGGTATGTAGAGGTTGGCACAGGTGCCGCTCGCGACGAGTCGCCGCAGGCAGGGCGGGCCGACGTCAGCCACTCACCCACGACGCCGCGAGCTCGACGGCGCTCATGAGCTCGACGGAGGACGGCGACTACCGCCATCAGATGACGATGACGTCACCTGGGCCAGAAAAATGACTCCGATGCCGATGAAGATGATCGCGACCGCCCGGTTTCCCTGGGCGAAATTCATGACCGCGGAGATGATCGCGAGCACCCCCACGATCAGCCGGAGAATTTTGATGTTTCGGGTAGAGAACATACTGACACCTCCCTGTTGAACGTCACCCCAGGAGCGGCGACCACCCTCACCATAGGCCCAGGCCAGGCCCCGTCGAAGGATTTCAGGGACCGTCTCCGCGTAGGACTCTCACCCTCCGGAAGTATTGGCACCTGATGCGACGCCATTCTCCGACGTCGCTCAAACCGGTTCTTGGGCCGCCGGCTCGATGTCGGAGGGCTGTGGCATGGTGGGGAGACCTTCAACGGCGGATCTGCCCTGGCACCTTCCTGCTTGATTCAGCAGGGTGTCGATCCACCGGAAGGAGGTGAAGGGGTATGCGTAACCGTCTTCGGCATGCGGCACGGAAGGATGCTGAACAGCGCAGAACCCCGACGTGGTGCGAGATTGTTGGCTCGCTCGCAACCGCCGTCGGAGTCCTGATTAGCTTGATTCAGCTCCTGAGGGGCTGAGCCCCTTCGGGTGCCGCCCGGATAGCCGCCGGGTGGCTCCCACTCATTGTGCCTCGGGACCGGCTCGAGTGTCCATCGCGATATCCCTGCGCTCGTGGGACCACCACGCCCGCTGCGGCTTCACAGGAGACCCACAAGGTCAACCTACGCCTGGCACACACGGGGCCGACACGGTTGAGTCATGCACAGCTCCGACACCCTCAGCCCGCCCGAGTCACCCCAGTCCGGCCAGAACCACGACTCCGGCCGGCGCGACCGCTCCTCGAAGTCCAGCAAGCACCCGCGCCGCCGCTTCCTCCTGGGCGGCGCCGCCGTCCTGGGTCTGGC
>ERZ772769.279-NODE-279-length-12608-cov-6.2546_pt1 | contig 12608 bp, 12 predicted proteins | sample MGYA00580987_ERZ772769 | MGnify/ENA primary metagenome ERZ772769 (study PRJEB29015, sample SAMEA2738043) | human oral metagenome | biome: human oral; feature: human-associated habitat; material: saliva | place: China | collected 2234 ...
GGTCAGCTCACTCATCTAAATTCACCACTTCTTTGAAACGATCAAGGTTAGAGCGCGAGTGAAGGACAATCACAACCTGCTTGTCACTGCCCTCGATAGCGCACGCCATCGATTCGAGCTCAGCGCGCTCCTCTGACGGAGTGAGACCCTTCAAGGTCTCATCAAGCAACACAAGCCGGGCAGCGCCTTCACGTAACACGGAACGCGCAAGCATGAGCCCGCTCGAATTCGATGCTTCAGATGCGAACGGATCGATATCTGGTACGATTACCACTTCGCCTTGGGGATACCGGCGGTATAGAGCATCAAGCATGACGGACTTCCCCGCGCCAGTTGGTCCAATCAAGGCAACCATAGAACACCCAGAGTCAAGAACGCTCCCAAGCAGAGCCAGGTCAGCAGACCGCACGGGCGGATAAGAACGGTCGGCCCGGTACTCTTCAAGCATCCGAACACGCTCCGCAGTCAAGCTGACTACACCAACCTGTTGCAGCGTCTCCACCGTAGATTGGATGCCAGATGACAGAGTTACTGCAAAATATATTACGACCGCGGGAGCAACCACTGAGTTCGATCCTTCGACCATCAGTGCCAATACCACTGCAGAAACATTCAGTGACGACACAAGCAACTGGATCAGTCCCGTACGCAGTGCGTAGGCGTTCGCCAACTGAATCGAGCTGCTGACGTATGCAGCCTCCGAATGAGCGTAGGCTTCTTCTCCAGCCCGACGCAGCCCTGCACTGACGGGCACAGCGTGTAAGCCAGCCTGGGCACCAACCACCCCGATGAAGTCACCTCGGCGATTGGCAGCCGTCGTCGAGGCAGGGAGAATCCACTTTGAACCCTGACGCATAGCGAGCATCGCTAGGGGTGCTACCGCCAACACAGCGATTATGAACAGCGGGGCGCCAGCCACTGCGCCTCCGATGAGCATAAAGGTCTGTAGAATGACCATAAATACCGAACCCAGGGCGCTAGGCACCGACATCTGAAGGTCGGAGAAGTCTTCACCCATCCGCCCCATGACCGCACCGCTTGTTCTAGGACTAGCGAATCGATCGAGCCTCCGTATAACCCGGTCGTGCAAATCGCTCAGCCTAGCGATGGGAGCCCAGTAGAGCGGGCCAAAGAACATGACGGACCCAACAATTGCTGCCAGTGCGCAAGCAGCTGACACTCCAGCAACCTGAGCAGACAGCCCATCACTGTGAGCAATCGTCAATGCAAAAGCAACTTCGGATCCGCTCAAGAGTAGGGCGCCACACGTAATCCACACCAAATGCGGTCCAAACAACAACAGGGCCGATCGTCGGAATGTGGCACGCTTCGGCTCAGGGTCAGGAAGGTCCTGTCCCTCGCTCACATCCATCGAACCAGCATCTACCCCCTTAGCTGCCCCGGGGCTATGAGCCTGTAACTCAAGAGGGTCTACCTTCGCATCATTGCCGGGGGTGAAGGCACTCGGTACGTACTCCTCCGAGCTTGCCAGAAGTGTGCACGTTGGCACGCACTCTAAGATCTTCTCGGCAACCACTTCTCGTGTTACAGGATCAAGCGCTGCGAACGTATCGTCCAAAATTAGCCAGTCCGGTTTGTCTGCCAAAACGATAGCGACAGCAGCACGGTGTCTCTCTCCTGACGACAAGGTTGCTGCGTCTTGCCAGAACCGCCCGATCACATCCTCAGTGAGCCCCATATCTAAAGCGAGGCTAGTGAACCGGGATACCTGATGTGGCGAAGCAGAAGCTCGCCACGCTGACAACACCGAATGGGACACTTCTGGGTTGCGTGGTACGAAAGCAGAATCGGGGGTGGTCGCGGATGTGCGCAATGCTTCAGCGCGCTCAGACGTAGCTGCAAGCACCTCTCTAGAATTTGAAGGCTGCCCCACCAAGTCCTGCTGTTTAACCGTGCAATTTGGAGACGACTCGAGCTTATCGAGCTCACGCATCATTGGCACAGCGAGCCGAATAACCCGATAGTTTACGATGTTGTTCTGCACCGCTGCGTACAGGTAGCGGGCTGCCAAAATAATTCCAATACCGAAACGAGCGGATGGCCAGAGCCACGCGCCGAGAACCGCAACCACAGCGAGCACCGCAGTTAGTGCTCCCCGTTCAAGGAATCCATTCAGGACCTGCAACGGGACCCGTCTGTGCAGAAGCTGCTCTTCGGTGTTTCGGATGCTAGCGACCTTGTCCAGGGCGGTACCCCAGCTGGGGATGCTTTTCCCTCGAGGCAGCGCGTTTGCTATACGCTGGATCCACTGCCTACGCTCTCCCTCTAGAGCGACGTACTGTTCCCATAGTCGGCCCACCAAGTTGATGAGACGGACGCTGACGAATACCAATCCAGTGATGAGCAACGCAGCGATAGCGCCGCTTGCACCATATAGCGCGAGCGAAGCCGCGAGAAAGGCAATAATCTGAACGGTTGAAACGGCGAAATCAACAACGAAGGCAAACTGGCTGATCTGTCCTGGGTATGTGAGAACATGCCCGTGAGCTTCCGGCGGATGGGATGACCTACTAAAGATGTCCCGGAAACGGCGGTATGTAAGCTGTCGAACCGCAATCGTGAGAATAAGCTCTTGGCGTTCCTTCACCCAGTACCCTAGGCTTTCAGCCAGGAAAGCGAAGATGAGTAACAAAATAGCACTGCCTGGGGTCCTCTCACCTGACGTTACCCGGCCGATACCTGCCGTAATCATCAGAGCCCCTGCAACATTCAGTAGGCCAGCGGTGAAGACGGTGAAACTCGTGCTCGTTGGCGCGAATATCAAAGCAAGCCAGCGGATCCGTCTCGGCAGGTTCCGCGCTATCCTTTGATAGCGCACATACAAGTGCTCGATGGGCATGTCTCTCAGATGCAGGCTAGGAGCGCTCTGTGTTTCGCCCCGTCGCTTGTGATTGATCACCATTACGTTTCCAATCATTCGGTATTCGAGTTCAGGTGTACGGCCTCGTTAATAAGTTCGTCGTTCGGAAAACGGGCTTGGAGGTCGTTGAGAGCTACCTGGACATCTATGCTCGGATCGAGAGCAGTCCGAGCCTGCATGAGCAAAAGCTCTACCTCAGCCTTCGACTTCGCATACTCATCTCTTGCGCGACGAGGGGCCCCTAATTGCATAAGGATGAACCCGAGAAGTCGGTGCGCTTCAGGCATGCTTGGGTCGAGCTCAACCGTCTATAATGAACAGCCAACGTCGGCTGAGATGTTGCCTTCTCGGGCACGCACTGAAATTGGGTACGAGGCAAATATACAACAATTTGACCAAAATCCAACATATAAGCGTGTCTGTCGGGCTCATCCCCACACACACGCGGAGAAAATTTTCTCCGGAGCCGCCGGTAAGAGTATAAATAAGGCTCATCCCGCGCGTACGGGGAACACCCGCCACCTTACCAATAAGGTGGCGGACATCCATTCTTTAATGCCCTCATCGGGTATCTGCCCGAAGTGTTTTAGCGCCCTGACTAGGCATCACACGGCACAGTGATGATGCTGAACAGCTGATGCAGCTCCTCCGGATGCACCTCAAAATACCCGCGATCCGGGCCGCTAAACATGGAACTCTGGTTCCAGCCGCGGCGGCCAGCACGCACATAATCAAACCGGAAATTACTACGCGCCGCCACATGATCCATAAAAATGCGGGTCGCACGACCATTACCCTCACGGAAAGGGTGCGCATGGTTCAGGTGCGCGAAAATCGCGGCGGCAGCCTCCACAAATTCCTGATGGTTCAGGCTCGCCCAGTCAGTCGCGCGGCTAGTAGTGAAAACGTAGTCGAGATACCGGTCAATACTCAAGGGCCCGCGCTGAACGCTCGCGAAAGCACTCACGCCCTTAGACATGTCCACGGTGCGGTACTCCCCCGCCCAGTCGTACACATCCTGGAAGAGGTAGCGGTGAATGGCCTTGAGGTGCTCCGCGTCGAAGGTGTGGGCGATGGGCTCGGGGTTCTTGGTGAGCTCGTAGCCTCGTCGGGTGATGACGCGGTGCTCGTAGAGCGAAAGCGCCGCAGGGTCCTTGATGCCCGGCTTATTCCGCATGACGTGCTGGTAGGGTTTGGGGTAGAAGTAGGCTTCCCAGTTCTTCTGCTGACTCACGGTTTATTCACCCTCCGCTGCGCTCTGCTGGTCGACGTTTTGGCTTGTCAGCACCTGGTGGGCGAGCGCCTTCGCTAGTGCCTGCCGGTCGTATTCTTCTGCGGTGATTCGCCCGAGCTCGTAGTCGATGAGTAGCGTGACGTCTTCGCGGGTGGGGTTGTCGCCTTCAAGCCAGGATGAGGTGAGGGGCTGCATGACGTTGCGGCGCTGCTCTTCGGTGAGCGGCTCGAATAGTTCGGGATAGCGGACGGGCAGGTCAAAATGATCTGACACTGTATGTTCCTTTCTTGACCTTCACAGATCGCCCTCACGGCTGGGTTGTGAGGGTGGGAGGTGACGGTTAACTGAGGTGCAGACCGTATCTCGGCTCGTCGAGCAACACCTTGGAACCGGCACGCCAGTACACCGGTTCGTACCAGCGGGTGTTGTCGAAGACCCGCAGGGTATCCACAGAGGAGGCGAGCACCTGCAGGTTCGCGTGGGAGCTGTCGTAGCGGCGGCGGATATCTGCCTCGTCAACACCGTGCCCGCCCTTGGCAACGCGGGCGGCGACCCGGTCCACGGCGGTGTCGGCGCTGTTGAGCGTCACGTACAGTAGGGTCACCTCGTACCTTTGGGCGTGGGCGCGGTCGATGAGGTTCTGGAAGGATTTGGCGTTACCCGCAAGGGTGGTTTCCTGGTGGATGGACTCACCGGCCGCGAGCGCTTGGCGCAGGTCCTGCACAGTGTCTCGCATGGCGCGGGCGGCGTCGGCGGGGTTGCGCCAGTCGCCTCCTGCAACGCGGAGTATCTCATCGGCGTTGAGGCGGCGGGTGTCACCGAAAATCTGCGGGTTGGTGCGGTAGAGGGTGCTCTTACCGGCTCCGTTGACTCCGCCGATGATGATGTATTGGGGCTTCATGTGCGGCTCCTTAGACTGCCTAAACGGCTTAGACGACGAAGTTCTCGTCAGCGAGAACGATGCGCTGCTTCTGCTGCAGGGAGTAGGTCTGCAGGGCGAGGTAGAAGCGGCGTTTTTCGTCGTCGTCTTCGGCCTCGATAAGCGGGGTGAAGACCTCTGAGCTGTTGTCTACGAGGTACTTGTGGAGCGCCTCAAAATCGGGGGTGTTGTCTTCCATGGTTATTGCCTTTCCGGAAGTGAGTCGACGGGCTGGTACTGCCCGGTTGCGTTGGGTTCGGTGGAAGAGTTCGTTTCTTGAACTTTTGCCTAGTCGGCAGGCTTTTCCGCTGCCTGCTTCCTCTCGCGTCGGCGGCGCCCCCACTCCCCAAATTCGGGGCGGCTCGTGTACTCGGTATTCCACGCCTCCGCGGTCGCCGGCAACCAAATTCTCTTATTGCTGTGCGACATAAAATCGGGCTCGGGCAGCTCGCCTCGACGGAGCAGACCCGCAGGGGTCATACCCAGAAAACGCGCCATTTCATTGACGCCTACAATCAACATGCGATCCATTAGGTGGGCCCTTTCGTTAGTCTTCGCTACGGTGGCGACGGATATACCACGCACATACGTGGAGTACAACTGCTAGTGCAAGCATTCCGAAGGTAATAGCGGATACGACCGGGTAAGTCGGAAGCGATACTATTGCGCAGATAATGGTGATAGCGTAGGGAAAAACGGTATACAGAGTTTTCATCTTGTGATGATTATGATGCTTAGAAAGTACCGACTCTTCCCGATATTTCCCTCGCAGCTTTACCTTTCATTGTGTGGCTGGTTAGTGCGGGGCGCCTCTCCCATATTCTTGCGAGGCACCTCGTATATTCCAGCCTAACCCAGTTGCCGAAAACAGGTACTACCCGCGGTCATTCTGGAAAGGGCACCGCAAAAATGACCGTTTGCGTTGCTAGAGATTCCCGCACTTGGTAACCTTGAGGTACAAGTTAAAACTCATCTCGTACGCTCTGCGCAAGTTACCGTGCTACTCATCATGTAAGTGATGAGTTCCTATCAGACTTGTTCTGTGTAGGGAGGGGAAAGGGTGAGGCTGCGGGGGGAAGCCTGTTTGGCCGAAGCCGTGGACCTTGTCATGGGTATGAGGCGTGGTCCCCATAGGGTAGCGCCTCATAACGCTTTAAGGGCGAACCTTTAGGGGTTCGCCTTTTTTGTGCGCCGAACCTAGACCCCCAACCATGCGTGACTGAAACGGTTGCGGGGATAGGTATAACCTCCGTATAGTGGGGGTTGTCAGGATAAAACGACGGATTACCGCCTACGGGCCCAGGGATGAAGGCTCTAAGGGGCAAGCTGGAGGACTCCGGCCGAACTTAGCGCTCCTGACACATAAGGCACCCTTACGGGGTGCCTTTTCTGCTTAACTACAGCTCAGGGGAGGGGACACGCTCTGATGCGTCCCCTCCCCCGTTTCTTCTGCCCGTGGGCTATTCTTCGTCGTCTTCAACGGCGGGCAGGCCCAGCAGGGTGGTTCCCGCCTCGGTGAGCGACCAGCGCATCGTACGGCCAGCCTTCACACCCTCAACAAACCCAAGCCCCTGCAGTAGCTTGAGCCTATCGCGCAGAGTCGGCGCCGTAACACCCAGCGCATCCTGCAGCTCACTCGAAGTGGGCGCAACCGGCGCACGGAAAATATTGGCTTGCCCCAACAGATGCAGAAGGTCAAGCAGGGAATCCACCTTCTTCGGATTTTTTGCTGTTTCGTCCTTCAACCACTCATGGTTCTGATTCAACTCAGCAGTACGCTTATTCAGCGATACTAGCGCCTCATAGCGGGTCGCCAGCTCCTTTTCTAGGTATTCCTGTGCCTTCTCAATCAGTTCAAGGAAGGCATGCAAAAAAGTAGTTACTTCACCGTAGTTGAGCAGCTCCTCAGCATCAGAAAAAGCCTTGTAATAACGCTCTTTATGGAGGTTAAGTGTGCTCGGCAGAGTAAGCGCCGTCAGGCGGCTGAGTACCCGCACCATATGGGAAGCGAGAAGGTACCTGCCGAATCGTCCGTTGCCGTCGTAGAAAGGGTGCGTGTACTCCACCATGAAATGCGCGATAATTGCTGAAAAAAGCGCTGGCACACATGGGTCGAGGGCATGGTCGAGCGCCGCCTGAATGTTAGCGGTGATAGCTTCCTCGCCCATCGGGGGCTTATGCACAACCTTAGTGCCACTAGTGATGCGGACAGGACCGGCACGAAAAAGTGCTCCGTCTAGACGATTTTCATCATCCAGATGCCCCTCAAGCAGGGTGTCATAAAGATTGCGCACTTCCTCGACCGTATCAGGCGGCCGACGTTCTCCTAGTGTGTTCAATAGATTCATAAATTCCACAGCACGTTTAGCGCGGGGATCTTCACTGTCGCCGGAGGTGAGCGCCTCAGAAATCAGTCGGCGAGTTGTATGCACACCTTCAATGCTGTCAGTGGCCACGATACTGCGTACTGCCAGGTCAGATAGGTAGCTCCTCATCGCGACACCAGGTAAGCGAGAACTCAGCTGTTCGATATTCCGCTCCCGCACCATAATACGGTCGTAATGTGCAAGCACGGTGCGGTCTACCAGGTAGAACATAGGGTGCCCACGTACTTTGAATTCGTTGAGATGGTAAGTGCAGTAACTATGGCGGCGTGCCTGCAGTTCCGCCTGTACGGCAGCTTCGTCGCGTTCATGGAAAATACTTTTAAGAGTTCGGTATCCGTGACCGGCAGCACTCATCCAGTCCTCCTTAATAGTGAAAAAAACCGCGATTTTTTTCATTATTCCTAAAATTTTCAGGAAATAGTGAAAAAAACCGCGATTTTTTTCATAATCCAGGTCACACATAGGTGATTCGGGGGTGGCGCCAGCCTCTCCCCCCAGCCCCTTCACCACGCCTGCTAAAGTACCTCGGGGTGGACCGCCACCTCCACGGCGGCAGGTAGCACGCGCGCGCTAATACGGTGCGCCGACGGTGCCGGGTCACCATCCACCTCAACAGGCTGCGCACCATCCGGGAACTCCAACACCACCTCAGACCCCACCAGGTGGCGAATCACCGGCAGCTCAATGCGCGGCGAACCCAGAATCGTGCGGCGCGTAACCTTCGCCAACAGCAGCCCCCACTCCACCAGGTCACGCGGCGACGCCACAATCACCTCAAGGTTGCCGTCATTCACATCCGTCATATCCGCCAGGCGAATACCGCCCTGCAGGCGGCCACAATTCGCGATCAGCACCGACCGCATCGGCAGAGTACGGAACGGCGCACCATCCACACTAATACGCACCGGGTGCGACCTGCCCAGCATGTGCTTCATGCCGGACTGCACGTACGCCACCCACCCGAACTTCGCCTTAATGTCCTCGTTCGTGTCGTTCATGACGAGCGCGTCAAATCCGGCACCACTCATCACAAAGAACGTGTGTTCGGTTTCTTCGCCGGGGGCGCTCGTCGTCGTCATCTCAATCGCATCAACGGCCTGACCTGCACCGTTGAGCGCAATATTCACGCACGCCGCCACGTCACTGACCGGAATATACAGGTTACGCGCCAGCAAGTTACCGGTACCCATCGGCAGAATACCCAGGCGCGGCTTGAGCCCCTCATGATGCGCCAGCGCCGCCGCCACAGCACGCACCGTACCGTCACCACCAGCAGCGATGAGCAGGTCAACACCCTCAGCGATCAGCTCGCGGGCAGCCTCGGAACCGGGCTCGTCCACGCGGGTGGTGCGCACCAGCGGCTGCGGGTGGCCGTTCGCCGCGATGGTACGTTCCAGAATCTCGATAGCCGCCGCAGCGCCGGGCTTGCTGGGGTTGTACACCACGCCCACGCGCTGCGCCTCACCGGTGGGCAGGGTCGGCAGAACACCGAAGGGTGCACCCAGTTCGATAGCGCGTCGGCGCGCTTCACGGCGGGCACGAGTGACGGAGGCGGTCAGCGCCGCCGCCGCAGAAACACCAAGAAGTTTACGGTATAGAGGCATAGTTCTTAGATTACCGGGATACGCGAAAACCCGCCCACCGTTTACGCGGTGAGCGGGTTTTTCGGCTGGTTGTGAGATTACTCAGCGGGCGGGGTTTCCCTTATTCAGCAGCTACTGCCGGGATGACCTCGGCGCCACCCATGTAGGGGCGAAGAGCCTCCGGAATACGGACAGAGCCATCAGCCTGCTGGTGAGTCTCCAGGATGGCAACCACCCAGCGAGTCGTCGCCAGGGTACCGTTCAGGGTCGCCACCGAGCGGGTGCGGCCCTTACGCACGTTGCCTGCCTCGTCCACGGTGTCCGGGGTGCGCTCGCGGATGTTCAGGCGGCGCGCCTGGTAGGTGGTGCAGTTCGAGGTGGAGGTCAGCTCGCGGTAGGTGCCCTGGGTGGGGACCCAGGCCTCGCAGTCGAACTTGCGGGCTGCGGAGGTGCCCAGGTCGCCTGCGGCGGTGTCAATCACGCGGTATGCCAGGCCGCAGCGCTGCAGCATTTCCTCTTCGAGGGACAGCAGCTGCGCGTGCATCTCTTCTGCCTGCTCGACGGGGCAGTAGACGAACATTTCAGCCTTGTTGAACTGGTGCACGCGAATGATGCCGCGGGTGTCCTTACCTGCGGAGCCTGCCTCGCGGCGGTAGCAGGAGGACCAGCCGAGGTACTTCTTCGCGCCCTTCTCGAAGTCGAGAATTTCGTCGGTGTGGTAGCCGGCGAGCGCCACCTCGGAGGTGCCGACCAGGTACAGGTCGTCGCGTTCGAGGCGGTAGATTTCGTCGTCGTGCTTGACGTTGAAGCCGGTGCCGTTCATGATTTCGGGGCGTACCAGGGTGGGGGTGGTCATCATGGTGAAGCCGTGCTCGGTTGCGAGGTCGAGCGCCATCCACATGAGTGCCTGTTCGAGGCGTGCTACCTGGCCCTTGAGGAAGTAGAAGCGTGCGCCGGAGACCTTTGCGCCGCGTGCCATGTCGATGCCGTCGACGAGTTCGCCGATTTCGAGGTGGTCGCGCGGTTCGAAGCCGTCAGCTGCGAAGTTGCGGGGGGTGCCGACTTCCTTGACGACTACGTAGTCGTCTTCGCCGCCGACGGGTACGCCGTCGATGATGAGGTTTTCGATGCTGCTGATCAGTTCCTCGTATTCGGCGGTTTTCGCTTCGGAGGCTGCCTTTGCTTCGTTGACGCGGGCTGCCAGTTCCTTCGCCTGTGCGACGAGTGCGGGCTTTTCTTCCTTGGGTGCCTTGGCAACCTTCTTGCCGAAGGCGTTCTGCTCGGCGCGCAGGTTCTCGTATTCGCCGATGAGTGCGCGGCGTGCGGTGTCGGCTTCGAGGATGCGGTCGACGTGGGTTTCGTCCTTGCCGCGTGCTCGCTGGGAGGCGCGGAAGACGTCGGGGTTTTCGCGGAGGAGGTTAATATCAATCACTGTTTTATCCTACCTAATCTTGCGGTGGGTTGTGGGCGGGGTTTGCGCTGGTGGGGCGCGGGTAGGTGCGGGGGGGGTCTAGCGGCGGGAGGCTGGTGGTGCCGCCGGTGGTGTTGCTAGTAGTGCCGTTAGTGGCGCTGCAGGTGTGCGGGGCGGCCGTTGGGGAAGAGCGACTCGACCCATTCGTGTGCGGCGTCGAAGGAGCCGTCGGAGTGGATGGCGTCGACTTCGGTGTTTTCGTGGTCGGCGCGCGGATAGGAGCCGAGGAATTTCAGCGTCGGGGAGACGCGGTGCAGGCCGCGCAGGGCGTCGCGCATGCGTGCCTCGTAGATGTGGCCGTCAGCGTCGATGCTGAACGAGTAGGAGCCCATGCCTTCGCCGGTGGGGCGCGATTCGATGCGGGAGAGGTTCACGCCGCGTACGGAGAACTGTTCGAGCAGTTCGAGGAGCGCGCCGGCGCGGTTGGTGGGCAGCGGCACGGTCAGGGTGGTCTTGTCGGAGCCGGTCGGTTCGGGGATGTCGGCGGTGCGGGAGAGCAGCACGAAGCGGGTCACGGCGTTCTTGTTGTCGCCGATATTGTCCTGCAGTACGTGCAGTTCCGGGTGGTAGTTCAGCAGCCCCGGGGAGCAGATTGCCGCATCGTAGGTGCAGCCCTCTTCGAGCAGACCGACAGCCGCCGCGGCGGTGGAGGAGCCGGGCAGGTAGGCGGCGGTGGGCACGTTCTCCTGCGCCCAGCCGCGCACCTGCGCCCAGGCGTGCGAGTGGGTGGAGATGGTCTTAACGTCCTCGATGCTGATGGGCTTCGCGGCGACCAGCACAAAGCGGATCGGTACGAGCACCTCGCGGATAATGCGTACACCCTCGCTGGCTGCGATAGCGTCCAGGGTGGCGCTCACGCCGCCCTCCACGGAGTTTTCGATGGGCACCATGGCGGCGTCCACCTCGCCCGCGTTCAGGCGTGCGAGCGCGTCGGGCACGCTGGTGGCGGGGATGCGTTCGGCGTCGGATGCGCCGGGGACGCTCAGCAGGGCGGATTCGGTGAAGGTGCCGGAGGGGCCAAGGTAGGTGTATCGCATGCCACTATAGTAGCGTCTGTCGTGGAGGGGCCGCCGAATTCGGTGATAGGTTACGGTCTTTGGCGGTAGTTAAAAACCCCCACCAAAGTCACTAACCTATGGTCGAAAAACTTAGGTTATGGCCAGAAAACCTGAGCCGCCCCCGAAAACCTATACCGCGGCTGAAACCGCTACCTCACGAACTGGCGAACCCGCGCGGTGTCCCAGTACTGGGCGGGAACACCTCCACCCATGAGCTCACGGGCGATAGCGGCAGCCTGCACGGAACCAGCCTCCGGCAGGGGCACGTGCGAACCGGCAATAATAACGTTGCCGCGGCGGCGACCCTTCAACATTGCCGAATCCGCCACAATGCACACGTACTCGAACACCTCAAGCAGGGCGGACGCCTCAGCGCGGGCACCGGTCAGCGCAGGCCCGTCACCGCAATTGAGGATGTACAGGCCACCGGGTGCCAGCGACTCGGCGACGGTGCGGGTGAACTCGACGGTGGTCAGCGCCTCGGGGGTGGTGTCCCCGGCAAACACGTCACGAATCAGAACGTCGCGGGATGCGGGTGCGAAGGTTGCGGTGACGGCGCCCGCCTCACCCACACGAATCTTCACGCGCGGCGCCTTGGGGATGTCGAACCAGGCGCGCACATACTCGGCGAGCTTGGCGTCCAGCTCAACGACCGTGTTGCGGCTCGTCGGGTACAGGTCAGCGAAATAGCGCGCCATGGAGCACGCGCCGCCGCCCAGGTGGGTGATGCGCAGCTTCGTAGCGTCCAGGTGCTCCTCCACGTGCGAGGAGACGACCGCCGCAATCCAGCGCATGTACTCAAAATCCAGCTGGCGGGGCTCACCCACAATCACGTGGGAAGACTGCACACCATTAATGAGTAGCAGCCAGCCGTCGGCGTGGTAGCCGTCGGGGACCAGCTCCGCCTCACCGGTAGAAATCGGGTACACGCCAGCGGCGGCACCCTGCACGGGGGTGTTCTCGGTATCGTCGATGCGGTTCTTCTGGTTCTTCTGGTTCTTCTGCTGCTTCTGGGTTTTCTGCGTCTTTTGGGTTTTCTTCGGTGCCCTGCTCTTTTTCGCCATACCCACTAGCC
>ERZ772769.280-NODE-280-length-12608-cov-5.4818_pt1 | contig 12608 bp, 9 predicted proteins | sample MGYA00580987_ERZ772769 | MGnify/ENA primary metagenome ERZ772769 (study PRJEB29015, sample SAMEA2738043) | human oral metagenome | biome: human oral; feature: human-associated habitat; material: saliva | place: China | collected 2234 ...
CGCGGGGCGTCGGCGCGACGAGGCGCGGGCTTGGGGGCGCCACCCTCCGCATTCTTGCGGGTGGCGGGCTTGGGGGCAGCGTCGGCCTTCTTGGCGCGAGGCTTGGGCGCGCCGGGCTTGGGCGCGTCACCCTTGGGGGCCGCGGCCTTGGGGGCAGCGTCGGCAGCCTCCGCGGCGGGAGCCTCCGCCTTGGGGGCGGCGGGCTTCTTCGCAGCGGGCTTGGCCGCGCTGGGCTTGGGGGCCTTAGAGGCGGGCTTAGCGTCCGCCTTCTTGGTCTTGGGGGCCGTCGCGAACTTCTCGCGCATCTGCCGCACAACGGGCGGCTCGAGCGAGGACGACGACGACTTGACGAATTCACCTGCTTCCTTCAGGTGACCCATCAGTTCTTTGCTGGTGATTCCGAGCTCTTTGGCGAGCTCGTGGACACGCAACTTTGCCACATTTCTCCATTCCGGAAGCGCCTCCGGTCCGGAGACGCCTTACTGATATTGCTGGCAGCTCATCGCTGGGTACTCATCGGGTGCCCATCAGCTTCCAACCCGCTTCCATTTTCTCGGCGTTGATGGCGCGTGGCCATCACTGGTGGTTGATCAACTCCTCCACGTCGTCCCACACGCTGTCCGGAACGTTTCCCGTTCGGAACGAGCGCGAGAGGCCGCGCCTGGCTCGGGCTTTGCGGAAACACCCCGCATCGGGGTGAATCCAAGCTCCTCGGCCTGGAAGAGTGGCCGTCCGGTCGAGACGAATCGAACCGTCCGGCGAGCGAACGATCCGCACGAGCGCGGATCGATGCGCGTGTGCGCCGCATCCAATGCAGGTGCGCTGGGGCCCACGGGTGGGCACTGGCGGCACAGAATACGACACAATCCCCTAGCTTAGTCCAGCTAAGGGATTGCTCGTCTCAGATTCTATGAGCGACTTGTCACGTCGTCGGGGGTGGAGACGCGCGAGGCGATCGCGTCGTCGCCGGTTTCCGTGTCGGCGTGGATGTCGATGTGGTAGTTCGTCAGGCGCGCTGCGAGGCGAGCGTTCTGGCCCTCCTTGCCGATGGCGAGGGAGAGCTGGAAGTCGGGGACGATGGCCGTCGCGGTGCGGTTGTCCACGGAGTGGACGACGACGCGGGTGACGCGTGCGGGCGACAGCGAGTTGGCGACGAAGCGCGCCGGATCGTCGGAGTAGTCGACGATGTCGATCTTCTCCCCACCCAGCTCGGCCATGACGGCGCGCACGCGCGCGCCCATCGGTCCGATGCAGGCGCCCTTAGCGTTGATTCCCTCGCGGGTGGCGGCCACGGCGATCTTCGTGCGATGGCCGGCCTCGCGGGCGATCGCCTTGATCTTGACGAGGCCCTGCTGGATTTCGGGGACCTCGCGCTGGAAGAGGCCGGCGACGAGGTTGGGGTGGGTGCGCGACAGGGTGATGCGCGGGCCGCGCTCGGTGCGCTCGACGCCCACGACATAGGCGCGGATGCGGTCGCCGTGGCGGTAGGACTCGCCGGGGACCTTTTCACCGTCGGGCAGGACGGCCTCGAAGTCATCGGAGACCTGAACCATGGTGGGGCGGCCGGGGCGCGGGGCCTGGACGGTGCCCGTGATGATCTGGCCTTCACGGCCGGCGAAGTCACCGAAGACGCGCTGGTCGTCGGCGTCGCGCAGGCGCTGCATGATGACGGAGCGCGCGGTCGACTGAGCGATGCGCCCGAAGTTCTTCGGGGTGTCATCGAACTCGCCGATGGGGTTGCCGTCCTCGTCCTCGTCCATAGCCATGACGGTGACGCGTCCGGTCTTCTTGTCGATTTCGATGCGGGCCTGGGAGATGGCGCCGGGCAGGTTGTGGTACGCCTTGAGCAGCGCCTCTTCGATGGCGTCGACGAGGGTTTCGAGGCTAACGCCCTTCTCGTTTTCCACCATCCGCAGAGCGGTCATATCGATTTCCATGGTCTCCTACTTCCCCGTTCCAAAGTCGACGCGGGAGCGCGCCTTCCTCATGTCCTGGTTACCCATGGTAATCGATCTGACGCGGTTGGTGGTCGTTGCGATTGTCTCGCCCACGTCACGTTCATACACGACACGTGCCGGACAAGCAGACGCCTCGGCCACGCTGGGGAACGGGCGAGGCGTCTGCGAACGAGCGCACGAGCGCCCACTGGGCACTCTTCTACGGCAGGAAGGCGTTCGTCCAAGCTCCCACCAGATCATCAACCGAGCTGCCCTCTTCGAGCCACCCACCCTTTTCCATCCATTCCGTGTAGGAAGTCACGAGATCTTCTTGAATCTCACCCCAACGTCCGGAGGGAGTGAACCAGGAGTCACGAATTGCCCGCAGAGAGGCACGCAGTACCTCGGGGCGAACGTGGCACATGGGCCACGTCATCGCTTCAACGGCGCTGTCCTCGTCCTCCATCGCCTCCCGGTAGCCGACACTCGCAGCGGCGAGGAACGTACGGACGAATTCGGGATTACGTTCCAGGGTGTCCTCGCGCACCGACAGGAAGTAGGAGTGATGAGGTGCGACCCCCACCGAGTCGAATTCGAGGACAACCACCTCATCGAGAGGAGTATTTCCTTGGAAGGGTTCCCACGCACGAACGTTCATAACGGCGTCGTAGAGCCCCTGCTCGACGGAGCGAACATCGGGCTCCCAGTTGCCGGGGTCCGCGAAGCGAATCAGGGTGGGGTCTCCCCCATCCGCGGCCACCGCCTCGCGCACTTCGTGAATGAGGCGCGCAACAGGCGGGACGGCAACGGTCTTTCCTTCAAGGTCCGCGAAGCGCAAGATCCCAGTCTCGGGCGTTGTAATCACCGCTCCCAGCTGACGCTGATTAAGCGTTGCGACGGCGACGAAAGGCACGCCAGCGGACCGCGACTGTAGAACGTGTCCCAGGCGCAGGGAGGCGACATCGTATTCGCCGCGCGCGAGCATCGCGGGCGCCCCTCCCCTGTCGTAACCGTCGGAGATCAGTTCGACGTCGAGGCCCGCCCGCGCGAAGCCCCCGTTGCGCCTGGCCAGGAAGAGGCCGGCATGGTTGGGCCACGGGTGTACATATTCGAGCATTACTCGTGTGACTGGCATGGTATTCCTTCGTGTTCAGTGCGCGCGTGAGTGTTGGTAAGAGCGTCTTCCACGCGGGCGCACAGGGCGTGGAATCGCTCCAGTCGTCGGGTACCGCGCCCGCGAGGGTGCGGTAGATTAATCGGGATGATGTCTGTGATATGCCCGGGCCGCACGCTCATGACATGGACGGTGTCGGCAAGTTGAACGGCTTCCCGGATGTCGTGGGTGACGATGATGGTCGTGCGCGATTCCTCGTCGAGGATGCCCGCGAGCCAGTCGCACACGTCTGCCCGAGTGAGGGCGTCGAGAGCTCCGAAGGGTTCATCAAGCAGGATCGCGCTGGCCGGGGTGAGCATCGTACGAGCGAAAGCAACACGGGCACGCATTCCTCCGGACAGTTCATCGGGCCGGTGGGAGGAAAATGAGCCGAGTGCCAGCCCTTCGAGGGCGGCTTGCGCCTGCGCGCGAGCGTCCCGTTTCAGGCCTCCCGCCAGGACGAGAGGCAGAGCCACGTTGTCTCGAACACTGAGCCAAGGCACGAGCGAGTCCGATTGCGGCATGAGGGCGCAGGACATAGAACTGTTCATCTGCGCGTGGTCGAGCGCGTGGTCTGCCTGTTCGAGTCCCGCCGTAATACGGATGAGTGTGCTCTTGCCGCATCCGGAGGGACCGACGACGGCCGCTATCTTCCCCTCCGTTACCGCCAGGCTCGCACGCTCAAGCGCTCGCACGTTTCCCCGCGAGGAGCGGTAGGTTTTCGACACGTCAGCGATGTCGATGCGTCCGGGAACAACGCTCCGACTCCCTTTCGTCCGCCTCCAGGGAGAGGGCAGCGAGCGCCGGGATGTCACCGCCTCCACAGCGGCTACGAGTGCGTAGAGCAGGAGTGTCATCAGAACGAGGACGCCGGCTCCGGCAAATACGAGGTCGGTGCGAAATGACGATTGCGCGCTCAGGAGGAGGACGCCAAGTCCACGTTTGGCACCCATGAACTCGGCCGTTGCAGCCGATGCGAAAGCGTAGGTAGCCGCGATGCGGATACCCGAGAACAGGTGCGTGTGCGCCCAGGGCAGTCGCGCATGGATGAGGATCCACAGACGTGAGGCACCGGCGACAGCGAGCGGGTCGGTGAGGGAGCTTGGCACGCGCCCGAGACCGCGCAGCAAGGCAATGGCCACGGGGAAGGCGGTGAACACCGCGACGACCACAATTTTCGAGGCCATGGTGAAGCCCATCCAGATCACCATGAGGGGTGCGATCGCCACCAGGGGGATTGTCTGGGAGACAACCAGGATTGGCATAGCAACATGGGAGACGCGGGGCCAGAGCGACGTGGTGAAAGCGATGATGACTCCCACAGCGATTCCGACGAGCATGCCCGCGATCCCTTCGATGCCCGTCGCCCACGCAGCCGCTCTGAGTGACGGCCAGCTGGCCATTGCCGAGGTAACGATGGTGGTGGGAGCCGGAAGGATCCGCTCTGGCAGGCCAGACCAGGCGTGGAGAATCTGCCACGCTGTGACGACCACACCCAGGGAGACGAGTGCCCAGGCTGAGCGCACAACGTTGTCGCGCGTGCGCCCAGCCTCCGAGCTTGGCCTACTCAAGGAGATCATTGGTCACCATGTCTGCGCCGCGCAGGCCGGCGGATGCGGGCTTGCCGTTGGCGTCTTCGAGGAGGCCTGCTCCCTCCAGGTAGTCGATGTAACGCTGCCAACGATCAACGTCGCCGTGGCCGACGCTGCCAGCTGAGTCCTTCCAGTACTGCGATGAGAGCAGCTCCTGGCTCCTGGTGGCCAATTCGCGGTCGATGGCGGCGTCGGGATTGGCATTCAAGAGTGCGTCTACGGCAGCGGACGGATCTGCGATGGCATCCTTGTATCCGCGTTGGGTCGCCTGGATGAATCGCTGTGCCAGGTCGGAGTGGTCTCGCAGGTAGGCGGGGGTTGTTACCAGACCAAGCTCGGCGGGCGTCGTCTCAACACCGTAGTCAGCGGGCATGAACCACTTGACGGGGGTTCCGGCGAGGTCCGCTTCGATCCCTTCCCATGTTGTGAGGCCTTCGGCATAGTCTGCCGTGCCGTTGTAGACGGCTGCGTAGGCGCTGGTTCCGAGCAGCGCAGTCTCCACGTTTCCTTGTCCGCCGTCGTTGCGAATCATAGTTTGTACCTTCGCGACGCCTTCGGCAGCGCCCCAGGTTGCAAAGAGTTTTCCGTCAAGGTCGGCGGGCCTCATAATGTCCGAGTTGTCTGCGCGCACTGCGATGCCCTGCGAGGACTCTTGCTGGAGGTTGAAGACCATGGTCATGTCATCACCGCGCGCTTTGCCGGCGATGACGGAGTAGGCCCCTTCGAAGGCGAAATCGGCTCCTCCGCCCAGGAGAACTGATGCGGACCCCGCTTCGGAGTAGGGCAGGATCTCAACGTCGATGCCCGCCTGCTCGTAGTATCCGCGGGCCATGGCCAGGTAGACGCCGGAATGGTTTGTGTTCGGTGTCCAGTCCAGGACGACACTCACTGTTTCCCGCGCATTCTCGCTCTGGGAGGCCGTTGCGGTGTCTGAGCAGGCCGCCACGGCGAGAGCGCAGGCGGGCAGCAGCATTGCAAGCCCCTTGATGGTTCGTCTCATTGTTTTTCCTTTCATTCGTGCGTCACTGCGTCGTCGAGCCACGCCAGGTAGTCCTGCCCAGCCGGGCGGGTGAACCACCGAGTATGCTCGCCGAAGAAAATGTCAAGGCACCAGGTCGCGCCCGGGATGGATCGGGTCGCCCCGTACTGGTAGTCGATCCAGTTGAGGCCGGACTCCGCTTGGATCAGCGGCATCAAGGCAACGAGGCCGCGTCGTTCGAGAGGACTCAGGGGTCTGACGTCCTCGTAGCCTTCGATGAGGGCAAGGGTGATGTCTCGGTGGACTGCCTCTTCTTCGCCGTCGACGATCCGTGTCCACTCGAAGGCATTGCGCTCGATGATGAGCGCCAAGTCGTAGATGGAGGGATTGTGGTCGGCCAGCCCAAAATCAATGAATTGTGAGGGGGCGAGGCCCTGCCAGAAGACGTTGGAGATGTGCAGGTCTCCGTGGGTCCACGACGTCGGCAGATCGCGGGCGATCGGGGCGTATGCGGCGGCGAACTTCAGATGCGGTTCCCACTGATCTTCGATTCGTCTGCCCGTATCGCGCAGGAAGGCCGCGACCCCGGGTCGCTGCTCGATCCATTGGGCCAGGTTTCGGCGGGGATCGTCGGCGAAGAGGCGCATGCGTGACTGGTAGGCGCAGGGCGGGTTGTTGCGGGCTCGATAGTCCGCCGAGGCCAGGGCGAGTTGCGCGGTCATGGCACCCAGGGCGTGTGCCTCCTCGAGGGTGCCCGGAATCGTCCACGTGGGATCATCACGGTACCGGTCCTCACCGATTGCCCCTTCGCACACTTCCCACGTGCCCGTAGGTGTTTCCCAGACGGTATCGCCGTCCGCAAAGGGTAGAAAGGCGGGGGTGGGAAAACCTTTCGCACGTACGTGGGCGACGAGGCCGTGGACAGCTCGCAGGTGATCGGGGGGTACGGCGCCAGGCCCATAACGCTTGATGAAAACCGTCGTATCGCCCGCATCTACGAGGATTCCCGCGGTCGTTGGGCGGTTCGAAACCTGCAGGGCGGTGCCTGCGAGGGGGGTGGCGAGGCGGGCGAGTACCCGGGAGATTTCGTCGTCGGAGATGACGGGCCAGACCCTGGTCGTCACGTCGAGATGATTGTTATCGTCGCTCACGTAGGCTCTTTCGCGTGCGCGCACGAGCCTTCGTGGAAGAAGTGTCTGCGTCCCTACGCCGGTATGACCCGGATCAGGTGTGTCGGTCGGAGGATCGCCTCCCTCTCAGCCCCTCGCTTCCGGGGCTCCCGTGCATCGGGTCACACTCTACACCCCACCGGGTCCGCTATCAAACGGATCACACAAATGTGCCCGGCTGCGTGAACGCAGCCGGGCACATCGCAGATCGCGGGATTAGTTCCCCGTTCCAAAGTCGACGCGGGAGCGCGCCTTCCTCATGTCAGAATAGTCAATAGTAGTCGTTTCGCCGTCGACATCGATCGTTGCGCTGGTCTCGTTCGCGGCGACGACGCGTCCGGAGACGTAGCCGCCGGCTCGCAGCTTGATGCGCACGAGGCGTCCGATCTGTCGCATCCAATGCCCGACCTTCGTGAGCTCGCGTTCGGCTCCCGGCGTGGAGACTTCGAGCAGGTATTCGCCGTCGATCGGGTCCGCGACGTCCAGGGCTTTCGACACAGCGCGGGACACCTCAGCGAGGGTGTCCGAGTCAATTCCGTCGGCACCGATGGGCGCTTCGACGATGACCCGCAGGAGGGGCATCGCGTCGGAGCGCGAGCGGGTCACCGAATCCAGTTCCAGTCCCGAGCGTGCGACCACGGGAGCCAGCAGCTCCTCGAGCGGTCCCTCTGACGTGGACGATGCCATATGCGCCTATCTTTCTCTCGCGTACGCGGGTCAGTTCCCTATCCTACCCGGGGGTGTGGGATGATGCGGGTGTGCGTTTCGCAAAACTGACTTTGACCACACACCGCATCCCCGGCCTCGTCGTGACGTCGGCTGCGCTTCTCGCGCTGTCTGCGTGCGACGCGTCATCGCTCCCCACCCTGTCCGGTTTCGCTGCGGTTCGCGACCAGGCTGCGCGCACGGAAGCTGCCGCTGGGGCTCGCGCGACCCAGCTGGCGGACATCGCGACGGATTGCGCATCCTGTTCGTCCGCTCTGCGCGACGTGGCTTCATCATCGCAGGCACGACTCGAGGCACTCGGCGGACTGTGGGATCCGTGGGGCGGGGCGACGCCCGAGGGCGAGTCCGCGCCGGCAGCCGTATCCGAGGCACCCACCGACGTCTCGGCGTACGTGTCGTGGCTGGCGCGCACCGCCACGCGCGACCTCGAGATTGCTGCTAACCCGGATAAGACGTCGGCGGACGAGGCACGTACTCTCGGCGCCTCCGCCCTCGGGCGCTACGCGAGCGCTGCACGCCTCGCCCACGTCTATGGGATCGATCTCGAGGCCGGTGATGACGCGGCGCTCCTCATCAACGACCGCGTGAACACGGCGTCGCGTCAGGGCGTTCAGACCTGGGCGATCGACCTGTTCAATGAGCCGTCCATCTCCCCCACGTTCGCCCCTTCCGGCAAGGATCTGGCTTCCTCGCAGGAACTCTCACAGGCTGTCGCCACGTGGGATTGCACCGCCTCGTCCCTGCCGAAGGCGCAGGTGAGCGCGGGCACGCTGAGCGACGCGTACGACGTGTCCGGCGAGCTCCTTACCCGCGCCGATGTCGCCCTGCGCGCCGGGGCTGCCGACACCCGCACGTCGCGTTGCACACTCGATGCGCTTGATGCCGCCTCTCTGGCCTCAAACCTGCTCGCGGCCGACGCCGCGATGCTCACGAGCGACTCAGCAGACGTGCGCGCGGCGGGTGCTAGCGCCGCCCTCGTCGACATCAAGCAGTGGGCGTCCCGCACGTCCCTGCCCGCTCTCATCGGTACCCGCTGAGGCTCATAGATACGGGGCCGGAGCTCCAACGCATACAACAACAGGGCCGCTCCCCCATCCGGGGAGCGGCCCTCGTTGCATCTATCGCTCAGACCCTGGCGGCGATGTCGTCGCCGATCTGGGAGGTGGAGCGCACGAGCGGCGTCCCGGCCGCCGCGGCCTCGGCGCGCGCCGCCATGTCGGCATCGATAGCCCCGCGCACACGCTCGGCCTCCTCGGCGAATCCCATGAAGTCGAGCATGAGCGCGACCGAGGAGATGGTCGCGGTCGGATCCGCCTTGCCCTGCCCCGCAATGTCGGGGGCGGATCCGTGCACGGGCTCGAACATGGAGGGGAACTCGCGCGAGGGGTTGAGGTTGCCAGACGCGCTCAGGCCGATGCCGCCGGTGACTGCCCCGGCCTCGTCGGTGAGGATGTCGCCGAAAAGGTTGTCCGTGACGATGACGTCGAAGCGGCCCGGGTCCGTGACCATGTAGATGGTCGCGGCGTCAATGTGGCAGTAGTCGACGCTCACGTCGGGGTACTCCTCCCCCACCTCGTCGACGATGCGGCGCCACATGTGTCCGGCGTTGACCAGGACGTTGTGCTTGTGGACGAGTGTCAGGTGCTTCTTACGCGAGGCGGCCGCTTCGAAGGCGTAGCGCACGACGCGCTCAACGCCGTAGGCGGTGTTGACGCTGACCTCGGTCGCGATCTCGTGCGGGGTGCCCACGCGCACGGCACCGCCGTTGCCGCAGTAGAGGCCCTCGGTGCCTTCACGCACGACGACGAAGTCGATGTCGCCGGGGTTGGCCAGGGGGCTGGGCACGCCCTCGTAGTACTTGGAGGGTCGCAGGTTCACGTAGTGGTCGAGGGCGAAGCGCAGCTTGAGGAGCAGCGCGCGTTCGAGGACGCCAGAGGGCACGGAAGGGTCGCCGACCGCACCCAGGAGGATGACGTCGTGGTTCTTGATGGCCTCGAGGTCCTCGTCGGTCAGGGTGTCGCCGGTGGCGTGCCAACGCTCGGCGCCCAGGTTGAAGTGGGTCGTGGAGTAGTCGATTCCCTTGTCCGCCAGGACGCGGTCCAGGACCTTCAGGCCCTCGGGGACGATTTCCTTGCCGATGCCGTCGCCGGGGATTACTGCGATGTTCAATGTCATGTCTCCATCTTCCCCTGCTCGCGCGCCCTCGTCCGCGCGGGTCCAACCCGTGGTCTCCTGAGGCGGTGACGTGCCCCATACGCTCATGAACGAGGCCGGGGCCGGGAGGGCACGAACGCTCCCCCCGACCCCGGCCGTCAGATCCGGTCTAATCAGATCCACGCACCCGAGGATGCGAAGTAGTACCAGCGGCCGTCGATCATCTGCCAGCCGGTGACCATGTGGCCGTCGCCGGCGAAGTAGTACCAGGTGACGCCGACGTGCTGCCAGCCGGTGAGCATGGCGCCCGAGGGAGCCAGGTAGTACCAGCTGCCGGCGTGCTGCCAGCCGGTGAGCATCGAGCCGGAGGCGGAGAAGAGGTACCAGGTGCCGTCGACCTGCACCCAGCCGGTCGCCATCACGCCGGTCGCGGGATCCAGGTAGTACCAGGCTCCGTCCTTGACCCAGCCGCTCACGCGAGCGCCGTAGGCGTTGTAGTAGCTCCACTTGCCGTCCTGGAGGTCCCAGCCGGTGACCATCATGCCCGCTGCGTTGAAGCGGTAGGTGGCGTCACCAATCGTGATGGTCTGGTTGGTCGCGTAGCTGGAGTCCTCCAGCTGCCACTTCCAGCCCGAGCCGGTGTTCACCCAGTGCGCGGGGGTGACCGCGGGTGCGGGCTCGGGGGTGGGCTGCGGGTCCGGGGTGGGCTGCGGCTCGGGAGCGGGTTCCGGGGTGGGCTGCGGGTCCGGGGTGGGCTGCGGCTCGGGAGCGGGTTCCTCGCCGGGGTCGGTCAGGCCGAGGTAGGTGGCGTCCAGTCGCATGAACTCGATGTTCTTGTAGCCGCCAGACTCGTACAGCAGGCCCCACGTGCCATCACCGAGGGGGTGCAGCGTCGAGTAAGCCATCTCGCCGCTCTCGAAGACCTTGCCGTCGTTCCAGGTGAAGCCATCGTCGTAGGAGACGCGGATGGTGCCGTTCGCGCGGGCGCTGGAGGAGTCGGCGTTGGAGAAGAGCAGGACGCGAGCGCGCGCGGAGCCCTCGGGGGCATCCGGGTAGGCACGCACGATGGAGGCGTTGTTACGCGGGTCCGTCAGGTCCCAGTTGTGTCGGAAGGGACCCCAGGTCTGCCCGCCATCGTAGGAGATGGTTTCGAGGCGCTGGCCGGCGGTGCCCTGCGTGCGCGAGTTGAGGAGCAGGCGACCGTCGGAGAGCTCGACGACCTTGTTTTCGTCGGCGCTGCCCTCGGTGGGTTCGCCGGGCTTCCAGGTCTGCCCGTGGTCGTCGGAGTAGACGGAGACGGCCATGAGCGAGGTCGTGCCGGAGTTGGCGACGGCGTACTGCTGGATGAGGCGGCCGGCGTGGGCGCCGTAGCGCAGCTGGATGCCTTCGCCGGAGGACGCAAAGCGGGTGAACCACTGGCCCTCGTATCCGGCGGTCACCTGGTCGGTGATGGTGCGCGGGTTCACCCAGGTCTCACCGTTGTCGTGGGACTCGACGACGTGGGCGTGCAGGATGTTACGCGCCGCGGGATCGGTGCCCAGCTGGGACTGGAAGAGGCCGGCGTCGTAGGACTTGACCGAGAACAGGAAGATCGTTCCGGTGGTGCGGTCCACGACGAAGGAGGGATCGGAGTAGCCGATCTTCTCCGCGCCGGGGGTGCCGGCGAGGGCGGTCTTGATGGGGGTCCAGGACTTACCGCCGTCCTTGGAGATGCGGTAGACGATGGAGTTGGCCTGGGGCGCATCCTGGCAGGTGTTCGGGCGACCGTCCCACGAGGCGATAATCCAGCCGTTGTTGGCGGTCGTCAGCGCGGGGATGCGGTGGCAGGTGAAACCGGCGAGGCCGGGGGACGCGAGGCGGACCTTGTCGCCGATCGCGTAGTCCTGCGGGGTCTCCAGCGGGTCAGGGGCCGGGGGACGCTCGCCCTGGGCGACGGTCACGGGGTCCGCGTTGGCGGTGATGCCACCGGCGATGACGTCGGTACCGTTACGGTCACGGGTGGCCGCCCACGTGGTCATCGGGGTGAAGGTGCCGGCAGCGACGTCGTCGGCGGTCACGGTGTGCGTGGCGGTCGTGCACTGCTTGGTGGTGTGCGCGGCGAGGTTGTGCCAGCGGCAGTTGGGAGCGCCGGTGGTGAGGACGCCGGACAGGTTCGAATCCACCGGGAAGACGGTGAGTGCGCTGTCGGTGTTGTTGGTGTAGGTGACGGTGATGGTAATCAGGTCACCTTCGTACACCTTGTCTCCGTGGGAGTCGGTGCGCGCGACGGTGACGGTGATGGGGGCCGAACCTTCGTCGGTTGCCGAGGCCGCCACCGGAGCAGCTGCACCGGTGTCACTGGTCGGGGTCGCGAGCGCGGGAACCGAGAGAGTCGCGCAGAGCAGCACGGCTCCCGAGGCAGCCGCGAGGGCACGCCCGTAGTGGCGGAGGGTCATCATTGGTCCTTCCGATATGGGTTGTCAATCAGCGGTCAGTGAGTCATGACTCACTATCCACGAGATTCATCATACAAATTTAGATGCCCGCTAACCAGTTATTCGACAGAGGACTTTTATCAACGTCTAGGACAATTACATTAGAACTATCAACATTCACACACGCCTGTCAACCCCTCATTTCACAACAGCCTACACACTCAGACCCCCAATCCCCGCACCGCCCAACAATGCCAACCCCTCCCCTGCCAAACCAAACGATCCAACAAACAATTCGCCTCACCAGAACATGCCGACCAACACTGGGCAGTAGAACAGGTCACGGCTAGTTGCTCAGCAAGCACTTACCTGTAAACTAGTCCTGTCAATCAGTCTTTCACAGCAAGGAATCACAGTGCGCCCCTCCCGTCGAACTCTGACGCGCATCGCATCGGCCGCCGTCGCTTCCCTCGTGATCGTTGCA
>ERZ772769.282-NODE-282-length-12501-cov-4.8945_pt1 | contig 12501 bp, 8 predicted proteins | sample MGYA00580987_ERZ772769 | MGnify/ENA primary metagenome ERZ772769 (study PRJEB29015, sample SAMEA2738043) | human oral metagenome | biome: human oral; feature: human-associated habitat; material: saliva | place: China | collected 2234 ...
AGGAGACGCTCTACCTGGAGTCCGTCCCGGGCATGATGGACTCGATCCGGAACGCCCGACGTGAAGGCATCGAGGCGGGCTCGGAAGAACTCGACTGGTGAGCTCGTGGCGAATCGTGTTCTCACGTCAGGCACAGAAGGACGCGAAGAAACTCGCCGCGGCGGGACTCAAGCCTAAAACCGAGAAGCTCCTCAACCTCATGCGGGAGAATCCCTTCGTCAAACCGCCTCGTTACGAAAAGCTGGTCGGGGATCTATCGGGCTGCTACTCGCGGCGTATCACTATCCAGCATCGACTCGTCTACGAGGTGCACACCGACGAGAGGACCATCCATGTCCTGAGAATGTGGACCCACTACGAGTGACGGTAGCTCCCAGCAGGCTCGGCGTGATGCGACTCCCCGGACTGGCATGACTGCGGGTGCATGGCTGGGTAGCGCCGGTATCTCCCTCATGAACACGTTCGCGGTTGCCTGCGCGCCCGCATGGGATCTGTGCGAAACTCAAGTATGGCAAAGAAGCACCCCACCATGGACCGTTCCCTGTACGAGGCAGAGCTGCTGAGGCTGCAGGCGGAGCTGGTCGAGATGCAGGAGTGGGTCAGGGCCACCGGAGCCCGCGTCGTCGTCATCTTCGAGGGCCGTGACGCGGCCGGCAAGGGTGGGGCGATCAAGCGCATCACCGAGTACCTCAACCCGCGTATCGCGCGCGTGGTCGCGCTTCCCGTGCCCACCGAGCGTGAGCGCACCCAGTGGTACTTCCAGCGCTACATCGCGCACCTGCCCGCTGCCGGCGAGATCTGCCTGTTCGACCGTTCCTGGTACAACCGCGGCGGCGTCGAGCACGTCATGGGTTACTGCACCCCGGAGGAGCATCGGCGCTTCCTCCAGCAGTGCCCGGTCTTCGAGAGGATGCTCGTCGACGACGGCATCCTGCTGCGCAAGTACTGGTTCTCCGTGCCTCAGAAGGAGCAGTACAAGCGTTTCAAGTCGCGCATGACTGACCCCATGCGGCGCTGGAAGCTCTCACCCACCGACCTGGAGGCTCTGCCCCGCTGGGAGGACTACTCGCGGGCCAAGGACGAGATGTTCGTCCACACGGACATCGACTCGGCGCGCTGGCACGTCGTGGAGTCCGCCGATAAGCGCAAGGCCCGCCTCAACATGATCCACCACCTGCTGGAGTCCATCCCCTACGAGCACGTGGAACGTCCCAAGATGAAGTTCCCCAAGAAGCCCTCGTTCCCGTCGTCGGGCTACCGCCGCACGGACCGGTCCCTCCAGAGCGAGGTGCCCGACTACGCGGCCACCCTCAGCGAGTCCGACGCGGCCGAGCGCTACGTGGACCTCGAGGACCAGGGGATCAGCTAGGACTGGCGGCTCCTGCGCCCCAGCTCCTCGAAGACCTGCCCGACCGGCTCACGGATGATGAGGTCGGCGCGGGAGTCGTACGGTGTGGGAGTCGCGTTCATGAGGACCAGGCGCTCACCGGCGTAGTAGTCGATGAGGCCCGCCGCCGGGTAGACGATCAGGCTCGTGCCGGCCACGATCAGCAGGTCCGCCTCCGAGATGGCCCGCACGGCCCCCTCCATGACGTCGCTGTCCAGCATCTCCCCGTAGAACACGATGTCCGGGCGCAGCACCGAGGCGCACGCGGGGCAGCGGGGGACTTCGCCGGAGCGGGCGGCGGCGACGTCGTCCAGGGTGAAGTGCGCGCCGCAGCCGGTGCAGGTCAGGCGCGACCAGTTGCCGTGCAGCTCGAGGACCCGCTCGGAGCCGGCCCGCTGGTGGAGGCCGTCAATGTTCTGCGTGACTACGGCCGACAGCTTCCCGGCCCGCTCGAGATCGGCTATGAACTGGTGCGCCGCGTTGGGGGCCACGCCCTCGCGGGCGTTCTCCTGGGCGAACCACTCCCAGTAGGCCTGCGGGTGCACGGTGAAGAAGTCGATGGACAGGACCTGCTCCAGGGGGATCTCCCGATCCTGGTGGTAGAAGCCCTTGGCGCCCCGGAAGTCGGGGATCCCCGACTCGGTCGAGACCCCGGCGCCGCCGAAGAAGACGATGCGGTTGGACTCTTCGATCCACTGGGCGAGCAGGCCCCTCTGGCTGTCCTGGCGATCCATGCACTCCACCCTAACGCCGGGCTCGGTGCATGAGGTGACGACGGCGGGGTGGAACGTCGGGCTGGTACTCAGTGGATCGCTCGGTAGCCGGTGCGATCGGCCTCGGTGACGTCCCGAATCACCCGCGCCGGGTTGCCCGCGGCGATGACACCGGGAGGGATGCTGCGGGTGACGACGCTGCCTCCTCCGACCACACTGCCCGAGCCAATGGTCACACCAGGAAGGACCGTGACGTTGCCGCCGATCCAGACGTCGTCGCCGATCGTGATCGGACGCGCTCGACAGGCGCCGTCAGCGCGCTCATGAGGATCCAGGGCATGGTTGGCGGTGTACAAACCAACCTTGGGCCCTAGAAGCACGTTGTCTCCAATGGCGATGGGGGCGCCGTCGAGCATGACGCAGTCGAAGTTCGCAAAGACATGGGAGCCGAGGTGGATATTGCGTCCGAACTCGCACCGGAATGTTGGCTCGAGGTTGACGTCGCGGCCCATCGAACCCACGACCCGACGCAGCAAGGCCTCGCGTTCCTCGGCGGGCTGACCATAGGAGCGGTTATATGCATCGGTGGCCTGGACGGCCTCGATCCGCGCTGTGATGAGCTCAGGCGTCAGGTCGTCGTACATCGCGCCCGTCGCCATATGAGCGAATTGCTCCGTCAGGTTCATGCGTACCGATCCTCCTGCCTGCCGTTCCGGTTCATCGACTCTCAGCCTCCTCGCAGGACGCTGAGTGACAAGGCAAGGGCCCAGATCAGCAGCGGAACGCCGTGGAATGCGGTCCGCCAGACCTGGGCCCTGTGCGTGCTCGTCGTGCGGGAGAGGCTCAGATACCGAAGCCGACCCGGCGGGGCTCGGCCTCGCCGAGCTCGATGTACGCCAGGGAGCCGGCCGGCACGAAGACCTTGCGGCCCTTGTCGTCGCTGAGGATGACGGCCTTGGTCTCGGCGTCGGCCACGGCGGCCAGCACCTTCTCCTGAGAGTCGGAGGTCTCCAGGGAGAGCTCGCGGCTGGCGTGCTTGATTCCGATCGTGACCTGCATGGGGCTCCTTCGCATCGTCTGTGTGCCGTATTGAGCGGCACAGCGCCCATCGGGGAGAGGGGCGTGAACCTGGCTCGATCCTAGGGGGCTGCGGCCGTGCCGGCCCTTCGTGCGCCCCAGGAGCCGCGCCGTTTCGCGCCACGCGGAACATGCGCCGCCGGCGCTTCCGGGTGGAGGGCTCGTGACCGATGACGATCCGTTAACGGTGCACGATCCTGTCGGGGGCCCGTGGTGAGATGGTCCCATGTCCCAGGACCCCGTCCGTCTCCTCCCGCCCGCCGAGGCGGCCGAGCTGCCCGCCGCCGACGCCGATGGGCAGCGGGTCCTGGACCGCGTGGCTGAGGGCTCCAACGTCGTCGTCCTGGGGGCCCCTGGGACCGGTAAGACCTCTCTGGCCCTGAGGCTGCTGGCCGAGGCGGTCGCCGGCGGCCGCGACGCCGTCCTGCTGGCCCCTACCCGGGCGCGGGCCGACTGGCTGCGCGGCCGGGCCGCCCACCTGCTGCGTGAGGGCCATGGCGACGGCGTCGTCCGAGTGCGTACCCCCGCAGCCCTCGCCCTGACGATCCTGACCACCTCCTTGACCATGCGGCCCGCCCCGCTGCCGCCCCCGGTGCTTCTGGCCGGTGCGGAGGAGGACTCCGCCCTGGCCTCCATGGTCAGCACCGTCACCTGGCCGGGGCTCCCCGCCGAGGCCACCGGGTCGCGGGCGTTCCGCTCCGAGCTGCGCAACCTCCTGGCGCGCGCCGGAGAGCTCGGCGTCAGCGCCGACGACCTGGCCGACCTGGGACGCCGGCTCAACGTCCCCATCTGGGGGCCCGCGTCCCAGCTCCTGCGCACCTGGGACGCTCAGGGGCGGGCCAGCGCCGAGCGCAGGGCCCAGACCCGCAAGATGGACACGGCTCGCCTCCAGGACCGCGCCGTCGAGGCCCTGAGCTCCTGGGGCGCCGACGCCGTCACCGCCCCCCGCCCCGTCCCGGACCTCGTCCTCGTGGACGACTACCAGGACTGCACGGCCGCCACCGCCAGGCTCCTGACGACCCTGGCGACCCCGGACCCCGACGGGCACCGGGCGCAGGTCGTGGTGCTGGGGGACCCCGACGTCGCCGTGGAGACCTTCCGTGGCGGCACCCCCAGCCTGCTTATCGCCGCCGAGGACCACTCGGGGCTCGCAGCCACCCGCCTGCGACTGACCACCTGCTACCGAGGCAACCCGGCCATCGCGGCGGTGATCCGCGACCAGAGTGCCCGGGTCCCGGTGACCGGCACGACCGCCCACCGGCAGACGACCCTGGCGCCCCGGTCCCCAGCACGGTCCTCGGCCACGCCTTCCTCCGGGGCGAGTGACGCTGAGCGCCCGCAGGCGGCGGCCGGCGTCGAGGTGATCCTGGCCTCCTCCGCCTGGCAGGAACACGCCCACGTCGCCCGGACGCTCAGGCTCGAGCACGTCCACCACGGCACCGCCTGGTCTCAGATGGCGGTCATCGTTCGCAGCGCCGCCGACGCCGAGACCCTCGCCAGGGACCTGCGCAGACGAGGCGTGCCCCTGGCCTCCCGCACGCCCGCGGTCCTGCTACGCGCAGAACCGGCCGCGGCCGCGCTCCTGGACATCGTGCGTGCCGCCATCCGCGACCAGCTGGGCGGGCACGGTGAACCGCCCCAGCGCGACGCCGCCATCAACCTCCTCACCAGCCCCCTGGTGGGGCTGACCACCATGGACCTGCGCCGACTGCGCCGCAGGCTGCGCCAGAACCCGCCGGCTGCAACCCCGCACGCCAGTGCGCCCGAGCCCAGTGAGCCCAGTACCTCTACCGGTCCCGCCCCCGTTCCCGCTGCTGGGACCGGGCCCCGAACCGGCGGCGACGCCGCCCTCCTGGCTCTGCTGGCCGACCCCGAGCAGGCCTCCGGCTTCGTCCGGTCCCTGGAGGGGCAGCCGCTGAGCGCCCAGGCGGAGCGGCTCCTCATCGCAGCCAGGATCCTTGAGGCCTTGCGCTCCGCCATCGGGCAGACCCCGGCCGAGGCCCCGCGCGATGTCGAGGCCCTGCTGTGGGCCGCCTGGAACGCCTCCGAGCGGGCCGAGGCCTGGCGCACCACCGCCCTGCTGCCCTCGGCAAGCTCGGTGCGATCGCTCCTGTCCGAGGCCGCCGAGCACGACCTCGACGTCGTCACCACCCTGTTCAAACGCGCCGAGGTCTGGGCCGAGCGCCACCCGGGCCAGGACGCCTCCAGCTTCCTGTCCGAGCTCGACGCCGAGGTCCTGCCCTCGGACTCCGTGGCCCCTCAGGGGCGGCGCCCGGAGGGTGTGGCCGTCATGACCCCGGCGGGTTGCGCGGGCCAGGAGTGGGAGCTTGTTGTGGTCGTCGGGCTGGAACGGGACCGCTGGCCGGACCTGCGACTGAGGGACTCCCTGACCCGCACCGGCCTGCTCGTCGACGCCGTCACCGGCCGCCTGACCACAGACACCGCTGCACCGGGGGAGGGGACCAGCGGCACCGGCGCCGTGGCCGCTGCCCGGGCGCAGGTGCGCGCCGACGAGCGCCGCATGCTCATCATGGCCCTGTCCCGCGCCTCCAGGCGCCTCCTGCTGACCGCCACCGCAGACGCCGAGCACGCCCCCTCACCCTTCCTGACCGAGATCGCCCGCAGCGCCGGGATCGCCCTGACCGACGCCGACGGCGCCCCCCTCCTGACCCCCGACACCGGTGACCTCACCCTGCGCGGCCTGGTGGGGGAGCTGCGCCACGCCGCCATCTGCGGGAACCTTGAGACGGCCACCGACGCCGAGCGCCGCCGCGGCCGGGCCGCCGTCGACCTGTTGGCCGACCTCGCCCGCCAAGGCGCACCCGGCGCCGACCCCGCCACCTGGATCGGCGCGACCGGCCCCACCTCCAGCGCCCCCCTCATCGCCGCCGGCGAGCGGATACGGGTCAGCCCCTCCGACGTGGAGGGCCTGGCCGCCTGCCCCCTCAAGTGGTTCCTGACCCGCAGCGGCGGATCGGCCCCTGCCAGCGACGCGCAGGCCCTGGGCAGTCTCATCCACGCCGTCGCCGAACGGGCGGAGAAGGAGCACCTGCGCGGTCCGGCCCTGCGCGAGGCCTTCGAGGAGCGATTGACCGACCTCGGCTACCCCGCCACCTGGCAGGGAGGCCTGGCCGCAGACCGCGCCCGCGCCATGATCGAGCGGCTCGACGCCTACCTGGCTGACTGTGACGCCCTGGGCATTCGCGCCGACGTCGAGCAGCCGGTGCGCGCCGACGTCGACATCCCCCTGAGTGTCCTCAGCCCAGCGGTCCGCCAGCGGGCCGGTCTGCGGATACCGACGAAAGGCGGCAACGCCGTCCCGGTCACGATCTCCGGGCGCATCGACCGCCTCGAGCACGTCGGCGGCCTTTTGGGAGGCGAATCGGAGGACTCCGCCGGACCCGACCGGAACGGCACGGTGCGCGTCATCGACCTCAAGACCGGGCAGCGCGTCCCCAAGGACGTCCAGCGTCATCCCCAGCTGGCCACCTACCGGCTGGCCCTGAGCTCGCAGGGCCTCGACGTCGTCGGCGGAGCCCTTGTGCTCCTGGGCAAGGAGCCCTCCAAACGCTCCGGGGACGGATACGTCCTGGCTCCGCCGGGTGCCGCACTCGACCCCAGCCCCGCCGCCCCGGAACCTGCGGAGGAGCCCGCGTGCGAGCCCGCTGAGGAACCGGGCGACGCGGAAGCGAACGGTGCTGCCGACAGCAGTGAGGAGTACTGGGCTGAGGATCTTGTGGCCGCCGCGGCCGTGGCCGGAGTGGGCCCGCAGATCGAGGCCCGCACCGGCGAGCACTGCCGTACCTGCCGGGTCAAAGACTCCTGCCCCGTCCAGGTCGAGGGAAGGAGAGTCGTCTCATGACCCCCACCGGCTCACGCGAGCTCACCCCGCAGGCCCTGGCGGAGGCGCTCGGCATCCACACCCCCACCCAGGAGCAGGCGCGTGTCATCGCCCACCGGCTGAGCCCCCTGCTGGTGGTCGCCGGAGCCGGCTCGGGCAAGACCGCCACCATGGCCCAGCGAGTCGTCTATCTGGTCGCCACCGGGCAGGTCCGCCCCGACCAGATCCTCGGACTGACCTTCACCCGCAAGGCCACCGCCGAGCTCGACCAGCGCGTCGCCTCCCGCCTGGCCGGCCTCAGTGCGGCCGGTCTGCTCCCGGTCGCCGCACCGGGGCGCGACAGCGGAGCGGAGGGCACTGCTGACGCCACCGACTTTGGCGAGCCGATGATCGCCACCTACAACTCCTTCGCCGGCGCCCTGGTGCGAGACCACGGACTGCGCATCGGCGTGGACCCCGACTCCACCCTCATCACCCAGGCCCGCTCCTGGCAGATCGTCACCTCCCTGCTCGAGGCGCGCACGCTCCCGCTGCCCAACGAGAGCCTCAGCCACAATGCGAGCGCCGCCCTGGTCCTGGGCGACGCCCTGAGCCAGAACCTGCTGACCATCGAGGATGCCGCCAAGGACCTGGCCGACCTGACCGAGCAGTTCACCGCCCTGGCCGCCATCAAGGGCTGCAAGACCCTGGTCGGCAAGGCCCCCGCCGTCATGGCCGAGTGGGAGGCCCTGCTCGACGTCGTCGCCGAGCTGCATGCGCACAAACGGCACCACGGCCTGCTCGACTTCGGCGACCAGATCGCCCTGGCCTGCGCCATCGCCGAGTCCGTCCCCGAAGCCGCCGGCCAGGTGCGGGCCCAGTACCCCGCGGTCCTGCTCGATGAGTTCCAGGACACCTCGGTGGCCCAGGTCCGGCTCCTGTCCGCCCTCTTCGCCGACTCCGGGGTGACCGCCGTCGGCGACCCCCACCAGGCCATCTACGGGTGGCGAGGAGCCAGCGCCGCCGCCCTGGACACCTTCCACCAGCGCTTCAACCCCACCGGCACCGCCCTCCTGGAGTCCGGGACCTCACCGGCTGAGGCCACCCCCGTCCTGGAGCTGTCGACCTCCTGGCGCAACGATTCCACCATCTTGGAGGTCGCCAACGTCGTCTCCGCGCCGCTACGCTCCGGCGTCGTCGAGGACGGGGACCCGGTCGGCGAGCACCTCACCGTCGCCCCCTTGCAGGCCCGCCCCGCAGCCTTCGGCCTGGAGCCCGGCGCGGTGTACGGGGCCTTCCTCCAGGACCCCGCCGAGGAGGCCCGCACAGTCGTCGCCTTCCTTGCCGAGCGCTGGTCGCCCAGTGCCGAGATGGCCGTCCTGTGCCGCACCCGGGCGCAGATGGAGCCCATTGCCGCCGAGCTGGAGGCCGCCGGCCTGCCCTACACGATCATTGGCCTGGGCGGGATGCTCTACGTCCCCGAGGTCGCCGACGTCCGCGCCCTGCTGACCGCGGCCTCGGACCCGGAACGCGGGGACCGGGTGGTCAGGCTCCTGACTGGTTTCGGCATCGGTGCCCGCGACCTGCGGGCCCTGGCGTCGCTGGCCCGCGAGCTCACCCGCCCCGCGAGCAAAAACGGCAAGGAAGCACCAGGAACTCACGGCGACCATGCCGAGGCCGACTCCCCACTGCTCAGCGAGGCCCTGGACACCCTGCTGCGATGGCATGAGGACGGAGTGCAGGAAGAGCAGGAAGAGTCCGCCGCGGCCCGGGACCTGACCGAGGCCGGGCGGGCCGTCGCATTGCGCACCGCCCGGGCGATCCGACGCATCCGGGAGGCCGTCTCCCTGCCCCTGCCCGACCTCGTGGCCCTGGCCGAGCAGGTCCTCGACCTCGACATCGAGATCGCCGCCCGGGTCGGTCACCCGATGGGGCACCGCGCCCTCGACTCCTTCCACGAGACGGCCCGGGCCTTCACCGCCGACACCGACGCCCCCACCCTCACCGGTTTCCTGGAATGGCTTGATGCCGCCGAGGAGCACGAGGACGCCATGAGCGTCCCCGAGGTCGAGCCCTCGCCCGGGGCGGTCCAGCTCCTCACCGTCCACGCCGCCAAGGGTCTGGAGTGGGACGTCGTCGCCGTCCCCGGCATGGACGAGCAGGTCTTCCCCTCCTACACCAGCGCCGTCAAGGATGATCTTCGCGTCGCGGAGACCGGCTGGATGGGCTCCACCTCGACCTTCCCCTTCCCACTGCGGGCCGACGCCGGCGACCTGCCCCCCTTCACCGTCGGGGACCTCGACCCGGCTGTCACGGACAAGCCCTTCCTGACCGAGACGATGAGCGCCTACAAGGAGGCCCTCGGGCGCCAGAGCCTGCGCGAGGAGCGCCGCCTGGCCTACGTGGCCTTCACCCGGGCCCGCCACGAGCTCCTCCTGACCGGCTCCCACCTGTCCAAGACCGCCTCCAAGCCCCGCCGTCCCTCACGCTTCCTCACCGAGCTCCAGCGGCGCGACCTCCTGTCTCCCTACGCGGAGGGCTGGGTCGACTTCGATGAGTCCCGCCCCAACCCGCTGACCGCCCTGACCCAGGTGGGCACCTGGCCCCCCGACGCCGACGCAGCGGAGACCCTGGACAGCCAGGCCCCGGAGGCCGAAAAAGAGGGGACAGCGGTCACCGACCGGCTTGCCGATGTGCGTCGGGCCCGGTACGCGGCCGCCGCCCAGGTCACCGCCGCCATGGGCGGAACCGAGCCCGTCCAGGAGGCGTCCACTCAGGCCCAGCCCGATGACGAGATGGTGCGGCGGTGGAGACTCGAGGCGGGACTCCTCCTGGCCGAGCGCACCCGGGCCCTGTCCGGCGGGCCTGCCGTCCGCCTGCCCGAGCACCTGGCCGCTACCCGCCTGGACGACCTGCGTGCCGACCGCCACCAGTTCGCACTCGACCTGCGTCGCCCGCTCCCACCCGAGCCCCGCGCCGCCGGCCGGCTCGGAACCGTCTTCCACGACGCCGTCGCCCAGCGCCTGAGCGCACGCGGCACCCTGTTCGGCCTGGGGCAGGCGGGCGTGCCCGACAGCCTCGGACCCCAGGACCGGGACCGCATCGAGCGCTGGCTGGAGACCGCCGAGAACCTGCCGCTCCTGGAGGACTACGTCCTGGTCGAGACCGAGACGGATCGGGAGATCACCATCGGCGCCACCACCCTGCGCTGCCGCATGGACGCCGTCTTCCAGCGGTTGGACGGTTCCGGGTGGCTCATCGTCGACTGGAAGACCGGACGGCGACAGGTGCCCGTGGACCAGCTCAGCGTCTACGTCCACGCCTGGGCTGCCTCCCAAGGTGTGCCCACCGGGGCGGTACGGGCCGCCTACGTCTACGTCGACTACCCCGGAGGACGCGTCGATGAGCTCACCGCCGAGGGCCTGCTCAGCATCGAGCACATTCAGGCGGCCCTGACAGTGGGGTAGGGGCCGCAGTGAGACAAGGGCCGCAGAGCCGCGCGCCTGTCAGCTCTCCTCGTCGTCGACGCGCACCATGGCCACCGGGTTGGTGATGGCGTCGGGCTCAGCCGGCTCGCGAACCCCGGGCACCGGTGCCAGCCGGGGCGTGGCCGGCTCCACCAGCGGGGCGTCACCCACCTGGGCGGCCAGATCCTCCAGCATCGCCACTGCGTCATTGATGACCGGCTTGTCCCCGGTCCTCACCCCGTGCAGCAGCCAGCGCGCCAGGCTCAGCTCACTGACCAGCTCGGCGCGCTCACGCAGGTGGCGGTCAACACCCTCGGAGCGGGCGATGTCGTAGGCGTCCTCAATGGAGTCCAGGCAGTCCACCGGCGCCGAGGAGTACACCCAGGCCAGGTCCTCGGCCGGGTCTCCCACATGCGCCTGGGACCAGCCCCGCACCGCCACCACCGTGCCGCCGGCCACCAGGACGTTCTCCTCAGCGAGGTCCCCGTGGACCACGGTGGGGCGGAAGCGCCACAGGGCGGTGTCCTCCAGGGCCTGCTCCCAGCGCCCCAGCAGCGCCGGTGGAGTCCTGCCCGTCGCGGCGGTGTCGTCCAGCAGGCTCAGCCAGCGCCGACGCACCTCCTCGGCGTCGTAGACCGGCATACCAGCCTCGGAGATCACCGTCATGGACAGCTCGTGGATCTCACCGAGCGCCTTGCCCAGGCCCGCCGACATCCCCGGCCCCGGCCGGAGCGTCTCCACCGGGATCGGCTTGCCCTCCACATGGGAGCGGACCTGAATGTGCGCGTCCTTCTGACGCAGGGAGCCGGCGACGCGAGGAACGTCGAAGGAGAGCCGTCCGTCGTCGACGACCCGGCCGATGCGGCGCAGCACCTCGGCCTCAGCCTCCAAGGAGGCGCCCACGGCATCGGTGCGGGCCTCATGGACCTCCCAGTGGCGGCCCTGGGTGTCGATGACGCCAATGATGTGCCGCTCCGGGGTCTCGGACTGCGGCAGCGCCAGCCGAGTCGGGTTGAGGCCGGCGACGGCGACGCTCGCCATCGCCGCCAGAGAGAGCGCGGAGTGGCGAGGGCGAGGAGTCTCGGCGGGCTGAGCCTGCCGGGCCGGCGTGCTGCTCCGGGGCGGCTCGGCCGAGGCACCCGGCAGCGGGGCCACGACCACGGGCGCACGATAGTCCTCGTCGTGCTCGTCGGATCGCTGATCGGAGCGCTCAGCCTGATGCTGGTGGTTGTCCTCATCGCCGGCCTGAGCCTCAGCGCGCTCGACGTCGGAGGTCACCTCATCGGCGAGGCTGTCGACACCGCCGTCGACATCAGTGGTGCCGGGGGCGTCCGGGGACTGCGGAGGCTGTGACATGGTCCAACCGTAGGCGACAGGTCCTATGTCTCGCAGGACAGCCGCGCCCGTCCGCTGGCGGCAAACGTTCAGGGACGTGGGCAACGGCTTGAGGAATGTGCCAGAAGGCCGATGTTATCCACAGGTTATGTCGAGGTGGTGGCCATGTCGTGACCAGGTGCCCTAGAGTTTATCCGTGACAATGGTCACCGACCGGCTGGTGTGTCACGGCTCAGTGCAGAGCCCCGGGTCGGTCCTCACATCATCCTCACTCCTCCCCTCATACGACTCCCACGCTGAGAGGCATCATGGACGCTGCCGATCTTCTCCTGACCGAGGTTCGCGAGCTGGTGCGCGCTCGCGGCATCGACCCTCTCAAGGACGCCTCCGACCTCGACCAACTCGTCACCCAGGCCGAGGAGGACTATCTGCGCCGCTCCGACGCCGGACTCGTCCCACCGCTCATCGATCCCAAGGGGGCGCGCACCCACGTACTCGACTCCATGGCGGGGCTGGGCCCGCTCCAGGGCTACCTCGATGACGAGTCCATTGAGGAGATCTGGGTCAACGCCCCCGGCCGCGTCTTCGTCGCCCGTTCCGGGCGCCCCGAGCTGACCACCACGATCCTGGAGAGTGAGGACCTCGCGGTCCTGGTCGAGCGGATGCTGCGGGCCTCCGGGCGCCGCCTGGACCTGTCCAGCC
>ERZ772769.290-NODE-290-length-12345-cov-6.88934_pt1 | contig 12345 bp, 5 predicted proteins | sample MGYA00580987_ERZ772769 | MGnify/ENA primary metagenome ERZ772769 (study PRJEB29015, sample SAMEA2738043) | human oral metagenome | biome: human oral; feature: human-associated habitat; material: saliva | place: China | collected 2234 ...
CTTCTCCGTAAAGCTCAGCGAGCAGACCGCAGAGAACACCCTTGAGGTTCCCCGCGTCTCTGAGAGCAAGTCCTCCGATAACAAGGGTTCTGAGAACGGCTCTTCCGATAACAGCTCCTCGAACTCCTCCGGTAACTCCGGCGCTAACGGCTCCGGTTCTAATGGTTCGGCAGGCACCTCCGGCAGCGTCTCTAACGGCGGTTCTTCCTCGAACGGCTCTGTCAGCAACAACCCGGCACAGCCGGTCTGCGTACCCGTCACCCGCACCCGCGAGGTGCAGGAGCAGGGCGCATCCGACGGCACCATTAAGAGCGCAAACCTTGGCTGGGGCGTGCGTGATTCCTTCCGCAACTACGTGCGCGGCGGCATCGCGAACGGTAGCTGGGAGCTGAACGGCACCTCCTACTCTTCGGATGCGTTCAACTGGTCTAACGGCACCGGCACCTTCAAGGGCGGTAAGGGTTCCATCTCCTTCAGCGGTTCGGTTCGTTTCACCGGTCACCACGGCATTCTGGACACCACCATTGCGAACCCGCGCCTTGAGATTAACGGCAATTCCGGTACTCTCTACGCGACTATGACCAGCAATGACCCCTCCGGCAAGGCAACTAACTACGGTGAGGTCGCACTGCTGAAGGTGGACCTTTCGGGCCTGCAGAGCTCCGCTGACGCTGTGAGCGTCAACGGTGCGGCAACCACCCTGACCGCTGAGGGCGCGAAGGCGTTCGCTGGCTTCTACGAGGCCGGTAAGGACATGGCTCCGCTGAGCTTCTCCGCGGCGATCAACGGCGCGAAGACCACCACCAAGACCGTGACCGAGACCGTCTACGAGGGTAAGGGTTGCGACCCGGTCACCGGCAAGCCTTTGGCTTCCACCGGTGCGTCCGGTGTTGAGGGCACCCTGGTTGCAGGTTTCATCGCTGTTGCAGCCGGTGCGGGTACCGTCGTGTACACTCGCCGCCGCAAGAAGGCATAACGGCACCTCACGAGGATGCCCACACTGTTGGTTCGCCCGTGAGACTCAACTATGAGGTTCACCGGTGAGCCGACACGGTCCGTGCGGGGGTGCAGATTTTCACTGCGCCCCCGCTTCAGGTGCCAGGTTTTACTCCGGCGCCTACCCCAGTTTTTCTAGCTCCCTTTTTCTCTGTGAGACGACGATGTTTTCTTCTCTTTCTTCTTCTGCCCTGAACCGCCGCGATGCAATGAAGTATGCGGCGTTCTCCATCACTTCCGCGTTCCTGCTGAGCTCTTGCGGTGTGGGTACTCAGAACCCGGCCGCTTCTTCAAGCACTTCGCAGGCTGTGGTGGATGAGCAGAGCACCCGCACCGTTTTGGAGAACCTTGCCGATCAGCTGCGTTCTTCTATTGCCCCTGATCAGAAGGCTCTGCGCGGCCCCAATAGCGCCGCAGATACCCCCGAAATTCAGCCGATGGTCGATACCCCCACCCCGGCTTTCCCCGTGACGTTCAAGGATTTCAACGGCACCGAGGTGACCGTTAAGTCCGCTGACCGTGTGCTGGCGCTGGACCTGTACGGCACTCTGGCTCAGCAGATGATTGCGCTGGGTCTGGGCGGCCGCCTGGTCGGTCGTGTCACCTCCTCGACCGAGCAGTCGCTGGCTCATCTGCCGCTGGTGACCCAGAACGGTCACGACCTGAACGCTGAGGCGATTCTGGCGACCTCCCCGGACCTGGTGCTGTGGGATAAGAGCAACGGCCCGATTGAGATTGTGGATCAGCTGCGCGCAGCGGGTGTGACCGTCGTGGCATTCGATCATGAGCGTCGTATGGATAAGATCATTCCGCAGCTCAAGGCTGTTGCGCAGGCGCTGGGTGTTCCGGAGGCGGGCGAGCAGGTTGCTGCCCGCGTGCAGAAGGACCTGGATTATGCCCTGCAGGTGCTCAAGGATGTTGCCCCGAAGGGTGAGCAGCAGGTGTCGTTCGCGTTCCTGTACGTGCGCGGTACTGCTGGCGTGTTCTTTGTGCTCGGTAAGGGTTCGGGCGCCGATGATTTGATTCAGGCTATTGGCGGCAAGGATGTGGCGTCTGAGCAGAACGCGACGAATATTATTCCGGCAACCAGTGAGGCACTGGTGAAGCTGAACCCGGACGTCATTCTGACCATGAGCGGCGGCATTAAGTCCACCGGTGGTTTGGACGGTTTCTTGGCTCGCCCGGGTGTGGGTGAGACGAATGCCGGCAAGAATAAGCGCATTATCGATATGGGTGACGGCCAGATTCTGTCCTATGGCCCGAATACTCCGGCGGTGCTTTTGTCGCTGGCTAAGGCTGCGTACTCGACTCCTGCGGGGGGCCAGTAGTGGCTGCCGTGAAAAGTGCGGCGGGTGCGCGGGATTATCGTGCTTCGCGTCGGCGTCGTGCCGGTCTGACGTTTACGTTTTTGGCGGTGGCACTGTGCGTTGTGATGGTGCTGTCTGCGGGTTTGGGTCAGTACTATATCCCGACTGATCAGGTGATTGCTTCTGTGGGCCGCCGCCTGGGTCTTGCGCCGGAGAACCCGGCGATGCAGCTGGCGGATAGCACTCTGTGGAATATCCGTTTCCCGCGTGTGCTGTTGGGCGTGCTGGTGGGTGCCGCTTTGGGTACTTCCGGTGCGGTGATGCAGTCGGTGTTTGGTAACCCGTTGGCTGAGCCGGGCGTGATTGGTGTTTCCTCGGGTGCGGCGGTTGGCGCGTGTTTGTCGATTGTGTTGAACCTGCAGTTCTTCGGTATTTTCACGACTCCTGCATTCGCGTTTGTGGGTGCGTTGGCGGCTACCGCGCTGGTGTATTTCCTGTCGCGTTCTTCGGGTCGTGCGAAGGTCCTGTCGATGATTTTGACGGGTATTGCGGTGACCGCGGTGGCGAATGCGATTATTGCGTTCCTCATGTTTATTGCTGATACGACGAGCCGCGATCAGATTGTGTTCTGGCAGATGGGTTCGCTGAACGGTTCCACGTGGAAGGCTGTGGCGAGCGTGTGGCCGGTTATTCTGATCGGCTTGGTGGCGTGTTTTGTGATGGCTTCTTCGCTGGATGTTCTGGCGTTGGGTGAGCGTGCGGCGCAGCATTCGGGCGTGAACGTGGAGCGTCTGCGTGCGGTGTCTATTGCGGCGACGGCTTTGTTGACGGGTGCTGCGGTGGCGTATGCGGGCATTATCGCGTTTATTGGTCTGATTATTCCTCACCTGTTGCGCATGATTTTGGGTCCGTCGAATCGTGTGTTGTTGCCGGCTTCAGCATTGGGTGGCGCCCTGTTGATTGCGCTGTCTGATTTGGGTGCGCGTACGCTGGTACCTTTTGCTGATTTGCCGATTGGTATTTTTACGGCTTTGGTGGGCGGCCCGACGTTCTTCGTGTTGTTGCGTCGTTCCCTGGGTCAGGGCGGAGGTGCTTCGTGAGTGAGTTGTTGAGCCTGTCCGGTGTGTGTTTTAACGCTGGTGGGCGTCAGATTTTGAATGATGTGTCTCTGTCTGTTGCTGCGGGCGAGGTTGTGTCGCTGATTGGTCCCAACGGTGCCGGTAAGTCGACTCTATTGGGTGTGATTGCTGGTGATATTGCGCCCAGTAGCGGTGAGATTCTGTTGGATGGCACCCCTCTGGGTTCGATTCCTGCCCGTCAGATGGCGCGTCAGCGTGCGATGCTGTTGCAGAAGTTGAATGTGGCGTTTTCGTATACGGTGCACGAGGTGGTTCAGATGGGCCGCACCCCGTGGAAGGGCACGGAGCGCGCTGAAGAGGATGACGCCGTGGTTGCTTCGATGATGGAGCGTACGTCGGTGACTCATTTGTCGGATCGCGATATTACGACTCTGTCCGGTGGTGAGAGTGGTCGTGCGCATTTGGCGCGTGTGTTTGCTCAGCAGACTCCGCTGATTCTTTTGGATGAGCCGACTGCGGCGCTGGACATTACGCATCAGGAGCAGACGTTGCGGGTGAGCCGCGAGTTGGCTGCTGAGGGTGCTGCGGTGTTGACGGTGCTTCATGATCTGGATGTGGCGGCTGCGTATTCTGACCGTATGGTGTTGTTGCGTGGTGGCGAGGTGGTTGCTTCGGGCGCCCCTGAGCAGGTGTGTTCGGCGGAGTTGTTGTCTGAGGTGTATCAGCATCCGATTGAGGTGTTGAGGCATCCGGTGACGAATCGTTTGTTGATTCTGCCCGAGCGCTGATTCTGCCGGAGCGCTAACTCTGCTAGCGTGCTGATTCTATGGGGCGTTAGCGTACTGTCCCACATACACTTTCCACCTCAAAATATGCCAGTATTCGCATATATTAAATCTCCGCTCTGGAATGACTGAAATATCGGCTCATTCCAGGGCGGAGATTATCTTTATCCCCTTCTGCACGGATACACTGAAAGGTAGTGTCCGCAATACTGAACTCTATTCAGTTCAGCATTCCATCCATTCGAGAAAGAGACCCCTGCATGGATCCTCAGCAGAAAACGGCGACGTCTGCCGTTGCCGGCTACATTCCCGAATATTCTGAAACACCGCATAGCGGATCTTTCGATATTGCCCAGCACGGTTTGAGCAGCGATGATGTCGCTCGCCTGACTGCTGAGGGTAGGGTCAATACCCAGAACAATAAGTCTTCTCGCACGCTGTGGAGCATTATGCGTGCGCACCTGTTCACGGTCTTCAACTTTGTGTTGGGTGCCTGTGGCGCTGTGGTGATTATGTACCAGCGTTGGGCTGATCTGCTATTCCTGGGGGCTGTTATCGCTAACGTGGTGATTGGTTTTGTGCAGGAGTACAAGGCGAAGCTTGAGCTGGACCGCATCTCCCTGCTGGATCGTTCCCCCGCTACTGCCGTGCGTGACGGTAAGAGCGTTGAGGTTCCGATGGAGCAGCTGGTTGAGGGTGACGTTGTCATCCTCAAGCGAGGCGATCAGGTTCCTGCGGACGCTGTTGTGCTCACCTCCGATTCTTTGGAGCTGGATGAGTCCTTGCTGACCGGTGAGAACGACCCGATTGCTAAGCGCCCCGGCGATATGGTGCTGTCGGCGTCGAGTGTGCTGGGTGGTACCGGCCGCGTCCTGCTGTCTCATGTGGGTGCGAATTCTCGTGCAAGCAAGATTTCTGATGAGGCGCGCCAGTTCTCGCGTATTCAGTCTGAGCTGCGTGATGCGCTGAACCGTGTGGTCCGCTGGATTACGGTGGGTCTTGCGGTCATTATTCCTGTGGTGTCGTGGGGTCAGATTCAGGCGGCTGGTGGCCTGGAGACCGTGCAGCAGAACCACCTGTGGGAGCAGGTTTCTATTGCTGTGGTGTCCTCGGTTGCTTCGATGATTCCGCAGGGTCTGGCGCTGATGACTACCCTGGCGTTTGCGGCGGCGGCTGTGGCGCTGGGTCGTAAGCACAACATCCTGGTGCAGGAGCAGCCTGCGGTTGAGGTTCTGGCTCGTGTGGATGTGGTCTGCTTCGATAAGACCGGCACCCTGACTGAGGGCGGCGTGATTTTTGATTCGGTACGCCCGCTGGACACCGTTGCTGAGGCTGAGGGCCCGGATGCTGACTCTGCCGAGCACACGTCTTGGCGTGCTTCTCTGCCTGCCGGCTGGAATGATGCGCTGGCGTGGTTTGGTCACGATGAGAACGCGAACCCGACCGCTGCGGCTCTGACCGGTGGTTTCCCGGATAATTCCTCGGCGTCGGTGACCGGTATTGTGCCGTTCTCCTCGGCTCTGCGTTTTAGCGCGATTGAGTTTAAGGATTCGGGCGCGTGGCTTCTGGGCGCTCCGGAGGCGCTTCTCGCCAAGGGTACCGCCGAGCGTGAGCGTGCCGCTGAACTGGCGGCGCTGGGTCTGCGCACGATGGTTTTGGCGCATGCTTCTGCGGTGGTTCGCAATGAGAAGGATGAACCGATTCAGAAGATCCCGTCGGATGCTACCCCGGTTCTGTTCGTGATTTTCCGTGAGAATGTGCGTGCGGATGCGCCTCAGATTGTGGAGTATTTCCACCGTCAGGGCGTGACTTTGAAGGTCTTCTCGGGTGATAACCCGTTCACTGTGGCTGCGGCTGCGAAGACTGCGGGTATGGATACTTCTGCGGGCGCGGTTGATGCGTCGACTCTGCCTGAGGACGGTCCGGAGCTCGCTGAGGCTGCGGCTACTCACAATATTTTCGGTCGTGTGTCGCCCGAGCAGAAGAAGAACATGGTGATTGCTCTGAAGGAGCGCGGCCATGTGGTGGCGATGACCGGTGACGGCATTAATGACGCTCTGGCGCTCAAGCATGCAAGCTTGGGTATTGCGATGGGTAACGCCGCTCCGGCGACGAAGGCTGTTTCTCGCCTGGTTCTGCTGGACGGTAAGTTCTCGTCTCTGCCGGCTGCGCTGGAGCAGGGCCGTCAGGTCATTACGAACATTGAGATGGTGGCGAACCTGTTCTTGACGAAGACTGGTTTCGCGATTCTTCTGGGTGTTCTGTTCAGTATTCTCGGTTTGACCTTCCCGTTCTTGCCGCGTCAGTACTCGACTGCGGACTTCTTGATTGTGGGTGCGTCGTCCTTCGCATTGACCCTGTTGCCGAATTCGCGCCGTTACGTGCCGGGCTTCTTGCGCCGCGTGCTGAATTACACGGTTCCGAACTCGATTATTGTGGTTGCGATGCTGTTGGCGGTGACGTTCACGGCTCGTGGCATGGGTGTTGAGGATATCCGTCAGATTCAGACGGCTTCGTTCATTACTTTGGTGATGATGGGTCTGTGGAACTTGGCTGCGGTGGCTCGTCCGTTCAACCGTGCTCGTATTCTGCTGTTTGGTGCGTTGCTGGCGGTGTTCTTCGCGGCGCTGTTCGTGCCGGTTCTGGTGGAGTACCACCAGTTCGTTACTGTGCTTCCGCACCTGCTGTGGACGGCTCTGGGTGCCGGTGCTCTGGGTGCCGCGCTGATTGAGGTGAATGCGCATCGTAACCGCCGCTGGCAGAAGCGTCATTACCCTGAGCTGGAAGTTGCTCCGCTGAATTTCTTCCCGGCTAAGAAGTAGTTAGTCGGAGGGTAGCTGCTTCGGTAGCGTGTGGGCCCCGTATCCTGTGGATGCGGGGCCCTTTCGCGTCTTCGGAAAGCTCCCCGTCCGGTGCGTGTCGGGGTGTTTCAGTGCGTGTTGGAGTGTACCGGGGCACACCAAAGTCCTGCCGAAGTCCTACCGGGAGGCTCCCTACACGCGGTGCTGAGAGCGTGTCTCAGCTACCACTTGAGTGAAACTTTTAACAGCTTCTGATAGCCTCCTGTTCACACCTTGCTCTTAACCTGGGAAAACCCTTAGAGTTACAGGGAACTATTTGAGAAGGGAAACCTTCTTCAGGGTTGTTACTGGTTTGGCAGGCAAGACCTGAGTTACTCAACACCGTATGGGACGGCAGTATTTACCTGCCGAGAATCCCCTCTATTTGCTGTACCGAAGCTCCATAGTGGGCACGAGTGTAGTGCTTCCGGTGGTCGAGAGACTCGGGTCTTTTGTGTTTTCTGGGGTGTTACCCGCTTCTGGGTTTTCCCGGGCTGGGTTTTCCCGGCTCTGGGTTCTCTCAGCGAGCGCAGCCTCCTGTAGCAACGTTGTTTGGTAGACATTGACCGCATATCTAAGGAAGTATCGTGAATAACCGCGAACTTGGCGAGAAGATTCTTGACGGCCTGGGTGGCCCCGAGAACATCGCGCACATTACTCACTGTGCAACCCGCCTTCGTGTCACTCCTGTGTCCAACGATGCAGTGCAGAACAAGAAGATTGAGGGCCTGCCCGGCGTTCTCTCTGTGATTGAGCAGTCCGGCCAGACTCAGGTGGTGCTGGGGAGCAGTCCGGCCAGACTCAGGTTGTTCTGGGCGAGCGCGTTGAGGCTGTGTACAACGAGATCAACGCTCTGCCTTCTATGTCCGGCCACGCTGAGGGTGACACCAAGGTTGAGGCTGAGGGTAAGAAGTCCGGCTGGCTTACCAACGTCTTCGACGTTCTGTCTGACTCCTTCCGTCCTCTGCTGTGGGCACTTCTGGGTACCTCGATGATTCTGACCCTGATTGTGTTCCTGCAGCAGCTGGGCTTCTTCGGCCAGTACACTGACTTGACCGGTCAGAGCGTGAACATCGACATCATTAACGGTGCTCGTGTGGCTGACCCGGAGGCTGCTAAGGCCCTGAACACCCAGTGGATGCAGCAGTTCGCTTTCTGGTACATCCTGAAGGCTGCTTCGCTGTCGGTTCTGAACTTCATGCCCATCATGCTGGGCGCTACCGCTGCTAAGCGTCTGGGCGCGAACATGTGGGTTGGTGCGGCTATCCCCGCTGCGCTGATGACCGGTACCTTCACCGATCTGACCGCTCTGGCTGACCCCGCCACCAAGATTCTGAATGTTCCGTTCTTCGGTCTGGATCTGCCGCTGTACGCATTCAGCTACACCGGCCAGGTCTTCCCCCCGCTGCTGGCTGTTGCTCTGCTGGCTCCGTTTGAGCGCTTCCTGAAGAAGGTTATTCCTTCGATGCTGCAGATGGTGTTCGTGCCGATGATTTCGGTCATCGTTCTGGTTCCGGTGACCGCGTTCCTGGTTGGCCCCATCGGTATCGGTGTTGCTATGGGCATCTCTGACTTCCTGAAGATGGTTAACGACCAGGCTCCGGCTCTGGTTGGTGCTCTGATTGCTGGCCTGTACCTGTTCATGGTTCCGCTGGGTCTGCACTGGCCGCTGAACGCTGTCATGATTAACAACCTGCAGACCATGGGTACTGACTTCATTCAGTCCCCGATGGGTGCTTACAACTTCGCTGTGTTCGGTGTTGTGACCGGTGTGGCTATTAAGGCTAAGCACGACCGCGAGCTGCGCCAGACCGCTGTTGGTGCGTCGATGTCCGGTCTGCTCGGTGGTATTTCTGAGCCGTCCCTGTACGGTGTTGTGCTGCGTTACAAGCGCGTGATTCCGATTATTCTGGTTCCCGCTGTTATTGGTGGCGCTACCATTTCCTTCCTGGGCGTTAAGTCCTACGCGTTCGCGTTCACTTCGCTGCTGTCGATTCCGGCGATGCAGCCTTCTCACCTGTACGTGATTGGTCTGGCTATTGCGTTCTTCGGCGCTATGACCGGTATTCTGCTGTTCGGTTACGAGTCGAAGGCTGATGCTGTGAAGCATGCTGCTCAGCGCGCGGCTGAGGCTGCTGAGGAGTCCGCTCCCAAGGCTGAGGCTGTTGCTGCTAAGGCTGCTCCGGCTGCTGCCGCTACTGCGACCACCGCTGTTGCTGCTGAGGCTGCTGCACCCGCTGCTTCCGCTGGTGAGGTCATTGAGCTGCACTCCCCGATTGAGGGTACTGCTGTTGCTCTGTCTGATGTTCCGGACCCGATTTTCGCTGCAGGCAAGCTGGGCGAGGGTGTGGCTATTGAGCCGACCGGTACCACTGTGGTTGCTCCCGCTGCCGGTAAGGTTGCTGCAACCTACCCCTCGGGCCACGCTGTTGGTCTGAAGCTGGAGAACGGTATTGAGCTGCTGATTCACGTTGGTCTGGATACCGTGAACCTGGATGGTAAGGGCTTCAGCGTGAAGGTTGCTAAGGGCGACGTTGTTGCTGCTGGCGACGCTCTGATTGAGTTCGATCCTGAGGTTATCAAGGAGGCGGGTTACCCGCTGATCACCCCGGTTATCGTGACCAACACCCGCAAGTTCGCTGAGGTTAAGGGTCTGCCGGGCGTTGCTCACCAGAACCTGAGCACTGTCCTGAAGGTAACCACTAAGTAGTTCACTTTCTAAGGCTCTAAGGGGCCCCACCGTTGTGGTGGGGCCCCTTTCTTTATGCCCTGTTTCTCCCTTATGCACTGCTTCCTTATGCGCTGTTTCTTTGGGCGCTGGTACATTGGGCAGTGATTCTTTGGGCAGGGTTTGCTTGGGCGTATCCACTAGCCGGGGGGTATTTCTGCTAATGTGATAATAAGCTCAACAAGGAAGTTCTCAAGTGATAGGGAGTACGATGATGTCTTCTGATACTAGGATGATGTCTTCTGATACTGGGGTGTGGGAAGAGCAGCAAGAAGAGTTACGCGCTCTTTCTCCTGTTCGGCGGCTGATGCGCCGGCTCAATCTTGAGGCGCTCGTCTACGAGTCCGCGCCGTTCCCGGTTCTGTTGCGTAAGCTCTCCGCGCTGATTCCAGCGTGCCTTCTGTGGTGGGTTATCTACGAGCCGCACCGGCTTGCTTCCTCCACCAGCCTCCCCGAGGGTGCTCACGCCATTACACTGCTCCCCGGAGTGTGGGGTGACCCCGCTACGGGGGCTTATGGGGGTCTTCCTGAGCTGCCGGGGGTCCTCTTGCGCTGGGTGCTGTGTATCGCGGCAATGGTGGCTGTCGTTCACCTCTGCGGCGTCAAGGCGAAGGGCCAGAGCTTCACGATTCCTCACGATGCGCGTTCACGGTTGATTGCGCTCATGCAAACTCTCGGTATTTTCGGTGCCTTTGCGCTGGTCGTCTGGATCGAATACATGATGACTCCGCTGACCCTCATGTTTGAAACCGTGTACGCGGGCCCCACCGCAGCCTATAGCGGCGACGGCATGATTCCCCTGCACCTGTTCCTGTCCTCGTCGTTGAGCGCTATTTTCTTGGGCTATTTTTGCGTGAACATTCTTGCTTCGCTGAATATCCCCGGGTACCTGGGTATCCCCGCAATTATTTATGTGGGGGCGCTCCCTTGGGCGCAGGCGGAGCGGCACCAGTTCACCTTGGCGCTGGCGTGGGTCATTGCGGTGACTCTGGTGAGTTGGCTGGTGCGCGGCATGTGGGGTACTGTGCTGGCCTGCGTGGGCTATTCTCTCTGGATTGTGCTGGTGGCAACCAGCGGTGATCCTTTTGACCTGTCCGCCAATATGAGCCGTGTGCTCGTGATTTTGGGTTTCCCGCTGGCTTTCATCGTTGCTGGAGGCGGCATTTACCGTATCTTCTATCTGCGGCAGAACCCGAAGATGTTGAGGTACCTGCAGGAGCGTGCCCTGTACCTGGGCGAGTGGTAGCAGCCAGTTAGAGTGGCGCTCCCCTAGTTTTTGTAATTACATATCCCGCTAATGTATCCAGCTAAAGGACGCAGAACAAGCGGGACAGAAAAATCCCGGGCACTCTCTCGTGAGAGTACCCGGGATTTCGAGTCCTACAGGACGGCTAGAGCATTACCGAAAGCGGTATTACTTTCGCCTACTCTACTCCTGCCAGCCAACGTTGACCCAGTAGTCAGCGCTGGTGTAGCTCTGCTTGAACAGGGACGGACCGTAGTTCGCAACCTTAGCCTTGACAGCGGCGTACATCGGGCCGTTTGCGTAGGGCAGGTACACTGCGACCTTCTCGTAGTAGAGCTTCTCCGCCTCGTTAGCGATCTTGATGCGCTCGTCTTCCTTCTCGGTGTTCTGCAGCTTCTCGATGAGCTTATCAACTTCGGGGTCACCGACTCCGAACACCTCGGTGGTGAAGAAGTAGGGTGCCGAGGAAGCCAGGTCGGGCAGAACACCCCAACCGGTGAAGATTGCTTCGTAGCTCTTCTGGCCGAGCACGGAGTTGGAGTTCGACTGCGGCTGGTTGTCAGCGCTCAGGCGGATACCTGCGGACTTCAGCTGCTGCTCCAGAATCTGGTAGACCGCCTGGTAGACAGCCTCGGAACCGAAGGAGGTCAGGGCGAAGCCAGCAACCTTGCCGTTCTTAGCGTAGTAGTCGCCGGACTTGGAGTAGCCTGCGGCCTCCAGAATCTTGCCAGCTGCCTGTGCACCGGTGTCACCAGCGTAGTTGTTCTGGTAGCCCTTCTGGAACGGCATTGCGATGATGGAGCCGGGCAGCGGCTCGGTCCAGCCGAGCTGCGAGAAGTATGCCTTAGCGATCTGCTCGCGGTCCACAGAAGCGAGGATTGCGCGGCGCAGTGCCAGGTCCTCGATGCGCTTGGGGTTCAGCTGAATGATGTTGACGTTGGTGTTCTGGCTCTGGCGAATCTCGGTGCCTGCCTGGCCCTTCACAGCGTTGTAGCTGGTTGCGCCAACGAAGGTGAAGGCGTCCAGTTCGCCGTTCTTGAAGCTTGCACGGATTGCTTCGGAGTCCATCTGACGCCAGATGATGCGGTCCAGCACAGGCTTCTCGCCCCACCACTTGTCGTTCTTGACCAGGGTGAGCACCTTCTGGGAGGAGTTCCACTCGCCAATCTTGAAGGGACCTGCCCAGTACTGATCGAGGGGCTTGTCAACGAAGCCTTCGTTGAAGAGGTTGACGTCTTCCAGTGCGGGGTGGATTGCGAAGGCGCACAGACCCTCGGAGGGGTAGTACGGAGCCTTCATGGTGACCTTGACGTGGAAGTTGTCGCCGTCCACAGCCTCGATGCTTTCAACCTGCTGCCACATGG
>ERZ772769.291-NODE-291-length-12324-cov-6.57527_pt1 | contig 12324 bp, 9 predicted proteins | sample MGYA00580987_ERZ772769 | MGnify/ENA primary metagenome ERZ772769 (study PRJEB29015, sample SAMEA2738043) | human oral metagenome | biome: human oral; feature: human-associated habitat; material: saliva | place: China | collected 2234 ...
GCCCCGCCGCGGGCTCCGGCAGCGCCCCCTCCGCAGCCTCCTCACTGAGCACGGCCGGTGCGGCCGGTGCCAGCGCTGCCGACGCCGCGGCCTCAGCCGCTTCCGCCGACACCGCCCAGGTGGACCCCGAGGATCTCCTGCCGCCCCTGAAGTCCTTCAAGAACCGCTTCATCGACCGCGAGCTGACCTGGCTGGATTTCAACGAGCGCGTCCTGGAGCAGGCCGAGGACCACACCCTGCCCCTGCTGGAGCGCGCCTGGTTCCTGTCGATCTTCTCCTCCAACCTGGACGAGTTCTACATGGTGCGTGTCGCCGGGCTCATGCGCCGCATCAAGGCCGGCATCACCCCGGTGCGCGCCTCCGGCCTGGACGCCCACCAGGTCCTGGCCCAGGTCACCAGCCGCACCAAGGAGCTCACCGCCCGCCAGGCCGCCCTCTTCCAGGAGGACATCCGCCCGGCCCTGGCCGAGCACAACGTGAAGATCCTTGGCTGGGACGAGCTCAACTCCGACCAGCAGGAGCGCCTGACCCGCTACTTCCGCCACCAGATCTACCCGGTCCTCACCCCGCTGGCGGTCGACCCTTCCCACCCCTTCCCCTACATCTCGGGCCTGTCCCTCAACCTCGCCGTCATCCTGCGCAACCCGCGCAGCGGCAAGGAGCACTTCGCCCGCATCAAGGTGCCCGACTCCCTGCCGCGCCTCATCCAGGTCCCCGGCCGCGAGCTCGACGCCGCGGACAAGGCCGCCGGCTGCGCCGTCATCCCCATCGAGATCGTCATCGGCCAGCACCTCGACCACCTCTTCCCGGGCATGGACATCCTGGAGCACCACCTCTTCCGGGTCACCCGCAACGAGGACCTCGAGGTCGAGGAGGACGACGCCGAGAACCTCCTCAAGGCCATGGAGAAGGAGCTCGAGCGGCGCCGCTTCGGCGACTGCGTGCGCCTGGAGGTGGAGGACACCATCTCCTCCTTCACCCGCCGCTACCTGGTGCGCGCCCTGGGCCTCAAGGGCGACGACGTCTTCGAGCTCCCCGCACCCCTGGACCTGACCTGCCTCAACCAGCTCCACGACCTGGACATCCCCGACCTGAAGTACCCGCGCTTCGTGCCGGTGACGGCCGCGGGCCTGGCCGCCTACGAGTCCTCCTCCGCGCCGGACGTCTTCGCCGCCATGCGCGAGCACGACGTCCTCCTGCACCACCCCTACGACTCCTTCTCCACCTCCGTCCAGGAGTTCGTGGCCCAGGCCGCCGCCGACCCCAAGGTCCTGGCCATCAAGCAGACCCTCTACCGCACCTCCGGCGACTCCCCGATCGTGGACGCCCTCATCGAGGCCGCCGAGGCCGGCAAGCAGGTCGTGGCCATCGTCGAGATCAAGGCCCGCTTCGACGAGGAGGCCAACATCTCCTGGGCCCGCAAGCTCGAGCGCGCCGGCGTCCACGTCGTCTACGGCATGGTCGGCCTCAAGACGCACTGCAAGCTGCTGCTCGTCGTGCGCCAGGAGTCCGACGGCCTGCGCCGCTACTGCCACGTCGGCACCGGCAACTACCACCCCAAGACCGCCCGCGGCTACGAGGACCTGGGGCTGCTGACCTGCGACCGCGACGTCGCCCAGGACCTGACCACCCTGTTCAACCAGCTCTCCGGCTACGCCCCGCGCGCCCGCTTCCGCCGCCTGCTCGTGGCCCCCCGCGGCCTGCGCGACGGGCTCGTGGAGCACATCGAGCAGGAGATCGCCAACCACAAGGCCGGCCTGCCCGCCTGGATCCGCATCAAGGTCAACTCCATCGTCGATGAGACCGTCATCGACGCCCTCTACCGCGCCTCGCGCGCCGGGGTGCCCGTCGACATCGTCGTGCGCGGCATCTGCGGCCTGCGCGCCGGCGTCGAGGGCCTCAGCGAGAACATCCGGGTGCGCTCGATCCTGGGGCGCTTCCTGGAGCACTCGCGCATCTACGCCTTCGCCGGCGGCGGCCAGACCGAGCTGTTCATCGGCTCGGCCGACCTCATGCACCGCAACCTCGACCGCCGCGTCGAGGCCCTGGTGCGCATCACCGACCCCGCCATGGTCGAGGACCTCGAGTGGCTGGTCACCCACTGCGCCTCCGACGACGTCGCCTCCTGGCACCTCCAGCCCGACGGCTCCTGGGAGCGTCGCCTCCTCGACGCCGAGGGCAACCGCCTCGAGGACATCCAGGACAGCCTCATGGCCCGGGCGCGCTCGCGCGTCAAGGGCCGGCACTGAGACGGCCGTGCCATGAGCCCGTCCAGCAAGAAGAACCGGTCGCGCGAGACCGTGAAGGCCGCCGGCGCCCTCGTGTGGCGTGAGAACGGCAAGCACCTCGAGGTGCTCCTGGTCCACCGTCCCCGCTACGACGACTGGTCCATCCCCAAGGGCAAGGTCGATCCCTGCGAGTCGGTGCGCACCTGCGCCGTGCGCGAGGTCGCTGAGGAGACCGGCGTTCAGGTCATCCTGGGCCAGCCCCTCAGCCGCGTGCACTACAAGCTCGCCGACGGCTCCCGCAAGGAGGTCCACTACTGGGCCGCCCGCGTCGCCCCCGAGGCCTCGGCCGCCGTCGCCGCCCGCTGCGCCGTCAAGCCCGCCTCGACCAAGGAGATCGACGCCGTCGAGTGGCTGCGCGTGGGACAGGCCCGCAAGCGCCTGACCTACTCCTACGACCGCGACCTGCTCGGCGAGCTCGTCGACCTGTGGGAGGACGGCAAGCTCGACACCTGGACCCTGGTCCTCGTGCGCCACGGCCGCGCCGTCAAGCGCTCCGTGTGGAACCGCCCCAAGGAGCGGGACAAGGAGACCGACGAGGCCACCCGCCCCCTGACCCACGACCAGGGCGAGACCCGGGCCCGCGCCCTCGTCCCGATCCTGGCCGCCTACGGGGTGGGGCGCGTCCTCACCAGCCCCTGGAAGCGCTGCGTGGACACGGTCGCCCCCTACGCCGCGGCCGCGGGCCTGGACCTGGAGACGGCCGGGGCCCTCACCGAGATGGCCCATGCTGAGAGCCCCAAGGGGGTGCGCTCCGTGGTCAAGAAGGTCCTGCGCGTGCGCGAGGAGCCGACGGCGCTGTGCACCCACCGGCCCGTCCTGCCCACCATCATGGAGGTCGTCTCCCAGTACGCCCCCGGCCGGCTCCTGCGCTCCGTGCCCGACCGGGACCCCTGGCTCAAGACCGGCGAGATCCTCGTGGTCCACATGGCCCGCCGCCCCCGCGGCAAGATCCGCGCCGTCGCCATCGAGAAGCAGCGCCCCGTCCTGTCCGAGGGCCGCTGACCGATGTCGTGGTTACTCAGGCTGTGAGCGGGACCTGCGCCATGCCAGGAAGGCGAGGACGTCGAGGGCCAGGAGGCTCAGCAGTGAGGCGTGCGCGGCGAACCAGAACGGTGTGGCGTGGGGCAGCAGCTGGCTGGGGTCGAAACCGTGCTCCTCGGCGCGGTTGACCGCCGCGGTGTCGGCATTGCTCCACAGCACGAAGAAGCTGATGACCGAGGCGTTGAGCGCCGCCAGCACGGAGAGGAACGCGGGGCGTGAGGAGATCGTGAGGTTGCTGTCATGCGTCATGTCGATGTCCTTCATCTGAAGCAGCCGTGTCCCCACCACCGTATCGAAATATGACGGTCCTCATAGGGAGTGTTTACCAACCGTTTACCCCGGTCACCCGGAACCTTCATCCGGGGCGCCTATCGTGACCGCTGCCTGACAATCACCCGGTATCCGACTGGACCCCCGACCCCCTCTGACTGAGCGAGGAGAGCCTGTGCTCCTGACCCGTCGCGGCGCCCTGGGCGCCCTGAGCGTGGCCACCCTGACCGCGCTGACCGCCTGCGGGCGCGACGCCGGCGCCGCCGACCCCAACGCCTCCAGCGACCTGGTGGGGGAGATCCGCGGTGCGGGCGCCACCTCCCAGTCCGACGCGCAGGACGCCTGGATGAACACCTTCATGGGCGCCAACCTGCGCGCCACCGTCGACTACGCCGGCGGCGGCTCCGGGGCCGGGCGCACCAAGCTCGTCGAGGGCGCCGTCGACTTCGCCGGCACCGACACCCCCATGACCGCCGACGAGATCAGCCGGATCGGCGGCGCCGTCGAGCTGCCCCTCTACATCTCGCCCATCGCCGTGGCCTACAACCTGCCCGGCTTCACCGGCGAGTCCCACGTCAACATGACTGGCGAGGTCCTCGCCAAGGTCCTCTCCGGGGCCATCACCCGCTGGAACGACCCCGCCCTGGCCGCCCTCAACCCCGGCGCCGCCCTGCCCGACCTGCGAATCATCGTCGTGGGCCGCTCCGACGACTCCGGCACCACCAAGGCCCTGACCACCTACCTGGCCACCGTCGCCCCCAAGGCCTGGCCCCACGAGCCCGAGGAGACCTGGCCGCTGCGCGGCGGCCAGTCCGGCGACGGCACCGCCGGCATGATCCAGACCGTCTCCGCGGCCACCGGCACCATCGGCTACGCCGACGCCTCCAAGGTCCCCGCCACCCTGGGCACCGTCGCCGTCGGCTCCAACGGGGCCTACGTGCCCGTCTCCGCCAAGGCCGCGGCCGCCGCCCTCGATGCCGCCACCCTGGGCTCCGAGGCCGACGAGACCCGCCTGCTCTACCAGCCCAGCCACGACGCCGAGGGCGCCTACCCCATCGTCCTGGTCTCCTACCTCGCCGCCCGCCTGCGCTACGACGACGCCCGGATCGCCGCCGTCGTCAAGGCCTACCTGCGCTTCGCCGCCTCCACCCGGGGGCAGGACGCCTCCACCAAGGCCACCGGCTGTGCCCCCATCACCCGCCAGATGCGCGAGAAGATCAACGCCGCCATCGACAAGATCGCCGCCTGAGGCCGCCCGGCCCGACGCCGCACTGAACCACATGACCAGCCAGCACCTACCCGCCCAGCCGCCGCCCCAGACACCCCGAGGAGGGTCAGCCGTGGCCAGCACCACCGCACCGCCGTCGTCGCCGCCCCCAGCGGGAGCCGTGACCGCCTCCAGCAGCGCCGACGACGCCATCATCCAGCCCGGCAAGGCCCCCGGGCAGACCGGCAACCGGATCTTCACCGGCCTGTCCTTCGGCGCCGGCACCTTCATCATGGTGGTGCTCGCCCTCGTGGCCGCCTTCCTCATCCGGGAGGCGCTGCCCGCCCTGACGGCCTCGCGCGAGACCCTGGAGTCGGTCTCCTTCATGCGCGACCGCAGCCTGTGGGGCTACGTGGCCCCGCTCGTCTTCGGCACGCTGCTGTCCTCGACCATCGCCCTGGGCGTCGCGGTGCCGCTGAGCATCGGGGTGGCCCTGTTCATCTCCCACTTCGCCCCGCGCCGCCTGGCCCAGGCCCTGGGCTACATGGTGGACCTGCTGGCCGCGATCCCCTCCGTGGTCTTCGGCCTGTGGGGCTTCCTGTGGCTGGTGCCCCTGCTCGACCCCCTCAACACCTGGCTGAGCGAGCACCTCGGCTTCATCCCGCTGTTCGCCGACTACACGGCCCCGGCCAAGAACATCACCACCGCCTCCCTGGTCCTGGCCGTCATGATCCTGCCGATCATCACCGCCACCATCCGCGAGATCTTCCTCCAGACACCCACCCTCCAGGAGGAGGCCTCCCTGGCCCTGGGCGCCACCCGCTACGAGATGATCCGCCAGGCCGTCCTGCCCTTCGGCCGCTCCGGCATCATCTCCGCCTCCATGCTGGGGCTCGGGCGCGCCCTGGGGGAGACCATGGCCGTCCTCATGATCCTCTCGCCCGGGATGGGGCTGAACCTGCGTGTCCTCCAGGCCGGCCAGCACCAGACCATCGCCGCCAACATCGCCTCGCAGTTCCGCGAGGCCTACGGATTGAGCGTCAACGTGCTCATCGCCACCGGCCTGGTCCTGTTCATCATCACCTTCGCGGTCAACTCCCTGGCGCGGTGGATCATCGCGCGCCGCTCCGAGTTCTCAGGAGCCAGCTGACATGACGCCCACGAACACCCCCGAGCCCACGTCCGGCCGTAGGTCCGATTCGGCCACCGAGGGCGCCCCCGCGCCCAAGTCCCTCAAGGCCGCGCTCGCGGCCGCCGAGGCCCCGGCCGCCCCCGTCGACCCGCTGGCTGACCCGCCCTCCATCGAGGGCGTGCCCCTGACCTCCTACCGCCTGCCCGACTGGTTCATCTGGGCGGCGCTGGGAGCCGCCTTCGTCGTCGTCGGCGGGATCGGCCTGCTGGCCGGGTGGAGCATCGCCGCCGTCGTCGCCCTGACCGCCCTGGTGTGGGTGGTGGGCGCCACCGCCGTCTCCTGGGTGCGCGAGGGCGAGCGCTGGGGCCGCAACACCCTGGTGACCCTCCTCATCTACCTGTCCTTCGCCGTCGTCATGGTGCCGCTGGTCTCCCTGGTGTGGATGGTCCTGTCGGGCGGCTCGGCCCGTTTCGGCTACGACTTCCTGACCACCAACATGCGCGGCGCCGACGCCTCCAACGGCGGCTTCTACCACGGCATCGTCGGTACCCTCCAGATTACCGGGATCGCCACCCTCATCTCGGTGCCCCTGGGGCTGTTCACCGCCGTCTTCCTCGTGGAGTACAACGGCGGCTGGATCGCCCGGGCCATCACCTTCCTCGTCGACGTCATGACCGGCATCCCCTCGATCGTGGCCGGGCTGTTCGCCTACTCGATCTTCCTCATCGCGGCCGGCCCCCGCTACCAGGCCGGCATCATCGGGGCCGTCGCCTTAAGCGTCCTCATGACGCCGGTGGTCATCCGAGGTGTGGAGGAGATGCTCAAGCTCGTCCCCTCCCACCTGCGCGAGGCCTCCTACGCGCTGGGCGTGCCCAAGTGGCTCACCATCGTCAAGGTCGTGCTGCGCACCGCGGTGGCCGGCATCACCACCTCCGTCATGATCGCCATCGCCCGCGTCATCGGCGAGACCGCCCCGCTGCTCATCACCGTGGGCCTGACGATCCGCACCAACACCAACCCGCTGGACGGCTCCATGTCCACCCTGCCGGTGCTCGTCTACGACCAGTACTCCCGCGGGGAGGCCGCCGCCATGGAGCGGGCCTGGGCCGGGGCGCTGACCCTCATCATCCTGGTCATGCTGCTCAACCTCGCGGCCCGCCTCATCTCCAAGTACTTCAGCCCCAAGGGCGGCCGGCGCTAGCCCGTCCGGCGCCGCCGGGACCACTGTGCCCGCAGCGACCCCAGCGCCCCCAGAGCCCTCAGCAGTCCACCTCAGGTAAAGGAACCGACGTGTCCAAGCGCATCGACGTCATCGGCGAGAACATCTACTACGGCGACTTCCTGGCCGTGAAGGACGTCAACGTCGTCATCGAGCCCAAGTCCGTCACCGCCCTCATCGGCCCCTCCGGCTGCGGGAAGTCCACCTTCCTGCGCACCCTCAACCGCATGCACGAGACCATCCCCGGCGCCCGCGTCGAGGGCCAGGTCATCGTCGATGGCGTCAACCTCTACGGTCCCGGCGTCGATGCCGTCCAGGTGCGCCGCGCCATCGGCATGGTCTTCCAGCGGCCCAACCCCTTCCCCACGATGTCCATCGCCGAGAACGTCCTGGCCGGCGTGCGCCTCAACAACCGCCGCATCAAGAAGTCCGATGCCGACGACCTGGTGGAGGCCTCCCTGCGCGGGGCCAACCTGTGGGACGAGGTCAAGGACCGTCTGGACCGGCCGGGCCTGGGACTGTCCGGCGGCCAGCAGCAACGCCTGTGCATCGCCCGGGCCATCGCGGTCAAGCCCGCCGTCCTGCTCATGGACGAGCCCTGCTCCGCCCTGGACCCCATCTCCACGCTCGCCATCGAGGACCTCATCTCCGAGCTCAAGACGGACTACACGATCGTCATCGTCACCCACAACATGCAGCAGGCCTCGCGCGTGAGCGACATGACCGGGTTCTTCAACCTGGAGGCCACCGGTAAGCCGGGCCACCTCGTCGAGTACGACTCCACCGACAAGATCTTCTCCGCCCCCAGCCAGCAGGCCACTGAGGACTACATCTCGGGCCGCTTCGGCTGAGGATCGAGGGGCCAAGTGTCAAGAATGGCGACTTTTCAGGCCGCTTGAGGTCGGTCCGAGCGCAGCCTGATTCACGTTCGCGCAGGTCAGCGCATGACACGTTGATCCGGGAACTGGTGCTGCGCAGGTAAAAGTCGCCCGGAGTGACACTTGTGGGCGCCGTGCGTGACACGGCGGTGCGACACGAGGGGGAAACGGGCGACAGGCCGCTGGGGAGAGAGGGAGGACGTCGGGCCGGAGAGCGCCAGTCGGCGCGAATGCCGCTCGCGGCGGCTTGAGTTGGAGCCCGGGGCCCGTCACGGCCCGACGCCGCCCACGAGTCTACAGGTCCGGGCTCCGGGCCGCGGCGGTGTCCACCCAGTGAATCCACCCGGTGGTCGGGCAGGCGTTTGCCCCTTGGCTGGGCCGGCCCGGGCCTTCTCAGGCTCCCCGGGGCCGGCGAGCTCAGGCGTCCTCGGGGGCGTCCAGGCGGTAGCCGACGTTGCGCACCGTGCCGATGAGGTTGTCGTGCTCGGTGCCCAGCTTGGCGCGCAGGCGACGGATGTGCACGTCCACCGTGCGCGAGCCGCCGATGTAGTCCTCGCCCCACACCTCGTGCAGGAGCGCGTCTCGGGTCAGGACCCGCCCCCGGTTGGCGGCCAGGAACTTCAGCAGCTCGAACTCCTTGTAGGTCAGGTCCAGGATCGTGCCGCGCAGTCGGGCCGTGTAGGCGGTGACGTCAATGACGAGGTCACCCACGTCGATGCGGTCGTCGTCGGTCTCGTCCACGACCGGGACGTGGGCGCGCAGCAGCCGCAGCCGGGCCGACAGCTCGGCGGGCTTGGCGCCGGCCATGACGAAGTCGGCGGCGCCCCAGTCGATCTGCACCGCGGCGGCGCCTCCCTCCTCCACAATGAGGATGATGGGTGGGCAGTCCATGGGGCCGGTGAAGAGCTGGCACAGGGCACGGGCACGGGTCAGGTCCCCGCGGGCGTCGATCATGACGACGTCAGCGCTGTCCACCTCCGCGTAGGAGGAGGGCATCGGGGGGAGACACTCCACCGGGGAGTCGAGGAAGGCAGTCGCCGGCAGGACATCAGTGGCGTCACTCTCACGAGTGAACATGATGATCCGCATGGCTGCTCCTTCCGTGGCTCGCGACCAGGAACCGCCGGCGCAGTCGAGCTGAGCAGCGGCGATACTGTTGGGACAAGTCAACCACACCTGGTCGCAGGCGGAATCTCCTGGGGCAACGACTGTCCGGATAGTGACCGTCCGCGAGGAGTGTGGGGCGGGGCCGCAGTGAGGTCGCAGTGGGCCCTGCGGCCGCCCGGGTGTGGGACGATGCGTGCTGTGACTACCCACCACCGACGAGCCCAACCGGCCGCGCGCACCCGCAGAGCCTCCCGCGGCTCGCGCCATGACTCCCATGCCGCAGCCGTTCCGACGGCCGCCGGTGGCGCGTCGGACTGGGCCAGCGTCATCGGCGCGGGCGACTCCCACGCCTCGGCCGGGCCCGACGGGGCGAAGGCAGCCGCGGCCTTGGCCGGCTCGGGTGCCTCCGGCGAGACGGCCGCCTCCTCCGACGTTCCAGAGGCGGCCCGCTCAGCGGACTCAGGTGACACTGCCGACCTCGCCGAGGACCTGGGATACGCCACCCGTCGCGCCTCCAACCGCCCCAAGGAGCCGGGCCTGGTGGACCCGGCCTGGACCCGGCTCGCCTTCGCGGGCGTGGTGCCGCTGCTGCTGGCGGTCGGCTCAGTGCTGCCCGGCTGGGTGAGGCTGGCCCTTGTGGCCGTCCTGGTGCCGGCCGCCGCGCAGGGCTGGCCCGCGCTCGTGCGCGCCCGGCACGACCTGGGCGGCACGATCGTCATGACGATCAGCGGACTGTCGGCCGCCGTCAGCGTCTACCTCCTCGACGACATGGGGGTGGCCGGCCTGATCATGGCCTTTTCGATCCTGCTGGCCTTCGTCGGCCAGATGCTGCGCCGCGACGGCCGGCACAACCTGGTCGAGGACCTGTCCTCAACGGTGGCCGGCTGCCTCGTGGCGGTCTCCGGCTCGGCCTGGTGCGCCCTGGAACCGGGACTGGCCGACCCGGCCATCGTCGTGCCCACCTGCCTGGCGCTGTTCGTCGGCGCCGTCCTGACCGTCCTCAACGTGCGCGCCCGGATGCTGGAGGCCCTCACCGTCACGGTGCCGGCCCTGTTCGCCGGCGGCGCCGGCTACGTGCTGGCCTCGGCCGGCTTCTTCGGCCTGTCCCACATCAGTGCGACCGCGGCCCTGCAGAGCGCCGTGGCCTGCGTGGCCGTCGGCTTCGTGGCGGGGGTCCTCATGGCTTCGGGCAACCGCGTCCTGTGGACCCACCGCTGGGTGCCCGGTGGGCGGGCGGCGGTGGCTTCCGCGCTCGTGCCGATCCTGTCGGTCGGCGTACCGGTCTACGCCATCGCCCGCCTCCTGGGCGGCTTCATCGCCGGCTGAGGGCGGCCGACCGGCCCCACGAGGGCCTGAGAACGCCACGTCACGGCGGCCGGATGTCCAAATCGGTGACAAAGAGACTCCGATGACCTGCGGTCACGCGAAGGAACCGCAGAATCATGCGGTTTCGTCTGGCGCACTCAGTGCTCCTCGCCGCCTTTGTATCCAATGTGGACACCGCGATGCCGATCCTGCCCGGATCTGCGGCTCCAGAGCGCGCCGGAGGCTCAGGGCGCCGGCGGATCCGCGCGGCCGCGGCGGGTGGCGCGCGTGATGCGGGCCGGGGGGACGTCGTAGGCTGCGGGCATGGCATTCACGCTTCCTGACGACCTGGCTCCCGAGCTCTACCCGCTGGCCTGGCTGGCCGGCACCTGGCGCGGCTACGGCATCCTCACCTATGGCGAGACCGTGCCTGAGCAGGCCGTCTACCAGGAGATGACCTTCGACCACGACGGCGGCCCTTACCTGCGCCAGACCACCACCATCTGGACGGTGGACGCCACCCGCTCCAAGAACCTCGACTTCGAGATGCCCGGCCTCCAGGGCGCCTCCCTCCTGGCCCCCGCCCAGATCTGGTCCACCGAGACCACCTACTGGCGGCCCGTCGGCCAGGAGCAACCCGATGGCGCCGAGACCACTGAGCCCGCCGAGGACGACGCCGACACCAAGGGCTCCGGCGGTCCGCTCGTCCCCGTCACTCAGCTCGAGCTCGTCTCGGCCGACCCCGCCGGCCACGTCGCCGTCTGGGAGGGTTGGATCCAGGGTCCGCGTGCCCAGGTCGGCACCCAGGCCGTGGGCCGGGCCCGCACCGCTGTCCCCGTGGAGGAGATGACCCGCATGTTCGGGCTCGTGGGCGGCGACCTCATGTGGACCCAGGATATGGCCGCCTTCGGCCAGAGCGAGGTGACTACTTACGCCTCCGGCCGCCTCGGCCGCGTCGACGACTTAGATGACCCCGCCGCCCAGCCCGGCTCCGCCCTCGACCCGGCTGAGCCGGAGGGCGAGTCCTCCACCTCCTCCTCTCCCGCCTCCGACGACGCCGAGCCGACCGTCTGATGCGCACCTCCCCGCTGCTGAACCGACCCGGCGCCGTCGCCTCCGCCCCGGACGACCCCGACGGCGCTGTCCCCGCCCACCTCGGCGACCCCGGCCGCGAGCAGGCCGCCCTGGCCGAGGGGCGCGCGGTCTGCGCCCTGGCGCGCGACGTCGTCACCGTCGCCGGGCCGGACCGCCTGAGCTGGCTGACCACGCTGTCCAGCCAGGTGCTCACCGGTCTGAAGCCCGGTGACGGCGGCGCAGAGACGCTGCTCCTCGACGCCCAGGGCCACATCACCCACGCGCTCGCGGCTCTCGACGACGGCCGCACGCTCTGGCTCGTCACGGAGGCCGGCCGCGGCGAGGCGCTGGCGACCTTCCTGGACTCCATGCGCTTCATGCTGCGCGTCGAGGTGACTGAGCGGCCCGACGTCATGGTGTTGGGCGCCCTGGGGGAGGGCCTCGAGGCCCTGGTCCAGGCGGCGCGCGACACCGCGCCGGACGGCTCCGATTCACCGGCCGAGGCCGGTGATGCCGAGCCTCAGGGCTCACTCATCGGCCTGTGGCGCGACCCGTGGCCGGGCGTCGTCGAAGGCGGCACGAGCTACGACGTCGGAGCGGACCGGCCCCATCCCGGCGAGACCTACCGGGGCGGTTTTGTCCTCGTGCCCGCACAGAGCGTGAATGCTGTGGTGAGCACCTTCCTCGCCGTCGGGGAGGGGCGACGCCTGGCTGGCGCCCTGGCCTGGGAGGCGCTGCGCATTGAGGCCGGCCGCCCCCGCTGGGCCCGCGAGGCCGACGCCCGCGCGATCCCCCATGAGCTG
>ERZ772769.292-NODE-292-length-12297-cov-7.30183_pt1 | contig 12297 bp, 13 predicted proteins | sample MGYA00580987_ERZ772769 | MGnify/ENA primary metagenome ERZ772769 (study PRJEB29015, sample SAMEA2738043) | human oral metagenome | biome: human oral; feature: human-associated habitat; material: saliva | place: China | collected 2234 ...
GCGGCTGTAGCTCAATGGTAGAGCGCACGCTTCCCAAGCCTGATACGCGGGTTCGATTCCCGTCAGCCGCTCCACTTAGGTCTCCAGCCGTTAGGCTGGAGACCTCTTTTTTAGGCTTCCCGGGAATCGCTTAACACTAAAAAAATCGCCCCATCAGGGACGATTTTTTACCTCCAGCCCGTCAGCCGCTCACATAAACCCCTAGCTTCTGTTAGGGGTTTTCGTGTGCCCAATTTTAGACGGGAATCGCTTCCAGGCGCGGATTTGGTACCTCGCTCGCTCGGAATCCGCACCCTCCAGCCCGTCAGCCTCTCTTAAATGCTCTGGTATTTACCAGGGCTTTTTTATTTTCCTGACTAACCCGCGAGCAGGTGGTTTTGGCAGCGTGTCAAAGCAATAAAAACGCCGCCAAGAACCACGATAAAGGTTGTGTGCTAGCCTGAATGAGAAATATCTGCGTGTGCCGCATCGTCGCAAAATCACCGCAACGCCCGCGTGAGCACGCAGGAAGTACTACTTTCACAGTCGAATCGTGGTCCCATGACACCCAACAGCACCGCCGAAACCGCCACCCCCTTAGACCTTTCGCTGTACCTGGTCACCGGCGAAAACCCTGTCGAAACGGTGCGGCGGGCACGGCATGCCACCTGCATACAGGTGCGTTCCAAACCCATCAGCGCCCGCGACCTGTACGCCCTTGCCGAAGAGATCGCGCGCATCGCACTCCCCCACCAGAAGATACTCATCGACGACCGGGTGGATGTTGCCCTTGCCCTGCGTGCTCGCGGGGTGCGCATCGACGGGGTACATATAGGTCAAGACGATCTGCCCGTCACCGATGCCCGCCGTCTGCTGGGCGAACACGCCATTATTGGTCTCACCACCGGCACTCGCGAGCTTGTTGAGCGCGCCAACACCGTTGCGCACCTGATCGACTACATTGGTGCCGGGCCGTTCCGCCCCTCCCCGACCAAAGCCTCAAACCGCCCGCCGCTGGGTATTGAAGGACTGCGTGAACTTGCCGAGCTCTCGAAGGTTCCGGTGGTCGCTATCGGCGATATTTGGCCCCAGGACTGCCCGAGCATCCGCGAAACAGGGGTTGCCGGGGTTGCAATGGCACGCGCCTTCGTGGAAAACCCGGAATTGCAGGCATAATCATGGCAGAGGCTATTACCGTGGTGGGCGGCGGAGTTATTGGGCTGGTAACCGCCTTTGAGCTTACCGAACGCGGCCAGCGGGTGCGCGTCTATGACCCAACCCCCGGCGAGCGCGGCACGGGTGCCAGCTATTGTGCGGGCGGAATGCTCGCACCTATTGCCGAAGTGCAGTTTCAGCAGGATGCGCTTTTCCCGCTCATGGTTTCCAGCGCGAATGCGTACCCTTCGCTCATGCGCAGGCTCGTTGCAGTGACGGACGCACCCACCGGCTACGACACGACCGGCACATTGGTGGTGGCGGGTGACCGTGCGGATGCGGCGCATCTGCGCAATGTTTCTGACTATTACCGTTCGCTCAACCGCAGTGCCGAGGCCATTCCCGTGAGCCGGGCGCGCGCCCTGGAACCTGCACTTACCCCGGATTTGGCGGGTGCGGCGTTGATTGAGGGCGATCATCAGCTGGCGCCTCGGCTGTTTTTGCAGGCTCTCGTGAAAGCGTTGAGGGCGCGCGGGGTCGAGTTTGTGCGTGAGCGTGTGACTGACCCGGATTTTGGGGATATTGTGTGCACCGGTTTGGGCGCGGCGGGGAAGTATCCGCTGCGCCCGGTTTATGGCGATATTCTGCGTTTGCAGGCGCCGCATCCGCTGGTGGAGCACGTAGTGCGCGGGTTCGTGAACGGGCGGCCCGTTTATGTGATTCCACGGCCTGGCGGTGAGGTGTGTATCGGTGCGACAAGCCGCGAGGACACGCGCACACGCCCCGGTGTGGACGGCGTGTATCAGCTGCTCAAAGATGCGATTCGGGTGGTTCCTGCGGTGGAAGAATGCGAGCTCATTGAGGCGAATGTGGGGGTGCGCCCCGGAACCCCGGATGATCTGCCGATCTTTGGCTATCGCATAACAGCGACCGGGCGGCGGCAGCTGATCTCGAACGGGTATTTTCGGCACGGAATTTTACTGGCGGCTCTCGCTGGGAAAGCCGGTGCGGAGGTGTTTTTGGGCGGGGATATTCCGCCGGAGTTTGCGCCCTGCTCGCCGAAGAGGTTTGAGCACTGATACGCGATTTTGCTACTCCATACCGCCAGTTTGTGCACTAACAACGAGAGGAATAGTCCATGAAAATAACCTATAACGGCACATTATTAGACATTTCAACCACGAATCTTGAGGCGCTGATTCTTCAGCAGGCGGGCACCGATCAGGGAGTCGCTGTCGCACTCGATGGTGCTGTGGTGCCGCGTTCACGGTGGGCGAGTACCGAAGTACCCGAGGGCGCTAGGGTCGATGCGCTGACCGCAGTTCAGGGCGGGTAGTGACCATGATTATTGCTGAGAAAGAGTTCTCATCCCGGCTCATTATGGGTTCCGGGGGCGCCACCAGCATGGACCTGCTCGAAAAAGCTTTGGTCGCATCCGGCACCGAGATGACCACGGTCGCGATGCGCAGGCACGCCTCGGGTACCCCTATTTTTCCGCTTCTGACCAGGCTAAATATTGCGCCTCTACCTAATACGGCGGGGTGCCGTACCGCACGCGACACCGTTATCACTGCTAGGCTCGCACGCGAAGCCCTGGGCACGAACTGGGTTAAGGTTGAGGTGATTAGCGATGAAGATACCCTGCTGCCGGATGTGTGCGAGACCGTGACAGCCTGCGAAACGCTGGTGGCGGAAGGGTTCACGGTCATGGCGTACACCTCTGATGACCCGGTGATCGCCAGGCGTCTAGAGGATGTGGGAGTCGCGGCGGTCATGCCGCTCGGCTCACCCATCGGCACGGGGCTGGGCATTTTGAACCCGCACAATATTGAGCTGATTTGCTCCCGCGCCACGGTTCCGGTGCTGCTGGATGCGGGGGTTGGCACCGCATCGGATGCCGCGCTTGCGATGGAACTGGGCTGCTCGGGCGTGCTGTTGGCCTCGGCGGTCAACCGTGCGCAGGATCCGGTGGCGATGGCGCAAGCTATGAAAGCCGCTGTTGAGGCAGGCTATCTGGCGCGAGGCGCGGGCAGGATTCCTCAGCGCGAGCACGCGAAGGCTTCCTCCCCTGCGGAGGGTTTGGTGTCATGGATGTGACCTCGCATGATCGCCCTTCGGTGCCTGACGCACCGCAGATTCTAGCACCACAGGACCCCGCGCAGGCTCTCGAAGCGGAGCGCGTATCGCGGCAGGATCGTCTGCCCGGTTTTGACCAGCAGGCGGTCGCCAATGCGCATGTGCTCGTTATCGGCGCGGGCGGCCTGGGGTGCCCCGTGGTGCAGGCGCTCGCCGCCGCCGGGGTCGGGTCGATTGCGCTCGTTGATCACGATGTGATTGAGCTGTCGAATCTGCAGCGCCAGCCGTTGTTCGGTGCCGCCGATTGCGGCCAGGCGAAGGCTGAGGTTGCCGCGCATCGTGCCCGCGAGATCGCCCCGGCGCTGAGGGTGAGGGTGTATCGAAGGTACCTGGAGGCGTCCTGGATTCTTGACCTGCTCGCCGATGAGAACCCTGCGGTGATCGTCGATTGTACCGATACGTTTGCGACTAAATATTTGATTGCCGACGCCGCCGAGATAACCGGTATTCCGCTGGTGTGGGGGTCGGTGCTGCGGTATCAGGGCAGCGTGAGCGTCTTCCGCACAGGGTCGGCACATCTGCGCGACCTGTTCCCTACAACTCCCGCGACTCTGGAATCCTGCGCCGAGGCCGGGGTGCTGGGCGCTACCACGGCGGTGATTGGCTCACTCATGGCGACGGAAACGCTCAAGTTCCTGGCGGGGCTGCCCACGCTTGAGGGGCGGCTGCTCACCTACGAGGCATTGAGTGGCACCTTCCAGAATTTTGCGCTCTCCCCCGATCCTGAGCGGGTGCCCGTGACGGATTTGAGCGCCTATGAACTGCCGAAGATTCTGCTGGATGTGCGCGAGCAGAGCGAACGTGAAACCCAGGTGAAGTACCCGGATTCCCTGCACCTTCCGCTGTCTGCAGCTACCGAGGACGCGGTGCGCGCCATGTTGAAGCCGCTCGCCGGGGAGCGCGTGGGCGTGTTTTGTAAGTCTGGGGCACGCGCAGCGAAGTTTATGAAGGATTGGGGTGCAGTTGCAGCAGATTATGGGGTGAGGCTCGCTGGGGTGTAGCCCACCGCCGTGCGGCTTCTTCACGCCGTGAAGGGGCGCACCACAGGCGTTATAAACCTGAAAACAGGAAAATAACGTTTACATTAAACTTTAAGGTTTGATGAGTAAATGCTTGAGATTTATGGCACGGGTCTTCTAGGGTAGATGGGGAGACATCCCCTACCGAAAGGGCCTACCATGACCACCGATAATAAAGGTCTCTCCCGCCGCAAGCTCCTCAAGGCAGGCGCTATAGGCGTTCCCGCCGCAGGCCTGGCAGCCTTCGGCTCCACCCTCGTCACCGCAACCTCCGCGAACGCCATCTCCACCGACGGCTGGTGGGGCTCCGAAACCTCAGCAGGGCTGCAGAAATTCATGAACGCAGTTAAGGGCGCAAACCTTGTTGTTGATGGGGTCATTAGCTCCCAGCCTTCAAGTATGGCGCCAAACTGCCCAGGAATTGTTGGTGGCTGGGAATGGGTAGACAGTGCAGCAGGCTCCCCAACCATCCGAGCTATGAACGCTTGGCTGAAAAACTTGCCTTATAATTATCCATTCATGGGGGATGGCTTAGGTCTGCCGGGGACAAAGATTTATGGCACAATCAGCACTCCTGGGATCAAAAACCTACAGGAACATTACGGCATCACGCAGGATGGTCGCCTCGACGCTCCATCCCGGACTATTCAGGCTCTCCAGAACGAAATCAACCGGTACGTCTAAAATTCTTGCGAATTTCAGTATTCGCATGGTGTAGTTGTAAGGAGTTTTCGTTATGACGAATGAACACACCGGATTTTCCCGCCGTAAGCTCCTCAAAGCAGGCGCTATAGGCGTTCCCGCCGCAGGCCTGGCAGCCTTCGGCTCCACCCTCGTCACCGCAACCTCCGCGAACGCCATCTCCACCGACGGCTGGTGGGGATCCGAAACCTCAGCAGGGCTGCAGCGGTTCTTAAATACTGTGGTCACGAATAAGGGCTGGCTCACAAATGAGGAGTTTAGCAAGGGTCTGGTTGTCGACGGGGTCATCAGCTCACAAAATTCACGTATAGCACACCAGTGCCCCGCAATTGTTGGCGGCTGGGAATGGGTAGAGCCCGATAAAGCGGAAGGCTCTCCCACCATCAAATGGTTACAGTCATGGTTAGATCTGAATCCTCCAACCCCTATCTTCGACACTGGAGATATTTTTTATCTGCAGCACCACTATGGAATCCCTGAGGACGGTCGCCTTGATGGACCTTCCCGGACTGTCCAGGCTCTCCAGAACGAAATTAACCAGTGGGTTTAGAGGTTTCTTCTTCATACCTTCCACCCATACCCTGCCTAGCTGGGGCGCGTTTTTCTCCTTATGGGATGCGCCCCAGTTTAGGCGTCAATATCCGCTTTACAGGCCTCAACACATGAAAAGGAAGAAATTATGACTCTTGAGAACACCAGGCTTTCCCGCCGCAAGCTCCTCAAAGCAGGCGCTATAGGTGTCCCCGCCGCAGGCGTACTCGCCTTCAGTTCGACCCTCGTGACCGCGACTTCTGCAAACGCCATCTCCACCGACGGCTGGTGGGGATCTGAAACTAGCGCGGGACTGCAGCGATTCATGAACGCAGTTATGGGTGCAAACCTTGTTGTCGATGGGGTCATTAGCTCCCAGCTCTCGTACATGGCACCTGCGTGTCCTGGAATCGTCGGCGGCTGGGAATGGGTGCCAAGTGATGCAAAAGGCTCTCCCACAATTTATTATGTGCACAAATGGCTAGGATGGCGAAACCCTAGTCGTTATTTCCGCGACGCAACCATTGAGAAGTTACAAAGTCACTATGGTATCTCCCCAGATCGGCGCCTTGACGGTCCTTCCCAAACCATCCAGGCTCTGCAAAACGAGATCAACCAGTACGTCTAAAGTTCTTACGAATTTTAGTGTTCGCATGATGTAGTTGTAAGGAGTTTTCGTTATGACGAATGAACACACCGGATTTTCCCGTCGCAAGCTCCTCAAGGCAGGCGCTATAGGTGTTCCCGCGGCAGGGCTGGTAGCCTTCGGCTCGACCCTCGTGACCGCAACCTCCGCAAACGCTATCTCCGCCGACGGCTGGTGGGGATCAGAAACTTCGGCAGGTTTCCAACGGTTTTTAAACACAGTAGTGCCCCCTAGCAACAAGATTGTCGGTGGTCGCATTAATCTCGTTGTTGACGGAGTTATTAGCGACCAGCCTTCAAGCATGGCGTCTTCCTGCCCAGGAATTGTCGGCGGCTGGGAATGGGTTAATGAACCCGTGTATGGGTCTCCCACGATTAACGCAATGGCCATATGGCTAAATCTCTCCTGGGCAGCCCCTTTCATTAACTCGACCTTCATCAATGCGTTGCAACAGCACTACGGAATCTCCCCGGACGGCCGCCTTGATGCACCTTCCCAGACCATCAAGGCTTTGCAGAACGAAATCAACCAGTGGGTTGGGTAAATTAACTAATCCCCAAGCCGCACCAGGCACCGGCTGTTAGGTTCGGTACCCAAAAAAGGCTCTTTATTTCAATAAAGCGGATTTTCTAATGCTTTATTGAAATAAAGAGCCTTTTTCTGGCGAAAAATTAGGGGACTATTTATCGATACTCAGCATCACCTTGGGGCGTTCCCGCTCCCCCGCTTCCAGGCGCTCGAAGGCGGCCTGCGCATCGTCGAGGCTGTAGCTGCTGTCGATGAGCGCGCCCAGCTTGTCCCGGTGCTCCCGCACGAACTGCGCACCGGCCGCGTAGTGGTCGATGCCGTGGCGCACACCCACCAGGTGCTGCCCCCGCAGGGCAAGCTCCGAGGCGTCAAGATCGGTCTGCGCAGGCGGGAAACCAATCAGCACCGCCGTACCCCCGTTCCTCAGCAGAGACGGCGTAGCTTGCAGCGCCGCAGCGGAGCCGGAGCACTCCCACAGAGCATCCCAGTCTCCGGCGGGGAGCACATCTGCACTCTTGTAGGCCCTAATCCCAAGCTCGGCAAGGTGCACGGGCTGCGAGGGATCAACCACCGCCACCTCAACGGGGTACTGCCCCAGCACCAGCGCCGCGAGAGTGCCGATCGTGCCGCCGCCCAGCACCAGTACCCTGTCACCAGGTTCCGGGGTGGCTTTCGCCAGGCCCTCCAGAACCGTCACGAGAGGCTCGATCAGAATATATTCAGGATGCGGCTCTGCACCCGGGCCGTCGTCAATGACGGTCAGCACGTGCGCTGGCATTACAAGCTTTTGCGCCGCCGCCCCACCGTGCTTATAGAGACCAACTTCGCGCAGGTTCGTGCAGAGGTTCCGACGCCCGCGCTGACAGAAATCGCATATCAGGCAGGGAATCATGGTGCTTCCGGTGACCACCGCACCGGGTTTCAGCTGAGTGCCGTGAACAGTCTGCGGCGGGGTTTCGATCACGCCCACCCACTCATGCCCGTAATGGTGCGGGTACTGGGTCAGGCCGCGCCGCAGGTAGTTTGAGGTGCCGTCGTACAGTTCAAGGTCGGTCCCGCAGATGCCCGCATGGGCAACCCGGATGAGGGCCTCATCTGGTTGTTGGGGGTGCGCATCGTCGATCTCACGCGCTTCGGCGCTTCGGATTCCGGTGATAAAACTGGCTTTCATCGTTTTTCCTCCCCTTCTATAAGCCTGGTTGCTGAAGCTGCACCTATTCGACTTCCACGTGCCCGCCGGAGCAGGTGATGTACACGCTCGGCTGGTTCTCGGCATCGTACGAGTCGCCGGTGCGGCACTGTTTTCCGAATATTTCCACGCTGCCGGTTGCCTCCCGCACCCGGTAGCCGGGCATCTCATCAAACGTGCCCACCGTGAGCACCGCCCCGCCAGCCACTTTAAGGCTTGCGTCCTCATCAACGGTGCAGTTCGCCAGCAGGACCGACGCCGATGACGCCCGCGCCTGAACGTGTGAAAAGTCAGAGTTCCTGCACCGGATGGTGCCTTCGGTGGCGGCCAGGTCGGCGTAGCTGGCGCGCATCCCGCCGATAGTGCAGTACGAGCTGGTGCGCACCCGTAACGCGTCAAGGAACGTCCCGGTGGGGACGGTGATTTTTACCCTGGGGCGTGTCAGAAAGTGCAGCAGTGAGGGGCGGGTTGCGAAGGGCGACTGCCAGTAGTGTTCTGTCTGGGTGAGCTGTATGGCGCCTTCGTCGGTGCGCACGGTGAAAAGCTCTGCATGGGGCACCTCAATAGTTGCGTTTTTATCGGTTGTTGCGAATATGTCGGTCTCAAGATCAAGTATTTCAAGGGCCAGGGATTTAGGTTCAGTGACGACTATGGACATGGGAAACCTCCACTACAACGGTAGCGACGGGCGCTGATGCGCCTCACCGCAGGGTTCAAGCGGTACGCACGAACCTGTACAGGTGTACGTTGGGTGGTGCCGCATCCGGCGCCCCGTTTACCCGTATTTTACCCCCGTCACTTGAAACTTTTCTAAAGCACTAGCGTAACGGTGTGTGTGACAGATCTCCCTATTTATATGCATGGTGGGGCCTAACATATCCACCCGGGGGCTTAAAAATATTCGTCTTTACACACCTGAAATTCATTCGCTCACACGTTTTTTCGCACCTCGGGACGCTATTTTTTAAAAATGATGTGCACAGCCTTGCAATTAAAGCGCATCTTTATACGTAACGAGAGTAGTATGGGAAGGACAACAATTTTCTGGCCCCAATTTTTCAAGGACTCATGACTCCTCTTCTGCTTTGCACTTCTATCCTTGTTGTTACTCTCACGGCCAGCGGTATCGCTAAGGCTAAAGACCCTTCTAGCACCGTTGAAGGTATTCTGAACTTAGGTTTAGACTCGGTTGCGCCGCTGAAGCTCACCCCCGCTGTACTGCCGTGGGCTGAGCTGGTGCTCGCCGCCGGGCTTCTGTTCGCCCCCGGCCCGCTGTTCCCGGTGTTCGCCATAGCCTCGTGTGCGCTCATGGTGTTCTACCTGGTGGTGATCGCTCGGGCGTTGGCTACCGGCCGCACCGAAGGCTGTAACTGTTTTGGGAAGAAATCGGCGGCACCGGTGAGCCGTTACACGCTGATCCGTAATATTGCACTGACCGTTGCGGGTATTCTCACCGTGGTGGCTTCCTTCGTTGGCGGGAAGGCAGTGGTGTATGAGCTGGTGGGCCTTAACGGTTCCGGGTGGCTGTGGGCTGTTGGCGCGGGCCTGATCGCGCTGACCCTGTGGGCTATTCAGCGGGGCGAGTCCCTGGCCGAGCCCGCCCCGGATATTCCCGAGGTGGTGCTGCCCTCCGCAGCTGATGAGTCCGAGGATTATGTGCGGGTTCCCATCCCTTACGCCTCTATTTACACGACCGATGGGCGTGTGACCACCCTGCGCGATATGTCCCGGGTGCAGGCGCGTGTACTGTTTTTTGCGTCTCCCACATGCGGTTCTTGCACCCCTATTTTGAAGACTATTCCCCGGTGGCAGAAGCTGCTGCCGCAGCTGGGTTTGCACCCCGTGTTCAGCAGTGAAGAGAAGATTCGTCAGGCCCATAAGCTGGAGAAACTGGATGAGGGCGTTGAGGCGCTGGTGGATCCCAAGCATGCGGCAATGCACAACTTTGGCCGCGGCACCCCAATGGCCGTGATCCTGGGTTCCGACGGGATGCTGGCGGGCGGCCCCGTAGCGGGAACGAGCGACGTGAAGCAGCTTATGGATGATCTGCTGGTTGAATTCGGTGCCATTAAAGACCCGAACACCCCCAAGGAGGCGCAGCCCGCTCAGGCCGCCGCTTCGGCGTCGGCAGCAGGAGCCTCAGAGCAGCGCGCACCGGTGCAGGGCGGCTCGGCGACTCAGGCCCCGGCCCGGCCCGCCGCTGTGGACAATGTCTCGCACGGTCAGGTGGGCCGCACCGCACCGGCGCAGCAGAAGGCGCCTGCTTCCGAGCAGCCGACCCAGCCTCAGGCTGCCGTATCGAAATCCCAGAATGCGCAGCAGCCAGCACCCGTGAAACAGGATACACAGCTCGCGCAGGGTCAGGGTGCTTCCACGCAGCAAAACGTCGCAGCTCAGCGGCAGAGTGCATCCCAGCAGCAGCCCGCAGCGCCCCAACAGGGTACGGCCGCTGGGGTCGCACCCGCGCAGGGTTCGACGCAGCCCCAAAAGACCGCGAAGAATACGGCAGCGCAGCAGCCTGCCACAGCTTCTTCAACGGCATCGAAAGAGGCCGCTGCACAGCAGTCAAAGCAGCAGAAGGCTCAGGACGCCTCCTCCCCCGCCCGGAAAGCTCAAACGTCAGCCCCGGCAGCGTCTGCCGCTCAGGCGTCTGGGGATTCCGCGCAGGCCACTGCTCCGGTGCCGACGCAGAAGCCCAACGATGCCACCGAGCCCCTGGCCCAGGTGGGGCAGCAGAAAGCTTCCCGGTCGCAGCAGGGCGGCACCGGCTCGGGTCAGACCGCACAGCAGACCCGGCCCGTGCGTGTACAGCCCACACAACCCGCGAATAAGCCGCAGCCTGCAGGCGGCGGTGCGGAGGCTGCCAAGACCACCAGCGCCGCGAAAGCGTACCGACTGGGGATGCGGCAGCAGGCGGTGCGTGCTAAATCCGCAGGCGCTCAGTCAGCACCGGCTGGCTCTTCCACAGGCGTGGTGACTTCTCCTTCTGCTAGTTTCAACGGCCCGCGTAAGCGGTACACACCGGGGGCCAGCATGCTCAAGTCGCGGCGTTCCCCCGCCGAACTGTCGGTGCCTCAGGCTGCTGTGCGGCCGCCTCTGAAGCCCAGCTCACGTGCCGCTTCTGCCTCTATGGCGAAGCTGCGCAGCCAGCAGATTATTCAGAAGGCGGCGGCAAAGAAGTAGACTGTTAGAGGGCGCCCGCACAGCAGGTATACCGGGTCGCATAAAGAGCGCAGTGATGCTCTTTATGCGGCCCGTGTTCTGCTCCCACGCGGCCCCGCCCGCAACGAAGACGTGCACACACTCCACGCTATAGAAAGGCAACTGATGGCTGAGATACAGTTCAATGCCCCCGGCGAGCGCGAAAAGTCGCTGTGGCTCATTAAGAAGGAAAACGACCCGGGCCACTCGCAGTGGTATATTGAGCGTTTTAAGCAGATGGAGGCTGAAGGTAACGACTTGGGCGGTGAGTCACGTGTTCTGGATGCGATGGCTTCCCGAGGGGCAAAAATCCTGGATGCCGGGTGCGGCCCGGGCCGGGTGGGTAAGCAGCTGCACACGCTGGGGCACCGCGTCACCGGTGTGGATATTGACCCTGAGCTGATTGATGAGGCGACCCGTGTGTGCCCCGAGGCTTCCTGGGTCACCGCTGATTTGGCGGATTTGCCGCAGGCTCTTGGGTTCAACGGTGATGCCGGTCAGGACGGGTTTGAGCTGCTGGTGTGTTCGGGGAATGTGATGGGCTTTTTGGCGCGTTCTACCCGGTACCCTGTGGTTGAGAATTTTTATCGGGTGCTGGCCCCGGGCGGGCGGGCCGTGGTGGGGTATGGTTCCGGCCCTGGGCGGGATTATTCGTTTGAGCAGTTCCTTGCGGATGCGCGTCAGGCCGGTTTTAATGTGGATGCCACCTACAGCACCTGGGATTTGCGTCCTTTCACCGAGGATTCGGAGTATTTGGTAGCGGTTCTTTCGCGGGCTAAGTAGGGTGCGTCTAGGCTTCGGGGGCGGTATGTTGTCGAACGTACCGCCCCCGTTGTGTTGTGTAGGTGGCTTCTATGAGGAAATCAGGTGGATGGCACGTGCTGTTTCTTCGGGCAGCAGCGCCCCGGCTCCCAGCAGCAGGATGACGAGTGCGGCGACCACGGCGATGGTGGCTGAGCGCCAACCGGGGTGCAGCTCGTTAAAGGTGATCAGGTGCGGGTGCAGCTTATCAATATCGAGCACGTTCGCTTTCTGGTAGACGGTGGTCTGCTCCGAGAGTTTTGAGGAGACGGTGCGCATCGTTTTTGCATCCCAGACGCGCCCGTCCAGGCGCATGAGCGGTTTCTTGTTTTTGCCGATGGCCCACATGGCGGGGGCGGGGCGGTACCGCAGCCGCCCCATGCCGGTGGTTTTTTTGCCGTGCGCCTGCT